>Ga0207641_10002864_pt1 | contig 15674 bp, 12 predicted proteins | sample KBSSwiS62_FD_184306 | JGI IMG/M metagenome (GOLD analysis project Ga0207641, IMG submission 184306) | Switchgrass rhizosphere microbial communities from Kellogg Biological Station, Michigan, USA - KBS Switchgrass S6-2 (SPAdes) (version 2) | ecosystem: Host-associated > Plants > Roots >... | reverse complement strand
ATCTCCGCGCCCGGCAGATCCTCGGGGCGCAGGATCCCGGCGCGCACGGCGTCGTCGATGTCGTGATTGATGTAGGCGACGCGGTCGACCAGCTTGACGATCCGCCCCTCCAGGGTCGCCGGCTTGGTCGCGCCGTTGTGGTTGAGGATGCCGTCGCGGACCTGCTCGGTCAGGTTCAGCCCCTGGCCGTCGCGCTCCAGCACCTCGACCACCCGCAGCGAGTGCTCGTTGTGGCGGAAGCCACTGCCGCAGCGCTCGCGCAGCGCCGCGTCGAGCGCGTCCTCGCCGGCGTGGCCGAAGGGCGGATGGCCGAGATCGTGGCCGAGCCCGATCGCCTCGGTCAGGTCCTCGTTCAGGCCCAGGGCCCGGGCGACGGTGCGGGCGATCCCGCAGGCCTCGAGCGTGTGGGTGAGCCGGGTCCGGTAGTGGTCGCCCTCGGGGGCGACGAAGACCTGGGTCTTGTGCTTCAGGCGCCGGAACGACTTCGAGTGGACGATCCGGTCGCGGTCGCGTTGAAACGGAGTCCGCAGCGGGCTGTCGGGCTCGTTCACAGCACGACGTGCGGGGTACGAACGCGTCGCGTCCTCCGAAAGGAACTCCTCCTCCCAGGCAGCTATTCGGTCCTTGAACGTTGCGGTGGCCGGCACTCCCCGATCATAGGCCGACCGCATCGGCTGGGGAGAGGGGGAGGGACTTGGCGGAGCCTCCCCGCTGTTGCTCCGCCAAGTCCCTCCCCCTCTCCCCTCTACGCGGCCGCCCGCAGCTGAACGTGCGCGTGGTGCTCAAGGGTCTCGCCGACGGCGCGCTCAACCTGGCGCAGAGCCAGCGGTTCGGCCGTGGGAACCTCGGCCAATGGCAGCGCCAGGGCCTCGACCATGAAGCGATGCGCTTCCTCGGAGAGGCCGAAGGAGCCGGCTTCGCAGCCGGCGCAGACGACGCCACCGGCGGCTCCGGAGAAGCCGGCGAGGTGCTCGGCCTCGCCGCAGCGGGCGCAGGAGGCGAGCTCCGGCGTAAAGCCGGCCACCAGGGCCAGCTTGAGGCGGAAGGAGAGGGCGACTTCAAGACTGGCGGCGCGTGGCTGCTCGGGGTCGTCGAGCAGGGAGAGGTAGCGGCAGAGCAGGTTGTAGGCGGGCAGGTTGGGCTCGGCGGCGTCGAGCAGGCGCAAGAAGGCGTCGCAGGCGCGGGCGCCGGCGGTCAGCGCCGGACCGGTCGAGCGCAGGTGCGGGTAGCCGTCGATCGTCGCCACGTTGGTCACCGTCATCAGGTCGCCGCGGCCTTCGTGCAGGATCAGGTCGAGCCGGAAGAACGGCTCCAGGCGCCCGCCGAAGCGCGACTTCGGTTTGCGCGCCCCCTTGGCGATCGCCCCGAAGCGGCCGCGCGTCTTCGAGTAGAGGTGGAGGATCCGGTCGGCCTCGCCGTAGCGGATGCTGCGCAGCACGATCGCCTCGGTCTTTACGGTCTTTCCGGGCACGAAAGCAAAGGTGACCGACGCACCGGACGGCTATCGGGAGGCGAGTTTTCTCAGAACAATCCGATATTCATTGATGAAGCGGTCAATTCGCACTCCCTTGGCATAGAAGACGTCACTGGGACACCCGTCCTCCTCACAGAGATTCAAGCCCTGCCGAACTCGCTTCATCTGATTGATAGGCACGGTCCGGCCTTCTCCTGGCCAATTGATAACTAGAAGGCGCTTTTGACGCCGTTTCTTTCCAAAAATAGTCCTTTTCGTCTCAAGCCCATAAATGGCGGCTTTTCGGTTCTTGAGAGGTTCAATCATAAATTTAAAACTAGTGAGAATCTGGCGAAGCTCTCGATAGGTAACTGGGGTCTCACCGCGGGTAATTGGTTCAATTCGTGGCCGGAACCACGCCGCGATCGCCGAGACCTCCTCGTCTGGAGTACCTCGGCGCGGGACAGTGGTCGTCTCCCGTCCAATCTTGACCGGATTTTCCACAATGGAATGACTTGCAACCGCCAGCATGAGACGAAACAGCTCTGACTGCTTAGTTGCACCCAACATCAGATTGTTCCGATCGAAATGAGCCAGGGCAGCAACTAAAGCCGTCCTCTTATTGCCGTTATGGAACGGGTGGTCGTTGCAAATTCCAAAAAGCACGGTCGCCGCGTTCAATACCGGATCGTGATACTTCAACAGATTTTCAAACCCACTGTGCTGACGGCCCACGGCAGACCCCAACAGACTCTCACTCCGAAGGCCTGGCGGATTTATTGGGTCTTCAGTTTGCGCGAAATCCTCACAGAGTCTTTCGTGAATGAATCTCACGTCATCGACAGAGAGAGTGTGCACAAGGGCTGCCGCTCGTGGTGCAGGCTCCAGAAAAGCTCGCTCAGAGAGGGCCTTGGATCGCACGCGGACCTGCCCGCCCTTCAGCTCCTTGATGATGGCGCGGGTCGCCTTCCAAGCGGCACCCTCAACATTTTCGTTCGGATCTTCAATCTCGATGCCACGGTCGATCAGGGCGAGGACGACATCTTCCGGCGAAACTCCCGCACTCTTCGCCAGCCGGTTGATCGACACAGAACGGCGCATGTTTTTTGACGCTATTGAATGCATCGGATGTCTGTATCGGAATGAACTGAGTCCTTGATCTCTCTCTTTTAGTATGGATCAACGGGTCAGGCGGCCCACGGGATCACCCTCGTTTGGGCTTCTTGCGACGTGGACGTCTGCGGAGCTTCACCTGGCAGCTCGGGCAGAAGTAGGTGGAGCGGCCGCCGACGACGATGCGGACGATCTCGCCACCGCAGGACGGGCAGGGCTGGCCCTCGCGGGTGTGGACGAGGAACTCGTTCTGCATCGTCCCCTTCTCGCCGCGACCGTCGCGGTAGTCGTCGATCGAGGAGCCGCCGTGGTCGATCCCGGCCTCCAGCGCGGCGACGACGGCGTCGCGCAGCGCCTCCAGATGCTCCGCCTTCATCGATCCGGCGGGAGAGAGCGGGTGTAGGCGGGCCCGGTAGAGCGCCTCGTCGGCGTAGATGTTGCCGACCCCGGCGACCCCTGACTGGTCGAGCAGGAACGACTTCAGCGGCGCCGTGCGGCCGCTCGCCATCGCCTTCAGCGCCTCGGGCGTGAACTCGGGCGAGAGCGGCTCGACGCCGACTTTGCCGGCGAAGCGGGCCTCGAGGTCGACGTCGTCGATCAGGAAGGCCTCGCCGAAGCGGCGCGGGTCGGTGAACCAGACCTCGCGGCCGTCGTCCAGCGTGAAGCGGGCGCGCAGGTGCCGGGCTGAGGTCGAGCGCTCGGCCTCGTACAGCCGCCGTCCCTCCGAGGGGTCGAGCACGTCCTCGCCCTCGACCAGGACCAGGTTGCCGGTCATCCGCAGGTGCATGACCAACGTCTGGCCGCCGTCGAGCCCCAGCAGCAGGTACTTACCGCGCCGTCCCAGCCCCTCGATCGTGCGACCGCTGACGGCGTTGCCGAGCTTCTTCGGCGAGACCGGCCGCGACCAGCGTTTGTCCAGCACCTCCAGCGACTCGATCCGGTGCCCTTCCAGCTCCGGCTCGAGCTGGCGGGCGACGGTCTCGACCTCGGGCAACTCGGGCATCGGGCAGTTCTATCGAACCGCGCACCTGACCTTTGTCACCCACAGGGTTACAAAAGTCATGTGCGCTCAGTCGACGCTGGCCCTCGGGTGGGCGCTGAAATAGACCTCCTTGAGACGGTCTCCCGAGAGGTGCGTGTACATCTGGGTGGTGGCGATGTCGGCGTGGCCGAGCATCTCCTGCACGGCGCGGAGGTCGCAACCGCCGGCGAGCAGGTGGGTGGCGAAGCTGTGGCGCAGGGTGTGCGGGCTCATGCGGCCGCCGAGGCCGGCGTCGCGGGCGTGGCGCTGGACGATCTTGTAGAGCCCCTGGCGGGTCAGCGGCCCGCCGCGGAAGTTGACGAACAGCTTCGGCTCGTGGCGGTCGCCGATCAGCTTCGGCCGGCCGCCGCGCAGGTAGGCGTTGATCGCCGCGATCGCCTGCCGGCCCAGCGGCACCAGCCGCTCCTTCGAGCCCTTGCCACGGGCGCGCAGGAAGCCCTCCTCCATCTCGATGTCGGCGAGCTCGAGCCCGATCGTCTCCGAGGCGCGCAGCCCGCAGGCGTACATCACCTCGAGCAGGGCCCGGTCGCGCAGCGCCGTCGGCTCGCTGCCGCGAGGGGAGGCGAGCAGCTTCTGCACCTCGGAGTAGTTGAGGACCTGGGGCAGCTTCTTCGCCCGCCGCGGCGCCGTCAGGGCGGCGGTCGGGTCGTCGCCGATCAGCTCGTCGCGGCGCAGGTGCTTGTAGAAGGAGCGCAGGCAGGCGGCCTTGCGGTGGATAGTCGAGGCCGAGCAGGCCGGTCGCCCCTCTCCCGTCGCCAGCTCAGCGAGGAAGTCGGCGACGTCGGCGGGACGGGCGTGCAGCGCGTCACAGTCGTGGGCGCCGAGGTACTCGCCATACTGGAAGAGGTCGGTGCGGTAGGCGTTGAGCGTGTTGCGCGAGAGGCCGCGCTCCAGCTCCAGGTAGGAGAGGAAGTCGAGGACGAGGCCCTGGAAGCGAGCGTCGGCCCCCGGGGTGGCGGGCGCAGACGGGAGCGCGGGCTTGACTGCGATCGCCATAGCCGCTGGTTCTCCCCGCTTGTTCACAACCCTTGAAGCGCAAGGGACCGTGCGCCGCAACCCCGTCATCGCGGGGACCGAGGCGCCTGCGGGCGAGGTTTACGTTCTCGGCACCTCGGTCCCCACGCTGACGGGGGAGGATCGCTTGCCAGAGACGGCGTTACTCGGCGAGGAGGCGACCCGCCGCTAGGGGGGCCGCGAAGAAGAGGGGGTCCTCGGCCAGGCTGCGGCCCATGGTGGTGGTCGGCAGGCCCGAGGCGGCGTAGGCGTCGAGGTCGGCGGGGGCATGGCGGAGGTGGTGGGTGCCGGGGGCAGCTTCGAGGGCGGCGGCGATCGAGTCCTCGCCCACGGGGACGGCGACGTCGACTGGGGCGAGGAGGAGCTCGAGGACGGTGTAGGTGTGGTGGCTGACGTCGAGATGGCGTTGGCGGGAGTCGCTGGAGGAGAGGCGCGGCGAGAGCAGGGTCGGGAGGCGGAGCGAAAGGGCGGCGTGGGCGCTGTCGAGGGCTGCCATGCCGCCGTGCCCGAACTCGGTGTCGGAGCCGATGATCCCCGGCCCCGGGCCGACCAGGGCCGCGTCCCAGCCGAGCCGGTTGGCGGCGTCGAGGGCGCCGACGGTGCTGAGCGCGTCGTGCTCGCCGCCGTAGGCAGGGGCGGCGGCGATGTGGCCGCAGAGCAGGCCGCGCTCGCGCAGCTCGGCGACGTCGCGCGAGAGCGAGCCCGGAAGAGCGCCGCCGCCGGTCTGGACGTAGCCGACCTGGATGCCGGGCGAGGCCTGGGCCGCCGCCCAGGCCGCCGGGGCGAGGTGCCCATGTAGCGGCAGCACCAGCACCGAGACCGCCACCGGGGCGCCGGTCTCCGCCGCTTCAGGCGACTTCCCTCCCGTTCCATCCGCTTCCGCGGTTCGTTTTCCACCAACGTCGTGGGTTTCGAACCGCGCAACGGTGGCGGCCTCGACCGGGGCGACCGGGTGCTGGAGCGAGGTGTAGTTGAGCTTGATCACGTGCTCGCCCGCCGGCGCACCCCCGCCCTCGAGGCCGCGGGTGAGGTTGACGTGGACGACGTCGAAGCCGCCGGAGCCGAGCTCGAGGTCGAGCGCGGCGACGTTGACGACGACCTCGTCCCCCTCGCGCATCTCCCCCAGCAGGACTTCGTCGGCCCAGGCCGGGCGGCGCTCGTCCCCCACCGCGACGGTCAGCGGCTCGGTGGCGACGACGGTGCCGCGGCGCAGCTCGAGCCGGCCGCTCACGCCCCGCCCGCGACCGCCGCCACGATCCCCTCGCAGATCTCCAGCATCTTCTCGAGGCTGGAGGCCGGGACGTGCTCGTCTTCGGTGTGGACCAGGTCGGTGCCGTTGGCGAGCAGGACGCAGTCGAAGCCCCCGAGGCGGAAGACGTTGGCGTCGCTGCCGCCGCCGATCGCGGCCCGCACCGGCTCGACCCCGGTGGCGCGCACCCCCGCCTCGGCCAGCGCCAGGGCCGGCGAAGAGGACGGCACCTCGTAGCCGCGGAAGAGCTCTTCGAGACGGACGTCGACGTCGCAGCCGTGCTCGCTCGCCCCCCAGGCGCAGGCGTCGGAGATCTGCCCGGCGACCTCGGCGGCGCGGCCGGCGTCGCGACTGCGCGCCTCGGCCTGGATCCAGCAGTGGCCGGGGACGACGTTGCCCGACGTCCCGCCCTTGATCAGGCCGACGTTGGCGGTCGTCTGCTCGTCGAGCCGCCCCAGCTCCATCCGCCCGATCGCGGCCGCGGCGGCGGCGATCGCGCTGCTGCCGTCCTCGGGCTTGATCCCGGCGTGCGCCTCCACTCCCATGAAGTCGGCGAGGATCTTCTGCTGCGTAGGCGTCGCCACAATCACCTCGCCGACCGGGCCGGCGTGGTCGAGGACGAAACCGACCTGCGAGCGCAGCACCGAGCTGTCGAACGCTTTCGCCCCCCGCAGCCCCTGCTCCTCGGCCACGGTCAGCACCAGCTCGATTCCGACCGGCGGCGGCGTTTCCGCACAGCGCGCGACCAGCTCCATGAAGACGGCGACCGCGGCCTTGTTGTCGGCGCCGAGAATCGTCTCGCCGCGGCTGCGGAAGACGCCTTCATCGTTGACCACCTCGACCAGGCCCCGGTGCGGCACCGTGTCGAGGTGGGCACAGAACATCACCCACCGGTCCGATTCCCCGGGCAGGCGCGCCAGCAGATTCCCGGCGCCGGCCTCGGCCGGACCGGCCGCATCGTCCTCGCTGACCTCGAGCCCCAGCGCCCGCAGCTCGGCGGCGACGGAATCCGCGATCTCGCGCTCCTCGCCCGTCGGGCTGCGGATCTCGCAGAGACGAACAAAGGTCTCCTGCAGCCGTGCGTTCACGCCACGACCCTATCCCGCCCGCGCGTTCAGCTGGAGCGGGAAGCGCCGACGTCGCCGGTCTCGGCGCTCTCGGCCGTCTCCGGCTCGACGCTCGCGGCGGGCTTGCCGCCGGCGTGGATCGCGGCGGCGCCGACGAACTCGCGAAACAGCGGCTCCGGACGGTTGGGCCGGGAGTTGAACTCCGGGTGGTACTGGGAGGCGACGAAGAAGGGGTGGTCGGGCAGCTCGACCATCTCGACCAGGCGCTCGTCCGGCGAGGTGCCGCCGCAGACCAAGCCCTCGTCTTCGAGCCGGCGCCGCAGCTGGTTGTTGACCTCGTAGCGGTGGCGGTGGCGCTTGTAGATGACGGCCTCGCCGAAGATCTCGCGCGCTTTCGTGCCCTCGTGCAGTTTCACCGGGTCGGCACCGAGCCGCATCGTCCCGCCCATGTCGGAGACCTCCTTCTGCTCCGGCAGCAGGTCGACGACCGGGAACGGGGTCTCGGGGTCGAACTCGGAGGAGTTGGCGCCGTCCATGCCGGCGACACTGCGGGCGAACTCGACCACGGCGATCTGCATCCCGAGGCAGATCCCCAGGTAGGGGATGCCGCGCTCGCGAGCGATCTTCGCCGCCTGCACCTTGCCCTCGATGCCGCGCTCGCCGAAGCCGCCGGGGATCAAGATCCCGTCGCAGCCCTCGAGCCGCTCGGGGTCGAGGTTCTCGGAGTCGACCAGCTCGACCTCGGTCTCGACCCCGTGGTGGAAGCCGCCGTGCTCGATCGCCTCGATCACCGACTTGTAGGCGTCGGCCAGCTGCACGTACTTGCCGACGACGGCGATCCGCACCTTGCCCTCGGCCGAGTCGGCGCTGCGCACCATCGCCTCCCACTCACCCAGGTCCGGCGACGGCGCCTCCATCCCGAAGTGGTCGAGGACGAGGTCGTCGACGCCCTCGGCGCGGAAGACCAGCGGCACCTTGTAGATGTTGTCGACGTCGTGGGCGGAGATGACGGCGTCGACGGGAAGGCTGGCGAAGAGGGCGATCTTGCTGCGGATCTCGCGGTCGAGGCGGCCTTCGGAGCGGCAGACCAGCGCGTGCGGCTGGATCCCGATCCGGCGCAGCTCGTTGACCGAGTGCTGGGTCGGCTTCGTCTTCAGCTCGCCCGCGTGGCCGACGTAAGGCACCAGGGTGAGGTGGACGAACATGCTCCGCTTCGGCGTCAGGTCCGTGTACAGCTGGCGGATCGACTCGAGGAAGGGCAGCGACTCGATGTCGCCGACGGTGCCGCCGATCTCGGTGATCACGAAGTCGACGGCCTGCGACTCGGCGACGATCAGGATGCGCTGCTTGATCTCGTTGGTGATGTGCGGGATCACCTGCACGGTGGCGCCGAGGTAGTCGCCGCGGCGCTCGCGCTTGATCACCGAGTTGTAGACGGCGCCGGCGGTGACATTGGAGGCGCGCGAGGTGTTCTCGTCGGTGAAGCGCTCGTAGTGGCCGAGGTCGAGGTCGGTCTCGGCGCCGTCCTCGGTGACGAAGACCTCGCCGTGCTGGAACGGGCTCATCGTCCCCGGGTCGACGTTGATGTAGGGATCGAACTTCTGCAGCTGGACCCGGTAGCCGCGGGAGACGAGCAGGCGGCCGATCGAGGCCGCGGCGATGCCCTTTCCGAGTGCCGAAACCACCCCGCCGGTGACGAAAATGAACTTGGTGTCGCCTTTGTGGGAGGGATTCATGCTCTGCCGAGCGAGTCTAGCCAGCGCAGTGGCGGAACCGACTCGATCGTCGCCGAAATAGACCGCAACTCGCCGTAAATCGTCACCGCGAGGACCACCACGAGCGCGATCAGGCGCGCCTCTCCCCCCAAATTGGTCAGTAACCAGACGCCGGCGACGGCGCCGATCAGATTCGAGCCGGTGTCGCCCAGCATCGCCCGCTCACGCAGGGTCAGCCAGGCGCCGACCAGGACCGGCCCGGCGAAGATCCCCAGCAGTTCGATCGGGGCCAGGGTCCAGGCGCCGAGGCAGAGCCCGAGCCCCAGCAGCGCCAGGCCCTTCTCCGCCCGCCCCGGCCGCAGGTCGAGCAGGTTGCCGAGGTTGGTGGCGAGGATCAGGAGGACGACGTCGGCGAGGTAGCGCCAGTCCTCCAGGCCGCGCCCGGAGACCACGTAGGCGGCCAGCGCCAGCGCCCCGATCGCCTTGATCGCCCCGGTCGAGAGGCTGCCCTGGCGCAGCGCCCGCGCGTGCCCGCGCCAGCCCCGCGGCGTGCCCGCGGCCGCGCCCCGGCCGAGCGCGTCGTCGAGGAAGCCGAGGAAGGCGATCCCCAGCAGGTAGGGCAGCCAGCGCCGCAATTCCGGGTCGAGCAGGTCGAGGTCGGCGCGGTCGTTGAGAACGGCGAGCGGCGCCAGCGCAACCAGCGCCGCCGTCGCCAGCACCGCACCGAGCGGGAAGGCGAGCGCCGCGCCGCGGTAGTTCTGCCGCGTCAGGCCGGCGTCGCGCAGCCCCCGGGCGCCGGCCGGGACCAGCCACAGCGCCAGCGCGATCGCCAGCGGGAAGCCGACCCAGTACACCTCAGGGGCCCTGGGTCAGCAGGTCCGGCAGCAGCCGGTCGGCGCTGCCCTTGACCCCGAAGCTGCCCTCGGCGCCGAGCAGCGAGAAGACCAGCGCCACCTGGCCCGCGGTCAACTCGACGTCGTCGACGCTGGAGAGGTCGTTGCCCTGGAAGAAGGAGATCGAGGTCGGTTCCGCGGTCGAGGTCTCGACCCCGACGGCCGGCGTCCGCGTGCCCGTGATCCCGCTCATCAGCCCGCTTTCCAGGGTCCCCGCGGTGGTCCGCTGCACCGGACCCAGGTCCTGGGGCTGGTTGCGGATGACGATCACCCCGTCGAGCGCGCCGAAGCTGCCGCTGGCGCGCGAGAAGAGCTGGCTGCGCACCACCTCGGGCAGCGTCCCCCCGAGCACCAGCTGCCGCCCCACGCCGGTCCCGAGCGCGGTCAGCGAGTCGGGGTTGCGCTTGACGTCGGAGAAGCGCGTCTTCGCGAGGTCGTCGGCAAGCCCGTTGAGGTCGACCGGCTCCCGCACCACCCCGACCCCGACCAGCTTCGCCCCGGTCGGGCCCAGCGCTTCCTCGACCGCGTTGGTGTCGTCGCTCGGCAGGCCGCCGAGGGCGACGATCGCGATCCGCTTGCCCTTGAGCCGATTACGGGTGAGGACCGGGTAGACGCGGTCGGCGAACTCGTTCGAGCGTCCCAACTGGCCGTTCAGTTCGTCGGTCTTCGAACGCGCGTCCTGGAGGTTGTTGACGAGGCTGGCCTCGAGGTTGCGGCGGGTGCTGGTCAGCGCGTCGCCGCCGAACTCGGCGCCGATCAGGATCCCGATCGCCAGCGCCAGGAACACGGCGATCAGCGAGGTTGCGTGGTAGCGACCGCTGTAACCCATCAGCGGCCGAAGGCTAGATGGTCGCCCCCGCGCTCGCCAGCGTGGTGCCCTACTGCAAGCCCAGCCAGATCCGCACCTTCAGCCAGAACAGCTCGAAGATGTCGTTCAGCGCCGGCGAAGTGATGATCAGAATCGTCAGCAGGATCAGGAAGGCGAGCACGAAGAGGCCGACCGGGGCCAGGGTCGAGCTCGGGTTGTAGAGCCGGCTCACCCCCTTTGCGTCGACCAGCTTCTCGCCGATCCGCAGTCGGGTGAGGAAGGTCGAGGACATGCCGCCGCGCTTGCGGTCGAGGAACTCGATCAGGTTGAAGTGGGCGCCGACGCTGACGATCAGCGCCGCCCCCTTCTCGTAGGCCATCAGCATCGCCACGTCCTCGCTGGTCCCGGCCGAGGGCACGACCTTGTGCTCGAGGCCGGACTCGATCAGGCGCTCGCAACCGGGGGCGCGGCCGTCCGGATAGGCGTGGACGATCAGTTCGGCCCCGCAAGCCAGCGCCGCGTCGCTGGCGGAATCCATGTCGCCGAGGATGATGTCCGGCTTCAGGCCCGCTTCCAGCACCCCGTCGGCGCCGCCGTCGACGGCGACGATCAGCGGCCGCACGTCGCGGATGTAGGCGCGCAGGGCCTTGAGGTCGCGGCGGTGGCGATCGCCGCGGACGACGATCAGCACCTGACGGTCGCGGAAAGAGGCCTCGGTGTGTGGGAACTCGACGCTGCCGGTCAGCAGGTCGGTCTCCTGGCGCACGTGGGCGACGGTGTTTTCGGCGAACTCGGCCAGCGCCTCGTCGATCCGCTCGCGCTGCTCCTCAAGCTGGCGTTCCAGCCCGGGCGCGTCGAGCACCCGCCCGCGCAACACCTCCTGGTCGCCGATCAGCACGGTGCCGCCGTCGACCCGCAGGCGGTCGCCGTCTTTGAGCAGCTCGAAGAGGCCGGCCCCGGGGGCATCGACGAGGCGGATGCCCTCGCGCGCCAGCATCAGCGGCCCGGCGTTCGGGTACTTCCCGTCGGAGGAGGGCGAGGCGTTCAGTACCGCGGCGACGCCGGCTTCGATCAGCTCCTCGGCGGCGATCCGGTCGATGTTGACGTGATCGATGACGGCGACGTCGCCGGGACGCAGGCGCTTGACCAGGTGCTTGGTCCGCTCTCCCAGCCTCGCGGTTCCCTCGACCGGCGCTTCCGGGCGCACACCGTTGCGACGCCCGAGCAGAGCAGGAAGGCGACGGCGACTGGTGGCGGCCACGGCTTCAGGTTAGGCCACGCAAGGGCCGACCGGCAAGCGCCGCGAGTGCGGGCGCTACTCGGCGACCGGGTCGCTCGACGGCGACTCGAAGGCGAGCGCGCCGAAGGTCGCGGGGAAGCGCTCGTCCCCGCTCGTGGCCAGCCGCTCGCCGGCTTCGACCCGGATCTCTTCCGCCCGGCGCAGCGCCTCCTCCTGGACCTCGATCAGGTCTGTCCAGCCCTGCTCGTCGAGTGGCATCGCGATCCAGGTCAGGTGACGGTCGACCCGCCGGTCGAAGGTGTCGGCGGTGATCGCGCTGTCGGCGCGCGCCATCAGGCCCTGCAGAACCGTCTTCGAGACCCGGCGGCGATCCGCCTCGCTGAACTTGTTCTTCCACTCGTCCTGGGAGAACAAGGCCCGGGCCAAGCCGCGGTAGACGTGCTCGACCGAGCCGCGTCGCGGAATCAACTTGACGACCTCGAGACAACCGCCTTTCTCCAGTTCACTGAAGTGATGGGAGATGTGCGAGAGGCCGAATGCGCCGGGAGGCGCCAAGCCCTCGCGCAGGAACTGAACGGGGCTGATGTCCCGCTCGTTCGCCACTTCGAGAATCCGAACCCGCAGCGGGTGACGGAGCATCGCCGACGCCGTCGCCGCATTTCGGTCCCGGGGCTTGGTTGCACTTCCCATTAAAAGATCCTCCGATCAGTCTGCACTTTTCTACCGAAAGAGCATAGTCGAGTATCGGACGGAGGATGCGGATTTGGAGCTTGAGAAAGTCGACCGGACGGTAGCGCTGGACCGCTGGAATTGATTCCATCAATGGAGTCTTTTTTCAACGGAGGAGGGGGTGAGTTCATGAAGATTTCCTGCTGCGATTTGACCGTCCCGCGCGCGGGCACCACGAAGGGCAACTAGCCCTCCGTTTCAGCGTTCCTGCCCCACGCCAGGGGGGTGGGAACGCGGAATCCCTCAGGTCGAAGCGAGCAGCTCGCGGGCGTGGCGAGTAGCGGCCTCGTCGGAGCTCTCGCCACCGAGCATGCGGCGGATCTCATCGACCACGCCCTCCCCGCCCAGCCGCTCCACCGAAGCAAACGACTGGCCGTCGGCGACGTCCTTCTCGAGCCGGAAGTGGACATCGGCGAGCGAGGCGACCTGCGGCAGGTGGGTGATGCAGACGACCTGGCGGCCCTTGCCGAGCGCCTTCAACCTCTCCCCCACCACCCGCGCCGTGTTGCCGCCGATCCCGGCGTCGATCTCGTCGAAGACCAGGGTGCCGGCGCTCGCCCCCTGGCCGAGCCCGCTGAGGGCCAGCATCACCCGCGAGAGCTCGCCACCGGAGGCCGCGTCGCGCAGTGGGGCCGCCTCGATGCCGGGGTTGGGCGCGACCCGCAGCTCGACCGTCTCGCGGCCGTTGGCGCCATAGCTCTCGGGGTGCGGCTCGAGCACAACCGCGAGCGTCGCCCCCGCCATCGAGAGCTGCTCCAGCTCGGCCGCGACCCGCTCTTCCAGCGGGCCGGCGGCATCGGCACGGCCGGCGCTGAGCTTCAGGCCCAGCTCCTCGCGCCGCGCCGCGGCCGCGGCGAGCGCCGCCTCGGCCTCGGCACCACGGGCCTCGGCGCCCTCGAGCCGGGCGATCTCCGCCCGGCAGCGCTCGGCGTGCTCCAGCACCGACTCGACGCTGCCGCCGTGCTTGCGCTCGAGCCGGTCGATCGCTTCCAGCCGCTCCTCGATCGCCGCCAGCGCCGCCGGATCGGACTCCAGGCCCTCGGCGTAGTCGCGCAGCTCGGCGCTGACGTCACCAAGCTCGACCGCCAGGGCGACGACCCGCTCGGCGATCGCGTCGAGGCCGGCGTCGAGGCCGCCCGCGCCCTGCAGCAGAGATTCCGCCTGGGCCAGCGCCGCCGCGCCGCCGCCGCCGTCCTCTTCGGCCCCGGCGAGAGCGGCGTGGGCGCCACCGGCCGCCTCGCGCAGCCCCTCGGCGTGGCGCAGGCGCTCACGCTCGGCGGCGCTCGCGGCCCGCTCCTCGGGGTCCGGCGCCACCGCCTCGATCTCGGAGAGCTCGTAGCGGTAGAGGTCGAGATCGCGCTCGCGGGAGCCTTCGGCCTCGCGCAGCTCGGCCAGCTCGGCGGCGAGCCGCCCGTGCTCCTGATGGGCCTCCCGGTAGAGCCGCCGCGTCTCCAGGTGCTCGGCGCCGGCGAAGCCGTCGAGGACCTCCAGCTGCGAAGAGGCGATCGTCAGCTTGCGGTGCTCGTGCTGGCCGAAGAAGGCGAGCAGGTGGCCGCCGAGCAGCTTCAGGTCGGCAGCGGTGGCGGCGCGGCCGGCGACGAAGGCGCTGGTCCGGCCGGTGGCGGAGACGCGCCGTCCCAGCACCACCTCCTCCGCGCCCTCTGGCAGGCGCTCGCCCAGCTCAGCCAGCTCCGGCTCGTCCAAGAGGCCGGCGGGCAAGTCGAAAACCCCCTCGACCCAGGCCTCCCCCGCCCCCGGCCGCACGATGTTCCCTTTCGCCTTGCCGCCCATCAGCAGGTCGAGCGAGTGGGCGAGAACGGTCTTCCCCGCGCCGGTCTCGCCGGTGATCGCGTTCAGGCCCTCGCCGAGCCGCAGTTCGGCGCGCTCGATCAGCAGCAGGTTCTCGATTCGAAGCTCGCGGAGCATGGGTTCTGTGTACCAGCCGGTGCGGCGGACGGGGGCACGGGGGAAGGCGCCTGCGGGCGAGGTTTACGTTCTCGGCACCTTCCCCCGTGCCCCCGTCCGAGGCGGGTTAGTCGGCAGACTCGGGTGGGCCCGCGTGCTGGACGAAGTCTTGAGAGCGAACTAACGCGAAGCCGAGGGCGGCGCCGACGAAGGAGAGGATCGCGGCGATCAGGATGATGTCGTTGAAGCCGCTGACGAAGGCGACGTCGGCGGCGTGGACGGCTTTGACGTGGACCGCCGGTGGCAGCGGCAGGGCGGCGACTCCGCGCGAGCCGCTGGAGGCGACGATTTCGCCGAGCCCGTGCGGCGCGTGCGGCAACAGTTCGCTCAGCTTCGAGTCGACCCGCGACTGGAAGACGGCGCCGAGGCCGGCGACCCCGGTGGCGATCCCGACCTGGCGGAAGGTGGTGTTGATCCCCGACCCCATCCCCGATTTCTCCACCGGCACGACCGCGATCGCCGCCTGGCCGATTCCCGGGTTGGTGATGCCGATGCCGATGCCGGCGACGATGAAGCCGGCCAGCAGCGTCGTCCAGCCCGAGCCGGGCGAGATCCCGTGCATCAGCAGCAGCCCGACCCCGACCACGGCGAGCCCGGTCCCGAGCAGGACCCGGATCGGAATTTTGTTCGAGAGCGCGCCGGAGATCGGGGCGACGATGAAGCCGAGCACGGTCAGCGGCAGGAAGCGCAGGCCCGCCTCCAGCGGCGAGTAGTCGAGCACACCCTGCATGTAGATCGTCAGGTAGAGGAACATCGCGAACATCCCGGCCGAGAGCCCGAAGGCGACGGCGGAGACGCCGTTGAAGGCGGGTTTGCGGAAGAGGCTGAGGTCGAGCATCGGGTGGGCGCTGCGGCGCTCGATCGCGATGAACGCCGCCAGCAGCACGCCGGCGCCGATCAGGCAGGCGAGGATCAGCGGGCTGCCCCAGCCCTCCGGGTTGCCGCGGATCAACCCGAAGATCAGCAGGAAGAGGGCAAGCGAGAAGGTGACGACGCCGGGGAAGTCGATCGGCTCCGGGTCTTTGGCGAAGACGTTGACGATCTTGCGCTCGGTCAGGACCATCGCCCCGATCCCGATCGGGACGTTGATGAAGAAGATCCACTCCCAGCCGAGGCTCTCGGTGACGACGCCGCCAACCAGCGGCCCGACCGCGACCGCGCCGCCGACCACGGCACCCCAGACGCCGAACGCGGTCGCCCGGTCTTTGCCGTGGAACTCCTGGCCGATCAGGGCCAGCGAGGTGGCGAACATGCCGGCGCCGCCGACGCCCTGCAGGCCGCGGGCGAGGTTGAGCAGGGTCGGATCCTCGGCGATGCCGCAGAGGAACGAGGCGAAGGTGAAGACCCCGAAGCCGATCGTGAACACGCGCCGGCGTCCGAGCCGGT
>Ga0207641_10002863_pt1 | contig 15677 bp, 13 predicted proteins | sample KBSSwiS62_FD_184306 | JGI IMG/M metagenome (GOLD analysis project Ga0207641, IMG submission 184306) | Switchgrass rhizosphere microbial communities from Kellogg Biological Station, Michigan, USA - KBS Switchgrass S6-2 (SPAdes) (version 2) | ecosystem: Host-associated > Plants > Roots >... | reverse complement strand
CACCCTCACCAGCTGGCGGTCCGCCTGCAGCCAACGCGAACAACGACTGCGTATCGGGCCTGGCGAACTTCAATCTCTCGATGGTCGTCGCACGGCGCATTCCGCTCGTTGACGAGGAAGTGCAGGTCGCACTCGGCATGGCCGTGTTCATTCGCCGGCCGGGATCGCCGACGCCGCGGAACGTATTCAGCGAATGGTTTTTCATCGACGAAGGGAAGATTCGGACGATCTACACGGCGATGTTTTATCCGGCGCCGGAGCTGGCGGTACCGAACTGGCCGCCATATGAAGGCAACTGGCCGCTGCCAGCGGGGATCATCCCCGCGCCTGCTCCTCCGCGCACCGGGCAGCCGTGAAAGTCGCCGCGGCCGCCGGCATCGTCACCGTGAGCGTGGTCACGATGCTCGGCGGAGCACAAGAGAAAGAGACCGCTGCGCCTCCGGCTGTCTACGAGCAGCTCCGAGCGGCGCGGCTGCACCACGCCGGGCGGGTGCACGACCGCACACTCCGTCTCGATCGCTTCGAGTTCCAGTTCGCTGATGGACAGCTGTTCCTGCTCGATCCGGTCGCAGGATATGTCACCGGAGCGGTGTTCATCGGGAAGGGAACCGTGCGCGCGTTCCCTCCAGACGCGGTCGAGCACCAGCAGCTCAGGAAACTTCTCGACGCCGACATGCTCGAGGACCGTTTCGAGCGTCTCGTGCTGCGTTTCAGCGATGCGAGCGCGTATCGGCTCGAGGCACTCGCCGATCAGGGTCCTGATCAGAGCGTCGCCAGCGCTCAACAACTGTTCGACGACCAGCGAGAGGCACGTTTCAAGGATCTTCTCGAGAATCCTGACAGCCGAATCGCGGCCGACCTAATCGACCAGGAGCACCTTGTGGCGCCAACGCGGCAGCGCACTCCGTACGCGCTCGCACTGATCGATGGCTCGCAGCGCGGTTGGTTTGCCATCGAGATCGAGCCGCGACGCAGTGAAGAAGTCGTGGTCTCCCGCTACGACCGCGGGTTCGAGCAGAACGACGTGTGGATGACCTGCCACGCCCTGACCGACTTCGATGAGGACCACGCGAGTCTGGATGCATTTGCAGGTTTTTCGATCGATCCGCGCTCAGTGACCAAACGCAAGGAAGACATTTCAGGAATCGATCTCGGTCTCCCACTCAGGCCACTAGAGCCCTCCCACGAGGGCTGGACTGCGCAGGCCGACGTGCCACTCGTCACGAGCGATCTCGCAATCGACGACCGCGGATCGGTCAAAGGCACGGTGGCGATGATCGTCTCCCCGCTGCGCGAGCTTGCTTCGTTGAGATTCAGGATCTCGCCCTGGCTACATGTCACCGACGTGCGAGTGCGTGACTCGCCTGGTGAGCTCGCCCTGTCGGGGGAAGGGAGCGAAGAGGCATTCAACCTCCTCTCGCGGGGAACTCACGAGCTGCAGGCATCGACCGATCCCGAGGCTCCCGTCGGTGTCATCGGTGAGCGTGTAAACCTGATTCAAGAACGCCACGTCCGCCGGCTGACCGACGATTGGTTCGAGCCATGGGTCACGGTGACGCTTCCTCGAACCATCGCGCCCAGCCGACCAGTCGTGCTCGAATTTGCGTACGAAGGCAAGCTCCTCGAGAAGCTGCTGACGGAAGGAAACTACCTGCTCAAGGACACCATCTTCTGGATGCCCGTGATGCCCGACGATCGCCCGAGCCGGTTTCACATGACCTTCCGGACGCGCGAGCGCGACTCCGTGGTCAGCAGCGGCGATCTCATCGACGATCGTGTAGAGGGAAAGACGCGAATCGTACGCCGCCTGATGCGGACGCCAACGCTCCATGCCTCCTTCCACTACGGCCGGTTCAACGCCACGACGACGAAGCCGGACGGGTTGCCATCGATTACGGTCTACGAGGATCGCTACCGGACCGGAATCGCTCCGGGCACTCTCGACAAGACGATGACCGATCTTGCCGGCGCCCTCCGCACGGGCCGCGACTATTTCGGCGAGATCCCGTTCTCAACCCTCCAGGCGACTGAAACGCCTTCGACCAGCGGTCAGGCCTTTCCAGGATTCCTGCTGTTGTCGTCGCTGGCGTTTGGGGAACTGCACACGGGGGAATCGGAACTGTTCCGTTCGCACGAGGTCGGTCACCAGTGGTGGGGAGTAGCCGTGAACTGGCGCGATTACCGCGACCAGTGGTTGTCCGAAGGGTTCGCGCAGTACGGCGCGGCACTGTATGTGCTCGCCGGCATCAAAGACGAAACGCAATTTCGCGACATCATCACGGCGTGGCATTACGACGTCACCAACCAGATCAACGTCGGCCAGGGTAACGGGCGTCACTACGGATTCCGGCCCGCCGTCATTCGGAAGAGCAAGGGCAGCGCGTCCGGGCCGTTGGTTGTCGGCTATCGGTTGCGGACAACCAGGACGCCGTACGACTACCGGCTGATCGTCTACGAGAAGGGCGCGTTCATCCTGCACATGCTGAGAACGATGTTGCTCGAACCGGAGACCGGGGATGACACGCGCTTCCGCACGTTGATGCGACAGTTTGCTGCCGAACAGATGCATCGGCGAGCAACGACACGCGACTTTGAATCTGCCGTGTCGGAGGCGATGGGCGAGTCGATGGCCTGGTTCTTCGATCAGTGGGTGTACGGAGTCGAGGTCCCGACGTATCGGCCCGATCTCCGCGTGGTTGCGAGCAATGGCTCGACGCCGTACCGGCTGACTGGGACGATCGTGCAGTCTGGCGTGCGTCCCTCGTTTCGGATGCCTGTGCCCATCGCCTTTCGCTTCGGCGATCGTCGTCCGCTCCTGCATTTCGTCTGGGTCGACAAGGACTCAGTGAGTGTAGACATTCCGCTTGCGGCCAAGCCCACCGAATTGGAGTTCAATTACCTCAACGGCGTGTTGGCGAAGGTTCGTTGAGGAGGCGTTGTTGCGGCTTCGCACGCAGTGTCTAGTGCTTTTCGGCCTGGCAGTGGCCAGTGCCTGCGGAGGATCATCAAAGGTGACACCGACAGCGCTCCTGAGCCGGGCGGAGCAGACCGCCTTCGAGGAGACCAGCCGCTACGAGGACGTCCGCGCCTTCATCGATGCGCTCAGTCGTGAGACGCCGAACGTGCGCGTCGAGATGTTTGGAAAATCCGAAGAGGGGCGCGACCTTCCGTTCCTCGTCATCGGCGACCCGCCCGCGGCCGCGCCCGTTCCCTCGCTGCGCTCTGTGCCTGTCGTCTTCGTGATGGCCAACATCCACGCCGGCGAGGTCGAGGGGAAAGAGGCCGTGCTGCACCTGGCTCGCCGCATGACCACTGGAAATCTGCGGGGGTTTCTGAAATCGGCGGTCTGGCTGTTTGCTCCGATCTACAACGCCGACGGCAACGAACGCATCAGTCTCGACAACAGGACCGAGCAGAACGGTCCCATCGGTGGTGTCGGCACGCGTGAGAACGCGAACGGCCTCGATCTGAATCGCGACTTCATCAAGCTCGAGTCGGCAGAAGCGCGAGCGCTGGTCGCGCTGTTGACGCGCTGGGATCCCGACGTCATCGTGGATCTGCACACGACCAACGGCTCGTATCACGGCTATCACCTTACTTACGCGCCGCCACTCAATCCGAACACTGACGCTCGGATCAGCGCGTTCGAGCGCGAACGTCTGTTGCCGGCCGTTCGCGAGGCGATGCAGGCCCTGCACGGCTGGCGCACGTACGACTACGGCAACTTTGCAACCATGGAAGCGATGGCGGAGGAGCTCGAGGGATTTGCGCCAGGCGAGACGCGTCAGAAGGTCTGGCGCACCTACGATGCACGACCCCGGTTCGGCGGCAGCTACGCGGGCTTGCGCAACCGGATTGCGATCCTCTCAGAGGCATACAGTTATCTCGACTTCGAGCGGCGGGTCAAAGTCACAGAGGCATTCGTCGAGGAGATCATGAAGTTCGTGACGGCCAACGCCGACGAAATCCGGTCGTTGACGGCCCGCGTTGATGCCGATTTGGTCAGCGGATCCGCGTCGATGGAAGGCGGCGTTGCCTTTACGCTCAAACCGCTGTCCAACCCGGTGGACGTTCTCGTCGGTGCCGTCGGGGGCAAAACAAACCCGCGGTCCGGGAAGACGATGAAGACCATGGAAGACAGCGTGACACCGACGAGCATGACGGTGTTCGATGGATTTGCGGTGACGGCAACGCGGCCGGTGCCGCGCGAATATCTGATGCAACCCTCAGACGGCGATCTGCACCTGACGACGGCGCGACTGCTGAAGGCGCACGGCATCAGAGTCGAGGAACTCGCCTCCGCCGGCCGCGTCACTGTCGATCGATTCGTGATCGAGAGCGTGAATCATGCCGAGCGCGCGTTCCAGGGCCATCGCGAAACATCCGTGAACGGACGATTCGAGCGCAGCACCGTGCAGATGCCAGCGGGTTCGCTCGTCATCCGTACGAACCAGCCACTTGGTCGTCTCGTGTTCTATCTGCTCGAGCCCGAGAGCAACGATGGGTTGACGACATGGAACGTGCTCGATGAGGCGCTGAAGGTGCGCGGGACGCACCCGATCCTCAAGTCAGTGCCTGGACAGAATCTACCGACGCGGCCGTGGCCGTAACACGCGGCCAGGTCCGTATCAACTCCCAACCTCCGACTCCCAATCCCCAACGCCGTGTTGGGAGTTGGGTCTCGGGAGTTGGGAGTTTCTGTTTAATCCCTCGCATAATTGAGACGTGGCAACTCGTCGGGACGTGTGGCGAGCAGAGCGGGCAAGCGGGGCATCACGCTCGATGCTCTGGCTGGTGGCGACTGCGGCCTTCATGCAGATGCTCGACACCACTATCGTCAACACCGCGCTGCCGGCGATGGCGATCAGCCTGGGTGAATCGCCGCTGCGGATGCAGGCCGTTGCCGCATCGTATGCGCTCGCCGTGGCGATGGTCATCCCGGCATCGGGCTGGCTGGCGGATCGATTCGGCACGCGCGGCGTCTTTATCGCGGCAGTTGTCTTGTTCTCGCTGGGCTCGATCGCGTGTGCGGCGTCACGCGGATTGACCGAACTGGTCGCCGCACGCGTCCTCCAGGGCGTCGGTGGCGCGATGCTGCTTCCGGTCGGCCGTCTCGTCGTGTTGCGCGTCGTCCCGCGCGAAGAGTTCCTCGCGGCGATGAGCTTCGTGACGATCCCTGGCTTGATCGGACCGCTGGTTGGCCCGACGCTGGGCGGCTGGCTCGTGCAGGTCGCGTCCTGGCATTGGATCTTTCTGATCAACATTCCGCTCGGTGTCGCGGGAGGCATTGCGGCGCTGAAAGTGATGCCCGATCTGCGGCAGCCGGTCAGCCGCTTCGACGCCCTCGGCTACGCGCTGCTCGCGTACGCGATGGTGGCGGTGTCAGTGGCGCTCAATGCCTTGTCTGCGGATCAGCCGAGACATGCCGCCGTGGTGATCCTGGTGGTGTCCGGTCTTGCGACGATGGTCGCGTACTGGTTGCACGCCGCACGCACGCAGCAGCCGCTCTTCCCGCTGGCGCTGTTCAAAGTGCATACCTTCAGCGTCGGCATCCTCGGCAATCTGTTCTCGCGCGTCGGCAGCGGCGGGATGCCGTATCTTATTCCGCTGCTGATGCAGGTGCCGATGGGATACTCGCCGATGCACGCCGGGATGATGATGGTTCCGGCCGCGCTCGCCGGGATGTTCTCCAAGAGTATGGTCGTGCCGCTCGTTCATCGGCTCGGGTATCGTCGCGTGCTGGTCGGCAACACGCTGCTCGTCGGGACGACGATGGCGAGCTTCGCGCTCGTGCGGCCCGGCCTTCCGTTGTGGGTGCACGCCGTGCAGTTTGCGCTCTTTGGCGCCGTCAACTCGTTACAGTTCACGGCCATGAACACGCTGGCCCTGCGCGACCTCGATGGCGAGCTCGCCAGCGGCGGCAACAGCCTTCTCTCGATGGTGATGATGCTGTCGATGAGCCTTGGCGTTGCCGTGGCAGGCGGCCTGCTGGGAGCATTCGGCGGCGCGGGCGGCGATCTCGATACGCTCAGCGCCTTCCGTTGGAGTTTCGTGTGCGTAGGCCTGGTCACGATTACGTCGGCCGCGATCTTCGCGCAGCTCGAGCCCACGCATCGCCTGGCACCGACTACGGTTCAAGAGGCTGAGGCCCAATAAAGGTCAAAGGTCAAAGGTCAAAAGTAAGGTCAAAGGTCAAAGGTACGTCAATTGGACGTAAGGAGCCCGACATCATGAGTGCATCGATCGGTCGCCGCCGCTTCCTCGCCGCGCTTCCCGCATTGGCGATGTCGCCTCGGATCCTCGCGCAGTCGTCGACGCCGCCGGCGTTTCGCGCTAACGGGCTCAGCCAGATCACGCTCACCGTGTCAGACGTTGCGCGATCGCTCGAGTTCTACCAGGGGCTGTTCGGGATGCCGGTACAGGCGCGGCAGGGTTCGACCGTGCTGCTCCGCATCGGCAACGGGCCGAGATTCCTTGCGCTTCGTCAGGCGGCTGGCGGCGAACGTCCGAGCATCAGCGCTCTTGGAATCGGCGTGCAGGACTTCTCTCTAGATCGCGCCATGAAGACGCTGGCCGCTCATGGGATCGCCGCCGCCCCCTCGGACGCGGAGAAGCCGGGACCGAAGCAGGCACTCGTGCGCACCCGTCGTCAGAACGAGGGTGGATCAGCGGACGGCAGCACGCGCGATTTGTTCGTCGCCGATCCGAGCGGCGTCGTCTTCCAGCTTCACGACGTCAGTTACTGCGGCGGGAGCGGCGCGCTGGGCAACATGTGTCCGGCCCCGCAGCCGTCGCCAAAACCTGGCCTCATCGCGGTGAAGGACACGAGTCACTTCACGATCGCGGCAAGCGATCCGACGACGGTAGACATGTACCTCGATCTCTTCGGCTTCAAGCCGATGGTCTATCAGGCGGCGACCCCCGCGTGGCAGGTCGGGAGCGGCGTCCATTTCCTGATGTTCATCGGAGGTGGCGGTCCGCAGCGCGCGGGAGGTGCCGGCGCTCCGGCTGGAGGAGGCCGCGCGGGTGGTGCAGCAGCTGGGCGCGGTGCGTCCGATGGTGGTCGCGGTGCGGCGGCCGGCGGACCTGCGCGTGCGGCAGGGATCGATCATGCGTGCATGGCGATGGACAACTTCGATTCGGCCGTCGTCACGAAACTGCTCGTCAGCTACGGCCTCAAGCAGCAGGAAGGGCAAGGGCGTTCACCTCTCGTGACCTATATCTCGCTGCGCATGCCGAATCGCGGCGGCGCCGAGGGCGGAACCCCGGAGTTGTATTTCACGGACCCGGACGGCCTCGCGATCCAACTTCAGGATGTGAAGTATTGCGGCGGCGGCGGATTGCTCGGCGAGTTGTGTCCGCCGTTGCCACCTGCATGATGTAAGGGACCTGGCCGTCGCGGCTGACGCGCGTATCCAGCGGGCATGATGGTCTGACAGAGCCGAAGTTGAAGTCAGGTCCTTATCTAGTCATGATAAGGTCATGACCAGGGTCAAAGTGTCCGAGCTCAAATCGCGCTTGAGCGCGTACCTGGCCGATGTCCGCGCCGGAGGTGAAGTGCTGGTGTGCGATCGCACGACGCCGATCGCCCGCCTCGTGCCAGTGGATGAAGGCGCTGACGACCTCGTGATCGTTCCCGAATCAATGCCTCCCGCGTCGCTCAAGAAAGTCGCTGGCGTGCGCCCACGAGGACCCGTTGACATCGATCGTCTGCTGCGCGAGCAGCGTCGCGATCGGTGATCGTCTATCTCGATTCGAGCGTCGTGTTGCGGCCGTTGCTGGCGCAGGCGAATCGTCTGCACGAGTGGGGACCTGGGAGGTTGCCTACGCCGAGTGAACTGCTCGGGGTCGAGTGCCGGCGCGCCATCGACCGGCTGCGACTCGAAGGACTCTACGACGATAAGCAGGTCGCGCAGGCCGCAGAAGCCCTGGTCCGGATGGAGCAGACAATCCGGCGCATCAAATTGAACAGCTCGATCGTGCGTTAAGCGTCGAGGACAATGCCGACGATCGTCAAGACGCTCGACGCGATCCACCTCGCGAGCGCCATGGTGGTACGAGAGCAGCGCGGAGTGGAGCTCGTATTTGCCACGCACGACGATCAGCAGGCGACGGCGGCTCGGGCGCTCGGCTTTTCTACGATAGGAGCAAAGCCGTAACGGCACGCGGCAGTAAGCCTCACGCCTCGCGATCCGCTCAAGTGGGTTTGCGGGCGGAGCTCGTCGTTTCGAGGCCCGCGAGATACAATCCGGCTTCGAACGTCTCCGCGCGCCCACGCGCGCACCTTCACACAGGTGGGGAAGCATGCGTTTCTCGTTCTCCATGGCAGTGGCCCTCGTGAGTGCCGGGTTGCTCGTCGCCTCCGGGTCGGCGCAATCGAAACGTGCGAGCGAGCAGGATTTGGCCGCCGCGAAACTGGCGGCGCACCCGACCACGAGCTGGCCGACGAACGGCGGCGATCTGTACAACCAGCGTTACTCGCCACTCAAGGCCATCGACCGCAGCAATGTGAGACAGCTCAAAGGTGTGTGGCGGGCCCGGCTCGGCGGCTCGGGGACCGCGCCCCAGTATTCGGGCTTCGCCCAGCCGCTCGTGTACGACGGCATCGCGTACGTCAGCACCGGTGCGAACGATGTCTTCGCAGTGTCGCTCGACGGCGGAGAGGTCCTCTGGCAGTACGAAGCCAAGCTCGATCCGAACATCACCTCGGTCTGCTGCGGCTGGAACAACAAGGGCGTCGCGCTCAGTGAAGACAAGGTCTTTATCGGACAGCTCGACGGCAAGCTGCTCGCGCTCGATCGCGGGACCGGTAAGGTCGCCTGGTCGATTCAGGCGGAGCGCTGGCAGGAGAACTTCTCGATCACAGCGGCACCGCTCTACGTGAATGGCATGATCATCATCGGCTTTGCCGGCGGCGATCGCGGCACGCGCAGCCGACTCAAGGCGTACGACGCGAAGGACGGCCGTCTGATCTGGACGTTCTACACGATTCCTGGCCCGGGCGAGCCCGGTCATGACACGTGGCCGCAGGACAACGATTCGTGGAAGTACGGCGGCGCCGCGATCTGGCAGACGCCGGCCGTCGATCTCGATCTCGGCCTGCTCTATTTCTCGACCGGCAATGCCGCGCCCGACTACAACGGCGCGTTTCGCGCCGGTGACAATCTGTATGCGGCGTCGATGCTGGCGATCGAGCTCGCGACCGGAAAGTACCGCTGGCATTTCCAGCAGGTCCATCACGACATCTGGGATTACGACGCGGTCAATCCCGTCGTGCTCATGGACGTGAATCTCGCGGGGCGCACGCGCAAGGCGATCGCTGAAGTCGGCAAGACCGGCTGGGCATACATCCTCGATCGCGAGACGGGGAAGCCGCTCATCGGCATCGACGAGAAACCGGTGCCGCAGGAGCCGCGTCAGAAGACAGCCGCGACGCAGCCGTTCCCGCGCGGCGACGCCATCGTGCCGCAACTGATCGAGATCGCGCCGGAAGGACACGTGCTCGTCAATGACGGCCGCATCTTCACTCCGTTTGTCGGCAAGGATCCGACCATCGTCGCGCCGGGCATCTGGGGCGGTGCCAGCTGGCCACCGAGCTCGTACGATCCGGTGCAGCAACGGTTGTTCGTCTGTGCCTCGTCGGTGATTAACGGCTACACCGGCGGTGGCGATTCGAAGTTCGTGGGTCCCACGGACGGCGTCTCCTACCTTGGTGGGGCGACGACGTTCACGCGAGTGGCGCGGACCGGAATCATTGCGGCACTCGACGTGACGACCAACAAACTGGCATGGCGATACCAGTGGCCCGAGCAGTGTTACAGCGGTACGCTCGCGACCGGAGGCGGGCTGTTGTTTGTCGGCCGCAACGACGGCCGCCTCATGGCGCTCGATTCGGCCACCGGCGCGCAACTCTGGGAATTCCAGACGGGCGCCGGCATGCATGCGCCGGTGAGCACCTTCGAGCACAAGGGCAAGCAGTACCTGCTTGCGTTCTCGGCGGGCAGCGCGCTGATCGGATCCGCGCGCGGCGACAGCCTCTGGTTGTTCGGTCTCGACGGGACGCTCGGCCCGGTGCAAGCCGGCGCGCCGGTATCACGCACGTCGGCGGCAACACCAGCGCCTGCACCCGCCGTCGCCGCTGCCGCGCCTCGGCTTGCTGATGCAAACCTCGTCGAAGGCAAGCGCATCTTCACGCAAACCTGCGCGGTCTGCCATGGCGAGGACGGGAAAGGCGGGCACACGGGAGGCGCGCCACTCGATCGCGTCAGCGATCTCGCGGCCGCGATTCAGACAGTGACTGGCGGACGCAACAACATGCCGTCGTTCCGAAATGCGTTCAGCGCGGAGCAGATTCGGGACGTCAGCGCGTACGTCGTACAGACGCTGCGCACTCCTTAGCCACGAAGGCCACGAAGATTACTAAGGCCACGAAGATCACGAAGTACTTGCGGTTCTGTAGCGGAAATGGACTTTGCCTGTTGACCTTCTCTGTCACACTCTCAGCCGATACTAGTCACGAATCATGAGTGATCATTCGGCTATCGAATGGACAGATGCCACATGGAATCCGGTCCGCGGCTGCACCAAGATCAGTCCAGGTTGCAAATTCTGCTATGCCGAGACATTTGCCGAGCGATTCCGAGGCGTATCCGCTCACCCCTTCACGCAGGGCTCGTTCGTGATCTTCGTTGACGCGTCACCCGCCTGCTGACGATCTTCCTTTACGGTGTGAAGCCGTCGGATCCGCTGGTGATGGCGATGGCGTCGGGCGCACTCGGTGCGGTCGCCCTGATCGGCCTAAATCCCCGCTCGTCGCGCGACGCGCATCGACCCCTGGGCTGCGCTGCGCGCGTGAAGTGTCATTGCGTTGGAGGAGCCCTGGTCATGCTCGACGGTGACGGCCGGCGATCGCGCCGGGAGTTACCGTGATTACAATGGATGCGGAGCGGAGGATCGCTCATTCCGCACGACATGATTCGTCCAGCCACTCAGCCGCGGCGCCTGGTTGGTATCACGTGCGCCGTCATTGTGATCATGAGTGGTGCTGTGTCCGAAGCGCGGACCGGGCCGGCGTCTGCACCCGCCCCGGCAGTCCAGGTCCGAGTGAAAACGATAACGGCATTCACCGTGTCTCTGGTCGGACAGCGCGTTCGCGTCGTTGATGGCGTCGTCAGCGCGGTTGCCAGCCCGCGGTTCTTTATCCTGTCTGGTACTGGCCTGAATACGCCGCTCAGCCGTTCCGACACCGTTGCCGTCATCCTGGAGTCTGGCAGTGCGATGCTCTCACGCGGGCAGCAGGTCGTGGTCACCGGCGAGGTCCGCGGTTCATTGGCTCAGGGCGAAGAAGTCGGTCGAGGCGCAATTGGCGGGTTGACGATGGAGGAGCGGGAAGCGCTCCAGCATCGCCCCTTGCTGATCGTGAGCTCAGTCAGCAACGTTTCGCGCTAACACGAAGGCCACGAAGATCAGGAAGGCCACGAAGGTCGCAGCTTCGTGGTTCAGAGGTAACCATGAAGCAGGCGATTTCGGGTGCGCTTTGGTGTGTTTTGCTGGGTTCGGTCTCGCTCTCGGCCCAGTGGGGCAAGTTTCAGGAAACGGGTGTGCCGCGCGACCAGAAGGGCCAGATACGGATGGACGCCCCGTCGCCGCGGACGCCAGACGGCAAGCCCGATCTGTCCGGCAACTGGCTGAGAGCCGATCGTGAGCCTCTTCCCTCCGAGCTCGCCGGGCTCTTTGCGAACCGTGAACGCGACTCCGCTGGCGACGTCGCCGTGGAGCCGCAGGTGCCGACGTTCCCTTCCGATCCGAAGTCGCCTCCGGTCGGCGCGTTCTGGGATATTGCCACGAACATCCCCGGAGGACTCCCGCTGACGCCGTGGGCGGCAGGCGTCAAGAAAGATCGGATGGCGACCGACATGAAGGACAATCCCGACGCCAACTGCATGCCGATGGGGATCACCCAGTTCCACATGCAGCCGCAGCCTCGGAAAATCATCCAGACACCGAAGCTGATTGTGATCCTCTACGAATCCAACTACGGCCTGCGCTACATCTACACAGACGGCCGCAAGCTTCCGCCGCCGGGCGAGCCGCAACCGTGGTGGTACGGCTACTCGGTCGGGCGATGGGAAGGTGACACGCTGGTGGTCGAAACGAACAACCTGCGCGGCGCCGAGGAGAGCCCTTACGACGGGTGGCTCGATGTGCGCGGAACACCCTACAGCGGCCAGGCCAAGTTCACGGAGCGCTTCCGCCGACCGATATTCGGCAAACTGGAGATCGATGTGACCGTCGAGGACGCGAAAGCGCTGACCAAGCCGTTCACTGTGCGTATCAATCAGCGCGTCATGGCGGATGAGGAACCGATCGAGTTCGTCTGCAACGAGAACCAGCTGTTCCGCAAGCGGATCAAAATCGATTAGCGCTGGGTTACTCGGTCGCTAGGCAGTTAGGTAGCTGGGTTATTGGGTAGCTGGGTTTATGGGTAGTTGGGTCGGTCGGAACAAACCACCAAAACCTAACAACCAAGGCCACCCAGCTACTCAGCTACCGAGTTCCCCAGCAACCCAGCAACCTAGCAACCCAGCTACCTAGCTAGACGGTCGATGCGCTCGCAGGAACGAGTGTATCTGCCGCACGGCGAGCGGAATTCGCTCCTTCGGTTCCTTCCACGGGAAGATGCTCACCTCCGCTTTCGGCGCGAGCATCGCGGCCTCCATTGCAACGGCGTACGGATGCGCCGGGATGTCATCGGGCAGGATCAACACCGGCGTCTGACACTGGCGCACGAAGTCGCGCGTCACGGTGAAGACGAAGTCGGGGTTGGTGCGATACATCCTGGTCAGATACTTGTCGACCGTCTGCATCGTGATGTCGGGGCGCCGCTTGACCAGCTCAGGACCCCACCCCGTCATGTTGTTGTCGTAGAAGAGGTCGCGCGCCTCCGGACGCGACCCGCTGGGCTGTGCGAGCACCGCGGCGACCACGCGATCCGGCGCCGCTTGACCAGCTCAGGACCCCACCCCGTCATGTTGTTGTCGTAGAAGAGGTCGCGCGCCTCCGGACGCGACCCGCTGGGCTGTGCGAGCACCGCGGCGACCACGCGATCGGGCGCGCGCTTCAGGAGGTTCCAGATGAACGGACCGCCGATGCAGAACCCCATCACCATGAACTTGTCGATGCGCAGGTGATCCATGACACCGAGCTGGTCGTCGGTGTGGGCATCCCACGGGCGGTCGATCTCGAGCGGACCCGATGACTGCCCGCCGTTGGCGTTGCGCAGATCCGCCGCGATGCAACGATACTCACCCTTGAATTCCTGAATCGCGTCGAACGGATCACCTCGCTTCAGGCCGGCGATCGTCGAGTTCAGTCCTCCGCCGGCGATGAGCAACAACGGCAAGCCGGCGCCGGCCTCTTCGTAGTAGATGCGAACGGGACCCTTTTCGTAGAAGGACATGGTCGCTTCTCCTTGCTTCGATCCAACGGCGTTCTCCAGGAGGTAGATACTAACGCCGTCATCGCTATTTGCAGACAAAATTGCTCGCCTCGTCCGTGCTTCCGCTGCCTCGGTATGTCGCGACCTGCGGGTAGGGGCAGAGTGGCCGCGTGCGCACGACTTTTCCGCGCTCGACGCGCGATGCGACGACCTCTTTCGGCGCCTGGTCACGTTCGACCCAGCGCCGCATGACGGCGAGCATGTCGAACGTGTCGGTACCCGGACCGCCATTGCATTCGATCATGCCCGGCACCATGTAGAGACGAATGCCGCGCTGCGTCTCTTCGATGCCGATCCGGCCTTCAACGCTCGTGTAGTAATCGAGAACAGCCCCGGCCGGGACGAGCGCGTTGTTCCAGCCTCCAGAGAGAATCAGCTTGCCGCCGCGCTGCACGTACGCGGAGATGTCGGGGTTCGACGCGTTGACGCGCGCGATCTCGGATCGATCCGCCAATGCGACATGACGATCGAAATCGACAGAGGTCGTTCGATAGTCCCACGCCGGATCGTTGAGAATCATGCGAAGCGCGCTCGTGGCGATGCCGATCGGTGCCGCCGCCTCGCTGAAGAAACTCCAGTCGAGCTCGCTGCCACGATAGAGTGGCGACCAGACTTTTTCGTTCGTCCGCGGATTGGTCGGTCCCGCGTAGATCTTCTGAACCGCTTCGACCTGCGCCGCCGTCAGGCAATTGGGTCCGTCGGACCCTGACCGGCACTCGATCTCCTTTGGATCGAACGTGCAGCGAGTCGGGTTCTCGAGCAGGCCGTCCTTGACCCCGTCGAGCATGTCGCACCTGTCGAGAACAGCCGCGTGAATGAGCTGCAGCTTCGCCGTGGGGAGAATCGCGACGCCATTGGGATGCGTCGCCAGCCAGGGCCACATCTGTCCGAAGATCTGCCGCGTCAGATGCGCGGCGTGGCCGCCAACGACGATGCCGTTGTAATCGGTGGGGTATTTCTGGACCTCGTGCAATGCCGCGGCCGAACCGCCGCCGCACTCGATCATGTACGAGTACCGGGGAGCGCTCCCGTAATAAGCCGTAGCGAGCGCCTTGCCGGCGACCGTTGTCTCGTGCATCGCGCGGCCCGCGAAGTCGGTGACCTTGTCGGGGACCTGCATCCAGGCGGTGTCGCCGCCCTGGTGACCTGTGTCGGTGCTCGCAATCGCGAAACCGTCGGTGAGGCCGACAGCCATCGCGTTGTAGTTGATGACGCCGCCCAGACCGTTGGGACTCGTTCCGCGGAAGTTGCCATTCCATCCGGCAATCGGCATCCACATTTCCATGTGAATGTCGGAGGAGGGCGACGGCTCGAGCGTCGCCGCGACGCGGCAGAAAGCTGGAAGCGTGCTGTACGGCGGGATCCCGCGGCCGCCGTTGTATCCGAGGCCAAGGCCCGCGGTGTTCGCCGTCACTCTCCCCGGTACGTCGGGAACAGGACCGAGCGTACCTGCCAGCGCAGAAGAGCCGCCGCCTCCTCGTGTCGCGGGGTTCGCCGGCACCGCAAAGGCGCCCGCGCTCACGACCTGTGCCGACGTGATCGTCGTATTCGGCATCGACAACGAGGCGAGCCGTTCGCATGCCGCCGGCGTTTGCACGCTGCTTTGCGCGGCGACCACTCCTGGCAGGAGCGCAATTGTCAGGACCAATACCCAGCGCATAAGACGGCCTCTAGACCTCAGTTGTGGAAAGCAGCGGCCCGCCCAACAAGCCGCCACGATCGGCGAAGGGTACAGGATCTGAGCGAGGGTGCCAATATTAGCCAGGATGTGAAGCAAAGCAGGCGGCGGACTGCGAGTGCGATTCTGATCTCTCGAGCCACCGCGGGTTCTCACCTGATATTTGCAATTGCGTAACATCTCGACACACGGGTGAGGCCTCTCGCGTCCTACAATTCAGAGATACGTGCCGATTAATCTCGCTCGCATTCTCCGCCCGCTGAAACGCACCCGCACCGAGTTCGCGAAAGCCCGCGACGTCGAGAACGCGATCGATCTGTGCCGCGCGCTCCTCTCGGAACGTGGTGAAGTCTCCGGCGCGCGAGTTGCCGCCGACGTGCTCGCCGCGTACCAGCGCCTTGACAACGACCAGGTCGAGCGCTTCTTCGATCGACTCGCCGAGGCGTTCTCGGTCGATCCCGAAGCGGTTCGCCAGGCGGCGGACGCGTATCGGCTCGACGC
>Ga0207641_10002860_pt1 | contig 15680 bp, 12 predicted proteins | sample KBSSwiS62_FD_184306 | JGI IMG/M metagenome (GOLD analysis project Ga0207641, IMG submission 184306) | Switchgrass rhizosphere microbial communities from Kellogg Biological Station, Michigan, USA - KBS Switchgrass S6-2 (SPAdes) (version 2) | ecosystem: Host-associated > Plants > Roots >... | reverse complement strand
TCACGTTCGGCTGGTTGTTGCTCGCCTTGAGCGCGGTGGTAAGCGCCGCGGGAGTCAGGTCGGCGAGGCCCGCGAGCAGCTCACGGACGACCAGGACGGCCGAGAAGGAGCCCTCGGAGCCGGAGGTCTGCTGGTCGGCCGGCACTCGCTTGGCGAACTCGGCGGCGGCCGTCTCCTGCGGGTCGGCGGCCGGCGGCAGGTAGCCGGAGGCGAACACCAGGTTGCTGGTGTTCGCGCCCGCGGCCCTGGCGACGGCCGGGGTCGCGCAGGAACCGATCAGGTACATCGGCGTCCTGATGTTCAGGGCGCTGGCGGCCTGGACGATCCGGGCGCAGGCCTGGGCCTGGAACACGACGACGATCGCGTCCGGCTTGCCGGCGGCGACCCGGCTGAGCGCGGGAGCGAAGTCGGGCGCGTCGGACTTCTCGGAGACCAGCGAGACGTCGTTCACGCCCTTCTTCGACAGGATCTGCTTCGACGAGTTGATCGCGATGGAGAGCAGGCCGGGCAGGTCGACGTAGAGCGCGTGCACGCTGTGCACTTTCTTCACCGACGTGAGGTAGTCGATGATGCCGAGCAGCTCGGCCGCGGTGCCGCCGGTCAGCGAGTACGAGTTGGGCGAGTTCAGTTCGCCGTTCAGCTGCGGCGAGCCGCTGACGTACGGGATCTGGGCCTGCTGGTAGACCGGCATCGCGGAGTCCGCGCCGAGGTCGACGCCGCCCACGACGGCGACCGGGTGCTGCGCGACGAGCTTGTTCGCGCAGTCCTGGGACGACTCGGGGGAGCCGTTGGTGGCGCAGGTCACGAGCCTGATCGGCCGGCCCTTGACGCCGTCCAGCTCGGTGTTCGCGTAGGTGGTGGCCGCCTGCGCGCCCACCTGGGTCTCCGGGAACGAGCCGAGAGCGCTGTTTTCCTGCGTCACGTAGCCGAGCACCACCGGTGCGCCGGTGGGGTTGGTGGCCGGCGTCTCGCCGGCCGCCCCTCCGCCGCCGGAACCTCCGCCGCGCTGGCTGGTGCAGCCGGCGAGGACCATCATCACCGCGACGGAGCCAGCCGCGAGAACACGCCCAAAACGGATCACGCCCAGGAAGCTACACTCCCGTCGGCAGCCGGGCGCGGTCGTGTCTACCGAGGGACGAGGGTGTGTCCACCTATCTAGCCGCGTTGGTTCTCGGGCTGGGAACCGGCGCCGTCTACGCGGCGCTTGGTCTCGGGCTTGTCCTTACCTACCGGGCATCGGGCGTCGTCAATGTGGCGCACGGTGCTTTCGCGATGTATGCGACGTACCAGTATGCCGAGCTGCGTGAGGTCGGCGACATCGTTCTTCCCGTCGTCGGCGCGCCACCGCGAATTCATCTGACCGACCACCCGACGTTCCTGTTGGCGTTCGTGGTGTCACTCGCGCTGGCCGGCCTGTTCGGGTTGATCGGTTACCTGTTGGTCTTCCGGCCGCTGCGGTCCGCGCCGCCGCTGAACGCCGTCGTGGCGGCCGTCGGGCTGATGCTCGCGCTGCAGGCAGTCGCGATCATCCAGTTCGGCTCAGACAACCGGTTCCTCGACCCGATCCTCCCGCAGAAGCCACTGAAGGTGCTGGGCGCGACCGTTCCCAGCGACCGGCTGCTGCTGGCAGCGCTCGCGATCGCGGTGGGGGCCGCGCTGTGGGCGGTGTCGCGCTGGACCAGCTTCGGCCTGGCCACCCGCGCGGTCGCCGCGGACCCGGACACGGTCGCCCTCTGGGGTTACCGCACCGAGATCGTGGCTGCCGCCAACTGGGTGGTCTCGGCTGTCGTCGCCGCCGCGGCCGGAATCCTGATCGCTCCGATCGCGGCGCTCAACCCGCAGACCTATCCGCTGTTCGTGGTGCCGGCGCTGGCGGCGGCGCTGCTGGGCGGCCTTTCCTCGTTTGGCGCGACGGTCGCCGGGGCGCTCGCGCTCGGCATGGCGCAGTCCGTGCTCTTCCAGTTGCAGCAGGACGCGAGCTGGCTCAACCAGCGCGGCCTGCGTGAGCTGCTGCCGCTGCTGCTGCTGATCGGGGTCGCGGTCTCGCGCGGGCAGCTGGTGCCCAGCCGGGTGACGTCCGCGACGGCGACGACCCGGCTGCCACCGGTCGGGCCGCCGACCGGCGCCGCGCGCGCCGCGCTGGTCACCGCGGTGGGCGTCGTGCTCGGCGCGGGCGTGTTGTTCCTGCTGCACGGCACCTACCGGCTCGGCCTGGAGCGCAGCCTCGCCGGTTCCGTCGTCTGCCTGTCGTTCGTCGTGCTGGTCGGCTACGTCGGGCAGCTCTCCCTCGCCCAGATGTCCATCGCCGGCGTGGCCGGGTTCCTGCTGGTCCGGTTGCAACGCAGCCTGCACATCCCGTTCCCCATCGCGCCGATCCTGGCGACCGCGGTGGCGGCCGGCGTCGGGCTGCTGCTGGGCCTGGTCGCGAGGCGGGTGCGGGGCATCGACCTGGCTGTCATCACGCTTGCCGCCGGCGTGGCGATTCAGGAGGCGGTTTTCGCCAACCCGCTCATCACCGGCGGCCTCGCGGGCACCAAGGTGCCGGCGCCGCGGCTGTTCGGCCTGAACCTGGCCCTTAGCGGCCCAGGATTCCCGCGGGTCCAGTACGGGCTGCTCTCGCTCGTCGTGCTGGCCGCCTGCTGTTACGGGGTCGCTCGGCTGCGCGGCTCGCTGTTCGGCCGCCGAATGCTCGCGGTCCGGGCGAACGAGCGGGCGGCGGCCGCGGCGGGGGTCGACGTCAGGCGCGCCAGGGTTCTGGCGTTCGGGGTCTCGGCCGGTATCGCCGGCCTCGGGGGCTGCCTGATCGGCTACGGCCAGGGCACCCTTTCGTTCGACTCGTTCGGCGTCAGCGCGTCGCTGTTCTTCCTCGCCGTCGTCGCCGTCGGTGGCGTGACGACGGTGTCCGGCGCGCTGGTCGCCGGGCTGCTGGTGCCCGGTGGCCTGGCCTTTACCGCGCTGGACGACCTCGCCGGACTGGGCAGGTACCAGTCGCTGCTCTGCGGCGTCGCCGTCGTCGTTCTCGCGGTGCTGCGGCCAGCCGGGCTCGCCTACCGCCGCCCGGCCCGCCCGGTTACCGGCGGCGCCCACCGGGCCGGGCGGGCGCCTCAGAGCCGGCCGGCGACCGGACCGGCCCCCTCGGCGGTCAGGCAACGGCACCGGACGAACCCGGCCCTGGAGCCCACGTCGCAGCCCGCACTGCGCGAGCAGTCCCCGCCTGGCGGCCGGGCAGAGAACGGCGTGACCGGTCCGACACCGAAGGAGGGCGAGGCTCGATGAGCGGGGGACTGGCGGGCGAGCGCGCGCGGGCGTCCGAACGCGGCCTGGTCGTGGACGGGCTGTCCGTGCGCTACGGCCGGACCGCCGTCGTCGAGGACGTCTCGTTCGCCGTGCCCGCCGGCGCGATCATCGGGCTGATCGGCCCGAACGGTGCCGGGAAGACGACCCTGATCGACGCGATCACCGGCTTCGTCCCCGAGGCCGACCGCGACGGCACGATCCTGCTCGACGGTGCCCCGATCGGGGACGTGGCGCCCCATGAGCGGTTCCGCCGCGGCCTGGCCAGGACCTTCCAGTCGCTGGAGCTGTTCGAGGACCTCTCCGTCGCGGAGAACCTCGCCGTAGCCGGCGGCACGACCACTGACGCGCTGACCGCTCCCGGTGCCGTCGCACAGGCGGTCGCCGCCACGGCAGCGGGTTCCGCGTCTACCGGCCCGATCACGCTGCCGCCCGCCGCGACCGGGCCGATCGAGGCTGGCCAGGCGATCACGGGCGCGCTCGCGCGGGCTGGCAGGAGCCGCGTCGGTGGCGTCGACCTGACCGCGATCGCGAACCGGCTGCCCGACACGCTGACCCATGACGAGCGCGCCGCGCTCGCCTTCGGCCGGGCACTCGCGAGCCGCCCGCGGGTCGTCCTGCTCGACGAGCCGGCCGCGGGCCTCGACGCGCCCGGCCGATCGGCGCTGTCCGCCCGCCTCGGCGGGCTCGCCGCCGGCGGCACCGGCGTGCTGCTGGTCGACCACGACGTCGAGCTGGTCTTCTCCGTCTGCGACGAGGTGGTCGTGCTCGACGGGGGACGGGTCGTCGCCCAGGGCCCGCCCGAGCAGGTCAGGGCCCACCCGGCCGTCCGCTCCGCCTACCTCGGGGCCGGCGTCGCCGACGGAACCCAGGCCCCGCCACGACCGCGTGGGCCGCTGCCGGGCGGCGACACGACGCCGGCGCTGCCCGGCTCGGCGGCCGCCCGCACGCTGCCGCCGCCGTTGCTGTCGGTCGATCGGGTGACCGGTCGTTACGGCGGCCGGCGTCGCGGGGTGCTCGCGCTGGCCGGCGGCGTGCCGGCGGGCGCCGCGGTGGTGCGGGACGTGTCGCTGACGGTCGGCGCCGGAGAGATCGTCGCCCTGCTCGGCCCGAACGGCGCGGGCAAGACCACGCTGATCCGGATTATCGCCGGGCTGCTGCCGCCGGCCGCCGGCACGGTCACGATGCTCGGCGCGCCGACCCAGCGTCTTGGCCCGGACAGGCTGGCCCGACGCGGCCTCGCGGTCGTCCCCCAGGGGCACGGCTCGGTCCCGACCCTGACTGTTCGGGAGAACCTGCGGCTGGCGGCCCGGCATCCGGCGCCGAACGCCGTCGCTCAAGGGGCCGGTACTCGCTCGGCGCGAGCCGGTGACCGCATCGACGCCGTCCTGGACCTGTTCGGGGCACTGCGCGGGCTGCTCGGCCGGCCGGCTGGGGCGCTGTCCGGCGGCGAGCGCCAGCAACTGGCGCTCGCGCTGGCGCTGGTCCGCCGCCCGGCGTTGCTGCTCGTCGACGAGTTCTCCTTCGGGCTCGCGCCAGGGATCGTGCCGCCGCTGCTGGACGCGGTGCGGCGGGTCGCCGACGAGACGGGCCTCGGGGTGCTGCTCGTCGAGCAGCACGTCTCGCTCGCGCTGCGGGTGGCCGACCGGGCCTACGTGCTCGACCGCGGCCGCGTCGCGCTACACGCCCCGGCCGCCGAGCTCGCGGCGAACCCCGAGCTCATCGAGGCCAGCTACCTGGGCACCGGCACCCAGTAGCCCCAGCAGCCTGGCAGCACCGGGTTCGGTACCACCGCTGCCACTCCGTCGGCTGCGCGCTCCGGCCCCGCCCTCACGACCTCCGAAATCGGCTTCGCCGATTCCGCAGGGACCCCGGCGCTCCGGCGAGACCTCCACACGCCGCCTCCTACGTGTCAGTGGTTCGCGTAGGCGAGCAGCAGCGCGGCCAGCGCGGCCGCGAGTGGCAGCTCGGTGCGCTCCTCGAGGAAGGCGAAGGCGCCGCGGGTGTCCAGGTCGAGAAAGACAACGTCGCCGTCGGGAGTCATCCGCAGGTCGGCGGTCGCGTAGGCCAGACCCAGCCGTTGGCGCAGCCGTTGCAGTCTGTCGACGACCTCGTCGGCGAGCGGGCACGGCCGTGGCCGCGGGCTCTGGTCGAGCCGCCAGTCGAGCGGGCCGTCACCGGGCTGGTTGTCGACGGCGCAGGCGAAGGTGTCGTCGCCGATCAGCGTTACCCGGATGTCGTAGGCGGCCTCGACCAGCTCCTGCAGCAGCATGACGCGTGGGGCGGCGGTCGCCAGCGCGCGCAGATCGGCCTCATGCAGGCGGCGGGTCGCCAGGGCATGAGGCATCCGCCGCGCTGAGGCCCCGTCGACGGCCTTCGTCACAGCCTCGCCGCCATGGTCGGACAGGAAGGCCATCAACGTGCCGCCGTCATCGGTGACGATCGTGGCCGGCACCGACAGGCCGAGCTCGGCGGCGACGGCGAGCTGGTAGATCGTGTGGCCGGCCGCGAGCTCGGCGGCGGGCCAGTTCACCCAATGGGCCGGGCCGCCGGACAGCGTGCCGACCAGCGCGGCGGCCGCCTCCCGGCGGGCGACCTCCAGGTGCGCGTCGTCCAGGCCCGGCGGGGGCATCAGTAGGTACTCGGTCAGCAGCCCGTCCGGCCCATGGCGGACGGCCGGCCGAATGAAGATGCTGCCGACATCCGCCGGGCGTAGGGTCCGCCCGGCCAGGACCAGGCCGCCGAAGCCGATCCGGTCGAGGTGCCAGCGCAGGCCGTCGCCCCGGCGCAGCCAGTCCTCGTCCAGCCAGAGCGTCCGCGAGGCCGGGAGATGCTCGGCGACGGCCGCGGCGTCCCGGTCGTTCTCCTCGGCCAGCAGGAGAACGACGGGCACGGGCGTTCCGGTCACGGGCGGGCCTTTCGCGCGGCCGCCGTGGACCCGGCCCGTTCCCTCGGTTCCCTGGAGATGGATGGTGCTCCCGTCTCGCCGTGTGATCCGGCTGCCCGACCTGACGACCGGCCGGAGTCGAGGACTGAGACCCTGCCGTCGCCGCCTCCAGCCAGGGCTGGGGCGGCGGAGGTCCGGGTGAGAGGGAAAGGGCTCACCGCCGGAAATCACGACCCGTCGAACCTGGCGACCTGCTGGACATGACGATCGCCGCGTGCCGCGATCGCCGTCTGTGACGACCGCTGGACACGGCGACCGTCGGAGAAGACGGCGGTCGAGTCCGCCCCCCGTGATGGACCCGACCGCCGGCCGCCAGTCCCGAATGGTGCTCGGAGCGTGCGACGAGGACAGCATCTTCGGACGCGGCGTCACATTTCTTCACAAAGAAGGCGATGGGTTCTGCGCGCCGCATCACACTGCGGGAGTCCGGGACATCTGGCCGCGACGGGCCGGTCGTCACGACGGGCGCGCGCGGGCCCGTCTCAGGGGCGCGAGCGTGGTGGCGACTGTGCGCCGGCGGCCTTCAGCCGCCGCAGCAGGGCCTCCGGCCGGCTATGCCGAGCACAGACGTACATCGCGAAAATCAGCCGCAGGTCGGCGTGCTTGGACTGGATGCCGAACCGGTCCATCGCGTGCCGGATCTGCGTCACGACTGTGTGGTAGGAAAGGCCGGTCTCGGCGGCGATCTCGTGGTCGGTGAAGCCGTCGGCGCAGTACTCGAGGGTGCGCCGTTCCGCCGCGGTCACCTGCGCGGCCCAGTCCTCGGGGCCGGCCGGCGTCGCAACGGGTGACGGCTGCGGGCTCGCCAGCGGAAGGCTGACGAAGTCCAGGTCGCCCAGCCCGGCCGCGGCGCACAGGGTCCGCAGTCGCTCCAGCTCGGCCAGGTAGCGGTCATCCGACATCGCCAACTGCTGGCGGACGGCGGCCACCCGTCGGCCCCGCGCGGTGAGCGCGAGCAGCTGGGCGAAATCCGGCGACACCGAAAGGCCGCATTCGTCCAGCGCGTCGGCCAGCGCCGAGGCCAGATGCGGTTTGAGCTCGAACGGACGATGCCGCGCGTCCCACACCGCGTCGGCGAGCGTCGTCGGCCCGACCCGCTTGCCATGGACCGCCCGGGCCCCGCGGACCCAGGGCGCGACCAGCGCCCGCCACTGTTCCGCCGCCGTGCAGACCACGACGTCGGTGCGGCGAACGAGATCACTGAACTCCGCCTCGGAGCCGACGCCGACGAGGTCGGCCAGGCAGACCTCGTATTCGGCTCCCGATTCCAGAAGCTGCCGGACGGTTGGGGTGTCGGCGACTACGCGCAGCCGCCGGTCTCGCGCGAGCGCCTGCACGAAGCCGAGCCGGGTGACCTCGTGGTCCTCGACGACCGCCACGTGGAGAAGCTCGCCGCCGCGGTCGCCGGCCAGGCCCCGGTTGCCGGGTGCGCCGGGAGTGCCGCCGGCTGCGACGCTGACTCCCACCTGGGCTCCTCCATGGTTGTCGGATACGCCGCCCCTGCTATTCGAGGGGCAAAAGCGGAAGCCGGAGAACGACCTGGGTGCAGCCGGGCGCGGACTCCAACGTGAGGACCCCACCCCACCGGGCCAGCCTTTCGGCGTGCCCGGCCAGCGACCGCGTCGCTGACACCCCGAGCCGCAGGATCTCCGGCGGGAATCCTTTCCCCTCGTCGGTGACGACGAGTTCCACGTTATCGGTGCCGGCGCTGTCTGGAACAAGGCTTGCGTGAAGCAGCGCCTCGTCGACACCCGCGTTCCGAGGCACGTTGATGAGAACGGCCCGTAGGGCCTCCTCAAGAAGGCTAACCCGGGCCGCGTCCACGGCGTCCGCCACCTCGGCGAGCCGCCCGGCGACAATGAGCTCCACCTGTAGACCGGTGAGCGCGGCCTCGGCGACCTGACGGTGCAGCATCGCGACGAGCGGTAGGTCCTCGCTGAAGCGGCCGGTCGACACGAACGTGCTCAGCCTTTTCGCCGCCTCGAGGACGGCGGACCGGGCCCGGGTGACGCCCGGAAGATCGGCCGGGTCGAGGCGTTCGAACATCACGAACGTGTTCCCGAGATGGTTGTGCAGCTCGACAGTAAGCAGGCGGCGCTGCTCCTCCTCGGAAAGCCGTTCTCCCAGGTCGGAAAGGTCCCCGGAGAGTCTCAGCAGGTAACCAGCGCCGCGGCGGACCAGATAGGCTCGCGGGACGAAGCTGGATATTGCGACGAGCACATCCGAGCGGCCGAGCGACCCGGGGCTGATCAGGCCGACGGCGAACATGTAGGAACCGGCGACCGCGACGGTTCCGATGACCAGGACGCGCAGCGGTTGGCCGAGGGCGGAACCGAATGCCGCGCCGGTGATCTGCTCCGTGGCGAGAACCACCAGCGGCGCCATCGCTTCGAGCCGGTAGTCCGGCGCGAAGACGAACGCGCTCCCAAGCAGCCCCAGCACCGCCGCCGCCAGCTCCACCCGCGCGGTCAACAGGTCGTAGACCGCGCCGTATCCGGTCGGCGCGACGGTGTGGCCCCTCGGCGCGTCGACGCCTGGGATTCGCGCGTCCGTGCCGGAGCCGGCCGGGATCTCGGAGCCTGGTCTGGGTCGCGGCACCTCGCCGCCTGGGCGTCCCGAGCGGCGCCGGTTACGGATCAGGTGCGTGACGAACCAGCCGGACTCCGCGAACACCGCGGCGAGCAGGACAACGGCCGGCGCCCAGCGTCCTGAGGACAGGCGCGTGGCGGTTCCCGGGATGGCTGCTGCCACCTGAACGCAATGCAGCAGGCGGAAGATCAGCAAAATCCTGACCATCTGCCATTCCATGTCGCAGCGCGCGGCGGCATACCGCCGCGGCGACCCGACAGCCGCGGGCCGCGGGCCCGGCCGGCCCAGGCGCATCGAGACAGCCGGCATATTGACCGTGCCGCCCCCTCGCCCGCGAAATCTCCCGCCTTGTGGCGGGCGTCCAGTTGCCCGCAACAGTAGCGGTTCCCTGGGGCGTGAACGGTCCATGTCGGCATGACTCAGACACCTGGAGTGGCCGCTATGCCGCTCAAGCTGAGGTGGCCGGCTGCGCTCAGCGACGATCTGGCGGTCGGACCGGCCTCGGCGGTAGCGCAACCGGCGGGACGGGCATTCGACGCACTTGTCAGTATATGTGTGATGCGTAAAATGGTGACGCGACCTTGTCGGCGCGGTGCTGGCCGTGTATCCCGACCTGCTGCGCTGGTCGGACGACATGATGCGTGGCCAGGGCCAACACGACAATCCGAAAACTGCCGAGAAGATGGCGATCGCCGCGGCCGAATACTCCGCCTATTTCGCGGGCGTCCTGACCGAGCGGCGCTCCTGCCCGCGTGCCGACCTGCTCAGCGTGCGTGATCGCGCGCGGTCCGTGGCACGACCGTGGGATACCGGCTGTCGCGGAAGTGCCACCTGCGCAGCGTGGCGGACTAAGCTCCAGATCTGCTTGGCAACAGCAGACCGCCGCGGATAGCCGAATCAGGACGGCGTACCGCCGCGGGCAGGTCCGAGGCAGGGGAGCACGGTGGAACCGTCCGGCGACAGCGCGGCTGACGCGGGGCCGCGACAGGTTCGGCGCGCTCCCTGGTCCGGCCGGTCCCCGGCGGCCGCCTCCGAGTCCGCCCGATCAAAGATCATTGACGCCACCATCACCTGTATCCGTCGGAACGGGCTCGAACGCACCTCGATCAGCGCGATCGCGTCGATCGCCGGTGTGTCCCGGCCGACCGTGTACGCCTATTTCGACACCCGCGAGGCGCTGGTCTCGGCCGCGCTCGAGCGCGCGGGTGCCTCGATCGCCGAGCGGGTCGTCGCCGCGGCCCGGCGCAGGTCGAAGACCGCGGGGGACTTCGCCGTCGAGGCGCTGATCGCGGCGCGCCGGGAGTTCCGTGCCGAACCGGCGTTGCACCCGATCAGCCGGGCCCCGGCGGACCCGTGGGCGGCCGACCAGGCGCTCTCCGACGGGTCGCTGCGGATCGCCCGCGTCATCCTGGCGCCGATCACCAGCTACGACCCGTCGCTGGAGGAACGGCTCGACGAGATCACCGAGACGCTGATCCGCTGGCTGCTGTCGTTGCTCATCTTCGACAGCGACCGCACCTCCAGCGACACCAAGCTGCGGGCGTACCTGCGCCGCAGCGTGGTCCCGGCGATCCTCCCGCCCATTGCGGCGACCGGCTTGGACGGCGACCAGGCAGACAGCGAACCCGTTACCGCCCATCGGGCGTCCTGACCCACGGCCCACGCACGATTTTGTGATGGGGATCACAATGGAAAGGGTTCTCTCGTTCTCGCTGGAGCCCACGCAGGAAGGCGGTGCCGGGCCGAGTCGCGGCATTCCCAGCCGCCAGGCGACAACCATGGTTGTCGCCTGGAAAGGAATCCAGGTCAACCAGGCAGTCCGCAGGTCGGACACGGACGGCGCCGCACAGGCGTCCCCGGCGCGGCGGCCGGCACTCCTGTGAGAACACCGCCCGGAGGGCTACTAATAAGTCTGGGAGTGTTTAGGCGGGTCTGATCGCCTGGCGGACGGCCGCGTCGCGCCGGCGATGTTCCACGCCACCACGGCCCGCCCCGGGTCATGGGAGCGGGCCGACGGAGGTTCTTTCGCGTCCGAGGGCGATTCTCAGACGTGCACGACGCCGGAGCCGGCGTTCTCGCCTGGGCGGATCAGCAGCGCGAGCAGCATCGCGAGGCCGGACAGGGCGGCGCCGATCACCATCGCCACGTGCAGGCCGCTCATGAACGCGGCGTGGCTGCCCGCCGTGATCGCGTCGTGCAGCGCGGTCGACACGCCGGAGGCCGGCGGCACCAGGCCCTGCCCGACGGCCTCCTTGGCCTGCGCGAGCTGGTCGGCCCGCGCGGCCGGGACGCCGGCCCCGACGAGCCGGTCGACCAGGACCGAACCAACCCGGCTGGCGAGGACCGAGCCGAGGATCGCCGTGCCGAGGACACCGCCGAGCTGCGTCGCCGTTGACTGCAGACCGCCGGCGACCCCGGAGTCAGCCACCGGGGCGTTGCCGACGATCGCGTCGGAGGCGGCGGTGATGATGAGCCCGACTCCGATGCCGATGGCGACGAACGGCGGCCACAGCATGTGGTAGGACGAGTCCGGCTCCAGCTGGGTGAGCATCACGAACGAGCCGACGAGCAGCGCCATCCCGGTTGCGATCGGCACCCGCGGCCCGAAGCGCGCGTTGAGGGTCGCCCCGAGCGGGCTGCTCACCATGAACACCGCGGACAGCGGCAGCATGCGCACCCCGGCCTGCACCGCGGAGTAGCCGTGCACGTTCTGCAGGTAGAGCGTGAGGAAGAACAGCACTCCGAACAGCGCGAAGAAGGTCAGCGTGACGATGAGGGTGCTCAGGCTTAGTGAACGGTTGCGGAACAGCCGCATCGGCACCAGTGGCGCGCGCACCCGCGACTCGGCGACCATGAACAGCACGAGCAGGACGGCGGCGGCGACCAGGAACCCGATCGTGCGCCCGGAGCCCCACCCCCAGCTCTGCGCCTTGATCATGCCGAAGACCAGGGCGAACAGGCCACCTGCGAGGGTGAGCAGACCGGCGGCGTCCAGGTGGTGGGGGCCGGCCTCGTCCCGGCTTTCGGCCAGGACCAGCAGACCGACGATGAGCGCGACAGCCCCGACCGGAATGTTGATGTAGAAGACGGACTGCCAGGAGACGTGCTCGACGAGCAGCCCTCCGACGATCGGGCCGGCCGCGATGGAGATCGCCGACGCGCCACCCCAGATGCCGATCGCGCTGTTGAGCTTCTCCGGCGGGAAGGCCGAACGCAGGATGGCCAGCGTGTTCGGCATAAGCAGGGCGCCAGCGACGCCCTGCAGGGTACGAAAGACGATCACGCCGGTGATCGAGCCGACCAGGCCGACGCCGAGTGAGGTCAGGGCGAAGCCGACGACGCCTATCAGGAAGATCAGCCGCCGACCGAACCGGTCACCTAGCTTGCCGGCGGGGATGAGCAGGACCGCCAGCGCCAGCAGGTAGGCGTTGGTCACCCACTGCAGGTCCGACAGGGACGCGTGCAGGTCCTCGGCGATGCGCGGGTTGGCGATCGACACGACGGTTCCATCGAGCCCAACCATGATCACCCCGAGCGCGACGCTGACCAGCGTCAGCCAGGGATGGCCCCGACGACCGGTTCGCCCGCCCTCCGGCGCGTCGGCTCTGCGCGCCTGGTGTCGCGGAGCGCCCCCCGCGCGCCGCGGCGAGTGAGCCGCGTCCGTTGCTATGGCCATGAGTCGATCCCTTCAAGGTCGTCCGGGCTGCCAGGACCCACTATGTGTCATGGATGCCATCTTGTCAGTACTGCCATATCTGCAGAGATGACAATCACGTCCGAACGGCTTACGATCGTCTTGTGGGTACTCGGCTGGAACAGAGCGTCACGGTGAGCTCGGCGAGGGTGGGCGTGTCTCGCTACGCCGACTCTCCGGCCGGTGCCGGGAGTCCTCCGGTACCGGTGGACGGCCCGGGCTGCGGTGAACTGTCCCGGGCGGAGCGCAGGCGGGCACGGATCCGCGCCACCATCGCCGACGCGGCGCTCCAGCTGTTCACGTCGCGCGGCTACGACGCGACGACGGTGGAGGACGTGGCGGCCGCGGTCGACATGAGCCCGCGTACGGTCTTCCGCTACTTCCCCTTCAAGGAGGACATGCTCCGCGAGGCCATCCACTTCGAGCTGAACGGCCTCGTCGTGGCGCTGCGGGCGCGGCCCGTCGACGAGGAGCCGGCGGACGCCCTCGGCCGAGCACTGATCGACCTGTGGACGAACCTCGACAACGACCCCGAGCTCGTCCGCTCGCTGCTGCGGCTGATCACCGAGCTCCCCCGGGTGAGCGGCGTGCTCGTCGAGGCGTCCCGCACCAGCCAGCACGCCCTGGCCGAGGCGCTCGCCCCGCGGCTGGGCCGTGCCGTGACGGACCTCGCGACCACGGTCGCGACGGCCTGTGCGCTCGCGGCGATCAATGTGGTGGTGGAGACATGGGCGTTGATGCCGGCCGGCTCCGACCTCATCCCGCTCATTGAGGAGGCGATAGCCACCCTGCGCAACGGGCCCCTGCCCGATCGCGCGTCCGACGGCTGAGACGCGGAGCTCGGATCCACGCGTAGGGGCTCGGTGGCACGGCAGCCGGGTGCCACACCGAGCCCTGTTCAGGTGGCCGCAAGCGCCTGCGGAGCCGTGGTCAGGAGTGCCGGGCTCCACCACGTTCCGCGGCTCCGTTGCCAGGATTCCGCCCGATGGGCGAGAGCGTCCCACCCATCCTTGCCCCCTGCCCGCTGAGCCTGTTCGGTCACTGACCGGGCAAGCCAGGACGCCGGCCGCTCAGCGGAGATTGGGCGTTGAGCCTCACGGCCTTCCGCTGGATCACCGTCGGCGCCGCGTCCCAGCCCGGCGTCGAGATCGTCCTGACCAACTACCTGCAGGGCTCGCCGGCCGACGTCGACACCGTCGCCGGGCTGGTGGCCAAGGGTGCCCTGAACGGCGTGCACTTCCACGCGACCGACCTCGACGCGGTGTTCGCCGCGGTACGCGAGGCGGGCGGCGAGATCGTGCAGGAGCCGACGACCCAGCCGTGGGGCGCCCGGGACTGCGCCTTCCGCGACCCTTCGGGCAACCTCGTGCGCGTGGACCAGGCCCCCGCCTAGCTGCTCCGCGGGCTCCGGCGCCCAAAGTCAGAAAAGAGCGTCAGAAGAGGGTCAGCGGCTCGGCCCGGATCGGCTGGGGGAGCGGGTCGAGGTCGGGTACCTGGGCGCGGACCTCGTCGTGGAACCGGCGCGCGAGCTCGGGCGCGTACGCGTTGTCCGGGGTGTGGATGAAGACGGTCGGCGTCCGGCCCTCCCGTAGCCACGCGGCGGTTGTCTCGACCCACCGTTGCCAGCCTTCGACGGTTCGCGCGGTCTCGTCGCGGCCGAGATAGCGGACGATCGGCGCGTCGGTCAACGCGACGGAGCGCAGCGGAACCCGCGGCTTCTTGGCCCAGGCGTCCCGTTCGGCCGCGCTGGTCGGCGGGCTGCGGAAGAACTCGGTGGTGTCGAACGGGACCCATTCCGCGCTCGCGGCGGTCAGTGCGTCCTCCAACAGGCGTATCGCCCGCTCCTCCTGAAAGAACGCCGGATGCCTGACCTCGACGGCGTACCGGTAGGACGTGCTGAGCCGGCCCAGGAACCCGGAGAGCAGGGGGACGTCGGCCGGCCCGAACGCCGCCGGCAGCTGAAGCCACAGGGCGTGGGCGCGGGTGCCCAGGGGCTCGATCGCGTCCAGGAATGTCCGTAGCGGCTCGTCGACGCCGGTGAGACAGCGTTCGTGGGTGATGACCTTCGGCAGTTTCAGGACGAAGCGGAAGTCAGGCTCGGTCTGCGCGGCCCACGAGGCGACGGTGTCGCGGGTCGGGGTGGCGTAGAACGTCGTGTTTCCCTCGACGGCCGTGCACCAGCTGGCATAGTGGCGCAACCGCTCCTGGGCTGGCAGCGGATGAGGGAGAAAACGCCCCTGCCAGGACTTGTGCGACCACATCGCGCAGCCCACATGTAGTGAGCTCCTAACTACACGGGCGGACGCAGTGGACACGACATACAAAATAGCAGCAATTGACGATCTTATAGTCGTGAATCCTGCTGGGGCGGTACATCATCCGCGCGCCTTGAAACGGTGCCAGGCCTTCGCGCGCCGGGCGCATAGCGGGCAACAGAGGATTACCGCGGCCACGACCGTCGGCGGTCGGCGTCTGGTGGTCGCGCGCTGGTAGTCGGGCGCGTCGATGTCCGGTATCTGGTCGTCAGGCGCATGGTAGAGGTGAAGCGCGTTGCTCCGGTTCGTCGTCCTGCTGGAGGTACCCACCAGATGAGTACGACCTGTTCCCACCTCGGCACGGTCAAGGTCACCCAACTGCCGGCTGCCATCGAGGGTTGCGAGGACTGCCTGGCCAGCAGTGGAGTGTGGGTGCACCTGAGGATGTGTGAGACCTGCGGGCGGATCGGCTGCTGCGACAGCTCGCCCAGCCGCCACGCGTCGGCACACGCCCACCGCGAGGGTCATCCCATCGCCCGCTCCGCGGAGCCGGGAGAGGACTGGAGCTGGTGCTACGTCGATGACGTCGCGTTCGTGCTCGGCTGACGAAAGCCCGTCCATGAGGGCTCGACCGGGATGGCGGGCGAGCGGTCCCCAGGCCCAGGCCGTCAGCTCACGGTCGGTCAGGGGCGAGCTGGCCGGATGCGCCGTCATCCGACCTGCCGCGGCACGGGTGCAGGCGAAAATCTTGGCGCCGGGGACCGGTTGTGACTGGCGGCTGGGGGCACGCTGGCGGAGACGCCGGCCGCTACCGGGCGGCCGCGCGGATCGGCTGGAGGTGACGACATGGCTGTGCAGGCCGCGGTTCGGGAGCGGCGGGAGGCGTCCCGAACCGCGGCCT
>Ga0207641_10002859_pt1 | contig 15684 bp, 15 predicted proteins | sample KBSSwiS62_FD_184306 | JGI IMG/M metagenome (GOLD analysis project Ga0207641, IMG submission 184306) | Switchgrass rhizosphere microbial communities from Kellogg Biological Station, Michigan, USA - KBS Switchgrass S6-2 (SPAdes) (version 2) | ecosystem: Host-associated > Plants > Roots >... | reverse complement strand
CTGCTGACCGGCGCCTTGATTCGCGCCGCGCGGTGGTTCGATCTCCGGACCTCCGCGCTGCCCGCGTTCGCGATTGGACTGATGTTTCTTTTTTTCCAGGTTGCGTGGCCGCTTCGGCCCCACCTGATCACCTACCTGAGCGTGATACTCTTCGGGATTTTTCTCCTGCGCCATCGACACGAGACCAACTGGACCGTCTTCTGGCCCCTGGCCCTCCTCCAAGTCGCGTGGACCAACAGCCACAGCGGCTTCGTCCTGGGGCCCGCGATGGTGGCCGTGTTTGGCGCGGAGATGAGCGTACGTCATGCCATCCGCGACCGCCTCATTCCCTGGACGACTCTCCGCACATGGTTCACCGCATTCCTGCTCATCCTGCTGGCCTGCTTCCTCAATCCCTATGGCTGGGCACGCTTTGGACCACCGTTTTATCAGGACCGCCTCGAGTCGATCCGCGCCTACGTCGGCGAAATGGAGCCGCTCGGCGGGACGCTCGCAACCCTTTATGGAAACTTCACCCTGCTCGCCGCCTTTCTCATCGCGCTGGCCATCTTCTTCCGGCGCGGGGCAATCTCCTGGAGTTTTCTTCTCTTCACCTTCTTCTTCTATTTTCAGGCCCTGGAAGTCAAAAAGGCGTGGCCGGTCTTTGGCCTCTTCATTCCGCTGCTGGTCCTGAGCACCGGCGCGTTTTCGTCCTCGCACGCCCTGCGCAAACGGATGGCGTGGCCTAGTCTCATCGGACACTTGTTCATCACCGCGATTGTTGCCTGCGGCATCTATATGGAACTGGCCCCGTCGTGGCCCACCAGCCTCTATTCGACGTGGAACCAATTCGATCGCGGCCGTTCCGAGCAGTCCTACGCCGCCGCCGCATGGATGAAGGAACACAAGATCGATGGCCGTCTCTTTCACCGCTGCGAAGACGGCGGCATGTTGCAGATGGAAGGCTTCGATCACGGGGAAGTCTTCGCCGACACCGGCTTCGGCAAATACGACGAAGCTTTCATCCACGAAATCGGTGTGGTCAATGAACGACCAGCGTCGATTCCTCTCTATCTCGACGCCTATCAGCCGGAATACGTCGTCTGCAGCACCTTTTGCTACCGTTGGCCTTATTATTTGCGGTTGGCCGGCTGGCGACCGATTTTCTATTCACCCAACAGCTCCGTGTGGGCGGCGCCCGGCACCCGCCCTGACCTGCCCACGGTATCCGACAACGAAATCATGGCCACCTTCGATCACGATCTCGCCGCCAACGGAATGCCGATCGATACCCGTTTATTGGGCCGCAATCTCATCATGCTGAATTCACTGAGGCTGGAAGACTTTGCTTTCGCCAAGCTCACTTCACTGCCGGAAGATCTCCACCACACCCCATGGTACTGGGAAGCCGCACGATTCATGTGCTTCTCCAAGCCGGAATTTTCCAAGATGCATCGAAGGGCTCTTCTCGCCGAGGCGGAAAAACTGCACGATGACGGCGTCACCGCCGAATTCCGCGCCTACGCGCTCGCCCGCGATGACAAGGGAGACGATACCCTGCGCATCCTGGAAGGCATCCCACCCCATCAACTCGGCAATTTTACGGCAGAACTCCTCCTCAGAATCTATGTGATACGCCGCGATCCCCGGGCCCTCATCCTCGCGCAACGCACCGACTGCTGGGATCTCCGCAACGGCCATCACTGGCAATATCTCGCCCAAGCCGAGGAACAGGCCGGTCATCTCGAAGCAGCCGCATCCGCTTGGAAAAAGGCTGTCTTCTATTGTCCCGACGATCCTGCGCTGATGGCCGCGGCCAAGGCTTACGCCGAAAAAAATCACGATACCACGCTAACCCAGGCCATCGAAGCCAGTTCCCGTGCCTACGGCCAGTGATGACCGCAGAAAACATTGCCCTGCTTTGCTTCATTTGTGCTAGCTTCTCCGGATGATTCCCCCCTCCTCCCGTCCTGAACAGACCAATTCCTGGCAGTCCTGGGCTTTCTTGGCCCTCTTTGTTCTGACCGCCAGCTTCCTCGGGGGCTGCGCCTCCATGTCGAACACCAGCAGCGGCCCCTACCACGTCGATGCCTACGCCCCGGTCAACCCGAAAAACGTCGTGGTGCTCGTTTCCCTGCAAGCGGAAGCCGTCTACGTGATGGAAGGCGACACTTGCCTCTTGGCCACTCCGATCACGGTCGGCACACCGCAGAACCCCACGCCCACCGGCCACTTCAAGGTCTACGAAAAAATCCCGAACAAGCGCTCGGGTGAATATGGCTTCTGGGTCAACGGCGCCAACGCGGTCTCCGGCGAAGCAGGTCACTCGCCCGGTCCCGGTTATTCTTACGTTGGTTACCCGATGGCCAACTGGGTCGGCTTCACTCCCGGCTACGGCTTCCATGAAGGCTATGTCTGGCCGATTCCCCGCTCGCATGGCTGCCTGCGCCTGCACAAGAATGCATCCGCCAAGTTCTACCAACTGGTCCAAGTCGGCACTCCGGTCATTATCGCCCAGAGCCAGCCGGAAGACGCCACCCTCGGCAAGAATCTTGTTCACCCCACCGACTACAAGGATCCCGATCCCCCAGCTTCCGAACTTATCAGCCCCAACTACTTTAACGAGCCCCGCGACAACCAGCTTCTCGGTCCCGCCCCCAACCGGCCTCCGATGTAAGCCGCCGGCTTTGTCCGGTCTCTCGATGAGCGCCCGCGGAGATTTCTCCGTCTGGGCGCTCATTCGTTTTCACATCTCCATGCATTCAGCCTGTAGCGGCGGTCTATGACCGCCGCTACAGAAGAAGGAAACACCAAACTGTACCGCCACCCTCCCGACGCAATGCTTGCGCTGCGTCCCGTCTGCCCCTAAGAGCCATCCATGGAATTGAGCTGGTACCACGAACTCATCCTGGCCTTCATCGCGATCCTGCCGGTGGTGAACCCATTCTCGAAGCCGCCCATCTTCCTCTCCATCACCGAGGGGCTCACCCCGGAACAGCAGCGTCAGCAGGCCCTCAAGGCGAGCCTCTACGCCTTCCTCATTCTCATCGTCTCGCTCCTTGCCGGCACCTTCATTCTCGCCTTCTTTTCAATCTCGCTGCCCGCGCTGCAGATCGCCGGCGGCCTGCTTATCGCCCGCACCGGATTCCAGATGCTCAACCCGCAAAAGGAACATCACCAGACCGCACACGAGGAACAGGAAGCCAAGGAGATGTCCGACATCTCCTTCGTACCCCTGGCCATGCCGCTGCTCAGCGGTCCCGGCGCGATGGCCGTAATGATCAATCTCGCCACCCGCACCCAGATTTGGACTGACTGGGTTTTGATTTCCATCGCCTCCGCCGCCGTGTGCATCATCACCTACTTCGTGCTCTCCCAGTCATTGCGACTCGTGAAATTTCTCGGTGTCAATGGCATGAACGCCCTGAGCAAGTTGATGGGCTTCCTCCTCCTCAGCCTCGCCATTCAATTTATTATTAACGGCATCACGACGACATTGACTAATCTGGTCGGCACGTTGAATGCGTCGTAGTGGATTAGGCTACCGGCGATGCGTTCCTCCGCCTTTCAAAAACCCGCGCAATCCAGATGCAGGCCTCATAGAGTACATAGAGCGGCACCGAAAGCAGCGAGAGTGAAAACGGATCGGTCGACGGAATGATGCAGCACGCCGCCACAAAAATCGCGAACGCCGCATGCCGCCGCTTGCTCGCCAGTTGCGCACTGGAAACAAGCCCCAGCACGTTGAGCACGAGAATCACCAGCGGGAATTCAAACGCCAGCCCAAATCCGATCAGCATCTGCACCTCGAAATCGATTAGCGTCTTCGCCGTCCACATCGATTCAAAACCAAAATAATTCTGGCTATAGGCCTTGAAAAATTCGAGCGCCGCCTTGATCACGAATGCATAACAAAACGTCACCCCGAATATAAAAAGAATCGATCCCGCGAAAAAGATCGGTGCCAGGAAACGCTTCTCCCGGGGCGTCAAGGCCGGCAGCAAAAACTGCCCGATAAAATAGAGCAGGAACGGCAGCGACAGGATCAGTCCGCCAAAGACACTGATCTCCATGTGAATCGAAAACGGATCGACAATGCCGATGTTCACCAGCTTTTGCGGATCCTGCCCCGTCTGCTCATAGGGGATATAAAGCAACTTGATCAGGTATCGGGCCGAGAAGGCGCAAATGATGACCCCGAGCCCCAGCGCCGCGACACACCGGATGATGGTCCAGCGCAAATCCTCAAGGTGGGCGAGGAACGGCTTGGTTTCGAGGCCGGGACGGACGTCGTCTTCCTCGGGGAGATTCTGCGGCATGGCGCACAATCTGTCAGACCGCGCCAGGTTACGCAAGCGGGGCAATCCCAGCCCTTGAAAGAGGCCTGTCTCCCTTGGAGGGCTCGGCATCTTTCGCTTGCTTTCCCCCTCTTATTCCCCCATAGTGCCCCTTCCCGTCAATCCGGCCCATGCCGTTTTGCCGGGAAACAACGCCGGTCCTGCCGGCACAACCACAACAACCTATTCCGTAGAAACGGAAGCCTGCCCGGTCTAAAACCAGGGGGTCATAAACAGAGAAAAGCACATCATGAACCGAGTCGATATCAAGGAACTCCTGGACGCTGGCGTCCATTTCGGACACCGTACCCAGCGTTGGAACCCTAAGATGAAGCCCTTCATCTTCGAAGCGCGCAATGGCATCTACGTCATTGACCTCGAACACACCGTCAAGCAGCTCGAAGCCGCGCAGGACTTCCTCCTCGAAGTTGCCTCCAGCGGCAAGAAGGTGCTTTTCGTCGGCTGCAAAAAGCAGGCCCAGGAAACCATCAAGGACCTGGCCAAACGCAGCAACTCCTTTTACGTCACCGAGCGCTGGCTTGGCGGCACCATGACCAACCTCACCACCATCCGCAAGAGCGTCGCCCGCATGAAGTCGATCGACGGTCTCGAGTCCAGCGGCAAGGTCAACGACATGCCCAAGCAGGAAGTCTCCGTGATGCGCCGCGAAAATGCGAAGCTCCACCGGAATCTCGATGGCATCAAGGACATGGAAAAATATCCCGCGGCCATCGTCATCGTCGACGTGCCCCGCGAGTCGATCGCCGTCGCCGAAGCGCGCCGCCTCAACATCCCGGTCGTCGCCATCACCGACACGAACTCGGATCCCGATCTCGTGGATTACCCGATCGCAGGCAACGATGACGCCATCCGCTCGATCAGCATCATTCTCGAGGCCCTGAATGACGCGATCATCGAAGGCTCCGCCAAGTCCGGTGCTCCCGGCAAGGACGCGGTCAAACCGGTCGAGGAAGAGTCCCTCACCGGCGTCTCCGCTTAGTCGCTCACCCAACTCAGCCTGTAGCGGCGGTCTCTGGCCGCCGTTCACATCCCCCTCAATAACTATGTCCGACATCTCCCCCGAACTCGTTAAACAGCTCCGCGAAAAAACCAACGCGGGCATGATGGATTGCAAGAAAGCCCTCGTCGAAGCCAAGGGCGACCTCACTGCAGCCGAAACGATTCTGCGCAAGAAAGGTGCCGCTTCCGCCTCAAAGAAGGCCGGCCGCGAAGCCAAGGAAGGCGTCATCGGCTCCTACATCCACGTCGGCGACAAGGTCGGCGTGCTCGTCGAGATCAACTGCGAGACCGACTTCGTCGCCCGCAACGAAAGCTTCCGCGCCCTGGTCAAGGACGTCACCCTCCAGATCGCCGCAGCCATGCCGCTCGTCGTCAAGCGCGATGAAGTGCCGCAGAACCTCATCGATGTCGAGCGCGACGTCGCCACCGCGACCCTCAAGAAGGGCGACAAGATGCCGCCCCCCGACAAGATCGAGATGATCCTCAAGGGCAAGCTCGACAAGTACTACAGCACCGTCTGCCTCCTCGAACAGACCTTCGTGAAAGACGACAAGAAGACGATCAACGACCTGCTCAACGCGAAGATCGCGGAACTCGGCGAGAACATCGTCATCCGCCGCTTCACCCGCTTCCAGGTTGGTGAGTCCCTTGGCAGCCAGCCCGCCGCCGAACCGGAAGTCACGCCCGCTTAAATTCCCTTAATGTAGCGGCGGTCTATGACCGTCGCACTTTGAAAAGGCCCCGATGCAAATCGGGGCTTTTTTGTCCCCAAGGCAGCCGCCTCAGTCTCATTCTCGACATCCTCGCTCGATTATCCGACCCTCACCCATGCCGCGGTCGCGCCTCCCCTTCATTGCCGCCAGCATCGTCATTCTACTTTGCCTTCTCATCCTCTTTTGGAGCTCGACCGAAACCTACACCCACTCCCCCGTCAGTCCCGAATCACCCTTGGAAATCTCCGTCAATCTTCCGCAAGACGACGGCGATCAAAAGGCCATTGATAATCGTTCGGACAGGGCTCCTCAAACGTCACACATCTTTTTGGCGATTCACTATAAGAATACGTCCAACCGTCCCCTCGTTCTCAATACAAGCGAGATTTTCAGTCCGGATCTCCAATTTTTCTGCGACTCATGGTTTAGTAAAAAGCGAACCGACGTTTTTTTCACCATCACCGGCATGATGGGAGGCGCCTACATCGGCCCTGGTAAAACCATGCGCCAGGTCGCCGACCTCAAAAATTATCTCCGTTTTGCGTTTCCCCGTACCTACCGCGTTCGTTATACGATCTCTGCCAATTACGACTTCTACACGGGACATGATCGGGGAAAATCACCCGCAACCCTCGTTCAGGATGATACTGGCAGAGGTACCCTGCACGCCTCAGCTTCCGGATCGCTCAATGTTCCGATCGATTTCTCCCAATCAGGTTGGAAATATTAACTGACCACCCGCCCATCCCGCATCTCCACTAGCCGATGCGCTGCATTCGCCACTTCGCGGCTGTGCGTCACCATGACGATGGTCGTCTTGTGCCGTTCCCCGATCTCCCGGAACAACTTCACCACTTTCGCGCTCGCCTCCGAGTCCAGATTCCCCGTCGGCTCATCCGCCAGCAATACGCGCGGCCCCATGAAAAGCGCCCGCGCCAACGCCGCCCGTTGCATCTCGCCGCCCGAAAGCTGATGCAGCCGGTGTTTCGCGCGATGCTCCATCCCCACCGCGGCCAGTAATTCCGCACACCGGTTTTCCATTTTATCGGGAGCCTGGGCTTGCAGCACGCCCGGTAGCTTCACGTTCTCCTCCACCGTCAATGTCGGCAGGAGATTGAAGAACTGAAAAATAAACCCGATCTTCGTCCGGCGCAACCTCGTCAATGCCGCCTCGTTCATTTTGTGAATCGGTTCATCCTCCAGAAAAATCTCCCCGCTGGTCAAGACGTCCAGTCCACCCAGCACATGCAGCAGCGTGCTCTTCCCGCAACCGCTCGGCCCCATGATGGCCAGAAATTCGCCATGGGGAATGTGCAGGCAGACCCCGTTCAGCGCATGGACCGCCGCGCCGGCCCCGCCATAGAGCTTGGTGGCATTTTCGATCCGGATCATTTCTCGGCCATCTTCTTAACGATACTGGTCGTCGACTTCCCCGGCACCAGGTGCACAATCTCGATCCGCGCTCCGCAGGCCTTCAGCGCCGCTCCCTCCTCCGGATTGAGCGACTCCGGCGTGTAGTCGCCGCCCTTCACGTAAATATCCGGCTGAACCAACTTGAGAAATTCGGTCGCCCGCACCTCGGGAAAAATCGTCACCGCATCCACAATTCGCCACGCGGCGAGCAGTTCCGCACGGTCCGCCTCAGGCACCAGCGGGCGCCCCGCCCCCTTCAACTCCCGCACCGATGCATCACCATTGAGACCCACCCAAAGAAAATCACCAAAGGCGCGAGCCTCGCTCAGGTAGCGCAGATGCCCCACGTGGAGCAGATCAAAGCACCCATTGGTCGCCACGACTCTGCGCCCTTCCTGCTTCAACTTGGTGCGAAACGCGGCCACTTCATCGAGACTCAAAACCTTGCCGGAAATCATGGCATCAAACTGAGCCAGAACTGATCCTTCGACAAGCTCAGGATGAGGATCCCAGCCCCCCTGCCACCCTCTTCAGCACTCCGCACGAAACCTGTTTCCTTACGGTTGAGGGTCGATTCCAAGCTCAACCCAGGCATCGGCATTCTGCACATCGCCGATTGCCGCTGGCTTCTTCGGATCAACCGGCTTTTGCGCCAGCACGTAAAATCCATCGGGATTCGTCTTCGGTTCCTTCGCTCTCGCAAACGATTCGTCCAACAGCCGTCCTCTTCCCTTAAACGCCTGCTTCCCCACCACCACGACCGATTTTCCCCCATTGAGAAGAATCTGCACCGGGACACTTTTTTGTCCGGATCCCAGCGTCACGTGCTCTGTCAGCAACACTTTCTTCGAAGCCACGTCCCCATCCACCTTCGGGTCCCAGTAGCGGTAGGCAAGCGTCACGGTCACTGCCTTCACTCCCTCCGGCACCGGATACGAGATCGACCATTTGCTCTCATCCGGTCCAAAGGCATGGCACGGCACCATCATCGTAAAAAAGACGAATAGCCACGATAAAACGATCACGCGCATAGAAAATCTAACCTGAGCCAGAACTGATCCTTCGACAAGCTCAGGATGACGACCAATAGTGTAGACATGGATGGGCTGATATATGACGTCATTATTGTCGGCGGCGGACCGGCGGGCCTTCGCGCGGCGGAACTGGTTTCCGCGACGGGCCTGCGCACGGTACTGACGGACCATAAGCTGTCCGTGGGAAGGAAATTTCTCGTCGCGGGACGAGGCGGGCTCAACCTGACCCATTCGGAACCGGTGGAACATTTTCCTGCCCGCTACGGCCACTCACCCGAACGCTGGCAAAAGCTTCTTGCCGATTTTTCTCCGGACGACCTTCGCGCCTGGGCGAAGGAGTTGGGCATCGAAACGTTTGTCGGCACCAGCGGCCGGGTTTTTCCCGAGAGCAAACAAGCCGCTCCCCTGCTCCGACGTTGGACTGAACGCTTACGCAAGCAAGGCGTCGCTTTCCGTACCCGCCACAAATTGACGGGATTTCAGCACGAATCGGGTACGTGGAAAATCACCTTCGCAGCTCCGCAAGGCGATGTGGCCATGCATTCCCGCGCCATCGTCTTCGCCTTGGGCGGCGCGTCGTGGCCACAAACCGGCTCGGATGGAGGCTGGGCGAAAGTTTTTTCCGGTGCGGGTATTCCGGTGACCCATCTCGTCCCGGCCAATTGCGGCTACGAAATCCGCTGGACGGACTCCTTTCTCAACCAGGCGGAGGGCCGACCACTCAAGAATATCGTTGTTCATGCCGGTGACGAATCGATTTCAGGCGAGTTGCTCATCACCCAATATGGCATCGAGGGTGGTGCGATCTATCAACTGGGCCGCGCCCTGAGGGCCATGGCGCACCCGCACATCACCATCGACCTCAAGCCCGATTTTTCTCCCGATCAACTGGTCGCGAAGCTTGGGACTTCATCTGGCTCCCCCAATTTATTGGAAAAAGCCAGCAAGGCCTGGCGCCTCAACCACGTTGCACAGGCCCTGCTGAAGCTTCACGCTCCCTTCGATTCCGCCGAGGAACTCGCCGCACTGGCCAAGGTCCTTCCCATTCATTTACATGGCCCGCGCCCCATTGAGGAAGCTATCTCCACCGCCGGCGGCGTTCCGTGGGATGAACTCGACGACCACCTCATGCTCAAGCGCTGCCCTGGCCTTTTTTGTGCCGGGGAGATGATCGACTGGGACGCTCCCACCGGCGGCTACCTCCTCCAAGGCTGTTTTTCCACCGCCACCCGTGCTGCATTGGGGGTTAAGCTTTTTTTGACCAAATGAATCGATTCTCCGTTGGCCAATCTTGTTAATCCCGTTAATCCTGCTCAAAATCCACCATGCTCGTTTCGTTGCGCATCCGGAATCTGGCTCTGATTGAAGACCTGACTTGGGAACTGGGTCCCGGCTTCAACACGCTCACGGGTGAGACGGGCGCAGGCAAATCGATCCTGATCGACGCCCTCAGCCTGCTCCTTGGAGAACGGGCCGATAAGACCCTCATCCGCACCGGTGCGGACACCTGCTCCGTCGAGGCCGAAGTCGAGCTCAACGACAAGGAGCGCCTCAAGGACATCCAGGCGGTGCTCGCAGAAATCGGTGCCGAACCGTGTGACGGTCGTGCGCTCCTGCTCAAACGCAGCCTTTCCGCCACTGGGACCAACCGGCAATTCATCAATGGCAGCCCAGTCCCCCTCACCGGCCTCAAGACCGTTGGCGATCTCCTCGTCGATGTCCATGGCCCGCATGATCACCAGTCGTTGCTCGCCACCGAAAAGCAGGCCGAGTTACTCGATGCCTACGGCAAGCTGGGCCTTCACCGCTCCGCCTGCGCGACTGCCGCCAAGGCCCTGCGCGAGATCGAACAGGAACGGGCCTCTCTCGAATTGAGCGAAACCGAACGCGAACAGCGGCTTTCGCTCCTGAAGCACCAGGTCGGCGAAATCCAATCGGCCAAACTCCAGCCCGACGATGATGTCCGGATTGAAAATGAGTACCGCGCCGCTTCAAACGCGCAGAATATTCTCGAGCAGGCCGGCATCATCACCTCCTTGATCAATGACTCGGAAAATGCCGCCCTGACGCAACTCGCGCAAGTTGAACGTGCCCTCACCGCCTGGCAACGAATGGACGAATCGATTTCCGAGGCAGAGACGCTCAATCGCCAGATCATTAGTCAATTGCAGGAACTCGCCGCCGCCGTACAGGAGCGGGCCGAGCGCGTCGACCTCGACCCGTCCCAATTGCGCCAGCTTGAGGAACGGCTCAACCTCGTGCAAAGCTTGAAGCGAAAATACGGCGGCACTGTCGAGGCCGTCCTCGCCTTCGGCGAAAATGCCGCTTCGCAACTCACGGCTCTCGAAGGCAGCGCGGAATTCCTCGCCGCCCTGGCCGGTCGGGGAAAAGCCGCCCTGGTCGCCTTGGAGAAAGCTGCCGCCGAGCTCTCCAAAGCCCGCAAGAAAATCGCCGGACCGCTCGGCGAGAAAATCTCCCAGGAATTACGCGCACTCGGCTTCAACAAGGCCGTCTTCCAGATCGAGCTTACTCCGGCCTCATCGCTGGGCGCGACCGGAGGCGATCACGTCGAATTTATCTTCGCTCCCAATCCCGGTGAAGCCGCCCGCCCCCTCCGTGCCATCGCCTCCAGCGGCGAAATGGCCCGCGTGATGTTGGCGGTTAAGACGACCCTGGCCGAGGTTGACGAAATCCCGATCCTGATCTTCGATGAGGTCGACGCGAACGTCGGCGGGGAAACGGCGGGACAAGTCGGCCGGAAGCTGCGTGGCTTGGGTCGCTCTCACCAGGTACTCTGCATCACCCATCTGCCGCAGGTTGCAGCGCAGGGCCAGAACCATTTCGCCGTCGAGAAAAAGGTGAAGCAAAACCGGACACTAACGGAACTAACTCGACTCGAAGGCGCGACACGCGAACGCGAGCTGGCCCGCATGCTGGGAGGGCAAACGACCGCTGCACTCGCCTTGGCAAAGAGTTTGCTAACCGAAGCTGGCCAATAGCCCCTTGAACTCCTCCAGTCAAAAGATTAAGACACAGAAAGTCCTTCCAAGCGTATGAACATGTTTCGAGACTTGGCGATCCTCGCCCTCCTGGCCTTCGGTATCGGGATCATTCTCACCGACCCCACCACCTGGCCGGGCATTTCGATGCTGGGGCCCTATATCGCGCCCCATATCGAGGAAGGCTTCATATTTCTCAACAAAATCAAGCCCTTCGGCAGCATCTTCTGTTTTGCGCTGTCCCTGGCGCTTTTCATGACGCGGATCAAGTTTTGATCATGGCTGCACGTCGACCGGCGTGCCGACCTTGACCATCTTCAGCACTTTGTCGGCATTCCAGTTGGCTAGGCGGAAGCAACCGTGCGACTGGGTGGCGGAAATTTTTTCAGGAGCAGGCGTACCGTGGATGCCGTAGCCGGGCAGGCTGAGACCAACCCAAGCGGTGCCGACCGGATTGCGTGGTCCCGGGGGGATCATCATCTTGTGGGTGATGCCCTCGGCCTTGGCGTCCTCCGCAAACAGTGCCGGGTCAAATGTGTAGTCGGGATGGGGATCGACCACCTTCACCGTCAGGATGCCGCTGGGCCGCTTGTCCTTGTCCTTGGCAATCGAACAGGGGAAGAAGGCGATAATCTTGCCGTTGGCATCGAGGCCTTCGATTTCAGTCTCGGAAAGATAAATGCGAAGCGAAGCGGCGTGGGGTATGGGCGCGGCCGGATAGACCTTCGGACCGATGATCTCCGTGCCGGCGACCGGTGTTGTGACCGTGGGATTGAGTCGCTTGAGATAGATGCGCGCGCAGTGGAATTTTTCCGCTAGCATTTCCCAGATATCGTTATAACCGAGCCGTTTCGCAGCCGCCTTGGCTTTCCATGTGGGAGGCTTGGGCATGATCGAATCGATGTCGTCCTGGGTGACTGTATAATTGAGGAAAGGTTCCCCGGGCTCGCCGATGGCATCGCGTGTCGCCTGGTCAAGGACACCGGTCACTGGCAGCCCACGGCTGGTCTGGTAGGCGCGCAGCATGCGTTGCGTGCGCATTCCCTGGTCGCCATCGATGAAACCACAGGAAAAGTGGATGCGCTCAAGGACCACCTGATAGGCCGCGATCCGCTCAGGCGTCAGCTTGTTCGGATCAAGCGGCAAGGCGCGGGCCGGAGAGCCCCTGGTCTGGGTGGCCGACGCCGGTTGCGCTACCGGCGGCAGAGCGGGCGCGGTGGGTGCAGGAGTCATTTTGGCCACGGTAGTCGCTGTTGGCGGCGGAGCCACAATCGGTTTCAATGGCGGACGTTCCACCAGATGTTGGGTCTCCTCATCCGCGCGTTCCTTGAGTGTCTTGGGACGCTCCGCAACCACTGGTGGCGGGGGCTTGGGGAGCGGAGCCGGAACTGCGATTGGCGCGGGCGCAGGTGGCGGCGTATGCCCAACCGGAACCACTGGCGCAGCAGGAGGCGGAGGCAATGGATGCGACGCGGCGACGGCAGCGACAATCGGTTTCGAATTGGAGCTGATCCAGAGATAGCCCAAGGCAAGGGCGACTAGCAGGACACCGAGCCCGATCGCGGTCCAACTGAGAATGGTGGACCTGCTGTTTCGTGTCGCCGGCTTGGCAGTGCGGGGACGACGTGGGCCATTCTTCCCTTTCGGCGGGGGCGCCTTGGTCCGCGGAGCGGCGTTCAGGCGAATAGGGCGGGGACGATTGGGTTGCGGCACTGGTGCGAATTTAGTCGTTGGCGAGAGTTCTGCAAGCGCGGGGCGAAAAAAGCCTACCGGCTGGACTGGCCGGCCTCGTGGTACTCGGCGTCGGTGTTGACCTTCCAGCAATCGTAGCTGCCTCCCATGATATTCCGGGCGGCGAGCATGGCGGTCATCATCGAGTGGTCCTGATTATTGTAATGATGCATGCCGTTGCGGCCGACCGGCTGAAGATTGGCAAACTGGCAGACCCACTCCTTGATAATCTTGAGATGCTTCTGGTAAGCTTGGTCGTAAATGGGATAGGCCTTGGGCATCCTGACGACAAAAGCGTCCTGCACCTCGCCAGCCCTGATCAGGCCAATCTGCACGGCCTCGCGAATGGCCAGTTGCGCCAGGTCATAATCGGTAGCCGTCCACAGATTATCACCCTCAAAACAGAAGTATTCCATGCCCAAGGAGGTCAGTTTGGGGTCGGGCACCATGGCGGCGCTCCAGTTCTTGAAGTTCTGGATGCGGCCAACCTTCACCGAAGGATCGTGAATATATATCCAGGTATCGGGAAACACCTTGGCGCGGTTGATCACCAGGCAAACGGTGAGAAAGTCGCGGTAACGAAGCGCCTTGGCTGCGGCCATGACATCCTTCGGCGGTGGCGGATCAAGCGAGAGCATCAGTTCCTGCAACGGGATGGAAGAGATGAAGCTGGTGCCTTCCTGCTGGAAGAACTCTCCCTGTTGATTGGTGCCGGTGATGTGCGTAACCCCGGTCTCGTCCCAATGAATGGTCTGGACGCGACGGTCGAGCAGCACCTTGCCACCCTTTTCCATGACCTTGTTCGCCGCCGTCTCCCACATCTGCCCGGGCCCCAGGCGGGGATAAAAGAAATTGCGGATGAGCGTCTTGGCGGTGGGCGCGGCTTTTTTGCCTTTGAAGGCGCTGATGATCGCCTCTCGCAAAGAGAGTCCCTTGATCCGTTGGGCGGCCCAGTCAGCATTGATTTCGTCGCAGGAGATGCCCCAGACCTTCTCGGTATAAGTCTTGAAGAACATCTTGAAGAGGCGCGCCCCAAAGCGATTGGTGACCCACTGGGTGAGAGTCGTCTCCGGTTTGATCGGGCTCATGCGGGCCTTGAGGTAACTGAGGATGCACAGTGCCGTCGTGATGGGGCCAAGCTTTAGGAAGCTGTCCATCGCCTCAAGGGGGTAATTGAAGAATTTGCCCTTATAGTAAATCCGGGAGAGGCGCGGGCAATCGACGAAATCGTCCGGCATGATCTGCTGCCAGATTTCGTTGACCTCCTCCGACTTGCTGAAAAAGCGGTGACCGCCGATATCGAATCGAAAACCATTGGCTTGGACCGTGCGGGAAATGCCGCCGACATAAGTCGGGTCCGCCTCCCAAACCACGACATCCTGTCCAGCCTTGATCAACTCCCAGGCCGCAGTCAAGCCGGCAGGTCCGGCACCCATGATTACGATTGGCTTGGCGGGGGTCGACATAGGAAGTTGGGTAGTCTTCCGACTTCGTTGGCAACCGTCAAACTTAACTGCATCAATTGTCAGTGAGCCCCACAAATCCTCCTAGGCAAAGATATCACTTAGCAAGGTACATACCGGAGTTTGTCCGGTATGTAATATAACTTCGACAGCATCAAAACGATAATGGACATCGTCGCGTTTCAGGAGTTCAAGGTAGTGACGAGCCGCATAACGCAAGGCGTCCTGCTTGGCTGTGCCGATGGTTTCGATGGGACGGCCGAAATCAGTACTGGCGCGGGTGCGGACTTCGACGAAGACGAGGATGTCGCCATGGCGGCAGACCAGATCGAGTTCGCCCCGGGTGGTGCGATAGTTACATGTAAGTACACGGTAACCGTTTTGTCTTAGAAAAGCGGCGGCAACGCGCTCACCATAGTTCCCGATCTCCTGCACTGTCGTCAGCTTGGGCGCAGGCGCGGTCGCGCACCGGTCGAAACGATTGGCGATGAATTGGACAAGGTCCGTGAAGGGCAAGGGCACGTTGATGCTCCGGGGTTCCGTAACCTTTATGCTTATCCAAACCGTACGCGGGGTAAAGCGCGGCGAGATCGGCCAGGGCCCGGTCGCGGGCGACCTTGGCAATGATCGAGGCGGCGGCGATGGAAGGGCAGCGGGCATCGCCATCGACGATGGCGATTTCCTGGCATCGAAGTCCGGCTTTCTGGTTGCCATCAATGAGGCAGAGATGGGGTTCCATTTTCAAACCTTCGACGGCACGGCGCATGGCGAGCAGCGAGGCCCGGAGGATGTTGTGGAGATCGATTTCAGCGACCTCGGCAATGCCGATGGACCAGTTCACTTCCGGGTGAGTGCAGAGATAATGGCTCAACTCTTCTCGGTGTTCAGCAGGTATGATCTTCGAGTCGTTGAGATGGCGGTGCTTGAGGCCGTCCGGAAGAATGGCGGCTGCGGCGTAGACGGGACCGGCCCAGCAACCACGGCCCACTTCGTCG
>Ga0207641_10002856_pt1 | contig 15693 bp, 3 predicted proteins | sample KBSSwiS62_FD_184306 | JGI IMG/M metagenome (GOLD analysis project Ga0207641, IMG submission 184306) | Switchgrass rhizosphere microbial communities from Kellogg Biological Station, Michigan, USA - KBS Switchgrass S6-2 (SPAdes) (version 2) | ecosystem: Host-associated > Plants > Roots >... | reverse complement strand
AGTAGAAGGCGATGTTTTCTCCCGACAGGACGAAACGCCAGAGGAAATCGCCAATGGGGGCGTCATGGACAAAGTTGTTCGCCTTCTCGGCATAAATCTCGCCCGCCCAGATCGTCATTTTTCCCAAGACAAAGGAAATGGCGAAAAAAGGCGCGCTGACCTTGAGGTCGCGCCAGCCAATGTTGCCTCGCTTCCACCAGGCATAGAGCAGGATCACGATCGGGAAGGCCGCCATCGTGATCTTGCAAAGCATCGCGATAACGAAGAAACCCAGGGCCAGCATATAGTCCCGTGGCCGTCGGCTATCCTCGTAATCGATCCATGCGCACATGGCCAGCAGGAATGGCGGCAGCGACAGGCTCGTCTTCTCTTCGTTCATGAGTGCGACCGAATCGACAGTCATCGGGTGCACCGCAAAGATCAGTCCGCCCAGCCAGGCCCAGCGCAGACCGAATTTGGCGAAGAGCCTCCACACCAGCAATGCGCTCGTCAGGTGCAGGACGAGATTGGTCAGGTGATAACCGAAGGTATCGGAGCCCCAGAGTTTCCATTGCACCCACTGTACGGTTTCCTGGACGGGGTAGTATTCCACCCAGCTGCCCGGCTCGAACCAGGCTTTCCAAAGCCGGGCCGGATCCTGCAAGAGCGGATTGTCGAGAATGTACCAGCTATCATCGCCAATCCATTGACCGTGGACGCCGGGCCAGAAAACCCAAAGCCCCGCCACCATGATCAATAGCGTTTGGAGCAATACTTTGCCGTCCCACCCCGTCACGGTAAGAGCGGAGGAACAACCTCCGCGGCGGCCCGGTACATGCGCGGCTTTCTGGGCTTGTTGCTTGAGTCGCGAGGCATTGGACATGATGGAAGAGATTATCCGCGACAGGAACGATTTGCACTTCCGTTACAGCTGAGTCTGGAAAAGAGTTGGGGCCCACCCGCTCAGAAGCAGGAGGGCCCCAACAACCAATTTATCGATAATCCTAGAGGACGCTTACGCCTGGATCCGGCTGCGACGGCGCATGATCACGAAGAGGACGCCCGCGATGCCACACAGTACATAGGAGGCCGGTTCCGGCACTGCCACGGGAGTAGTGACGCTAAACGCACCCGAGCCGCTGAGGCTGAAGGTACCGGCATCCACAACTGCGGCCGGAGTGGTCGGGCCAGTTTGATTGCCGTTGTAGTGATACACATCGAGTGAAGAAACGCCCGAGGACACCAATTTCTCCGTGGGATAGAGACCAAGGCCATAGTCGCTGGTATATGGCTGCGGACCATTGATTGAGCTGGCGTTAGTCAACGTTTGATAATATGAACTGCCATCGGTTTCTGAAACCTGCGTGCCAAGGGTAAGCACAGTCCCCGAACCTTGGTAGATATAGGAGATGTTGGTGTAAGCAGGGCCTACATTGCTAATGGGGCTCACCGCTGCGTTCGTGGGATTGCTAAGATAGATTTGTTTCTTAGAACTACCACCGACGGTGTTCGTCCCGACAACACTCCAAACCAGGTTTGCATTGGAGTTCCAATTCGAGCCATAGGTGGTGACCAAATCCGCGTTTATGTTCGCCAGCAAACCCTGATTGAAGCTTGCCGAGGTGAACGAGGTAATAGCTCCAAGATCGAATTCCAAGTTGACTCCGGATCCACCACTGTTCGTCAAACGGAACGCCAGCACCAGATCCCCTGGGGAGGCAACTTGCGCCGGAGCTGAAGTTCCGATAAACGCAACGCCCGCCAAGACCAGCAAAGCTGTCGTTATTTTTTTGTTCATTTTCATGTTCATCCTTGTTTTGTTTTTTTGGTTTTTAAGTTGGCTGGCGCAGGTGGCCATCCACCTGCGCATTGGGCTTCTCGTATTCCTAGTAGTTCAGGGTATATCCGCCACCTTCGACCGAGCGGGTCACCGATCCCACGGTATTCTGAGGAAGAAGGGCCACGCCCGCCGGGGAGGTGGTGGTGACAACACCACCGCTGCCATACGAAACGTACACATTGGCCAAGCTGTCGGCCAAGTTGTCGGCAAACGTCTTGATCGCGCCAGGGACAATATGGGTGCCGCTACCGATGTAGTACATGTGCTCGTAGGACCAGAAGGAATACGAACCGTTGTTGATACCTGCAAGGCTAGGCGTCACACCATTGTAGGCCAAGGCCGCGCCGCCAATAATCTTAGTGGCATTGCCAAAGCTACCGGAATCCGCAATTCCCAAATAGCCGATGAAGAAGGCCTTTCCAGTGTTTTCACCCGCGAGGGCAGCACCATTGGGATCGGGGAAGCTCTGGTTCACAGGCGTGCTGAGAACCGAGGAGACGTCTCCGCCGCCAGCATAACCGCCGTGACCGAAGCCTGCATTGGTCCAATGGATGAAAGGCTCGGTATTAAGGGTCGCACCTTGCGGCCAGGCATCGAATCCCGTGACAAAAGCACCGGTTCCAGTCGAAGCTCCGATGAACGAGAAGTCCGTCGGAGCGGGAATGTCCCCCGTCTTGTTTCCACCCGAGAAGGTCAGTAGATACTGCTGAGGATTCACCGAAAAGCTCAATTGCGGCTCGGCGAATGCCGCGATACGGGTGCCTGAATCTTCGTTGCGACCAACGAGGTAGACGAAGTCAGCACCGCTCAGCGTGCCCGTGCTGGTTGTATTGAACATCGACAAGGGAGCGGCGCCATTCTTGATGATGTAGTTCGCCGTCTGCTGGGTGATGTTTGTCGGAGCAGCAAAGGTCGCGCCGCTCAAATTACCAATACACCATTGGAAAGGCACGATGCCCAAGTAACCAGTTGAGGAGCCTTTGCCCACAATGTTCGTCGAAGCCGATCCGGCTTCGATCAAGCCCGCACCATTGACTAGAGTCTTCAAACCTGCACCGGTCGTTGCGCCGCCAATGTTATGACCTGCCGTGACCTGCGCCGACGCCAGAGCTGCCGCCGCCGAGGAGGCAAACGAATCGGTCATACAAACTTCCGGGGCTGCCGCCACCGTGGAAAAGGCAGGAGAGGAGGGAAGCGTGCCGCCACCACCAAAGGGGCTGATGTCGCATGCTTGCATAGAGGCCTCAACCGCCGCGTCGGCAGGATTTGGGTAGGTGAGGGTAGCGTTCTGGGCCGCGACATCAAGGATGCCCGCGAGTGAGCCAGTCCAGTTGGCCAAGACAATGATCGTCGCATTGCCGGTGAAGGTCGAGCCGCTATAGCTAACCGTACCGTTGGCGAAGATGGCCGCTTGGCCGCCAAGGAGATTCTGATTGCCGGGGGCAGTTCCCGATTTGTTACAAGCCGCCTTGCAGCCAGTGCCACCGAGGGCGTTAATGATGGCGCAGGTGACCGGTGCCCGGAAGGCGGTGGAACCGCAAATGTGAACGATGGTCGGATCAGGGTTAGCAAATGCCATGGACGGCAATGCGGCGGCGACCAAGCCGACGGTCAGGGTTTTAAGTAAGTTCATTTTTTTCACTGTTTTATTGGGGTTGTTTTAGGTTTTGTCGGTGCTGTCGATCTAAGAAGTTGTGCTGTTAGTCCCCGAGGCCTTCCTCGGGATGACGAAAGGTATAGAAGTCATGTCACGATTACATCGGCGCAAGGTTACATTTAGGCGACGAAATCAATTATTTTGACCCCATCAAAATAGCCGATTGGCCCCTTTTCGGGCTAATCGGTGTCGCCGCCTCCGTAACCGATGACTTCCACGGTCACAATCGAGGGCGGATTCGACTGCGCCGCAGGGTTGTTGCCGGCGACGGGCGGTCTGGCCTGCGCAACCGAGCTGTTGGAAGCAGCGGCACCGGCGCTGGAGGCGGCACTCAGGCCGGCCACGTTCGGGGCGCTCGTCGTTGGCGTGCCCGTCGTCTTGCCGCCGGACTGGATGTTGCCCGCGTTGATGACCGCGACTGCCGCGATATTGATATTGCCAGAGGCCCGGATACCGGCATCTCCCGCATTGACGGTGCCGTTCGGCGCGATGAGATCAACGTCGGCGGGAGGCGCGCCGGAGATCGTGGCCAGGACGCCGATACCTCCACCGGTGGCCAGTCCCGCGAGATCGGTCTGGACGCTGCCGCTTTGCGGATCGACCAGCACGCGGGTCGGCGGGGCCGACTGGACGGTCTTGGAGGAATTACCGGCGGCGATGTCCCCCTGGGTGGCCCAGATAACGACGTTGCCTCCATGGAGGGTGAAGATACGCGACGTGCCGACGTTGACGCTGCTGTTGGTGAAGATCGAAATGTTGCCGCCGTCCTCCGTCAGGATGCCTTGGTCGAGCGGTTGGTTGCCGGCGATATCAAACCCGACCGTGAGCTGTCCGCCGGGCGCGAGGAGACTGATGTTGCCTCCGTTGGAGGTCTTGATCTCGCGCGACGTGAGGAAAATGTCCCCCGAGAAAGGCCAGGAACCTCCGGGCGAACCGGGGAAAAGAGCTCGGATGGCGGCAAAGCCAGCATTATAAGTTCCCGCATTCGGGCTGTCGGGATCGTTGTGGTCGCGTCCGGCATCGCGCAGCACGTCGTAGAAGACATCAAGCGCCAGGACGGCCTGAGCGCCGCTGCCCAGGAACCCGAACGCGTTCCAGATCTGGTCATCGGATTGACCGGAACGTCCCATGAACCCGCCTAGGTCGGCAAGATAACGGGCCGAAGTGGCCGCGCCCGGAGCCAGGAATTGATTCACGAAGCCCGTGAAATTGAGCTGGCTGACATCAAGGCCGACCGAGGGGCCCATTCCGGCCGCCGCGACGATATCCGCTCCGCCAAAAGGAAGGACGGGATTGCGCGCATTGCCCACGCTGGTGATACCGGCCCGGGTACCGTTAGTACTGTTCGAGCCAATACCGAGGTTAAGATTGCGACCCGCGAGCACTTCGAGCGTGCCAGGCCCGCCGATCTGGATGTCTCCCGCGTTCGGCGCACCAGCAGTCGAACCATTGGGTTCCGTGGGAGTCTGGCCGACAAAGATATTGCCAGGAAGCTGGGCCTGGACCCGCAGCGGCGAAAGGGGATCGTAGGCGATGATATCGCGGCCAGCCGCCACCATGCTGATGTCTCCACCATTAATATTTTGGACGTAGAGCGCGATATCGGTGACATCCTGACCGGCGACGACTTGGGCCGCCTTGCCGGAGAAAAGGGTGAAACCGGAAATGTTGCCGTTTTCCGCAAAAAGATGAACCGGATCTGGGTCATTCGCATGCAATACATTTCCATTGATGGAGGCATGCAGGGCCAGTTGGGTCTGGAGAACCAGGCCATGAGTGGCACCCGACTCGGCAAAGAGGGAATTGACGGAGGTATAGATACCGGAGAGGGTATTGGGAAGCGTCGTTGCCAATGGCGAAACGATGCTGGGCAACCCTGCCGGATTGGCATCCGAAAGGTTGATGGCGCTGGATCCCCAAGTACGAACACCGCTATTACTATCACCGGCGTTCACCTGAAAACCATTGAGTGAACCAGCCGCGAGCAGGTTGATCGTGCCGCGGTCTGCGGGCATCAGGACCAGATTGCCGATGACATCGACATCGCCCGAGAAGGCCACGGCCTTCAGCGTTGGCGGCAGCAAGGCCGATACGATGGCAAAGGGGTCCGCATTGGTCTCCGCCGACCTGAGCCAAGGCTGGGACAGCGTCGCAATCGACTGACCATTCGGTGCAACATAAATTTTCGAGTACCAGTCCTCGAGTGAACCGTTGCCACCGCTGGCATTGTCCTTGAGGGTCACGGCACCCGTCAGGGAACTGACGTTGACCGAATCGGTGGAGGAATAGGTCGAAAAATAGCTTTTATTGATGACGCCATTGTTCACGCCCTGCGGCAGCAGGAACGGATTGACCACGGGCCCAAGTTCAAGATCACCCCCGGCGGAGACATCGAATCCGCCCTTGCCTAGAAAGAGAGTGGTGGGCAGCCAAGTGGCAGTGACTGACTGACTCTGCCCAGCCGGAACGGCAGCCCGGGTGGCATTGGTCAGGATTTGATTGCCGGCGGCAAGAGTGCCCTGCCCCCGCTCAACATAATAGACGCCGCCATTGATATTCTGGCTGGCCGTGACCGTGACGTCACCGCCGCCCAGTTCGACCAGATTGGCAGCATTAGGAGTCGCGCCTGGCATGCGCGCATTGGTCGGCGCGACCGCATCGACGTTGTTCACGCTCAGTCCGGCCGTCAGGGTCACATTGCCTCCGCCGAGCGCTCCCACGCCTTCAAAGAAATTGCTGAAATCGACCCACCAGGCGGTCTGCTTCGTTCCGTTGCGTGTATTACCCACCACAAAATTACCCGAGGAATCGAGCGCGCCCTGGCGATAAAGCCAGGTCGTCGGCAGCTCGAGGGAGGAATCGGCCAGCCCGGAGGAAGTCTGGTGGGCGATATTACCCTGAGCGGAGATCGCCACATTGCCACCCTCGAAACTGAACTGTGCACCATAGTTAGGAGGCTGAGGAGTACGGGCGGTGCCAAAAGCGGGGTTCAAAAATCCACTCAAGGCCGGGGTCTGGGTCCCTGCCGTGTAGATCGTCGCCAGGTTGTTGATCAAAAGGAGATCTTTCCCGGCATTCATTGTGATGTCGCCGATGCCGGTCCGGATCGTCTGGAAGAAGTTATCGTTGACCAGGACCGTGGTGCGGGTGGTCGTGCTCTGCGTCGGCAGGTTGGGAGCCCCCTGGCCGACCAGGATCGAACCGCCGAGGTTGGCGGCCTGGAGTTGGGTTGTGGATTGGACCAGATTCGGATTAGCGGCGCTGAAATCGGCCCCCGCTGTGATCTGGTAAGACCAGGAGCTCTCACCCGCAGCCAGAAGTGGCGCCGTCCACATTGGATTGGCGGAGAGAGCAAAGGAGGTGTTGGAGGGATCAAAACCATCGCTCAGGCTGGCACCGAAGCTGAACACAACATTGCCCGCGGCACGAAGCGTCAGGATGCCCGGGGTGCCGGAGCCAACGACTCCAGTGACGCCGGGGCCGAAGCGGTAGGTGGAGAGGTCCCAGTTACTGGCGAGGGTGAGATCACCGGCCGGGTTGATGATTTCCGCGGCAGGTTCAACGAATGTGAGCGCCTGGAGAGAAGAACCGTTGGCATTGGACTGATAGAGCCGGTTCAGGATATTGGTCGTGTTGCCCGCGAAGGTCGTTCCATTAGCCATGATATTGGCCTCCTGGTTGTCGATGGATCCATCGGTCGCCTGAAAGACCTGATTGCCCGCCACCACGATGCTGGAGGCGTTGAGAACCGTGCCGTTGATGGGAGCCACCTGAAGGTCCGTATTGCCCGTCGTCTGCGGGGCGCGGATTAACAGGGTGCCGTTCAAGTCACCCAAGGCAGCGCTGCCCGCCGTGTGTGCCGCCACGGAAAGATCGATCATGGAACCCGTCTGGATGTCGACCAACGGCCCGGCGGCGCTGGAAGCGTTAAGGGCTGTGTTGGCAAAATTTCCGTTCGTTTCCGCGCCTGCCTCAAGCGTGACCGATCCACCCTTGCCGGCATGGTTGAAATTCTGTCCCGCCACGGTGAGCATCGAGCTCGAGGCCAGGACAACGCTGTTGGAGGCGACCAGGTTGATCGCGCCGCCCGTCGCCCCGGAAGCGTCCACCGTTCCGTTGACAAAGATGGAACCCGAATCGGCCGAGAGATTAAAGGTCCAGGCCTTGGCCACGTCATTGACCGCGACATCCCCGCTTCTCACCCGGATGGTACGCGAAAGCGTAAATCCATTGGTATTGAGGAGCGGATCGATCAAATCGAGGTTCGACAGGCTGGCCGTGTCGAGGGAGAAGGAGCCGTTTTGTCCGCCAGCGCCGCCCTGACCTTGCATGCTCGCGTCAGCGAAAGTGAAGCCCTCGTTCACTGCGCTGACCGAGATACCACCTGCGTTCCCTCCACCGGAAGCGGCGGCGACATTCACGCTGGCTCCGGAGGCAAGACGGACGGATCCGTGGTCCGAAATCAGGCTGACCTGGCCTCCGGACGTGTATTGCGTCACGGTATCGAAATTGTGTGCCGTGCCCCCGGCGTTGAGCGCACCACCGATCAGGACGTCACCCGTCGTGGCGCGCACGGTAAGGCTTCCACTCGGCAAATCGATGGCGCTGTTGACCGCAACACTTTGTCCGAGAAGAGTCAGGTTACCCCCCAGTCCCAATGAACTGACGGATGGCGCGGAACCGATATTGTTGACCGTCAAGTTCCCGTTCGAAGCCGTGATTGTTTGATGTGGGGCCGCCTGGGAACTCAAGAATGAATCCGCCATGATGAGCGGCGTATTCATCGTGATATTGTCCGATGCGATCAGGGAACCCTGGCCAGTGATAGTGGTGCCGTCCGCCTGAATTACTTTGGTCTCGCCACCCAGTCGAATCGCACTGGATGCGTTAAGGTTCAAATCGGCGTACTGATCGACATTGACCTGGTTGGTACCGAGATGGATGGTCGCGGCATTGATGGAGAGACTGCCTTCCGAAACTACCGTCGCTCCCAGGGATGTGCCGCCCGGGCTGTTATCGATGGTTACGTTTTGCGCATTGATACTGACGTTCCCTCCTCCGCCATTATCACTAAAGCCCCTGATTTCAGCGGCATGGAGGCTGAGGCTCGCGACCGGAAATTGACCTGAAACGGCAGTCCCGCCGATCTGGCCACTTCCATAAATATCGATCGAGGAATAGCTGAGCAGCGAGAGGTCCCGCGCCGCTGTCTGCAAATTGTTCAAGGCCAAACCGGACAGGACAAGTCCCTGACTCAAGGGCGCTATCGCCGGAGTCATCAACTCGATATTGATCTGGCCACTGTCAAGATTGACCGAGTTGGCCTTCAGGACAGCAGTGGGATCAAGCTGAATCGCGTAGCTCGAATCGAGAGTAAGGCTTCCTGCAGTTCCATTGTTCGGTCCGGATATGGTCGCCCCTGCCCCAATGGTGAGAAGCGGATTGGTATTGGAGGGATTCACTCCCGTCCGGGAAATTGAATCACCTTCATTTCCACTGACCCGTAAGAGGACGCCGTTGCCGTTAAGCGCAATCGAAGAAACCGGCTGGCTCGTGGAGGCGGGCGAGTATTCGACGCGGGCGTCGGGAGCAAGGGTCAAAGCCTGATTGGAAACCAGGATGACATCGGGCGCGCTCAATCCATTTAGAGGCCGGTCCCCAGCGACAACACTCGCCCCGGCATTATCAACCGTCACCGAACTGGTCGTCACGTTCACGGTATTCACGCCAGCTACAACTTGACGATAACCACCGATCAAAAGACTGCCCGCACCAAAGGCGCTCAAGCCGGAAGAATCGAGGGCCAGGGTCGTGGAGGGCACGCTCGAAAGATCGGTGTTGGGACCGTAAACCAGGATCGAACTGGGGCTGGCGATGTCCACCAACCCGCCCAGGCCGCCTGCCGTCGCCTGGGATGTCACCTGGCCCTGAATCGTCATCTTCTGGGTCGCGGCAAGAATCAAGTGCCCGGCATCCAATGGCAATAGCGGCGACGCAAGGTTCGCACCGGCGGCGCTTTGCCTCAGGTAGACATTTCCGAAGGAGATATCATATTGTGCCGACTTCGCGATGACCGATGGCGTACTGATTTGAAACAACGAATATGAAGGTGCCATGGATCGCGCCGTGTCAAAACCGTTGACTTGATAGCCGGCCACAATGCTGGCGCCTGTTGCCTTAGCGATGCTTGCCACGTAGGGCGTACCACTGGTCGGAGTGACCAGGAATGCGCCGGGAAGCAACGCGTAGCGCGCCGGGAGGAGGGTATAGTAACCAGCGGGAAGACCGTTGCTGGCCTTCAGGTAAATCTGTTCCCCAATCGCGAGACTGCTGTTCACATAATCGCCAGTCGAGTAAAGCGGGGCGGTGAGAGCCTGGTATCCGGGCAGGATGGCGAAACTCGTCGTGGAACTGAGAATGTCGTGGGTACCGCCCGTTCCGGTGACAAAATTATAGGAGAAGAGATCGCCTCCGCCGCTGATATCGATTGTAGCGCCGGCCTGATTGACAACATTAGCGCCGGAGATATTGATCGTCTTGTCCGGGATCGCATTGATTCCGCTGCCGGCAACCGTGTTGCCGGCGAGAGTGATGTTGTTGCCGGCGGGATCATCCCATTCCACACCGTTCTGGTTCACTCCATAAGGAATAATGAGCGCTTTTCCGGTCACGGGATCCACCGCGGAAACGGAAGTCACGCTCCCACGGGTCAGTGTCACGTTTTGCGTTGTCGGGATAACCGCAGTTGGTGTCGTCCCCGCAATGCCTGAGCCGCTCAGGAGATCGACCGGCGTTGCCCCCAAAATACCTGAACCCAGATTGATCGTTCCTATTGGCGCCCGCAAAACACCGCCTTGCACAATGTTCGAGGCATAAATATTGAGTTTTCCTCCAGCCGAGAGCGGCAATTGCCTGCTGCCCGAACCGGCAATGGTCACGTTGCCCGAACCTGCGGCATAGACGACCGAAGTATTCGCGCTGATGCTCGTGTTGGCGTTGGTCGCCAGCGTCACCGTCAGGCCATCGCCACTGATGCCGGTCACCACTGAACCCAGCAGGGACGATCCGATCAATTCCTGGGAAGCCACCGGGGCCGCCAGGTGGACCGTATTGCTGCCCGTGGAACTGGAGGCAACGATCACATTCTTGTCGTAGGCTGCGATGGTGAATGTATTTTCGGTGGTCGGATAAATCTGGCCGGCCTTGAGAGAAATCGCGCCCGCAATGTCCAGGGTGCCATAACCGCGGATATCGCCGTTGGTCGCCGTCAGGTTGGCGTTGCCGATACCTTGCAAAGACAGATTCCCCACATCAATGAACTGGGCGGAGATATTGAAATTGCCCGTCCCGTTGGTCGGCGGCATGTAATAAGGGCCGCCGCCCGATTCAAAGACACTGGTCAAAAGCTGCGTGATCGCAGGCGACTGGAACCCCTGCCCAAGACTGACGTAAGGCGCATTGAGATTGACCGTCGAATCTGCAAAAATAACGCCGGCCTGGCCAATATTCAGGCTGCGTTTGGCGCTAATCGTCACTGGACCTGAAAACTTCACCGATCCGCCGAGAACCAGCGAGTCAAAGCCTCCCTGATTGAAGCTATCGGCGGCGAAATATCCGGTTTGGAGGACGGTGTGCCCGTCAAGCCCGTTAAAACCGTACTCGGGCACGATATTCTTGCCGATGGCATCATTGCCGTAGACAAATTGCCCGGAAGCAAAACCCGGCAGGCTTTTTTGCGTCACAACCAAAGTGGGGTCAAGCGGGGTTTGGGCTCCCGAGGTAAAATAGATACCCGACGCCACGGAAAGAGTTCCTCCCTCGGCACTGGGTCCACCCGCGCCGCCGCGTAGTGTTGCATCTGTCAGCAGCGCCTGTTCCCCAATCAGCTTGATGGAACCACCATTGCTGTCGATCCGGGTGGCAACAGTGACGGCTGATGAGGAGGTCGGATGCGTAATGGGAGTCGATCCGGAGCCGGCCGCTGAAACATCCAGGACTCCACTGGCGCCGGAGACATCAAGCACGGCACCGGTGTCGGCAAAGATATTGCCATCAACTGTTATGCTGCCGCCTGGAAGTACTATTCCGGTATGGAGTCCGAATGCATTCGGAGTCAACAGCGTCGTGCCGGCCGTCGACAAATAGCTCTGCGGCCCGAGAAACACCGTCGGTGTGGCGTCGTTTGCATCCAATAAGAGTGCCGATGAATTAGCTCCACCCGTAATCGAGATGGCCCCCCCCGGCGCAATAATCGAGCCCTTCACGCTCACCGTGTTGGCGCTGATCTTGACGCCGCCGGTTCCCGTTTTTTGGGCATCAGTCCTGATGACGGCCCCCGATTCCATGACAAATGCGCCCCGGACGAGAAGTACTCCGAGGAAATTGTCCTTCGCCCCGGAAACACCAAAATTCAGGCTGACCGGCGCCCGCTGACCTTCCGGTAATTTTTCGATGGAAAAGACGATATCCGAGCCTTTGGTCTGGGCCACGAGGGTGAGCGCTTCCGGGGTGATCGAGGTGTTGGTAGTGATGAGCGTTCCGGGGATATACTCACCCGTGGGGTTTCCGCTGGAGTCGAGTATCGCCTGCCCGATACTATTGAGCGTGAAGCTGCTGAAACCGCCTTGACTGAAGAAGTCAGGATGCAAAAGATTGCCAGCGGCATCGATCGAGTTGAGCCAAAGCGTATGGCCACTGGCCAGGGTGTCTCCATTCGATAGGGCGCTACCGCCGATCTGGATCAAGGGAGATTTCAGGATCAGGGAACCACCCGTTCCGCCGGAATAGCCCGTCAGTTTGACCTGGTTGGGATCAAAGTTGAGTTGCCCGCCGAGCAGGGAAGCAAAATTCGGGTCCTGACCTGCTTCAACATCAATGGTTCCGCCTGCTCCGAAGGATATTTTACCGTTGGAATTGACGACCGTGCCCCCGGAAACGTCGATGGCCGCGCCGGGAGCCAGCGTAACGTTATTCCCGATGATGGACACCTTGCCTCCATTGGGCGACTGGGTAAGCGTACCGGGCGCATCGGCGATGGCCCGATTGTCCACATTCAGCCCGGCGGTACTCAGCGACCCTTGCGCGCCAAGCGTGAATTGGCCCCGGGTAGGATCGTACGCGGGAGTGGCAATAACATTGGGAGTGTAAGGAGAAGAATCATAGACCGTAAAACTCAGTTTGCCGCCAGGAGTCGAAATGGCGCCCTCAACGTCGATATTGGCCGCCGACATGGCAATCGATCCGCCCACGGGAGCATCCAGACTGACATTCGAGGGGACAAAAATATTGCCGTCCTTGTTGTTAAGCGTCAGGTTGCCAAAGCCATCATTACGGACCAACTCGGGTGAAAGATCGACTTCGGCCAGTCGTTCCGGAGGCAGTGCGGAACCGAAAGCCCCTGTGACGGGCAGGCTGCTGTTCTCTTCAAAGACAATCTGCGGCGGCGTGGGTGAAATGGTCGGATAAGGAGCAGCTGTTCCATTTTGCGCTTCGAAAGTAAGGTTCAGGCTGCCGAAATTGGGAACGCCCAGCACCGACGTCAAAGTGGGCAGATAAGTGGCATTCGCATAAGTCTTCGACAGCTGGGCCTGCGGCGTCACTTGTTGTACTCCTGCCACCGTGTTTCCGTACAGGTTTCCATCCAATGCCATGGCTGGCGAAGTTATGGAAACTGAACCGCCATTTGCGCCTTGGATATAGCCAGCCTGATAACGGCTGCCCCCAAGCAGCCGGTTTTGAAACGTCTGAGTGACATTCCATTTTGCCGAGCCTACCGTCAGGCCGTTATAGACTCCTTCAACGGGAAAATCGGGATTGGCATTGGCAATGTCGATGATTTGCCCGCGTTGCATCACCCGGGTCGTCTGGATGTTTCCACCCTGGTAGTTGATGTAACCGCCCGAGACGTTGATATTCGAACCTGCCTTCATCACGACCGCGTCACCGGCATTGATCCCAACCGATCCACCCGCCGTGGTCAACTCACCCACGGTACGCTCCACCAAACCGACATAACCGGAGACATCGGCCACCGGCGTGCCAATCCAGGTCGATCCGTCCGCATTGACACCTACCTGCCGCAGATCGAATTGAATCTTCTGTCCGCGCAGCGAACCGCTTCGCTGCAGCGGCGAGTTGGCCAATTCTGTTCCCAGCAGTTGACCGGTGACAACATTTTCACTCACAGAAGCAGAAACGTTTTGCGATCCCGCCACATCAATCGTTGCGCCGGACTCGAAGTAGACCTGTCCTCCCTGGCCGCTGGCATAAGTGAGGGCATAAGAGTTGTCTCCCTGCAAAAGCCAGTTGCCGGCACTGAGCGAGACACCTGATTTCAGGATGGCACTCGTCTCATCATAGGCAAAAACGGGACTTTTCGGCAGCGCGGGCGAAGGTGGCAAAGCCGCGCTGGGAGCCAGCAGGAAGGAATTGTCCTCGAAATGAATGGTTTTCCCCTCGATATTGACGAGGGAAGACAAGGCCAGTTGGGTACCGACAACTTTCTCTGTGCTCGACAATTCCGGCAGGATTTGGGTCTGGCTGTCCGGACCAAACGTGACCGCCCCGGTCGCGGTGGGATAGAAATTGGAAGTTCCCTGGAATGCATTGTCTCCGTTGACCAGCGCGATGGCATTATAATTGGCCAGCAGATCAACACGTCCGTTGAGCGAGACCGAAGTGGAACTGTCGATAACGCCGTTCTGGTTCACGTTCTGCCCGATCACCGTGACATCGCCGCGTGGCACCTCGACCATGCCGGCATTCGAGGCCGTACCGGCAACCCCGGCAGCGCCACCGGCATAGCTCGGATCGGAGACCTTGCCCACCGAGACGTCAAGCCCTCGCAAGGTCGGGTCGTTGACGTTGTGCGCGACCAGGCCGACCTGCAACCCTGCGGCCAGGATCGTTTGACCGTCCGGAGTGTTGATGGTGCCGGCGTTGGTCACGTTCGGGCCGATCAGCGCGACTTTGCCGCCGACGTGTTCGGCGGTGTCGGCGCTGCTGATTTGCGCTCCAGCCTGCACGACCACGTCCCCGTCCTGGCCGTTGGCGCCGATCACGCTGACGTTGCCGGCGGAATCTCCCTTGGCAATCATTCCGCTCGTGGGCGCGGGCGAACTGGTCTGGGGTGTGAAAGCGGCGGTCGGCCCATGGGTCCCGGCGGGCAGATCGACCTGTGAAAAAAGGAATTGATAATCGGGATTATTGAGCAGACCACGGGCAACCAGGTTGTCATTGATGGGCAAAGTGGAAACAACAAGCGCACCGACATTGACTTGGGACGAGCCCGTAAAAACAATCCCGTTTTGATTGAGGACATAGACCTGTCCCTGGGCCTTGATGGAACCCAGGATTTGCGAAGGTGCGATATTCGGGGCGACTTTGTTGATGGCGACCCATTGACCGACATTGGCGCCACCCAGGCTTTGATCGAAAGAGAGCGTGGTGTTACGCCCGACGTTGAATGAGTTCCAGTTCAGGAGCGCCTGCTGCGCGGTTTGCTGGACCGTGACGATCGATTGTCCCTGCGAAGTCGTCTGTACCGGAGTCTTGGCATTGACCCAGGTGATCACTGGGTTGGAGACACCCCGGCTGGCGAGACCTGAATCAGGGACCAGTCCGCCGACGGCAAGACCATCAGGCACCGCGGGCAATGAACCGAGATTATTCGGCCCATTCGGTCCAGTCGCAAAGCCACGCGCAGCGCCTTGCGCGGCCTGCATCGCCTGGATCGCCTGCACCGAATGAAGCAACGAGGCTTGGGCCCGCTGGGCCAGGATTGATGTCTGGAGTGCCTGATTGGCCGCCGAGGTTGCCGTCGTCGCCGTCTGGCCCCGGATCACATTGCCACCCTGGGTCGTCTGGGTGCCTCCACGGAGCGAGTAACCCTGTGCCCGGACTGGCGTGGCCGCAGCGAGCAGAAAGCAGCCCGCCATCGCCACGACCAACCACGGCCCTGCAATCCGGACACAGCACGTCCTGATCACGTCAAAACGTGGATTTCGAGCTGCCCGAAATATTGGAAAAATACGCATGGCCACGGACTTGAAAGCATATAGCAGCCACTACATATTTCATGGGAAAACGAGCCCCGTAACAGGAATGTTACCCAATCTCCTTATTTGACGAATTGAGAGGAGAAAAAGGCCCGATTATCGATTGGAAGACGAGGCCGAAGCAGCCTGGGCCCTGGCCTTGGCTGAAGATGAAATGCTCG
>Ga0207641_10002853_pt1 | contig 15705 bp, 27 predicted proteins | sample KBSSwiS62_FD_184306 | JGI IMG/M metagenome (GOLD analysis project Ga0207641, IMG submission 184306) | Switchgrass rhizosphere microbial communities from Kellogg Biological Station, Michigan, USA - KBS Switchgrass S6-2 (SPAdes) (version 2) | ecosystem: Host-associated > Plants > Roots >... | reverse complement strand
CCACATCAACGGTCCGGGCGACTTTCTGGGCGCGTTCCGGCAGCAGTAGCACGACGATACCAGCCGCGACCGTCGCGGCGCCGACCTTCACGAGCATCGGCCGCTTGAACGTCGCACTGGACTGTTCGGTGCGCACGTCCGACCCGTACTGCGAGATGTGCACGCATTGCGTGGGCAGGTTTTCGAACGTGTGCGTGGTATATCCCGCCCCGCACGAACTCCTGTAATCCCACGCGGCAGCGATCGCGCCGCCGCCGCCTGCCACGAGACTCCAGCCGAGCACTGGCGCCGCCGCGCGCGCGGGCACCGCCGTTGCGCAGAGCGCGACTGTTGCCACCATCGAAATGCTTGCGAATCGTGAGGTCGTCATGTGCATGATTCCTGTTCCTGTTATTTGGCGGGTTGTTACTCCGTCAGCTCATCGCAAGGAACCCGCCACCGCTCGCCGTTCGAAAACACTAAGGATTGATCCCGACTACCGCGCGTAACGTGGGGAAGTCGCGCCAGGGCAAGACGAATGTCCGGGAACGCGGGCGTTAGGGACTGCGCGGTTCCGAGGCTCGGAAGTCGCGTGGGGACTAGACGAATGTCTGGAAGGACCGTTGTTCAGGTTGGTGAAGGTCCAGCGACCACTTCATTTCACGACCACTTCATTTCACGGCCACTTCATTTCAAGCCCCGGCAGTCGTCGGCGTCGGTGTGCGCGTAGAACAGGCTTGTCTGTTTGAGAGTGCTACCCGCAGTGCTACCTATCGCAAATGACACGTGCGAGATTTACGTGGAAAATCGTAGAGTTTTAGAGAGTTGCGCCAGCTCGTCAGTCGGGGCGGCCGCGCGATTTGTGGCCAGAAATCGGGAGGTGGTTGGTCCTGGCGAATGGTCTGCAAAACCTCCATCCCCAGTTCAAATCTGGGCGGCGCCTCCAAAATTCCTAAGGTTTCTTACACCCACGGAAGACGCAGTTGGGGAACCGCGTCGGTGCTACCCGTGGTGCTGCCCGCGCCCAACCCATCGAGCTTCAGCGCGGCGTCCGCTAGATCCCCCGCGCTGACGATGTTGTAGCGTTCGAAGACGGACCGGGTTTTGTGGCCGGTCATCCGCATGGCCACGCGCTCGGGGATGCCGCGGCGGACCATGTTACGGACTGCGGTGCGGCGGAAGTCGTGCGGGATCTTGCCCGGCTGACCGGCCAGCGTGCAGGCCGCCTTCCAGGCTTTATTGAACCGCTTGATCGGCTTCGGATATTTCGTCCCGCCACGGCCCTTCGCCACCAGGCGCACGAACACCCACGGACAGATCAACCCCCGCGCGGCGAGTTGGTCCCGCGCCTGCTGTTGGCCGATCAGGAGATCGCGCAGCTCGGTCGTGAGCCGGAAGACGCGCCCCTCGTCGTTCTTGGTCGTGCCGGGATCGAGCCGGACTTCGTTGGCGTCGAGATCGACCTGTCGCCATTGGAGCGGGAGAATTTCGCTGTCGATGCGCCAGCCGGTGATATACGCGAAGGTGACGACCGGCCGCAGCGCGGCGGGGAGATGCGCGCGCACCGACTCAAACGCCTCGCGCTCGAAGAACCCCGTCCGGGTATTGTGTTCTTGACTGCCTTTGATCGTCGGGTAATGGAGGAGCAGGCCCGCACTCACCGCGAGCGTCCCCATGCGCCGGAGCACGTCGAGCTCGCGGTTCACCGTCGCCACCGACGCGCCGGCCAGTCGGCGATCGCGCGCGTATTGCGTCGCGTGGGTCGCCTTCAGATCGGCCAGCTTCCAATGCCCGAAGGCCGGCGCCAGGTGCAATCGAATCCGGCGTTGGACCGTCTTCAGGGATTTGTACCCCTCGGCGGCGTAGTCGGCTTCGACAAGCTTGACGCCGTCCGCGAAGGTGAGTTTCCCGACGGCCGGCCCGACCGGCATGCCCCGCCCGCCGTCGATCTCTTTCTCCTGACAGAGCTTCAGGGCCTTCATCTTGAGCACGGTCTTGCTGCTCTCGATGATCGGCTTGCCGGCCACGTAGTACTTCATCATCCACGTGCGGCGCACGACGACCCGGCCGTCTTTGCGTCTCGTCTTCTGCCGAAAGACTGATCCCATGATTGCGGTTCGTCGATCAGCGACGCCAGTCAGCCATGTGACCCTTCGTCGTCATAGGGGAGGCGGCTTTGCGAGAGGGTCGTATTGTCCACGACGAGCCGGATGGTCGTCATCCCGCGGTGTGCCGACGCTTCGTCGGCGTGGCTTCCCCCGAGGTGCGTGTAGGCGCTGGTTGTTGAAGATGATCCTGTAGCTCTTGCACGTAGTCGTCGAAGCCATCGCGGGCGAGCACCGACGCGGGTTTCGCGTTGGGCTTCTTGTGCAGCCACCGACTGAACATGCTCGGCGTCATCCCCATCCGTGCGGCCAACACTTTGTGACTGATGCCGAATTTGTTGACGAGACGCAACGCGCGTTGCCGTAACTGCTCGTTGGAGTCCATCCGCTGCAACGGTAGCAGCGGCCCAGCACCAAACCGTGCCGGGGCATGACTATTATCATCGTCGCGCGTCCCCTCGCAACCATAAGTTGACAATTTTATCCGTGCAACGTATCGTGCACGCATGATACGTACCGAACCGACGCCCTTGGCGCGGGCGATCTTCGACAGCGGTCAGTCGCAGCGGGCGATCGCGAAGAAGGCCAGGATCGAAGAGTCGAAATTCAGCAAGATCGTGAACGGGTGGCGCGACGCGAGCGACGACGAAAAGAAGCGCATCGCGCGCGTGCTGAAACGGTCCATGCTGGAGATCTTCCCCGGCGTCCAACCGGCGGATCGGGTCGCATGAGCGCGCCCGATCAGGCCATGACCCCGGCCGAGCTCCGTGCGGCGCTGCAACTCGCCGTGTCGACCTTCTTCAAGTATCAAGCGATGGGGAAGTTCGATCAGTGGGAACTCATCCCGCGCATTGGCCCCCGCCGCTACTCCCGCAAGGCGGTCCAGGCGTATCTCGATCGGGACGTGCCGGTCCAGGCGCCGGCTCGGTTGTTCAGCCGGAAGCGAGTCGCGATGGGGTAGGAGTAGGGAAGGGCAGAGGACCGCGGCCGATCAGTCACAGAGAAGCCGCGGCCCCTGCATGACACGGAACTCAACGGGGACGGGACCGTCAAGCCATGCAAACCGAGATTCTAGCCAGATCGCTGCTCCCGCGCCAACTCCTGACGACGGCCGACGCCGCCCGCATGTTGTTGATCACGGTCCATGGTGTGCGCTGGCTCGCGCGCAACGGCCGCTTGCCCTACGAGGCGACCGCGTCGGGGCAACGCCTGTTCAAGGTCGACGATGTGGTAGCGCTCCTGGAACGACGGCGACAGGGCCGCCTGACGAGTGTGCCGGCGGACCGGGTAATCGCCGTCGCCCGGCCGCGGCAACTCACCCTCTTGCGGCGCCCGCGCCGATGAGGAGGAAGACTTTCGCTGCGGGATCCCGTAGTGCGCTTTCGCCCCCGAGTCTTCGTGAAAGACCGTCGGCGCCGGGCGGTAACGTACCCACCTTCGGCGAGCGGAGTCGCACACGGAGCGCATTGATGAGGTCTGACACGTCTGCCACCCCACACACGACGGGCCGGTCTGGCGTGACCACCCTGCCCGACGATCCCGTGGTCCAGGTCCAGCGCGCCGTCGCCGAGGCGCGCCAGGCCTTCGCGGCCGACGTCGACGCATTACTGATCGAAGTCCGGGCGTTCGTGGACAGTCTGACGGACGACCACTTCGGCCGCCTCACGAAATATGAGGCGTGGTGTCATCTCCGGCGGCTGGTGATCGACAAGTTCGATCAGCGATCGCCGATGCGCAGTCTCGAAGGGGCGATCTTACGGCAACTCGTGCAGGACGCGCACACGCTGTTGACGGATCCGACGACCGCGATGACTGTGCAGGACTGGGTGCACTCGGCGGAGCGGTTTACGCGGGCTGAGAAATAATCGGCCGCATGACAGTCCTGATCACGGCCGCGGTGGTGACGTTGGTGACGGTCTGGATCGGCGGGTGGGTCTGGGGACGGACACGGCGACGGGAAGGCCCGCGCGATCGGGTGACGCCGCAATGGTTGAACGAGCACGGGAATCGATCATGGAAGTGATCATTCCGGACGACGACGCCCCGGACCAAACGGGGTTCGATCACATGCCGATCCATGAGGACGACTCCGACATGGACGACGACGACGTGGACGATTGGGAAGACGACGATCCGGAGGAAGACGAAGCCGCGTATGCGCGGATGAGGGATGAGCCGTGTGAGGTTTTTTAAGCGGTTCGAGATTGTTTAAGCGCGGTCGAGTGACTGGCGACGGGGCCAACGCGAGTCACCGGACGACGGAGTCGGAAGAGGAACCAACGGACCCGATGCGGGGACATGCAAATCCGTTGGACCCCACGAGACAGAGAGAGAACCCGAGTCGACGTAGAGCGTAGAGCGCGATTCCCAGCGCGCCCCCACAACAGGGCCTTGTTGCAGGAGGGCAGATCGATGAGCAGAAAGGCTCAGTCGATGTGGAGTGATGGTACGCAAGGTGCGGCGCGGGGCGCAAGCTCAAGCGCGGGTTTCAACGGTTTCTCGATTCTCAGGCGGGGCGGCGGATCGTTCGTCGGTCACCAGTGACGACGTACCGCCTGTCGATTCAAGAGCGCATCGCGCTAACACAGGGGCTGAAGCCTGGAGGCCGCGCCGTGTTGTCAGCGCTCGCGCATCATGCCGATTTCGAGACGGGTCGGAATGCGAGACCGAAGATTGCCACACTCGTCGCGTGGACGAGTCTGTCGCGGACGCAGGTCACGTGGTGGCTGCGATGGCTGGAAGCGGAGGGATGGGTGATTGGGGTGCACCGACATCGACACGCGGCGACGTATCACCTCTGCCTCGATCGACTCGCGACGTCGGCGACGCGGGCGAAAGTCGTCCCGAAATTTGAGTCCGGAATCCGGACTCAAAACCAAGAAAACGGAAATTTGAGTCCGGATTCCGGCTTCAAACGCAAAGATTTGAGTCCGGATTCCGACAGTTTGAGTCCGGATTCCGAGAGATTTGAGTCCGGAAACTACGCACCAACCCCAAGTACGTACCCCAAATGTACAGACCCAAGTGCACCGGCGCTGTGCGCGCCGGCCGATCCGGTCCGCCTGCCGGCCGCGACGACGACGAACGCGGCGATCGCGGAGGGGGGCGAAAGTGGGGTGGTTGAAAGCGAAGGGCCGACGCCAGCCGCTCGAGCCGGCGACGTTCGCGCAGACGGTGGTGATTGTGCGTGGGATTCTCAGGACGCAGCCGGCGCTCTCGGATTTCGAACTGACGGAGTTGAGCAAGGAGAAACATCTCGAGCTGCGGTTCCAATACGACCCCCAGCAGATTCACAAAGCGATCGATGCGTTGACCGATCCTGCGCGCCCCAACAACTGACGTTCGGGCCGCGGGACGTGAGCCCGCCACCCGATCGCGGGCCGCAGTGGGGCCAGATTGCGGATGCCTTCAGAACCGCGTTGCAGCGGAGTCGAACCGGATGACCACCATCAACGAGAAACTGGGGATGAAACGCCCGGGCAAGCGCGCCTTCATGGCCAATCTCCCGCCCGAGCGATCCGCCGCGGTGCAGGTCACGGCCGCCACCTGTCCGCACTGCCAGCGCCGCGGGAAATGTGCGCCGTCGAAGATCAAGGCGGGCTGGTTGTTTTGCACCTGGTGTTCGACGAGCTTTGAGATCCCGACATGACCCAAGTCAAGGAGACACCGCTGTTCGTCACCTGGGGGAAGACGCCCCCGATGCTGTGTCCGAGGTGTCAACAAACCCTGTACAGCGCGACGGGCTTGTCGTGGGATCACCCGGCACGACCCAAGAATGGCGACCTCACCCTCTGCGATCAGTGCTTCACCTGGTTGGCGTTCGTGGCCTACGTCTTTCCGTCACCCTCGCTCGCGCTGCGTCTGGCGACCGCAGCGGAGATTGCGACGATCGATGCTGAACAGCGAGCCCTCGTCGAAGGCTTGGCGGCGACGATTGCGACCAGGGCGCCGAAGCAATGACCACCTACCAACTCGTGACCACGACGGCGGACGGGAAAGCGTACCCGGGCATCCTGTGCGTGATCTGCGGGCGGACCAGCTATAACGCGAATGACATCGCGCAGCGCTACTGCGGCCACTGCCACCGCTTCCACGACGATCCGGTTTCGGAGACAGCCTGATGGGTCGACATCGCCGCTACACCGGTCCTCCCCGCCGCCACTACGCGTACGCCGAACTGACCGACCAGGAGTTCGCGATCGCCCGCGCAGCCGCCCAGTCGGCGAGCCTCACGATGTCGGACTTCGTGCGCCGGTGCATCAACAGCTACTTGCTCGAAGGGGGCGACGGGCCGTTGCTCCAGGAGAAGGAACGGGCGCCACGTTCCACGCGGAACCTCTCAGAGCTCTCAGAGGTCTCAGAACCATGACCGCTCCGGATCACTCGAGCTGGCTCACCAAGCAGCAAGCCGCCGACGCGATCGGCGTGTCGACCAAGACCGTCGAACAGCTGGCCAAGGACCGGAAGATCGAGCAAGCCGTCTGGCGGCCCGAGAATCGCGGCATGCCCCGAGTCGTCTACCAGCCCGACGACGTCGCGCGGATGGCTCAGGAACGCCGCGGAGAGGCCCCCGCGTTCGTTTTACCGGTCGGTGTGGGCAGTCCGACGAACGGGAACGGGCACGGCGCCCTTACGACCCAGATCCACACCGGCGCGGAAGCTCAGCAGTCGGTGGCCTCGAGCTTGGCGGCCTTCGCGGCGGCGTTTCACGCGCTCGTTTCTGAGAGTTCGCAGAGTTCTGAGAGTTCTCAGAGGTCTGAGAAGTTGTTTCTCACGGTTCCCGAGGCGGCCGCCGTGTCGGGCTTGTCGCCGACGTACCTGAAGCGGGCGATCGCGGCCGGGTCGATCCAGGCGGTGAAGGATGGGCGGCGCTGGCGGATTCGGCGAAAGGATCTGGAGCAGCTCTGATGGCGACGATGCGGATCTCAGCGGCGATTCTCCGGCTCCAGGAATTGCAAAAGCAGCACGGAGACGTCGACGTCGAATGTGACTGCCCGTATTGTGGGCGCTCCTTCGCGCCGACAACCGTTGTCGCCGCGCCGGTCGTGGCTACGCTCGTTCGGGACGTCAAGCCATGACGCGGAACGTCACGTTCGGCGAGCTCGCCATCGGCGACACCTTCGAATGGCGCGACACCAAAGAGATCCAGCACGGGCCACCGGGACCCGAGCCGATGAAGAAGACGACCGCGACACGCTACAACTGGTCGAAGGGGTACGGGACGGCCGAGCCGCACTATCCCGTGCGGAAGACTCGGCGACGAGATGTGGAGCAGTTCTGAATGTGTGAGCGGGTCGTATTCGGGGACGGGGTGGTCGCGATCGTCTGTGGCGTGCGGCGATCTCGAAAGCGCTGCACCCACTGCCGGGAGTGGGCCGCGTTCGAGTGCGACGCATGCGACCGTCCGCTCTGTCGACGGTGCCGGATCCACGTGCCGCCGAATCAGGACTTTTGCAAAGACCATCGGACCCAGGCGACGGCCGCGGCCACGCAACTCCGGCTGTTCGACGGGGCCGCGTCGGTGGCGCCGCGCAGATGACCGGATATGCGGACCTGGCCGACTATCCCGAAGCGGAGCAGATCGACGCGATCGGGATGCTGGCGGCACAAGGGTCGATCGTCGGGTTCGTGGTCGACGACGAGGAAAAGGCCGACCGCTACCTGATACAGCTCCACGCACGGCATCGCGTCCGCCTTGTGGGGCGCGGACCCGGACCGGTGGCGGGGTCAATCCTGGTGCGCGTCGGGCCGATCGAAAGTTGAAAGGGCCACGCTGATGCACGTCAGACTTCGCCGCAACGCCGCGGGTGAACACCTCCTCCCGATCCCGGAGGCGTTTCTCACGGTCCTGGGCTGGCCACGGGACAGCGACATCGATGTCAGCCTCGAAATCCTCGAGCGCGCGATTGTGATCAGGCGGGTGTCTCGGCAAGCGCCGCCTGCCGCCATCGGGTGGAGCGACAAACGGGAGAAAGCCGAGTGAGCGGCGACGACCAGGACCTCGGCCCCTGCTGCGTCTGCGAATCCACGGTCGACGTGCACAGCCTCATCATGCTGAACCAGAAGGCGCCGATGCCCGGGCGCGGTTGGGGCTGTGTGGTCTGCGATCTGCCGTCCGATGGCGCGCTCGCGGTGGTGTGCGATGCGTGCGAGGCCGCGTTCGCCAGCGTCATGGATCCGCCGCTGCGGTTTGCCTGTCGCGGCTATCCCGGTGCCGATGGGCGCGTAACGATCGACACGCTCACGGGGACGCACGAGCACGATCGGAGCAAGCACCGAGACAACGACTTGGATGACGAGGCTGGCGAGTACTCCGTCGACGAATTCGATGCCTGACTCCTCGCGCTTCTTCAACGTCGAGCAGGTGCCCGCGTCGGACCTGGACGCGCTCCTCGCGGCGACCGAGCGGGACGGGCATCGGCTGATCCATCTGCGGGCCGAACGCCGGGCGGGCACCACCGCCTACGTCTACACGGTCTTCTTCAAGAAAGCCCCGAACGCCGCCGCCGTCGCCCGGACGACAGAGAAACCCCGCCAGCGGAGGCCTCAGTCATCCGTCCGTCGACGCGGTAGCTAAGGGCGCTGCGTACTGTGAATGGTGACCGCGCGTCAGACCGATTCTCGTCTACTTACACCGACTCTCACCGACTGTGAGCGACTGTGCGTGTCCGGTCCGCGGAGCAACGCCGCCGTCCCGCGACAGAATCGCCACGGAGGCCAGCGACGAGGAATCTACCCTCCGCTGGACCGGACGTCGGACCGGACGTCTGGTTCTGTCCATCCATAGGCCGCCGCGAGCGCTTGCCAGCGCTTCAAATAGCGGCGTGTCGTCCCATCAGGCCAGCTAACGACATACCACAGCGTGTGACCCTCGAGCGCCCACGCGACCGTCACGCGGCGATCGAGGTGATCTGTGATCATGATGACGCGGGCCTGTTGGGGGGACATGCGCCGCTTACGGAGTACGGGTGTCCCGATGCACCCGCACCCCAGAGCGGACCGTCGGCACCGGCCGCGGCCTGACGAGGTGGGGCCACTGACCCGCGGGGCTGTCCTGGGTCGGGTCAAACGCGCGGATCAAGAGATGCACTTGTCGACTCGAGATCAGGTGCGTGGCATGGGCCCGACAGAGGACGCGCACAATCCGCCGGTGCCACCGCCGCGCGGTCGATCGCAGAATCAACGCATCGATCCAGTCCCGCCAGCGGTCTACCACTCGGTCGATCGCCATGTCAGGGGGACGGGCGCTTGTGCCGTGAGGCGAGTGTGGCCTTGGCCTGCCGCTTCTTCTCGACGCGCGGCGGGGGCGCGGGCGTACTCGCCGATCCTAGGAGTCGGGTCCGCCCCATCGCCATCAAGAACGCGTCAAAGCGATCCGGATAAATGCGGTACGTATGCCGGCGGGTCCCCCGGATTGTCTCGGCCTCGAGCTTCACGCGCGCGCCGCCGGGCGCCGGCTTCCCTTCGGTGATCGCCTGACAGATCCAGTTGGCGCTGACGCCCATGAAGTGCGCGCACTCGCTCGCCCGCAAGGCCGTGGGTGCTGAGAGCAGGGACATCCGCGCCCATGATCGCACAACGCCGTGCGGCCGAGACCCTCGCAGCAGTGCTCAGCGAGCGAACCGTGCCCCCGTCGCACAAATCACTGTGCACAATGCGGATCGTCGGCGGACCGCAGGCTGATACTTGGAGCGTGCCGCCGCGAGAGCCCCAAAAATCCGCGTTCCAACGCGGCTACACGAAAGCCTGGAGCAAAGCCGCGAAGGCGTTTCGGCTCAAGTATCCGTTGTGCGGCATGCGTCCCGATCATCAACCGCCGGTGATGAGCGAGTGCGATCAACTCGAACGCAGCACGCCAGCGACGCTCGTTGATCACGTCGTGCCGCATCGCGGCGATCACACGCGCTTCTGGGATGAGCAGGGGAATTGGCAATCGCTGTGTTTTCGCTGTCATACCCGGAAGACCGCGGCGGAAGACGCCGCGTTCGCGGAGGCGAATGTCAAGGGATAACGCGCCGGTCGACGTCGCCCATCGATCTGATCGTGCAGGCCAGGGGGGGATCAGTCTCTGGGACCTGGGCGCCGGGAGACACAGGCTGTCCTTCATACGCACAACGCCAGCGAATGAAATTCGCGGGGCGGCCTGACGATGGCGGGGACGAGTCGTTCAGGCGGCCGGAACCGGAAGTCCTCCGCCCTCCATGCGGTCGAAGGGACCTTTCGCACCGGCCGCCATAACGCCGCGGAGGTGACACTGGACCCCCCGAAGGGCCGGCCGGCCACGCCCCCGACGCTCGGCGGTCACGCCCTGGTGGAATGGGACCGGATGATCGCGCGCCTCGAGGAGCTCGGGACCCTGTCGGCCGTCGATGACGCCGCGCTGTATCAGTACGTGTGTTTGTTCGGCGAAACCGAGGATACGCAAGATCGCCGACGAGACACCGCGCTGCTGGTGACGACGCTGCAGGCCACGATCGCCCGTGAAGCCACGCGCATCACCAACGCGGCCGCGCCGGTCGCCGAGGACCTCGCGGCCACCGCCGACGCCGTCGCGCAGATCCTCGCGCTGCAGCAAGTCATCGCGAAACAGACGACGCAGCTCCGGCAGGGACACATGGCCATCCGGCAGTACCTGGTCGAATTTGGGATGACGCCGGCGGCGCGGACCCGCGTGAGTGGGGGCCGACGAGAGGGCGATCACGCGCCCGTGAATCCGCTCGATCGGTTCACGCAGCCGAAGAAACTAGCATGACGATCCCGGATGATCGGCGCCGCGATGCCGTGACCCGCTACGCGACCGACGTCGTCGCGCGGCAGATCGTCGCCGGGCGGAAAGTCCGCCTCGCGTGCGCGCGCCATCTCGACGACCTCGCGCACCAAACAGAGAAGGGGTTGCTCTGGGACGCGGCTGAGGCGCAGGAAGCGATCGATTTTTTCCCGACGTGCCTCTGCCTCCCGGAAGAAACCGACGCCGACGAGGACGTCGAAGCTTCGGACGATGTCAGCCCGGAGCACGGCACGCCGTTCGTCCTCTCGCCGCACCAGCAATTCATCGTGGGCAGCCTCCTGGGCTGGTTCTCGGTCCGCGTCAGTAAGAAGACCGGCGCGCGGCGCGTGCAGCAACGCTTCCGGATCGCGTTTTACCAGGGCGGGAAGGGCGACGGGAAGACGCCGCTCTTTGCCGGACTCCTGCTTCTCATGTTGGTCCGGCACGGCGTGCGAGGCGCGCAGCTGTTTTGTGCGGCCGTGACGAAAGAGCAGGCCAAAATCGCCTTCACCGACTGCGTGAAAATGGTCGAGGCCTCGCCGGCGTTGCAGAAACTGATCACGCACACCGGCAACAACCTCGCGGTCAAATCGACCGGCTCGTTCATTCGACCGATCTCCGCGGAGAAGCGCGGCCTCGACGGGAAGCGCGTCCAGGGCGCCGTCGTCGACGAAATCCACGAAGCCCCCAGCAACGTCGTGTTGGTGAAACTGCGCGCCGGGATTAAGGGCCGGCCGAACGCGCTCATCATGATTCCCACCAACGCGGGCTTTGATCGGGAGACGGTGTGCTGGGAACTGGTCGAGTACTCGCGGCAGATCCTGGAGGGCACGCTCGTCAATGAGACTTTTTTTGCGTACGTGTGCGGACTCGACGCCTGCGATCGCTGCCACGCCGCCGGCAAGCTCCAACCCTCCGACGATTGCCCGGACTGCGACGATTGGAAGGTTGAGGGTCCCCATTGGCTCAAGTCCGTGCCGAACCTCGGCGTTTCGCTGCCGTGGGAATACATGCGCGAGCAAGTCCGCGAGGCGATCGCGATCCCCTCGCTGCGGAATATGGTGCGGCGCTTGAATTTCTGCCAGTGGACCCAGCAGGCCACGGTCTGGATCACGGCGGAGCAGTGGGCCGCGTGTGCGTGTGACGCGCGGGAGGTCGCCGCATGATCACGCGGCGCGGATTCATCGGCCTCCTCGGTGTGGCGGTGGCGGCGACGTTGTCGCCGGACGCGTTTCATACGTCGCTGCTCGGGCGGGAGTGTTTCCTCGGCATCGACCTCTCTGACAAAATCGATCTCTCGGCGGTCGTCGCTGTCTTCCCCCGCGCGATCGCGCGCGAGGATCGAGGCGAGGCGGCCGTCGAGAGCCTCGCCGACCCCACGAACCAGCCGACGATCGACCGCGCGATCGACGTGCGGCCGTTTTTTTGGATGCCTGAGAAGACGCTGGCGCGGCGGGCGCAGGAGGACAAAATCCCCTATCCCGACTGGGCGCGGGATGGCTACGTCTTCACAACCCCTGGCAGTCTCATCGACCACGACGCGATCGTGGAATTCATCATCAGTGGGCTCGCCGTGGACTACAAGATCCGCGGCATTGGCATCGACCAGGCGGGCGCGGCGGGCGTGGTCTCCAAGCTTCAGCGCCACTTCGGGGACGAGCTCGTCAAAGAAATCCCGCAAGGGTTCCGCCGGTTGTCGGAGCCGTCGAAGCTACTCGAAGCGCTCATCGTCACCAACAACCTGACGCACGACGGGAACCCCTGCCTGGCGTGGTGCATGGGGAATATGGGCACCGAGGAGAACGCCTGGCGCGAGATCCGGCCGGTGAAACTCAACCAGCGGAAACGGATTGACGGCGGCGTGGCGCTGGTGGACGCACTCGCGCAGATGACGGCGACGCCGGCGGCGCAACGCTCGGTGTATGCGACACGAGGAGTACGCACGCTTGGCGATTGATCGACCGAAAGTGATCGCCGCCCTCGCGGAGAACGTGAACGGCCTCGCGGTCCTAGGGGGCGCGATCTGGCTCTACGTCGGCGTGCACGGCTTCTCGCCGGCGGCGGCGGACATCGTCGCAGGCGTGCTCCTGATCGCGATCGGGCTGCGGCCCTATCTCCAGGGATCGAGGCGCCCCTGATGGATCTCCTGGCGCGGCTCTTCGACGGCGATCTCCACGCGGGCACACCGGGCCCAACCGATGACTTCTGGTATCAGCCGACCGCCGGCGGCGTGCTGACCGCGGCGGGGATGCGCGTCGACGAGGACGGCGCGCAAAAGCTCTCCGCGTGGTTCCGGGGACGGTTCATTCTCCAAATCGTGCTCGCGATGCTGCCGTTCCCGATCCTCCGACGGTTGCCCCACGATGGCGGCGCCGAGCTGGCGGTCGACCATCCGCTGTACGACGTCCTCCACGATCAGCCCAACGACGTCGACGACTCCTTTCAGTGGCGCTGCACCAAGATGGGGCACCTCATCGACCACGGCCACGCCTATGACTGGATCGTGCCGGGTCCGCGCGGCTTCGCCCACCAACTCGTGCCGATTGCGCCGACCCTGGTCACCCCGAAACAGCAGCGCGTGACCTTGGCGAACGGCGCGGTGATTCCCGGGCGGATGCTGTACGACGTGCGGAACGATCAGACCGGCCGGACGTCGACCTTCACGCAGGACGACATCTTTCACCTCCGCGCGCCGGGCGGGCACGGCATCCTCGCGCATGCGCGCTCGAGCCTCGGGACGGCGCTGGCGACCGAGAGCTTCGCGGCCGCCACGTTTGGGCGGGGCTCGCTGAATGGCGGCGTCATTGAAAATCCCGGCGTCATGGACGAGGAGGCGTCGCGACGGATGGCGCGGTCCTTCATCACCGCGGCCGGCGATTGGCGCCTCCCGAAGGTGCTCGAGCAGGGCAGCACGTTCAAGGAAAGCACGCTGTCGCCAGAAGACTTCCAAATGCTCCTGAGTCGGAAGTTTTCGGTCGACGATGTGGCGCGCTGGTTGGGCGTGCCGCGCCAGATGCTCGAGAACAGCGATCCGAGCTTCGGGAATGCCGAGCAGTTCTGGCAGTCATTCCTGACGATCGGGATGGGCGGCTGGTTGTCGCTGTTTGAATTCGCGGTCAACAGCCAACTGATTCTCGCCCCGCAGACCTATTTCGCCCGGTTCACCCGGCAGGCGATCCAGCGCGCCAACTTCGCGGAACGCGTGGCCGGGCTCGTCGCCCTCAAGAACGCTGCGATCATCTCGGCCGATGAGGCGCGGGGCGTGGAGGATATGAACAAGCGCGGCGGCCGCGCGGACGAACTCGTCGAATCGCAAAACATCACCGGCAAGCCTCCGACGGCGTCCGATGCCTCTGGGCATCGCCCGGCCACCGGCGCTCGAGCCGACGCGATTACGACCGAGTCCGCGGCACGGCTGCTCCGCAAGGAAGTCGCCGCGGTCGGGAAGGAAGCCGTGCGCCACGCGGGGCATCTCGACACGTTTCTCGCGGCGGTGACCACGTTCTACGCCGCCCACGCGCGGCTCGTGGCGCAGACGCTGCAGATCTCCGCGGCGCAGGCCGAGGCCTACTGTGATCGGCAGGCCCACCAGGTGACCCGCGGCTGGGTGGAGGCCGTCGCGTTGTGGCAAACCGCCGCGTATGCCGCCGGCCTCGCGGCGCTGGCGCTGGAGGACCCTCCCCCATGAATGACCACGAGCCGATGCTGCAGTTCTTTTCGTTCGCGCATCTCCCGCCGCCACTCGCGGACGTCAGTCAACCGTTCTGCCTGCTCGCGGCACGCCTCGTCGACACACTGCCGCGCAATCCAGAGCGATCGGCCGCGCTGCGGAAACTGCTCGAAGCGAAGGATTGCGCCGTGCGCGCCGTGTTGTATCAAGCGGAGTCGCCACTATGAAATACCAACGCCTCGTCGCGTACGTCGCCGACACGCTGTGGGCCTGTCACCCGAGCAAGCTGGCCGAGCTCCTGGCCGTGCTCGCCTTTCGATCCGCGGGACACGAGTACTCCGAGGCCGAAATCGCGGCGCGCATCGGGGATGCCGGGAACCGCGCGCCCGGGCCGACGAGTCGTGGCGCCGTGGCCGTGATTCCGGTTCGCGGCATGATCGCGCATCGGATCTCGGGCATGGAGGATACGAGCGGCGGCACCTCCTGTGAACGCATCAGCGCGCAGATCGACCGCGTCGTGGCCGAGGGGATCGGCACGATCGTGTACGACTTCGACACGCCCGGCGGCACCGTGCCGGGTATTCAGGAGCTGGCGGCGAAGATGTTCGCGCTGCGCGGGCAGGTCACCCAGATCGCGCAGATCAATTCGATGGCGGCGAGTGCCGGGTACTGGTTGGCGAGCCAGTGCGATGAACGGGTCTGCATGCCCAGCGGCTGGGCGGGATCGATCGGCGTGTATTCGGCGCATCAGGATCTCTCGAAGGCGCTCGAGCGGGAAGGCATTGACATCACGCTGATCTCGGCCGGGAAGTACAAGACGGAAGGCAGTCCGTTTGGCCCGCTCTCGCCCGACGCGTTGGCGGTGCAGCTCCGCCGGCACCCGCGGGTACCCGGGATGCGCAGGGCGGCCGCCGTGATCGGCTTCGCGGACGGGCGGAGCGCCAGCGTCGGCGAATCGTACAGCCGGGTGTTGCTGCACCTGGCCGGACTGCCCCCGCCGGAGGTGCTGCTGGCCGTGTGCGATGCCGCGGGCAACTCGCTGGGCTCGGCGGCCTTCGGGTACCGCCAGCGGCGGGTGCTGGGCGAGTTCGATGGACCAGGGGCGTTGCCGGCGCAGCTGCTCGACCGCGACCTGCGGCGTGGCGATGCCGGTTGGCGGGTGTTGCGATGGACCTGGACCGACC
>Ga0207641_10002846_pt1 | contig 15724 bp, 23 predicted proteins | sample KBSSwiS62_FD_184306 | JGI IMG/M metagenome (GOLD analysis project Ga0207641, IMG submission 184306) | Switchgrass rhizosphere microbial communities from Kellogg Biological Station, Michigan, USA - KBS Switchgrass S6-2 (SPAdes) (version 2) | ecosystem: Host-associated > Plants > Roots >... | reverse complement strand
ACACCGGCGCGGTGGAACCGGTACGCCACCAATCCCGGTCGCGGAACACCACCCACCCCTCGGGACTGAAAAACAGGGAGCCCCCCTCACTGTCGGCGGTCACGCCCAGCTCGTCGGCGTAGTTGCGGGCCAGGTTGGTGCCTTGCATGTGGACCTGCCCGGCGGCGATATCGCGCCACCCCTTGGGCCACCCCATGCGGTCGAGGATGCGGGTCACCCGTGCCCCCGACAGCTCCCCGGCGCCCACCGGCGGGTCGAGCTCCAACGGGTCGTCATCGGCGAACAGGGCGAGCCCGTCGACACAATCGAGCTGCACACCGGGGCGCCCATCGGCCAGGTAGGTGGGGGCGGCGGCGTCGATGTAGCCACGGAACAAGGGGAACTCGACCCCGGCGAGCAGGCCGGAGGCGACGGCGCCGGTGACCCGCACGGCGCGGCGCACCTGCACCGCGCTGGGCGTGTCGGTGAGCAGGCGCGCCCACCCCGACTCGTTCTCACCGATGAGCTGCGCCTGTCCGACCCCGAACCGGCCCACCGTGTAGTCGACCCCGCCCGACACCTCGACCCGGCGGAAATGCTCGGTGACGTCCACCCACAACGGCTCGGTGCCCGACCACAAGGCGTCGGACGTCCCCCAATGCGAGGTCTGCCAGGCCCCGACGACGGTGGGGCCGTGGACGTCGCCGATCCCCAACTCGACCCGCACCGTGGCCCACTCGGCCCAGCGCGTTACGACGTCCACGGCAACCCCGACGTGGGCACGGTGACGGCCCGCGGCCCCGAGAGGCGTAGCGCCCGGTTGTAGCCGGCCACCACGGCGTCGGAGATATGGGTGGGATTGCCGATGCTCGGGGCGTTGATCTGCACCACGAGGGTGGGCGAGTAGGCGGCGGCGGCCGGCGCCCCGAACCCTGTCGGGGCGCCGACCCCGAGCGCACCGGCCGCCGCGCTCGAGGCGCCGTTGGTCGACGACGGCGGCGCGCCGTTGGCGCCGGTGACCCGCACCGCGGGGAATAGCCCGCCGAGACTGAGCAGGCGCTGGAGCCCTTGCACTTGCACGTTGACGGTGGCGGTGCGGTCACGGGCAAGCTGGTCCATTTGGTGGGCGGCGTTCATGTAGTCGCCGCGGTCGATGAGCGCCAAGATTTCGGTGACCTTCTCGGGGGGGATACCGCCCAACGCTTGGGCGTAGCGAATCACGTCTTGCTTGGTGGCGATCACGCTTTGTTGCATCTTGCGGTTGGCCTCGATGGAGGCGGCCGACCCCTCGACCCCGGCGTGGTGGGCGGCCGCGGTGGCCTCCCGCAAATCGTCGAAGGCGTCCTTGGCGCGCAGTAGGGCCGACTCTTGGTCGAGGGCGCCGGTCATGGCCCGGTAAGCGGCGTCCATGTTGTCGGCGGCGTCGGCGGCGCCGTCCATCGACCCGGCGAGCTGGTCCACGGGCTTCTTGGTGTCCTTGGCCTTCCCCCCGAAAAACGAGAGGGCCTGCCCGACGAACCCAAACGGTTCGGTGAGCCCCTTCAAGACGTCGCCCAGCGGGCCTAGGCGTTGCTCGAAACCGTGGACGGCCTCGACGGCCCGCCCGTACCACTCGACGACTTGGGCGGCCCCCTCGACCAGCGGGGCGAGCTGGGCCACCACCTCACCCAACATCAGCTCCAGGTCGCCGAGCGCGTCGGAGAGCGCGTCTTGGGCGAGGCGCATACGTTCGGCCTCGTCGGCCTCCCCGGCGGTGATCGTCTGCGCGTTGGACACCGACCGCATGGCGGTGTCGATGGCCTTCCCACCCTGCACCATCAGGGGGGCGATGGCCCCCCAATTCTTCCCGAACACCCCGGCGGCGGCGGCGGCGCGGGTGGCGGGGTCCTTGATGGCGTTCAACCCATCGGCGACCGACTCCATGGTGGCGTTGACGTCCACCGACCCGTCGCGGGCCCGCACGATCTGGCCCCCGGCGGTCTCGATGGCGTCCCCCCCGGCGGCCGCCGATTTCTCGACCGCGAGCAGGCCCTTGGTAATGGCCTCGGTCGACACCTGGTAGTCGTCGGCGACGGCGATCCAGCGCGACGCCTGCTCGGTGGTGAGCCCGAGCGCGTCGGCCATGTTGGTGGCCTCTTTGCCGAGCGAGGTGAACTTGGCCAGGGAATCCCCGACCACCTTGCCGACCGTGGCCAGCCCGACCCCGGCCGCCACCCCCGACGACTTGAGGAACCCCCACGCGTCGGTCAGCTTCCCGGTGACACCGGTCGACTTGGTGGCGGCGGCGTCCGTCTTGGCCAGGTCGCCCTGCAAGCCCTTGAGGTCCTTGGCGGCGCCCTTGGTGACGGCGTCGACGAGCAGGGTCAGGCGGTCGGTCCAGTCCATGGCGTCACCCCTTGCCGTACTCGGCGCGCAACCCCCGCGACGTCGCCCGGTAGAAGTCGGGGCCGGCGTCGCGCACAGCGGCGGACAGCCCCCGCGACCAGACGCGCCGAGCCCGGTGGCCGGGGTGGCGGACCTGAGCGGCCACCGGGTGGCGCAGGGCGCCGGCCAAGGCCTGAGCGCGGCGAGGGGCGACGCGGTGCGCCGGCACGGAATCCTCCATCAGGCGCACCGGGCCGATGGCCTCGACGCGGGCCGAGCTGCCCGACACGCGGCCCCGCACCCCGACCGAACCGGCGTTGAGCCGGCCCCCCCTCGACCCGGCCCGGACAGCTTGGGCCAAGTCGGTAGTCGCGGTGCGGGTCGCGGCCGCCAACCCTAGGCGGGCGGCGCGGTCGACCCCGTTGGCGAGGGCGCCGATGGAGGCGGCGCCGTCCCCCAAGTCACGGGTCATGCCGGCTGAAACGTGTTCGGTTCGGTCTCGTCGGTGGGCACCTCGTCGTCGGCCTCCTCGTCGGCGGTGGCGGCGGCGGTGGCGGGGCCGATCACCGGTTTGCCGTCGCAGGGCAGTGAGACGGTCGCTTGGAGCGGGGTGCCGGCCTCGCCCCCGTACTGGCCGGCCACGATGGTGCACGTGCCATCGCAGGCGACCGGCGTCCCGGTGGCGGTGTTGATCCCCTCGACGTGGAACTCGACGCCCGACTCGGCGTCGTGGTCGTAGAGGTACTGCGACACCGATCCCACCTCGCCCCAATCCTGGAGAAACGTCAGGTCCAGCGCGAACGAGCTGGGGGCCGCGGTTTGCGAGGCGCCCGTGCAGAAGGTGGCGGGCACGTCGACGTTGTTGGCGGTCGGGGTGAGGGCGGCCGAGTTGACCTGACACGAGAAATCGACGGCGGTCCCGGTGGGGCCGAACTCGACGGTGGCGTTGTCGATGGTGATGACATGACGGGGCATGAGTGGGCCTTTCAGCAGTAGACCACGGGGCGGGTCACCACCGCGGTAAGGGCGGGCAACGTCCGGTCTCCGGTGTCGTAGGGGCCGGGGCGAGCGTCGAGGATGGGGCGCACGTTGGGCACGATTTCGCCGAGCCGGGCGAGTTGCCAGCGCACGGCCTCGTCGTTACCGGGACCGGTGCCAATGATGGCGACCGGCACCAACACGGTGGCGGTGCGGACGTCGTCGACGGTCACCACCGGCACCCCGACCACGACACAAGGCGGGGTGATGTTGCGAGGGTCGGTGGTGACCCGCACCCCCTCACCCACCGCGGCGGCCACCTGAGCGGCCACGTCGTCGCGCACGGCGTTGAAATCGGCGGGGGGGTTCATGCCACCACCGGGCGGTTGACACCGAGCAGCCGGTATACCTCGCCGAGCGTGCCCCCACCGGGCAGGTAGCCGGGGGGGAACTCGGCGAAGCTGGCGAACCCATCGGTGGCGCCCCCCTCCCGGTAGCGGGCGGCCGCGTACATGACCACGCCCCGCACCACGTCAGGGCCGGGCGGGGTGGCGGGGTCGTCGACGTAGCCGGCGGCGGCCCGGCGCCGATAGGCCCACGAGTTGGCGGCGGCGGTGGCGGCCGCCATGTCGGCGTCGTCGGCGGCCGCCGTTTGGGGTTCGCGCAGGAACGTCGCCACATCGGTCACGGTGGCCCACGTCACGGGCACGTCGGGGGGGAGGGGCGGCGCCGAACTGACGCGGCCCCTCGGCGGGTAATACGGGTAGTCGTAGTGGGTCACGAGCCCGAATCGGACGACTTGGACGTGGAACGGGTCGAGCGGGTCGCGGTGCGCTCGTCGTCGGTGCGCTCGGTGCGCTCGGTGCGCTCGGTGCGCTGGGCGCCGGTGGGCGCGACGCCCCCGGTGAGCAGCAACTCGACGAGCCCCCGATTGTCGGTCACGCCCATGGCGGCGAACTCGAAAACGGCGACGTCGCGCCCGAGCAGGCGGGGCACGTCGACGGTGAGGGTTTGCATGGGGCCGCGCCACGTGCGGAAGGCGTCGCGCAGCCCGACCACCGCACTGTCGGGGTTCATCGACCAATCGACGGCCCACCCCAAGTCGCGCACGGCGCCGTTGGCGTCGGTGAGGCGGAACGAACCCACGGGGTTCATCGGCGAGTAGGTGGGGAACAGGGGTCGCCCATCGGTGTCGACGGCCTTCCCGATGGCGCCCCATACGTTGGACCCCATCAGGAACACCTGAGGCATGGCGTAGGTGGCGCGGCCGATGACCAACGCGGCGTCGATGATCGAACCGTTGATGTCGGCGGGGTCGAGGGGCATCGAGGCGGCGGTGATCCCGGCGAGCAGCGCGTCGGTGGCGGCGATGTTGAGTTGGAGCGCCATCTCGCGGGCGTACAACCGCATGAGTTCGTCGAGGTACGGGGGGTCGGTGCGGAGAATCGTTTGGATGCTCACATCAGACCCGCCCGCGAACGTAAGCACCGGAAACGGGGTGTCCGCGATGAGCACTTTGCGCGACGCGATCTCGGTTTTTTCGGCGAGCTGGGGGCCGACGTCGGGGCCTTGGGTGAGCACCGGTTGATGAAGCGTGTTCCCCGAATCGGGGAGCGGGCGGGTCGAGAACAGGTCGACGGTCGACGACACGGTGCCCATCAGGTCGACCACGTCACGAATCCACGTCTCGGGCACGATGCCGGGCACATCGGAAGTGAGTTCATCGACCCACGCGGCGGCGATCCGGCCTCGGTAGGCGTCGTCGACCCCGCTCTCGATGTTGGCCCGCACGAACGCGCCGAACGAGGGGAACCGGCCGGCCCCCGGCGCCGAGCTCGCGCCGGCGGTGGCCCGAGTGCGGGGGGCGATGGCCCGCCGATGGGCCTCGGCCCGCGCGGTTTCGGTCTGCCCGTTGTCGTCGGTGTCGTCGTCGGTGCTGGTGTCGTCGTCGTCGGTGTCGTCGGTGTCGTCGCGCCCAGCGCGAGCCCGGCGGTCGGTGGCGTTGGGCATCTTGGTGGCCCCTTTCTTGGTTGGTGAACGGTGCGCGGCGATCGAATCGAGGCGGGCGGCCGAGAACATGGGCAGCACCACACTGGACAGCTCCAACAACTCGGCCTTGGTCACCCGGTAATGGGAGGTGAACTCGTCCGCGCCGTCGTCCTGGTCGGCCTCGATGATCCGGGCGCCGATGGAGACGGCGTCGCGGATGCCGTTGGCCATTTGGCGTACGGCGCGCATGACGTCGGGGTGGTCCAGCTCGGCGCGGGGAATGTGCATGGTGGCCATCAGGCCCGGCGTGGGCTTGGTGACGTCGTGGAACTCGGCGCCGAAACCGAACGCGGTGCGCGAGTGGTCGAGCAGCATCTTGACCCGGCCCGGTTCGGTCACATCGAAGGCGCCGGCCTCGATTTCGTACGTGTCACCCCACCAATTGAGCGTGCCGGCCACGTTGAACGGCACCGCCAACGCCTGGACCACGATCGGATCGGTCGGCGCCTCGTCGGCGGCGGCGGCGGTGAGCCCGGCGACCACCATGCGAGTGGTGACGGGCAACACCCCCTCGATGGTGTCGATGCGGCGCATGGCGAGGGTTTCGCGACTCAACGGCATGGGGTCACACTTTCGGGGTCGAGGCGGCCGGGGCGGGGGTCTCGGCGCCCGAATCGGCCACGGGGGTCAGTTGCGCGGTGCGCAGGAACGGCTCCAGGTCGAAGGCCACGGTGGTGCCCCGCGGCGTCACCTTTTCGTTGGACAGGGCCTCGCCCCAACACTCGACGAACGGTTGGAGCCCGAAATCGAGCAGGTCGAGGCGGGCGGTGAGAGCCGTCTTGTAGGTCATCGAATCGTTGGGCACCCCGACCCCGAGCGAAAACGCGGGCATGTTCACGATGCGGGCCACGGCCCCGTCTTGGTAGGCGCGGGACTCGACCATTTGGAGGCGGGCGGGGTCAATTTCGGATTCGTGGTACTCCAACGATTCGTTGAGGAACCCCACGGCGTTGAGGGCGCGGGCATAGGCCCAATCGTCGACGAGCCCCTGCGCCTCGCCCCCCCCGACCGGTTCCCCGCGGACCTGTTGGAGCCAGCCGGCGGCCAGCTCGGCGCCCGCGAACCGGTTGGCGGCCCGGTCGAGCTGGGCGGCGGTGGTCAGCACCTCGCGACCCCCGTTGAGCACCCCGACAAGCGGCGATTCCCACAACACGACGTCTTGGGGGCGTAGGGCGATGGGGGCGAGCCCGTACTGAGGGGTGAACGGGTCGGGGTAGGCGCCGCGGGTCCAAACGATCACGTCGGCGTCGTCGGTGGGGGCGAGTTGATCCCATGGCATCCATTGGAGGGCGAGGGCGCGGCCGGTGACGTCATCCTCGACGGTGATCCGGGCGGCGGCCCACCCATGGAAAAACAGGTCGTCGGTGACGTTGGCGACAAACCAGGCGTGCGAGTGGAGAGGGTCGGGGCGGTCGAGCCATCCGGGGGGCAAGGTCTCGACCACCCCGCCCCGATCCCGTGTGACGGTGAACGGAAGGCACGACAGCACCCCACAGACCACGTCACGAGCCCGGTTCACCACCGAGTTGCGGATGGCGGCGTCACGAGTAGTGACCGCGGGGACGACACGAGCAGCGCGCGCCGCGGTGAGGCGATCGGTGACGGCGTCGCCCGCGGCGGGGCCTTGCAAGGTGTCGGCGGCCACCCACTCGTCGCCCACGCTCAACGTGTTCTCGTCGGGCGGCGGGTAGTCGCTGGCTCGCACCGGCCCCCGATAGGCGGCCGGGAATAGCCGCGCTAGCCGGCCCCCCTTGTCGTGTTGCCCCACGTCGCCCACCGTGACGTAAGCAACTCGGCCGCCACAAGGGCCTGAGAGCGGCGAAACCCCTGCTCCGGGCACCGATGTACCTCGGCGCCCGTCACGTCCCGCAGCGGGGCAACGGGGGCCGAATGGGGGGAGATTCGGCGCCGGGGGTGAATCCTCCCTGTGGTCGGGATCGGTGGAAGTCGTCGAGAACGGTCCGGTGGTGTTCGGTGTCGTGCCGCTGGTCGCGCGTCGGTTGCTTACGTTTGCCCAGCGCAGCGCGCATGCATCGAGGGAACCGCCCGCGGATTTCTCACGCCACCTCACGGCCCGTGGTCGGATCGCGCGCGTTTTTTCACGCTGCGCGGTTTCGGCCCGATTTCTCGCCGATTCTTTCGGCCGTATCAGAGTGCGAGAAACCGTGAATGCCCTGGTAGATGGCGTGACGGGCGTCACACCACCTCGAGAGCGGGGCGGTTAGCGACTTGACGTCACGGCCGGCGGGGGAGCAGGGGCCGGCGTCGACCACACCCCCCACGCCGCGACCACGCACGCCACCAAGGCGTCGACGGGGCCGGTCGAACGGGTCCGCGACCAGGCCCAGGCGTCGCCGAACCGGCGCCGGACGGCGTTGGCGGCGGCGACGTCGAGGGCACGCTGCGACCGGTGCAAGACGCGAGGCGGGGTGGCGTCGAGGTGATCGGCGAACGTGCCGCAGGCCCGAGCGAAATCGGTGGCCCCGAGCGCGGTCACCTCGACCCGTAGCCGGCGCAGCTCGGTCACCACCGAGGCGCAGGTGAGATCGTCGGCGACCACGGCGACGGCGTGGCGCTGCCGACGCAAGTCGCGCACGTAGGGCGCCACACCCGCGGTACCGGGGAGCTGGGCGACCACCTCGACGACCAGGCGCCCGGCGGGGTCGAGGGCGGCGAGGGCAATCGAGGTGTGCGCCCGGTGCACGTCGACGTCGAGCCCGATCACGGGGCGGCCCACGGTGCGAGCTCGCGGCGTGGCGGCGGCCGCCCAGGCGTCGAGGTCGAGCCCGTCGTGCCCGCCCATGCCGGGCGGCCACCGGTTCAGGTACTCGCGGTCGAACCGTTCAGGCTCCCGCGACAGCTCGGCCAGCTTGGTCGCCACGAATGATTCGGAGATGGTGCGCCCAAGGGCGGGCATCGAGGCGCGCCATACGGCGGGGTTCGCTCGGTCGTCGTCGTCGTCGGCGCCCCACTCAAACCAGGCGACACCCCGGCCAGGGTCGGCGGCCGCCGAATCGCGGCCCAGCTCGGTGTAGTGCCAGAACATGAGCGACTGCGCGTCCCCGGCGTTGGAGGTCACCCATAGCTGGGGGTCGGGGCGGGCCGCTTGGGTGGGGCCGAGCGCGTCGAGCACGGCGAACGGCAGTAGGGCGGCCTCGTCGACCATGACGGTGTCGAGGGACGGGCCGCGCCCGGCCTTACCGGTGCCGGCCCGAATCTCCCAGCGCGACCCGTTGGTCCACCGGATGCGCTCTTTGCCGTTGGAGCGGCGCACGTCGGCCACGTAGCGGGCGGCCGGCCCGCTGGCCAGCTCTAGCAGCCGGTCGGCGGCGATCGACCTGTCTTGGCACACGTAGGCGCCGCGCTGGTGGCGGCGAGCCAGGGAGCGGAGATAGGCGACGGCGTCGGTGAGCGTCGATTTGCCTTCCTGCCGACCGACCGACACCCCGACCGTGGGGTAGGCCAGCAGGCCGGTGGTGGGGTCCACCTCGCCCGCCACCTCCAACACCTCGCGCTGCCAGTCCATGAACTCGGCGCGCACCAACCGGGCGAGGGCGGCGAGGCGGGCAGGGGTGCCCCACGTCTCGCGGTCAGGTCGTCGAGGTGTGCCCCAACGGGGCCGACAGCTCACGCCATAGCTCGTCGTCGTCGTCGGCATCGAGGTACCCCACGCGGGCATAGAGGGCGGCGGTGGCGGTCAGGTAGACGCGCAAGGCGCCGGCCACCACCCAAGCGGACCCTTCCTCGACGTCGCGGGCCCGCTCGGCGGCGTCCACGTTGTCGGCGGCGACCCGCTGGGCGACCACCAAGGCGGCGTCGACGGCCTCCAACCGGCCCCCGGCCCGCAAGGCGGCGACCGTCTCATCGGCTGAGCGGCGCGTACGGCCCCGCGGCGGGCGTTTCGGGGCCACCGGGGCGAACAGGCGGGCCTGAGCCGTCACGGGTCGAACCCCGTGGGGGTAGCCCTAACGTCGTCGGGCCGCTGGGGGTTGCCGACCCGGATGACGACGTCCACGGTCACGTCGAACCCCAAGCGGCGCATAGACGCCACCACCGTGCCCAACCGGTTCATGGCCCCCTCAATCGACACCTCGTCGAGGGGGGGCGCCCCGATGGTCAGGGACCCCTCGCGGTCGAGGCGCTTCACCACAACGGCTCGGTTCGGGCGGTACTGCGCCGATTCCGGGGGCGAACAGGTGTTCGCGGGGCTTTCCGGCGGCGTTTCGGGGGCTGGGGGGGAGATAGCTGGCGACAGGTGTCCCGCTCGTGCGAGTGCGCCACCAAAAAACCAGACCCGGCGGCGAGAGGCGGGCGACCACCCTGCACCCACCCCCCACCCCGGCGCGTACTGCGCGACACGCCCCCCCGCCACGCGTTGCATGCCCGGCATGCGGCCACGAGGTTGGCCATGGTCGAGGCGCCACCCTCGACCACCGGTACCACGTGGTCGGCCTCGTCCGCCGGGGCACCACACCACCGACAGGTCCACCGGTCACGGCGCAGCACGGCGAGCCGCAGCGCGGGCCACGCCCCGCGGTAGGCCGAGCTGGTCACGTCGCCCCCCGCCGATAGCGGCGCACATAGTCACGCCAACCCTCGGGGTCTCGATGATGAGCGACGGTCGAGGCGTGCCACACCCCGCGGCCGCTCGGCGTCCGCACCCCGCGGGCGTTGAGCTGCGCGGCGATGGCGGCGTCTCCGTAGCCGCGGCCGACCAACTCGGCGATTACCTCACGCGGCTCGGGGCCGTCATCGGCGACCCCATCGAGCCCGAGCTGCCCCCCGGCCACACCGGCACCCTACGCGCCAGGGTGTTGCAGAGTGAACTACCTCAGGCGGACAGCACGCGGATGGCGGCGGCGAGCTGGTCGAGCCAGGCGGCCACCTCGTCGGCCCGGTCCATGTCGCGGCCGACCAAGCGCCACACGTCGGCGGCGATCACCTCGGGGTCGTCGGTGTCGGCGGTGTGCACGAGGCGCGAGGCGCGCACCGGGAGGTAGCCGTTCATCGGCGGCGCACCGCGTGGACGAGAGCGACGGCCACCGCGAACACCACGGCGCCCAACGCCACCACGGCCCACAGCACCCCGAGCGACAGCCAGGGCGACCCGCTGGCCGCGGGCACGTCCGACACCGTGGGGTCGGGCACGAGGGCGATCACCGGGCACCTCGCGCCGTCCACCGGTCGAGGGCGATGATCTGGGCGCGGGCCTCGTCGCGCTCCACCTCGTCGACGTGGGCGGGGTCGGGGCGCACCGTCTCGGGACGGTTACGCATCTCGACCAACGCTTGGCGATTGCGTTCCTGCCGTTCGGCGCGCGCGCGCAGCGCCATGGCCTCACACAAGCGTTGCAGCTCGGCCACCGTGCGGCCCTTGGCGTCCGGGGCGCCTGACTCGGGGACGGTCACGCTCGCAGACTCGCCTAGGGACTGCTCGTCGTCCTGGTGAGCGGTCACGGGGCACGCCCCTTTCGTTCGGTGCCGGCCCCGTCAGGGGCCGCCCTTAGTGCGCGTAGCGCACCGACACGATCGAACCCCCGAGAGGGCTTGAACCGGCCATACATGCCGGTGGTGACGACCTGGTCGGTGCGCGTGCGCTCGCGCCAACGGCGCTTTTCCTCGTTGGTCCATGGTGGCGGCGGGCTTGCGGTACTGACAACCCATCGAGGGGGCGCCTTCGCGTCCCGCGTTGATACCTGACCCCGCGTAGCGGGGTTACACGCGGATTTTCGGGGTCGACCTTGCGCGGATTTTCGCGGTGTGAGAGGGCGGGACGCGGCAGCTCGGGCGGCCTTTTCGCGGCGCCGTTCGATCCGCTGGTGAAGGGTGCGCCGTTGCCGATCGGTGGGCCGGTGCCGGCGCCGAGCGGCCCGGTGGGCGGTGACGTCGAGGGCGGCGGCCAAGATGCCCGGCGCCTCGGCGGGGTCGAGGTTCCACGCGGCGGCCAGCTCGGCCGCTAGGGCCTCGTCGGTGGGGCGGTCGTAGCCGCGCATGAGGTAGATGTTGGGCCGGTCCTGGCCCCCCGCGACGAGCAGGGTCACCACCTCGACCAGCTCCAACATACGGATGTGCTCATTGATGGTCGACGGCGCCTTGCGCCCGATGGCGTAGCCGGTGCCGGCCATGGTCGGCCAGCACACCCCGGCCCCCGGCCCGTGCCATCGGCGTTTCGACCAGAGGTGATCGAACGTCTTTCGGGCCGCCGGACATTGAGCCTCGATGAGCCGGTGGAGCGGACGAACATCGGCCCGGTCATTCCCGATCGGCCTGACTTGCCCTATGTTGGTCGCCATAGGCGGCACCACCCACTTTCACCACGCTGGAGCCGCGGACCCGTCGAGCGGACAACTCGGGCGGGCACGGCGTTGAGGGGCCGAGTCTTAGCAGGCTCGGCCCCCCGCCTTTGACCATGCGAACAGGCGCGCGCCCCGACTGAGCGGCGGCGCACGGGCCTAGCGGGTGGCCGAGCCCCCCGTGGTCCACGGTTGGGCGGCCCGTCGCTCCCCCGCCATTTGCCGTTAGCGTGGTCCTAACACCGAACGAGGGTGGGCCAACCGTCCGGGCAGGCCCACCCCCAAGCCACCGGGAGGGACCCCCGATGACCATGGATGAAGCTACTTGGAGCACCCACGTGGAACCGTCCGCCAATTGGCGACCAGGGCAACGGCGACGGCGGCGCAAGTCGGTGCGCCACTCGTTGAACGCGGCGGTGGGTTTGTTGCGGTCGAACATGAGTCGCGATGAGTTCGACGTCGACGACTTGGCGTACCTCGCGGACGCGTTGGACGCCACCGAGCTACTGACGGTCGGGGTGGCCAACCTGAGGGCGCAGGGGGTGGCGTGGTCGAGCATCGGTGAGGCGTTGGGGGTCGACCGGGTGTCGGCCTTCCAACGGTTCGACCGTCGAGCGAAGGCGTACCTCGCCGAGCACCCCGACCTAGTGGGCGAGTAGGCGGTGGGGCCGTTCGGTTCCAGGCGGACGACCGGCCGACCCCACCACGAGCTAGCCGAGTAGCCGACCCCCGTCGTCGAGGTGGTCGCCCCCGATCAGGTAGCGGAACGTGGGGTGGCGTCCCTCGCGCTGGGCGCGGGCGTCGTGCTCCAGCTCGGCGACGCGGTTCGACAACTCGATGATGCGGCGTTGGCGGTCGAGGGCGATGAGCGCGAGGCGTTGCGCGGTGAGCAGTAGCGGGTAGGGCACGGCGCCGTCGTCGGGGTCGAGGGTGGTGAGCCAGTCGGCGGCCTCGATGGCGTACCGCTCGGGGTCGTCGCCAGGGGTGGGCGGTGCGAGAGCCGGTCCGGTGGTCATGTGGTGGACGGTACCGAAACGCCCGCACCCTTGATACCGGGCGACCCGTTTTCGTCGCTCTCCGGGCAATCTGTGGGGAGGTTTAGGACGGCGTCGACCGTGTCCCCGGTCCAGCCCACGTGCACCCCCTCAGACACCCCGGCGATGGCCCCGTAGCGGTCCACGAGGAACCCCCGTTCGATCGAACTGAGCCCGGCGGCGGTCTCAACGTCGACGGTCTGCCCATCGACGAACAAGACGCGGTAGCGGCGCACCGGGAGCACCACGCGCACCACGCCGTCGTCGCCCAGCACCCCGTAGGGGTCGGCGGGGTCGGCGGTGCGGCGCGGCTTGCGGGCGGTCACGGGTGGGGGGTGCGGCGCCCGAGCAGAAAGGCCAGGGCCTGGACCACGGCGACCACGCCTAACTCGATGACCACGATGCCGGCCTGTAGGTGACTCACGATTTCACCGCTCCCCGGATCTCTTGAATGATGAGGTCGACCCGCCCCGCCGGTTGCCCGGCGGCCGGGCCGATGGTGGCGCCCCACCCGTCGACGTAGGTGGTGGGGGCGGCGGCGCCCGCCGGCACCGAGCCGACGACGATCCCCCAATTACCGGCCAGCACATCGGACCGGCGCACGGTGGTCGGCTCGGTGCCATAGCCGAACACGCGCAGCATGGCGGTAAACGAGTTGATGAGCGTGGCGTTGTAGAGGTAGCGCACCGACATGTTGTCGGTGGCCCAGCACACGCCCCCCTCGTCTTTCAGCAGCACGTACATCTTCACCTTTCGGGTCGGTGGTGGGGTGGGTTCGGGGGTGACCGAGCCGCCCTGAGCGACGTCGGCGCGGAAGGCGTCCATGTTCCACTTGGCGCCCCCCGACGCGTAGCGACTCTGCCCGGCGGGGTCGATTTTGCGGTCGGGCGCCCACTCAAAATGTGAAAACGCGTGGGGACACCCGTAGTGGGCTTGGAGCGCGGCGACCAGCACCACGTAGGCGTCTTGTTGGACGGTGGGCCACGGTTCCCCGGTGCCCCCGTTGGCGGCCTCGATGCCGATGGCGTGAGTGTTCATCGAATCGGCCGGCACCCCGCCGAGCGGGCCGCCCTTGCCGTTGGTGTTGGTGGCACCGGCCGCCATGACCCACACCTCACCGGTGCGGGCCAAGTAGAGGTTGGCGATCGGCCGATCGGCCGACCCGTAGCAGCAGTAATTGACGTCCGCCTGGCCATCGGTGCCCGGCCCCGACGCGGTGTGGTGGACCATGACGGTGGTGGGGCGCCCCGACGAATAGCCGCCCGAGCTGCGCGCCCTGGTCGGCCATCCCGGTTCCTCGTGCACGGTGAGCCCGGTGGCGCGGCACACTTCGGCCAGGTCGGTCAGGTAGCGGCCGCTCACGGGGTCGGCGCCTTCCACCACGTCAACAGGGCGAGGGCGATGGCGGCGAGGGCGGCGGCCCCGACCCCGGCGGCGACTTGGTCGCGGATGACGAAACCGATCACCGCGGCGTCGAGGGCCACGGCGAGCGTGAGGGCGAACACCACGGCCACGTAGTCGCGCCCGGTCACGAGCCCAGCTCGTCGAACACGTGGCGCAAGTCGTCGAGGGCGGTGAGCACTCGGCGGCGCACGTCGTCGTTAGCCGGTTGGTGGTCGACCCCGAGCAGGTAGAGCACCACCGCGGCGTAGGCCAAGCGGCGGGCCAACACCATCAACTTGGCGTCGGGGGTGTCGTCGGCATCCCACGCATCCTCGGGGTCGTCGTCGCCGAGCGGACCGAACGGTTCAGGGCCGAAAGCAGTCATGTTCACCACGCAAACCAATAGAAGTTGATGGTGGTCGACACCACGGGGCCGCCGGTGTTGGAGATACGCGCCAGCACCTGGAAATTGGAGGCGTTGCGGGTGGTGACCATGAGCAGCGTCGAGGTGCTGTCGCCGTTGGTGATCACCACGGCGGTGGGGGTGCGGCCCAAGTCGTGGGGGGTGGCGGCGGGGAACCCCGACGCGTTGGTGGCCACGGTGACGAACCCCCCGGCGGTGTCCGGTTGCCAGGCGGTGGCGCGCTTGGTGTAGGTGCGGAAGGTGTCGAGCATGACGGCGCGGGCCCCCACCGGGGCGGCCGACCATTGGGCGTTGAGCTGGGCGAGATTATCGAAACGGCCCACCGTCGTATTGCGGATGGCGTTCCCCCACGCCGTTTCGATCAACGCGCCGTCGGTGACGTCGGGGATGAGCCCGGTCGAGGGGATGGCCAGGGGGGCGGCGCCCACCTCGCGGCCCATGGCGAGGCGGCGCACATCGGCGAGCTGCGCGGTGAGCTGCGCGAGCACGGCGTTGAGGTCGGGGGTGGGGGTCTCGGGGTCGGTGACGGTCACGGTGGGGCCTCCTCAGGCGGTCGACCACGTGCCGGCGCCCCAACGGGCGGCGCCCCATGGTTCGGCGGGCGTGTACGGCGCGGCGTTCTCCAAACCAAGGGTGACGGTCCAATCCCCTTCGGCCTCGATGCTGTGCGCGATGCGGGTCACGATCATCGGCATGTCGAACACGGTGGCGCCGTCGTCGATGAAAAAGGCGCGGCACCGCACCCCGTAGCGCAGGAAGGTAAACAACTCGTCGGCGAGGTTCACGCCTCGATGCCCCTCCCCCAACATCGAGAGCACGGTGCCTTGGACCCGGCCGGTGGTGGCGGCCCGCACCGCCAAGATGCGGGCGCCCAACACGTCGAGCTGCGCCTCATCGGCGGCGATCAGGTCGAACCGGCGGAACGTCGAGGCGCCCACCTTCGAATAGGTGTCGGGGGCGACGTAGTTGCGGACGGTGCCCCCGGCGTTGGCGAGGGCGACCTTGGACACCACCTCGTTCATGGACTGCGACACCAGCCAGGTGGAGGGGCACACGTCGGCGCCCGGCCCGTTGCCGATGGTGAACACCGGCGCGGTGGAACCGGTACGCCACCAATCCCGGTCGCGGAACACCACCCACCCCTCGGGACTGAAAAACAGGGAGCCCCCCTCACTGTCGGCGGTCACGCCCAGCTCGTCGGCGTAGTTGCCGACAGTGAGG
>Ga0207641_10002844_pt1 | contig 15732 bp, 12 predicted proteins | sample KBSSwiS62_FD_184306 | JGI IMG/M metagenome (GOLD analysis project Ga0207641, IMG submission 184306) | Switchgrass rhizosphere microbial communities from Kellogg Biological Station, Michigan, USA - KBS Switchgrass S6-2 (SPAdes) (version 2) | ecosystem: Host-associated > Plants > Roots >... | reverse complement strand
CAGCCCTCCGGGCGGTAGCGGCTCATGCATGGACGCATCCTTTGGTCGTTGACGAATCAGGCCCCATATATTGCGACGCAATATGAACCCTTAATGGCGCGGCGCGAAAAAGGTTCCGCGCTAAGCGCATGGCTCCTCTTCGGAAAACGGTATGACCGCCGAATGAGAGCCCTTTCCCTGGTCTGATCGACGGTCTTCTCTACCGCAATGCACCATAGGGTTGCAGACGCGCGGCGCGAATGCCGCGCGCTGCTCTTCGACCGCGTGCATAGGCGCCGGCGTGCGCGTTGCAGGGCACCGCCTCGTCCGTGGGAGCGGGCATGCGTTTGCAGAGCGGCCTGACCCAAAGTTCGACTTGCGAGCGGCGGCGCGGGGCCGCTACATGCGGATCCATCCCATGTCCATCCATCCACGCATGTCGGCTTCCATCTCGGTGCAGTACGCGGCGCGCGTCGCCGCCGGCAAGATCGAACGCGACAGCGCCCAGGAGGCCGTCGTCGCGGATCTGACGCGGCTCGAGAAGCGCATCGCCCAGCATCGTCTCGCGCGCAAGTCGTCGTCGCTCGGGTGGCTGTTCGGGACCCGTGCGCGCGAGACCGAGGATATCAAGGGCCTCTACATCTTCGGGGAGGTCGGCCGCGGCAAGACCATGCTCATGGATCTGTTCTTCGCGGCATCACCGGTCGTGCGCAAGCGACGCGTGCATTTCCACGAATTCATGACCGATGTGCACGAGCGCATCTACGCGTTGCGGCAGAAGGCGAGGCTGGGCGAAACCAACGGCGAGGATCCGATCGCCCTTACCGCCGTCGCGATCGCGCAAGAGACTTGGCTTCTGTGCTTCGACGAATTCCACGTCACCGATATCGCCGATGCGATGATTCTCGGGCGGTTGTTCAAGCGCCTGTTCGAGCTCGACGTGGTGGTGGCGGCGACCTCGAATGTGCCGCCGAGCGAGCTTTACAAGGACGGGCTCAACCGCGCGCTGTTTCTGCCGTTCATCGCGCTGATCGAACAGCATATGGAGATCGTGCCGCTGCACGCCCGCGCGGATTTCCGACTTGAGAAGCTCGCCGGCACGCCCGTGTGGTATGTTCCCGCCGATCGTGCGGCCGACGCGGCTCTCGACGAGGCTTGGCGCCGCCTGACCGCGGGCCACGTGGGAGAGGCGCAGGACCTGGTGGTGAAGGGACGCGCCGTCCACGTGCCGTGCGCAGCTATGGGAGTGGCGCGATTCACGTTCCACGACCTATGTCAGCAGCCGCTCGCCGCCGCGGACTATCTCAAGATCGCGCATGAATTTCATACCATCATGATCGATCATATTCCGGTCATGGACTACGAGCGTCGCGACGAGGCCAAGCGCTTCATCATTTTGATCGACACGCTCTACGACAATGCGATCAAGCTCATCGCCTCGGCCGAGGCTGAGCCTGACGCGCTTTATCACGCGAGTGATGGCTTCGAGGCGTACGAGTTCAACCGCACCGCCTCGCGCCTCATCGAGATGCGCTCGCAGACCTATCTCGCCTTGCCGCACGGTCATGGCCATGGGGTTGCCTCGGGGTCGGCGGAAGGCCTGGTGGAGACGTGAGGCGGAGAGAAGGCAGACGCGGGAGGCGCCTATTCCGGCTTCACGCCGGCGGCCTTCACGATCGGCGGCCAGCGCCGCATTTCCTCGACGAGGAACGCGGCATAATTCTCCGTCGGCCAGATTTGCGGCTCGAAGCCGAGCTTTGCCATGCTGGCGGTGAGCTCCGGCGTCTTCATGGCTTCGTTGGTCTCGAAATTGAGCTTGTGAATGATGTCGGCCGGTGTACCGGCGGGCGCGAGCAGGCCGGCTGAAAAGGTCAGCGCGAGCTCCGGCAAGCCGCTTTCGACCATGGTCGGCACATCGGGCAAGTCCTTGCTCCGCGCCTGGGTGGTGACCGCCAGCGCCCGGACCTTGCCCTGCTGGATCAGCGGCAGCAGCGTCGCCGTGGTCCCGAAATTCATCTGGATGCGGCCGCCGAGCATATCGGTGATGGCCTGCGCACCGCCCTTGTAGGGGATGCTGGCGATGTCGGTACCGGTGACCGCCTTGAATGACTCGCCCAGAATCTGCGGCAGGGTGCCTAGACCGAAACCGAAATTGAGCTGGCCCGGATTGGCCTTCGCGTAGGTCACGAATTCCCGCACGGTGGTGGCCGGCACCGACGGTGCGATCACCAGCACCTGCGGGCTGTAGGCCAGCATCGCCACCGGCGCGAAGCTCTTGACCGGATCGTAATCGAGATTCGGATAGAGCGAGAATGACAGCACGAAACTGGTGGCGCCGATCAGCAGCGTGTAGCCGTCGGGGTCGGCGGTGGCGGCCAGCTTGGTGCCGATGGTGGTGCCGGCGCCGGGACGGTTGTCGATCACGATGCTCTGCCCCAGGCGTGCCGATACCTGCTGGGTGACGACGCGGGCCAGCACGTCGACCGGGGAGCCTGGCGTGTATGGCACGATCACCTTGATCGGCTTCGACGGGTACGTTTGCGCGCTGGCCACAGTCGCGCAACACGCGACCGCCAGCATCGCCAAGGTTCGTTTGCCGTACATGTCTCGCAGCCTCGCGGATCCTCGCGTCGAGGATACTAGATCACATTCAGCGGGGCGGGGAATCGCGTGATGGCGCCCGCCGCAGCGGTGATGGCTTGAACGGCAGGCCGGAAAAGGTCTATGACGCATCATAAGGGCGTTCACACAGCGGGCTTCTCTGCTGTTCTCATCCGAGGTTTTTCTCCCTATGGCGCGTTCCAAGATTGCTTTGATCGGTGCCGGCCAGATCGGCGGCACGCTCGCCCATCTCGTTGGCCAAAAGGAACTCGGCGATGTGGTGCTGTTCGATGTCGCCGAGGGCATCCCGCAGGGCAAGGCGCTCGATCTCGTGCAGTCCTCGCCGGTGCATGGTTTCGATGCCCATCTGATCGGCACCAATTCCTATGACGCCATCGACGGTGCGAATGTCTGCATCGTCACCGCGGGCGTGCCGCGCAAGCCCGGCATGAGCCGCGATGATCTGCTCGGCATCAACCTCAAGGTGATGGAGCAGGTCGGCGCCGGCATCAAGAAATATGCGCCCGGCGCGTTCGTGATCTGCATCACGAACCCGCTCGACGCCATGGTCTGGGCGTTGCAGAAGGCGTGCGGCCTCCCCAAGCATATGGTGGTGGGGATGGCGGGCGTGCTCGACAGTGCGCGCTTTCGGTTCTTCCTGGCCGACGAGTTCGACGTCTCGGTCGAGGATGTGACCGCGTTCGTGCTCGGCGGGCACGGCGACAGCATGGTGCCGCTCGTCCGCTATTCCACCGTTGCAGGCATTCCGCTGCCCGATCTCGTCAAGATGAAATGGACGACGCAGGCGCGGCTCGAGGAGATCGTCCAGCGCACCCGTGACGGCGGTGCAGAGATCGTGAATCTGCTCAAGAGCGGGTCGGCCTTCTACGCGCCGGCGGCCGCCGCCATTGCGATGGCGGAAAGCTTTCTCAGGGACAAGAAGCGCGTGATCCCCTGCGCCGCCTATCTCAACGGCGAATATGGGGTCAAGAACCTCTATGTCGGCGTGCCGGTCGTCATCGGGTCGAAGGGTGTCGAACGTATCGTCGAGATCCAGTTGAACGGCGCAGAACGAGTCATGTTCGAGAAGTCGGTAGAATCGGTGTCCAGCCTGGTCGAAGCCTGCATGAGGATTGCGCCGAATCTCGGCACATGATGACCGCTCCGTCCGTGGCGGTCCCGGATCAGCGGTGCACCGTCGCGCGCTGATGCGCTTCACGCTGCATCGTATCCGGGACAGGTAAGAGAGCAGCGATGAACATCCACGAATATCAAGCCAAGGCGGTGCTGCGGGAGTTCGGCGTGCCGGTGCCGCGCGGTCATGCCGCTTTCTCGGTCGAGGAGGCGGTCAAGGCGGCAAAGGATCTCGGCGCGCCTGTCGTCGTCGTCAAGGCGCAGATCCATGCCGGTGGGCGCGGCAAGGCCGGCGGCGTGAAGGTCGTGAAGTCGACCGAGGACGTACGCAAGGAGGCCGAGCGTCTGATCGGCTCCATCCTCGTGACCCATCAGACCGGCCCGCACGGGAAGCAGGTCAACCGCCTCTATATCGAGGAAGGCTCCGCGATCGACCGCGAGTTCTATCTCTCGGCGCTGGTCGACCGCGAAACGTCGCGCATCGCCTTCGTTGCTTCGACCGCGGGCGGCATGGACATCGAGGAGGTCGCGCGCACCCATCCCGAGCAGATCATGACTTTCTCTGTCGATCCCGCCACGGGGATCATGCCCCATCACGGGCGCCTGCTGGCCCAGACGCTGGGGCTGCGGGACGATCTCGCCAAGCAGGCGGCGGCAGTGGTGACGAAGCTCTACGCCGCGTTCGTCGCCAAGGATATGAGCCTGCTCGAGATCAACCCGCTCGTCGTCACCAAGGGCAACGAGCTCATCTGCCTCGATGCCAAGATCGGCTTCGACGACAACGCGCTCTTCCGCCATCCCGACATCGTGGCCTTGCGTGACCTCAGCGAAGAGGATGAGAAGGAGATCGAGGCGTCCAAATACGAGCTCAACTACGTCGCGCTGGACGGCGCCATCGGTTGCATGGTCAATGGCGCCGGGTTGGCCATGGCGACGATGGATATCATCAGGCTCTACGGCGAGGCGCCGGCCAACTTTCTCGACGTCGGCGGCAGTGCCAGCAAGGAGAAGGTTGCGGCCGCCTTCAAGATCATCACTGCCGATCCCAAGGTGAAGGGCATTCTGGTCAATATTTTCGGCGGCATCATGAAATGCGACGTCATCGCCGAAGGCGTGGTCGCGGCGGTCAAGGAGGTAGGGCTGCCGGTGCCGCTGGTGGTGCGGCTCGAAGGCACCAATGTGGATCTCGGCAAGGAGATCATCCGCAAGTCGAATCTTAACGTCACCTCCGCCGACGACCTCGACGACGCCGCGCAAAAAATCGTCAAGGCGGTAAAGGGGTGACGTCCTTAGTTCCTTATGTTGTAGGCGTCGCGCCGGTCCTTTCAACACTGATGCTGAAGAAGTGGTCCGATACGCGACATGAACGTGTAGCCTGAGGCGCCGATGTCCATCCTTATCGACAAGAACACCAAGGTCATCTGCCAGGGCTTCACCGGCAAGAACGGCACCTTCCATTCCGAGCAGGCCATCGCCTACGGCACCAGGATGGTCGGCGGCACCTCGCCGGGCAAAGGCGGCAGCACGCATCTCAGTCTGCCGGTGTTCGACACCGTGGCCGAGGCGAAGCAGAAGACCGGCTGCGACGCGAGCGTGATCTATGTTCCGCCGGCGGGCGCCGCCGATGCGATCTGCGAGGCGGTCCAGGCCGAGATCCCGCTCATCGTCTGCATCACCGAAGGCATACCCGTGCTCGACATGGTCAAGGTCAAGCGCGCGCTCGCCGGCGGAAAATCGCGGCTGATCGGCCCGAACTGCCCCGGCGTGATGACGGCGGGTGAATGCAAGATCGGCATCATGCCGGGCAACATCTTCAAACCCGGCAAGGTAGGGATCGTGTCGCGTTCCGGCACGCTCACTTACGAGGCGGTATTCCAGACCACGCGCGAGGGCCTTGGCCAGACCACCGCCGTCGGCATCGGCGGTGATCCGGTGAAGGGCACCGAGTTCATCGAGGTGTTGGAAATGTTCCTGGCCGACAAGGCCACCCAGGCGATCGTCATGATCGGCGAGATCGGCGGCTCGGCTGAGGAAGATGCCGCCCAATTCATCACCGATGAGGCCAAGCGCGGGCGCAGGAAGCCCATGGTCGGATTCATTGCCGGCCGCACCGCGCCTCCGGGCCGGCGGATGGGCCATGCCGGGGCCATCATCTCCGGCGGCAAGGGCGACGCGGAATCCAAGATTGCGGCCATGGAAGCCGCCGGCATCAAGGTTTCACCCTCTCCGGCGCGTCTGGGGAAGACCTTGGCCGATGTCTTGCGGACGTAGTCCGCCGACCGCGCGAGGCCGAATGCCTCGTTGCTTTGCTCGGATGACCTACCATGATGCCTTTAGGGGGTGCTTTACCTTCCGCTGTGGCGGATAGGTCACAGCATATCCCGAGGGTCTGGGCTAAGGATCAGGCGAGTACGCGGATGGCGTTACCGAGCGCTGGCGTACAGGGTTCGAGTTGCTGCGGGGAATGCGTGAGCGGTGACTTGGAACTTGGTCAATATCGGACAGGGGAATTGTTATGAAGAAGCTACTCCTTGCGACGACTGCGTTTGTTGTTCTGGCGGTTGGCTCTGCCAGCGCCGCTGACTTGAGGCCGGCGTACAAATCGGCGCCGCCGCCCCCGCCCGTCTATACCTGGACCGGTCTCTATTGGGGTGTGAACGTCGGCTACAGCTGGGGCCATGCCAAGGACGAAGTGACCCTGCTCGGGGTCGGCACGTTCTCCGAATCGCAGAAGGTTGACGGCGTCGTCGGCGGCTTCCAGTCGGGCTACAACTACCAGTTCGGCCAATGGGTCCTCGGCTTGGAAACCGACTTTCAGGCCTCCGGCCAGAAGGGCGGCACGACGCTGCAGATCACCGCGCTTCCCGTCACGACCCTGACCACCGACCATAAGCTCACCTGGTTCGGCACCTCGCGCACCCGCTTGGGCGTGCTGTGGTCGCCCAACGTCCTGCTCTACGGGACGGCCGGTGTCGCCTACGGTACGGTCAAGGACACCGCCACGATCACTGCGCCGGGCGCGTCTGTCACCGGGACCTTCAAGGACGTGAAGGCCGGCTGGACCGCGGGTGCGGGCGTCGAAGGGACCATCGGGGGTGGCTGGACCGCCAAGCTCGAGTATCTCTACATCGACCTCGGCAAGACCGAGCAGACGCTCGCCACGCCGGCGCTGGGACAGGTCATCTCGGAGACTCGTCGCTTCACCGACAACATCGTGCGCGTCGGCTTCAACTACCGCTGGGGTGGCAGCGCTTACTGATTGGCGTCTAGCCTTTCGACGAACAGAGGGCCGCTTGCATCCGCAAGCGGCCTTTCTGCTATGCGCGCCCGGCAGGTAACGCCGGGCGCTTTTGTTTGTTCTCGGGCATCCGTCTGGAGCTGATGAATTTCAATTCAGTTCTTTCTTATTGTGACGACGCAGCTGCAGCATAAATAGTGTATTGTTAACCCGGCCGCTGGATCCCGGTTTTCCCTCCACCAGCGATCCGCCAAGACCAGCTAGCAGGACCCTTGCATGTCCCGTCAGGATGCCAACGCCGCCTTCGCCCATACGTCGTTCCTCTATGGCGGCAATGCCGACTATATCGAGGACCTCTATGCCCGCTACGAGAACGATCCGAAGGCCGTTGATGCCCAATGGCAGGCATTCTTCCAGAGCCTGAAGGACGATCGTACCGATGTGCTCAAGAGCGCCGAAGGGCCCTCGTGGTCGCGGCCGCACTGGCCGCAGCCTGCGCGCGGCGAACTCATCTCCGCTCTCGATGGCGATTGGCACGAGGTCGAAAAGGCGGTCGGCAACAAGCTGAAGGCGCGCGCCCAGGGCGCCGGCTTTGAGTTCTCCAGCGCCGAGGTCCAGCAAGCCACGCGCGATTCGATCCACGCCCTGATGCTGATCCGCGCCTATCGCGCGCGCGGGCACTTCTACGCCAATCTCGACCCGCTCGGCCTCGAGCCACACCACAACGAGGAGGACCTCGATCCGCGCTCCTACGGCTTCACCGACGCCGACATGGACCGCCCGATCTTTCTCGACAAGGTTCTCGGGCTCGAAATCGGGACACTGCGCGAGATCCTTACGATCCTTCGCCGCACCTACTGCCAGACGCTCGGCGTCGAGTTCATGCACATCTCCAATCCGGCTCAGAAGGGCTGGATCCAGGAGCGTATCGAGGGGCCCGACAAGGAAATCACGTTCACCCCCGAGGGCAAGCGCGCGATCCTCAACAAGCTGATCGAAGCCGAAGGGTTCGAGAAATTCTGCGACCTGAAGTTCACCGGTACCAAGCGCTTCGGCCTGGACGGCGGCGAGTCGATGATCCCGGCGCTGGAGCAGATCATCAAGCGCGGCGGCGCGCTCGGCGTGAAGGACATCTGCATCGGCATGGCCCACCGCGGCCGCCTCAATGTGCTGGCGCAGGTGATGGGGAAGCCGCACCGCGCGATCTTCCATGAGTTCAGAGGCGGCTCCTCGACGCCGAACGAAGTTGAGGGCTCAGGCGACGTGAAATATCACCTCGGCGCCTCTTCTGATCGCGAATTTGACGGCAACCGCGTTCATCTTTCGCTCACCGCCAATCCGTCACATCTCGAAATCGTCAATCCGGTGGTGCTGGGCAAGGTGCGTGCCAAGCAGGATCAGCTCGGTGCCACCCGGGAAGACCGCACGATGGTCATGCCGCTGCTCATTTCCGGCGACGCGGCCTTTGCCGGGCAGGGCGTGATCGCCGAGTGCTTCGGCTTGTCGGGGCTGCGCGGCCACCGCACCGGTGGCTCCGTGCATTTCATCATCAACAACCAGATCGGGTTCACCACCTACCCGCGTTACTCGCGTTCGTCGCCGTATCCGTCCGACGTCGCCAAGATGATCGAGGCGCCGATCTTCCATGTGAACGGCGACGATCCCGAGGCGGTGGTGTATGCCGCCAAAGTCGCGACCGAGTTCCGGCAGAAGTTTCAGTGCCCCGTCGTCGTCGACATGTTCTGCTACCGGCGCTTCGGGCACAACGAAGGCGACGAGCCCTCGTTCACCCAGCCCTTGATGTACAAGGCGATCCGCAAGCACCCCCCCACGAGCGAGATCTACGCCAAGAAGCTCGTGAGCGAGAACCTCGTCACCGAAGGCGAAGTCGAGAAGATGCGCGCGGACTGGCGCGCGCGGCTCGATGCCGAACTGGAGGCAAGCCAGGGTTACAAGGCCAACAGCGCCGACTGGCTCGACGGCCGCTGGGCCGACATCAAGGCGGCGCGCGACGCCGACGATCCGCGCCGCGGCCATACCGGCGCGCCGCTCGAGATGCTCAAGCAGATCGGGCTGGAGATCACAAGCATACCGCAGGGTTTCCACGTACACCGGACCATCCAGCGCTTCCTGGAGAACCGCCGCCAGGCGATCGAGACCGGCGAGGGCATCGACTGGGCCACGGCAGAGGCGCTGGCATTCTGCTCGCTGATGATCGAAGGGCATCCGGTGCGGCTGTCCGGTCAGGATACCGAGCGCGGAACCTTCTCGCAGCGTCATTCAGTGCTGATCGACCAGGAGAACGAGGACCGCTATGTCCCGTTCAATCACGTGGGCGAGCACCAGGCCCGTTTCGAGGTCATCAATTCGATGCTGTCGGAAGAGGCAGTCGTCGGTTTCGAATACGGCTATTCGCTCGCTGAGCCGAATGCGCTCACGCTCTGGGAGGCGCAGTTCGGCGATTTCGCCAACGGCGCCCAGGTCGTGTTCGACCAGTTCGTCTCCTCGGGCGAGCGCAAGTGGCTGCGCATGTCCGGTCTCGTCTGCCTGTTGCCGCACGGCTATGAGGGGCAGGGGCCGGAACATTCCTCGGCAAGGCTCGAGCGTTTTCTTCAGATGTGCGCCGAAGACAATATGCAGGTCGCGAACTGCACCACGCCGGCCAACTACTTCCACGTCCTGCGTCGGCAGCTCAAGCGCGACATCCGCAAGCCGCTTATCCTGATGACACCCAAGAGCCTGCTGCGCCACAAACGCGCGGTGTCGCGGCTGGATGAGATGGGGCCGGATACCTCGTTTCATCGTCTTCTTTGGGACGATGCCCAGATGCTTCCGGCCGAGAAGATCAAGCTCGTCGCCGACGACAAGATCCGGCGCGTGGTGATGTGCTCGGGCAAGGTCTATTACGATCTTTACGAGGAGCGCGAGAAACGCGGCATCGATGACGTCTATCTCCTGCGCGTCGAGCAGCTCTATCCGGTGCCGCTGAAGGCGCTGGTGCAGGAGCTCGGCCGCTTCAAGACTGCGGAATTCACGTGGTGCCAGGAAGAACCGCGCAATATGGGCGCGTACTCTTTCATCACGCCGTATCTCGAATGGGTCCTCGGCCAGATCGGCGCCAAGAACAAGCAGCCGATCTACGCCGGCCGCGCCGCGGCGGCGGCGACGGCGGTCGGCCAGATGCCGTTGCATCTCAAACAGCTCAAGGCGCTGTTGGACGCCGCGCTTGGGTAGTGCAGGACACAGGATGGGCCGCAGCGAACTAAACATTTGCGCTCATCCGTTGTCGGTTCTGCGTCCTCCGTCGTCTTCCATCGGCCGGCACGACCGCAAGGAATTATCGCACCATGGCTGACATCCGCGTGCCCACTCTCGGCGAATCCGTGACCGAGGCAACAATCGGCAAATGGTTCAAGAAACCGGGTGATCCGGTTGCGGTCGACGAGCCGCTCGTCGAGCTCGAGACCGATAAGGTGACCATCGAGGTGCCTGCGCCGGCCGCGGGCGTGCTCGGCGACATCGCGGCTAAGGACGGCGAGACGGTCGCCGTCGGCGCGCTGCTCGGGCAGATCAAGGAAGGCGAAGGCGCGTCCAGCAAGGTCACGCCGGCGCCGACAGGGCGGCCGGACCAGAAGACCGACACGACCGCGCCCATCAACGCCGCGGAAGAGGAGCCGCGGCTGCGTCCGGAGACCGCGCCGAAGCCGCCAGACGACGCGCGGATTGCGCCGTCGGTGCGCAGGCTGGCGGCGGAAACCGGCATCGACGCGTCGACCGTTCCGGGCTCCGGGAAGGACGGCCGTGTGACCAAGGGCGACATGATGGCGGCGATCGAGCGTGCCGCTGCCGCCCCGACTCCTGTCGCTCAGCCCGCCGCGGCCGTGCAGGTGCGCGCGCCGTCGCCGTCGGACGATGCCGCCCGCGAAGAACGCGTGAAGATGACGCGGTTGCGCCAGACCATCGCGCGCCGGCTCAAGGAAGCGCAGAGCACGGCCGCCATGCTCACGACCTTCAACGAGGTCGACATGGGCGCGGTGATGCATCTGCGCAACCAGTACAAGGAACTGTTCGACAAGAAGCACGGCGTGAAGCTGGGCTTCATGGGTTTCTTCGTAAAGGCCTGCGTGCAGGCGCTCAAGGAAATCCCTGCCGTCAACGCCGAGATCGATGGCAACGACCTCATCTACAAGAACTATTATCATATCGGCGTCGCGGTCGGGACCGAGAAAGGCCTCGTCGTGCCGGTGATCCGCGACTGCGATCGCAGATCGCTCGCGCAGATCGAGAAGGAGATCGCCGACATGGGTCGGCGCGCGCGCGAGGGCACGCTCAAGATCGAGGAGATGCAGGGCGGCACCTTCACGATCTCCAATGGCGGCGTCTACGGCTCGCTGATGTCCACGCCGATCCTGAACGCGCCGCAGTCGGGCATCCTCGGAATGCACAAGATCCAGGAGCGCCCCGTGGCAATCGCCGGAAAGGTAGAGATCCGGCCGATGATGTATCTCGCGCTCAGCTACGACCACCGCATCGTCGATGGCCGCGAGGCGGTGACGTTCCTGGTGCGGGTGAAGGAAATTCTGGAAGATCCAGCCAGGCTGGTAGTGGATTTGTGAGTCATCAGGTGTCATTGCCGGGCCTGCCCCCGGCAATCCATCCCTCTTCGTGAGAAGATGGATGCCCGGGTCAGCCCGGGCATGACAGCGAAGGATGTTACGTGTCATGCACTATGACCTCATCGTCATCGGCTCCGGCCCCGGCGGGTATGTCTGCGCCATCCGCGCGGCGCAGCTCGGCATGAAAGTGGCTGTCGTGGAGAAGGACAAGACCTTCGGCGGCACCTGCCTCAACGTCGGCTGCATTCCCTCAAAGGCGCTTCTGCATGCGTCCGAGCTGTTCGAGGAATCGGGCCACCTATTCGACAAGATGGGCATCAAGCTTGGTCAGCCGAAGCTCGATCTGGCCGCAATGATGAAGTTCAAGGACGAGGGCGTCGACGGCAACGTCAAGGGCGTCGCCTTTCTGTTCAAGAAGAACAAGATCGACACCTTCGCGGGTGTCGGGCGCATCGCCGGACCCAGCAAGGTCGAGGTGAAGGGCGCCGACGGCACCAGCCAGGTGATTGAAGGCAAGGCGGTGGTGATCGCCACCGGCTCGGACGTGGCCCGGCTGCGCGGCGTCGAGATCGACGAACAGCGCATCGTGTCCTCGACCGGCGCGCTGGTGCTGGACAAGGTGCCACAGCGGCTCCTTGTGATCGGGGCCGGCGTGATCGGGCTCGAGCTCGGCTCGGTGTGGCGCCGCCTGGGCTCCGAAGTGGTCGTGGTCGAGTTTCTCGACCGCATCCTGCCCGGACTGGACAGCGAGGTCTGCCGCCAATTCCAGCGCCTGCTCGAAAAGCAGGGGATCACCTTCAAACTGTCGTCCAAGGTCACCGGGGTCGAGATTTCCGGAAACAAGCTGAAGGCCACGGTCGAGCCGGCCGCCGGCGGCGCGGCGGAAGCAATCGACGCCGACGTCGTGCTGGTGTCGATCGGGCGCGTGCCCTTCACCGAGGGGCTCGGGCTCGAAGAGGCCGGGGTGAAAACCGACAACAAGGGTCGCGTGACCGTTGATGCGCGGTACGCCACCAATGTGCCCGGAATCTACGCCATCGGCGACGCGATCGCGGGTCCGATGCTGGCGCACAAGGCGCAGGATGAAGGCGTGGCGGTGGCGGAAAATCTCGCCGGCCGATCCGGCCACGTGAATTACGAGGTTATTCCCAACGTCGTTTACACCTATCCGGAGGTCGCCTCGGTCGGGAAGAGCGAGGACGAATTGAAACAGGGCGGCATTGCCTACAAGGTCGGCAAGTTTCCCTTCACGGCCAACGGACGCGCCAAGGTGAACCTGCAGACCGAAGGCTTCGTGAAGATCCTCGCCGATGCCAAGACCGACCGCGTGCTGGGCGTCCACATCGTCGGCGCGGATGCCGGCAATATGATCGCGGAGGCTGCCGTCGCGATGGAGTTCGGGGCGGCGTCCGAGGACATCGCCCGCACCTGCCACGCCCATCCGACGCTGACCGAGGCGGTGAAGGAAGCGGCGTTGGCGGTCGACAATCGTGCCATCCATATGTGAGGCCACGGGCAGGGGGCGGCACCGCCCGTAGAATGCTCGTTCGGCGTCTCCGCGTGCTTGCCGTCATCCTTCGTGCGCTGGGATCCTCCGACGCCGCATTATAGGTATAGGCATGCGCCGCCTGTTTCGCCCGTTCCTGATCCTGCTGGCCCTTGTTTTCCTGTTTGAGGCGTGGCTTTGGAGCCATCTCGCCCCGGTCGTCGCCTGGATCGTCGCACACATCCCGCTGCGCGCCATCAAGGCGCGAGTCAGGGCCTTGATCGATCGCCTGCCGCCTGCTGCCACGCTCGTAGTCTTCATCGTGCCGGTGTTGCTGCTCCTCCCGCTCAAGTTTCTGGGACTTTGGATGCTGACGCACGGCTCCTGGCTGGGCGCGCTCGGCGTGCTTGCATTCGCGAAGATGCTCAGCGTCGGCGTCACGGCGTTCATCTTCGACGTGACGCAGCCCAAGCTCATGCAGATGGCTTGGTTCCGATGGCTCTACGACCGCGTGATGGCAGGCTTGGCCTGGGCGCACGGATTGATCGATCCGATCAAGCGCCGGCTCAGGAGCTTCTTTCGAATGTGGGGGCCGCGGCGTGCGGGACGCACATTGCGACTGCTCGCACGCATCCGGCGGCGGATGCAGGCGGCATGACCGCCGTCAGATCAGGTGGAGCGAGTGCAGAAGGTCGGGATTGAAAAATCCCAGTGCCATGAAGCCCAGTCCGACGATGCCCAGGCCGCCGGCCACGTAGACCAGGGCGACCATGCCGGTGATGACGGCCGCCGATGCCAGCACGATGCCGATCTGAAAGGCGGCCGACGCGAATTCGTAGTGATGATAGCGCGAGAGATGGGTGTCGCGGGCGTGCTCGTACTTTTCCGCCAGCGCGCGCAACTCCTTGCGGCCGTCCTTTTCCGCCGGGTCCGATTCGTAGCGTGCCACGGTCTTCATCCAGTCGTCGGCCTGCTTGAGCAGCGCCGCTTTTCTTGCTTCGTCGGCAATCACGCCGGCCTCGACCGTCACCGCCTGGGCGGCGGTGCGGAGCGTGGTCTGCCGGATCGTCTTGGCCTGGAAGAAATTCCAGGTGTCGGAGGCCTTGATGTTGAGCGAAATCCCCTCTGTTTGCGAGCTCTTGCCCAGGGTTTCGGCGAACGCCAGGAAAAGCGCAATCACCGAGATCAGCAGCGCGATCTTCTTGTTGAAGCTGTCCGCCAGCCACTTTTTCTTCCCGCCGCCGCCATGCCCGAGCTCCTCATGCTCGATGTGATGCTCGACCTCATGCTGGACCGCGTGCACGCCATGACTCATGTCGCCCTCCGTGCTTAGTTTGACGACGATGTATCGAATTGGTTCGCTTGTGCAAGGGGGGAACAGACGAGGCAGCGTTCGCCGTGTCCGCCTCGCGCCGGCAGTCAGGTAGATTATCAAAGCGCACGCCGAAGTTGGCGCGATGGCTTCGCCGTCAGTTGAGCAGGCCGCGCTCGCGCAGGAGCTTGAGGAAGGAATCCTGCGTCTCCGCCATCATGGGCTGCATGCGCGGCAGCACGCTGGCGAATGCTTCCGGCAGGACCTTTGGCATCGCCTGCAACATCTTCGTTCCGGTCGCGGTGCCATAGAAGGCGGCCAGTACGCGCATGTCCTCGGCGTTGAGATGGCGCGCATAGATGGCCGGAATATCCTTCACGACCTCGGACAGCCGCGCGAGGCGGATGCGCTCGAATTCCCGGCGCAGGTCGGCGAGCGTTGCTGAGTCGATATTCGGCCGTTGCGTGCGCAAGGCGCTTTCAATGCCGGGCCAGGCGGCCTCCACGGCCTGCGCGTTGAGGGTGGCAAAGCCGTGGGTGAACAGCAGCGCGAACAGGGCCTGTGCCGCCGCCATGCTTTCGGGTGAAGGTTGTTGCTCCTGCGCGCGCAGCGCGCCAGGCAGACAATTTGCCGCCGCGAGCGCGACGGCAACAGCAAGAATGCGCAGTGGCCGCATGTGGCCTCTCCGGAACGAAGCCGGGAAGCTAGCATGTCATCGCCGTCCTGCAACGGGTGTGCGCGCAATTGCGAGCGGTCAGGCCCGCGGATGGGCGCTGCGATAGACTTCCAGCAGCCGTTCGGTATCGACGGCGGTGTAGATCTGCGTCGTTGAAAGCGAGGCGTGCCCGAGCAGTTCCTGGATCGCACGCAAGTCACCGCCGCGCGCCAGCAGGTGCGTTGCGAAGGAATGGCGCAGCGCGTGCGGTGTAGCGCTTTCGGGCAGGCCGAGCGCTCCGCGCAGGCGCGCCATCGCCAGCTGGATGATGCGCGGCGAGAGCGGGCCGCCTTTGGCGCCCACGAACAAGGGACCGTCGGCCGGAAGCTGATGCGGGCAGAGCGCGATGTAGTCCGCCGCGAGCTCGGCGACCTTGACCAGCACCGGCACCATGCGCGCCTTGTTGCCCTTCCCGGTGACGGTGATGACGTCGCCCCGTCCGGGTGCGGGAATGTCGCCGCGCTTGAGGCCCAGCGCCTCGGAGATGCGCAGGCCCGAGCCGTAGAGCAATGCGAGCACCGCGGCATCGCGGGCGAGAATCCAGGGATCGCGCTCCTCGCCGGCGCGCAGATCGGTGTCGGCCATGCGCTTGGCGGCCGCGATCGCGAGCGGCTTCGGCAGTGTTTTCCCGGTCTTGGGCGTGCGCACGGC
>Ga0207641_10002843_pt1 | contig 15732 bp, 12 predicted proteins | sample KBSSwiS62_FD_184306 | JGI IMG/M metagenome (GOLD analysis project Ga0207641, IMG submission 184306) | Switchgrass rhizosphere microbial communities from Kellogg Biological Station, Michigan, USA - KBS Switchgrass S6-2 (SPAdes) (version 2) | ecosystem: Host-associated > Plants > Roots >... | reverse complement strand
TGTCAAAATCTGACGCTTGGTGCCAAGCCTGAATCATAGCCGAAAGGCGACAATTGGTGGGGAGCGGTCGTTCGTTACATGGTGTCCGAACGACCGCAAAGGTTCTAAGCTGACGCTCCGGAATGGTTAACCCGCATGCTCAAGCGCGTTTGGCCTGCATGTAGGAAACAGGTCTTTGAGAACACGCCGGCCGGGATCGGGTTAGGAAGGCGAATGTCACTGAGGCCGGGCACGGGATGACGCTCGGGATTGAAAGCTCGGTCTATCTGCGAAATGAAGCCAAGGATGATCCCACTTTCTCGGGCAAACTGGTCCAACACCTCCATTTGCGCGGAAAGAGACGGCTTGCTTCTTTGTTGATCCAAGATTTGCAGATAATCGATCACGGCTACAGACCCCCGTGGTGATCTGGACAAATATTGTACAATGAAATCGGCGCTTATGTCGCCTGACGTGACGATCTCCGGCGCGTGTTCAACCGCCGTTTCATCCAGCGATTGGATGCGCTGCATCACTTGCTGATCGGTATATTCCAGCGTGAAGAAGACCGCTCGCCTTCCATCGCGAGCCGCATCAACCAAAAGCCGCAAGCCCATCAGGGTTTTGCCTTGCCCTGGACGGGCACCAAGCAAAAGCATGTCGCCTTCGTCCAAATTTGGTAGGAACGCGGATGCTGCTGGCGGGTTTGCCGTCATTCGCGCGGATAACGCGCTCCAGGCGGTAAAGCCCTCCTCGCGTGCAATCCGATCCAGCGCTTCATGCAGTGGGATTTTCTCGGCCCGAGCCAGCAATTTGGCCCGGCGTTTCAGTTGATAGATCGGTACGGAAAGGCGCATCATAACCTCCATTCCGAGCCAAAAACGCAACCCCTCCTTATGCGAACGCCCGGACAGATGGTTTGATGACCCTCGTCGCCCCGTATGTGCGATACTTCCCCGATGGAGGGGGGAGGCGCGGGCCATGCCTGTTATCCGAGGCTATCCCGGACCAGCGATCCGAGCAAGCCTGACGGCGGGAAAAACTCCAAAGCGGTCATTTCCTAGATGGAGTGCGAGCGTTCAAGATGGGGCGGAAGCTGCCATCGACCATGGGGACAAGATTGCAGACATTGACCTTCCTTCTCAGAGGGCAGTCAGTAGGATCACGTCAATGACCCTTGATCTCTCCGCCCAGCCGTCCGATGGCATCCCAAGCAACCGAAACGGAAGGTGCTCAATCGCGTGCAGATGGTGAACGGTTCGGCCGATCTGTTCCGCCACGTCAGCGCCGACAAGGCCGCCTTCTATCGCTGCATCATGGCGGTGTTCGCCGCCGCCAAGCGGCTCTACCGCCTGCAATTGCGTCCCGACGAGGTGCTGGCCGAGGCGCATTGGCCCGAGGGTCGGCCGCGGATCGAGGAGGTCAATGCCGCGCTCGCGCAGCTCGCGGCATGGGGCAATCTGGAGTCGCAGCCCGATACTGCGCGCGTCGCCAGTCTCAACGATTTCTACCGCGCGCGTTTCCTCTACCGGCTGTCGCAGGGGGGCGAGGCGGTCGAGACGGCGCTGGCCGTGTTCATCCAGACCCTGCAGCGCCGCGCTGAACTGCAGACGGTGGCGCTGGAGGACATCACCAGCCGGCTGCACGCGCTGCAGGCGCTGGTCGACGAGGGCGCGACGGACGTCGCCAAGATTCACGAGGTGTTGCGCGATCTCGTCCGCGTGTTCGAAGGGCTCGCCGAAAACGCCCAGGATTTCATGGCCGGCGTCGCGCGCAGCATCGAATTGCAGCAGGCCGAGGCGGAAGCCGTGGCCGGCTACAAGCGCCGGCTGATCGACTATCTCGAACGCTTCATGGGCGATCTCGTGCGGCGCTCCGATTCGATCGCGAGCCTGATCCTCGCGCTGGCGCCGAGCATCGACGGCCTGCTCGAACGCGTCGCCGAACGCGAGGCGAGCGATGCCGCGCCTGGCGACGAACGGGAGCAGGCCGATGCCCGCATTCAGCGGCTCGATGCCTGGCGCGAACGCTGGCAGGGACTGCGCGGCTGGTTCCTCAGCACCGGGCACGAGCCGCCGCAGGCCGAATTGCTGCGCGCGCGCGGACGCTCGGCGATTCCGCAATTGCTCGGCGCGATCGCCGCACTCAACGAACGGCGCAGCGGGCGCAGCGATCGATCCGCCGATTTCCGGATGCTCGCCGGCTGGTTCGTCGACTGTGCCGACGACGGCGAAGCGCATCGTCTCGCCCGCGCCGCATTCGCGCTCAACCCGGCGCGGCATTTCGCGCTCAACACCGATGCCGACGACGCGCTGCCCGCATCGACGCGCTGGGCCGACGCGCCGCCGCTGCTGATCCATCCGCGGCTGCGCGAATATGGCGAGGCCGCGCCGCGCGGCGCGCTGCCGCGCGTGCGCGACCGCGGCGAGGCGCGCGCGCTGCTCGCCATCCAGCTCGCCGAGGAATCGGAGCAGGTCGAGGCCGCCCGCCGCCGCCTCGCCACCGGCATCCCCACCCGCCTGTCCGAGCTCGGCGAACTCGACACCCATGGCTTCGGCCTGTTCCTGGGACTGCTCGGCGAGGCGCTGACCGAACAGGCCGGGCCCGATGCGACGGTCGAGCGGCAGACCGGCGACGGCCTGCTCCACATCCGCCTCGAACCCGCCGACGCCGCTGCCCGCGCGACCATCCGCACGCCGCTGGGCAGTTTCGCCGGGCGCGACCATCTGATCACGATCACGCCCATGCAGGCTGCCTGATGGCGCTTGCCGACAGCCGCAGCATCGGCCGCCACCAGCAGCGCCAGCAGCGCGACGAGTTTCGCAGCGCCGTCCGCGCGCTGCTGATGACGCCGCTGATGAGCCCGGCGCACGAGGATTTCGTCGCCGTCCGCCGCCAGGCCGATGCACTGCGCGACTGGTTCGCGCGCGAGGCGGGGTGGACCTTGCAGATCGAGCGCGAGGGCGCACGGCTGTTCAAGCGGCCGGCCGACCTGACCGATCCGACGCGCGGCCTGCCGGGCTACGACCGCCGCCGCTATGTGCTGCTGTGCCTCGCCTGCGCGGTGCTCGAACGCGCCGACGCCCAGATTACCTTGCGGCTGCTGGGCGAGCGGCTGCTGCAACTGGCCGGCGAACCCGCGCTGATGAACCGCGGCTTCACCTTCACGCTCGGCGCGCAGCATGAGCGGCGCGAACTGGTGACGGTCTGCCGCACTTTGCTCGATCTCGGCGTGCTGCAGCGCGTCGCCGGCGACGAACAGGCGTTCGTGCAGGCGGCAGGCGATCAGGGCGACGCGCTCTATGACGTCCACCGCCGTGCGCTCGCCGGCGTGCTGGCGGCGGTGCGCGGTCCATCGACGTGGGCGCCCGAGGATGCACCGGTCACGCTCGACGACCGGTTGCACACGCTGGTCGACGAGCATGTTTCGGACAGCGACGAAGGCCATCGCACCGCGCTGCGCCATGCGATCGCGCGCCGGCTGCTCGACGATCCGGTGGTCTATGCCACGACGCTGGAACCCGAGGCGCTCGGCTATTTCACCAACCAGCGCGGCGCGATGGCGGCACGGCTGTGCGAAGGCGCCGGGCTGATCGCCGAGCAGCGCGCCGAAGGCCTGGCGCTGGTCGACGAGGGCGGCGCACTGACCGACGTCGCGATGCCCGCCGAGGGGACCGACGCGCACGCGACCCTGCTGGTCGCCGAATATCTCGCCAGGGGACTCCGCGTGGGCGCCGGCAAGGCGCGGGCGGACTCGACGCAGGAGCGCGAGATCGCGGACTTTCTGGGCCGGGCAAAGGACAACTATGGCCGTTACTGGCGCAAATCGGCGCGCGAACCCGGGGCCGAGCATGAACTGGCCGCGATCGCGATCGAACGGCTGGAGAAATTGCAGCTGCTGGCGCGCGACGGCGATGTCGTGCGGGCGCTGCCGGCGCTGGCCCGCTTCGCGCTCGGCGACGCGGCGGTAAACGTGATGAGCGGCGCGCAGGCTGCTCCGACGATGCTGCCGGGATTGTTCTGACCCGTGATGGATGATCTGCTCGACCCGGCGGAACCGTCTTCGTCGTCGCAGCCGCCGCTGCCGGCGCCGGCGCTGCCGCGGTGGCAGCCGTTGCGGTTGGGGCTGGTCGAGCTGTTCCACTATGACAGCGAGGAATTCTGGTTTCGCGACGGGCATCTGCTGCTGCGCGGCAACAATGGCGCCGGCAAGTCGAAGATCCTGTCGCTGACCCTGCCCTTCCTGCTCGACGCCCAGCTCAAATCGTCGCGCATCGAACCCGATGGCGATTCCACCAAGAAGATGGCGTGGAATCTGCTGATGAACAGCTATGACCGGCGGATCGGCTATGCGTGGATCGAGTTCGGGCGGATCGCCGAGGACGGCGCGGCGCATTTCCTGACGCTGGGCGCCGGCCTGTCGGCCAATGCGGCGCGGCCGCAGGTCGACAGCTGGTACTTCATCCTCGATGGCGGCGCGCAGGCGCCGCGGATCAACCGCGACCTCTGGCTGACCAGCACCGACCGCATCGTGCTGACCAGGGACCGGCTGCGCACCGCGATCGACGGCCGCGGCCAGATCTTCGACACCGGCGCCGCCTATCGCCGCGCGGTCGACGAGCGCCTGTTCCACCTCGGCCCGCGACGCTACGACGCGCTGGTCGACACTTTGATCCAGCTGCGCCAGCCGCAATTGTCGAAGAAGCCCGACGAGGCCTCGCTGTCGAACGCGCTGACCGAGGCATTGCCGCCGCTGGCGGCCGAACTGCTCGGCGATGTCGCCGAGGCGCTCGGCCGGCTCGAGGAGGACCGTCGCCAGCTCGACGATTATCAGGCGCTGGCCAAGGCGGTCGGGCGGTTCGACGCGCGCTATCGCATCTATGCCGGCACCCAGACCCGCCGCCAGGCGCGGATCGTGCGGCAGGCGCAGACCGAGTTCGATTATGCCAGCCGCGCGCGCGGCGACGCGCAGGCGCAGCTCGAAACGGCGCGCGCACAGGAAGCCGGTGCCGTCGCCGATCACGAGGCCGCCGATCTGGCGCTGACGCATCAGCGCGCGCGGCTCGACATGCTGCTCGCCGACCCGGCGATGCAGGATGCCAATCGCCTCGACCATGCCGAGCAGGATGCGCGGATGCGCGACCAGGCGATGAAGGATGCCGAGGCCGCCCGCATCGCGATCGCCGAACGGCTCGATCGCGCGATCGCCGACAGCCGGCAATGGGCGGAGCGGCTCGCGGGGGCCGAAATCGGCCTGGCCGCCATCCGCCGGACGGCGGCCAGTCATGCCGGTGCCGCGGGCATCGCCAATGCCTTTGCGCGCAACGCGCTGGCCGCCGGCGCCACGCCGACATTGATCGCGCTGACGCCGCCGGCGATCGAGGCGGCCGAGACCGATCTGCGCGGCATCGCGGAAAGACGCGGCGAGGAGATCACGGTGCTGCGGCGCCGTCATGCCGAGGTGGCCGCCGCCGAAGCGCAGCATGCGCAACAGCGGCAGGCGCTCGACGATGCCCGCGAGATCGCGGACGCCGCGGCCCGCCGCCGCGCGCAGGCCGACGCCGCGGTGGAGGAGCAGGGCCGGCACCTCGTGGCGCGCTGGGGCGATCATTTCGCCGGCTTGCGTCAGCTGCGGCTGGAAGCCGATGAACCGCTGGTCGCGCTGGCCGAGTGGGTGGTGGTGATCGAGGGCGACAATCCCGCGCAGCAGGCCCTGTATGGCGCGCAGCAGGATGCGAGCCGGCGCCTTGCCGCCCGGCAGAATGGGCTCGACGGCGAACGGGCGCTGATCGCAGCCGAACGCAGCGCGCTGGCGGACGAGCGGCACCGGATCGAGGCCGGTGTCGATGCCGCGCCACCGGCACCGACGACGCGCGCCGCCGATGCGCGCGATGCCCGGGCCGGCGCGCCCTTCTGGCGGCTCGTCGAATTTCGCGACGATGTCGAGGCCGGCCAGCGCGCCGGCGTCGAGGCGGCACTGGAGGGGGCCGGGCTGCTCGATGCGTGGGTCTCGCCCGACGGGCGGTTGCAGGGCGCAGCGGACGGTCCGCTGCTCGACACGCAATGGGTGGACCGGCCCGCCGCTTCGGCGTCGCTCGCCGGCTGGCTGCGGCCGGACATGGCGCCGGATTGCGACGTCGCGGTCGCGACGGTCGCGCAGATGCTCGCCGGCATCGCCTGCGGGCCGGACGATCCCGGCGATTGCGAGGCGTGGATCGCGCCCGACGGCCGCTTCCGCCTCGGCGCACTGGCGGGTGCGTGGCGCAAACCGGCCCCCGCCCATATCGGCTTCGCCGCGCGCGCGGCGGCACGGGCGCGGCGGCTGGCGGAGATCGCGTCGCTGCTCGTTGCGCTCGACGCCCGGCATGCGGCACTGCTCGAACAGCTTGCCGCGCATGAAGCCGCGCAGCAGCAGGCCGATGCCGAATGGCGCGCCGCACCGCGTGACGAGGCGCTGCGGCAGGCGCACCTGACCGCCGCCGCCGCCGCGCGCGATTATATCGCCGCCCGCGAACGGCTCGCCGCGATCGACACGCGGTGCCGCGCGGCCGAAGCGACCGTTCGGGACGTGCGCGCGAGCCTCGTCCGCGACGCCACCGATCTGCGTCTGCCCGAGGATGAGTCCGCGCTGCAGCAGGTCGAAACCGAATGCAGCCGCTTCAAAGACGCGCAATACCGGATCGTCCGCGCCGTCGACGATCTCAGGCTGGTCGAACCCGAGCATCGCCGGCAGACGCTGCGCGAGGCTGAAGTCCGCGCGGATCTCGAACAGCGCACCGCGCATGCCGCCTCGAGCCGCTCCGACGCCGAGGAGGCCTCCGCCCGCCTCGCCGTGCTGCGCGAGACGATCGGCGCAAGGGTCGAAGACCTCAAGCAGCAGCTGACCGACGCCCGGCAGGCCGTCGCGCAGTGCGACCGCACGCTCAAGACCGCCGCCGAAACGCTGCGGAAATCCGGCGAGGCGCGGGCGATCGCGAGCGAAAAGGCCGTTCAGGCGGAAGACCATCTGCTGATGCGCACGGCGGCACGGCGCGACGCCGTCGGCCGCCTGCAGAAATTCGCAGCCACCGGCCTGCTCGCCTCGGCCCTGCCCGGCGTCGAACTGCCCGACATGGCGACCGCCTGGACGATCGACCCAGCACTCGGCGTCGCCCGCCGCGCCGAAGCCGCTTTGACCGATCTCAAGGACGACGACGACGCCTGGACGCGGATCCAGCGCCAGATCGCCGAGAATTTCGACGAACTGCAACGCGCGCTCAACGCGCTTGGCCACCAGACCATCGCCGACGTCACCGATTGGGGCCTCGTCGTCCAGATCGTCTATCAGAACCGTCCCGAAAGCCCCGACCGTCTCGCCGCGCGGCTCGACCAGGAGGTGGCCCAGCGCGAGGAACTGCTCAGCGCGAACGAGCGGGCGGTGCTGGAGAATCATCTCCAGGCGGAGATCGCCGCCGAGATCCAGCGGCTGCTGCAGGTCGCCGAACGCCAGGTCGATGCGATCAACAAGGAATTGCACAAGCGCCCGACCTCGACCGGCGTGCGCTACCGCCTCGTCTGGCAGCCGCTGGCCGAGGAAGAGGGCGCGCCGGTCGGTCTCGACGCCGCGCGTCGCCGATTGCTCAACACCAGCGCCGATCTGTGGTCGGCCGAGGATCGCCGCGTGGTCGGCGCGATGCTGCAGCAACGGATCGCCGCCGAGCGCGAGCGCGCCGACGCCGGCTTTGGTCGCGATGGGGGAAAGGATGGCGGCGGCTCGTTGTTCGACCAGCTCGCGCGCGCGCTCGATTATCGCCACTGGCACCGCTTCCGGGTCGAACGCTGGCAGGACGGGCATTGGCGCAAGCTGTCGGGGCCGGCGTCGAGCGGCGAGCGCGCGCTGGGCCTCACCGTGCCATTGTTCGCCGCGGTCGCCAGCTTCTACGGCCAGAGCGCGCAGGCGCTGGCGCCGCGGCTGATTCTGCTCGACGAGGCCTTCGCCGGCATCGACGACGCCGCGCGTGCGCATTGCATGGGCCTGATCCGCGAATTCGACCTCGACTTCGTCGTCACCAGCGAGCGCGAATGGGGCTGTTATGCCGAACTCCCCGGCGTCGCGATCTGCCAGCTCCAGCGCCGCGAGGGGATCGACGCCGTGTTCGTCTCGCGCTGGACCTGGGACGGCAGCGCCAAACGGCGCGATGCCGATCCCGACCGCCGGTTCGCGCCGGCATGAGCGACGGACCCGATCCCGATGCCCGCCTTCAGCGCCTGCTGGGCGGCGACGCGCTCGCGGCCCTGCGCGGCCGCCTGCGCCGGCGCTACGAGAGCGCGCCCGACGACGGCGCCATCGCGCGCTTTCGCATATCCGGGTTGAGCGAGGACGAACATGCCGCGCTGGCGGCGCTGCTCGGGCGGCCGCCGCGCGCGGCCGGCTCGCTGGCGGTCGATGTCGCGGCGCTCGACGCGGCGCTGCAGCAATCGGGCATTGCGCGCTCGCTGCATCATGCGCTCGAGCTGCTCGACGGTCCGATCGTCCACCGCGCGACGGCGCGGCGCGCGCTGGAGGCCGCCTGGTCCGATGTCGTCGGCGGCTGCGGCCATGCCGATCTGGTGACGTGGCTGCGGACGCCGTCGGGCATCGGTCTGCTCAAGCGCCTCGCCGGCAGCGATCCGGCGACGGCGAGGGGGCAGATCCGCCGGGCGGAGGCGGTGCTGCGGCGCCTGCCGGCGAACGGCGTCCCGCGATCGCAACTCGCCGCCGACGCGCTCGGCGATGCGCATGGACTCGACAACGGCCAGCCGGTGGCAACGCTGGTGCTGGCGGTGTGGCGCACGATCGCGGCGCCCGGCCGCGATGACGAAGAGGATGGTGCGGCGGCGTCGACCGACCCGCCGCAGACGGCAAGTGACGAGCGCACGCGCGACATCTGGGCCAGGGCCGGCGTCCTCGTCAACGAACTGGCGCGCCCGGTCCTGTTTCTCAATCTTCCCGTCATCGGTGGTCATGCCGCGACGCTCGGCGAACCCGCTTATGCATCGCTGCGCGCGCTGTTGCGATCGCCGCCGGCCTGGGACGTCGCCGGCCGAATCGTCTTTGTCTGCGAAAATCCCAATCTCGTCGCGATCGCCGCCGACCGGCTGGGCACCGACTGCGCGCCTTTGGTCTGCACCGATGGCGCGCCGGCGGCGGCGCAGCGCTGCCTGCTGGCGCAGCTGGTGCGATCGGGCGCGCATCTGCTCTATCACGGCGACTTCGACTGGCCGGGCATCCAGATCGGCAATCAGCTGATGCGCGATCATGGCGCGCAGCCATGGCGCTTCGGTGCGGCCGACTATCGCGCCGCGATCGGCACCGCATCCGGCCTGGGGCAGACGCTGGCCGGCCGGGTGGTGGAAGCCGGATGGGACGCCGCTTTGTCGCCTGCGATGCAGGAGCATCGGATCGCCGTGGCCGAGGAAGCGCTGGCGGCGGTGCTGGTCCCCGATCTCGATTTGCGGCCCGGCCAGCCCGGCGTTCCCGGCTGACCGGCACTGACATCGGGGGGTCATCCAGGGCGTCACCGCAATCCTGCCCGAACGCTGCTCGCTCGACGCAGCGGCGGGAATCGATAAAGTGGCGGCGGCGCGAGCGAGGAGAGATGCGATGCCGGTACTTGGAATTGGTGGCCTGTTCTTCCGCAGCAAGGATCCCGATGGCTTGAACGCCTGGTATCGCGACCATCTCGGCATCGGCGCGGGCTGTGTCGCCACCGAAGACGCGGCGCCGGACGAATGGTCGTGGCAAACCGAGGGCGGCCCCGTGGTCTTCGCGCCGTTCAAGGCCGACACCGACTATTTCGCGGCGGACAAGCAGTTCATGCTCAATCTGCGCGTGCGCGATCTCGATTCGCTGCTTGAGCAGTTGCATGCGGCGGGCATCGCGGTGATCACCAAGCCGGAATGGAACGATCCACAGACCGGCCAGTTCGCGCGCATCCACGATCCCGAGGGCAATGCGATCGAACTCTGGGAGCCGCCGATCCCTTGATCGACGGATTTTTCGGCGCGCCTCCCGCGCCGATGTGTCGCGACCCTGTCTGGTGCGACGATGGAGCAAATCAAATGGTCCGGGCGCTCATCAATTTCGTATTGCGACCCTATAATTCGAAGCTGAGCGATGTTGGTCGAATGAAGCTGAATGCCAAATGGTCGGTCATCCCACTCCTCGTTGCCTTGAGCGCTTGCGGTCATTCTGGTCTTCCCGCCACGCCCCTATTCGTCGGTGTCGAAGGAAAGAACTATTCCGAGGGCACCCGCCTAATACAGGGCCGATTACGGGCGCGTTTTCCTAAGGGGAGTTCCGAAGGCAAGCTTGGAGAGTATCTCAAGGAGCAAGGCCTGCGGGTAGAGCGCGTCGCCGATCCATCTGCGTCTATTAGCGGCGTCGCGTCGATCAAATATGGCAGCTCTTTTTGCGGCAGTCAGGTTCGCGTTAGCTGGACAGCCGACGCGGCTGGCAAGATCGAAAGCGTCGAGGCGATGTATAGCGATACCGGCTGCTCTTAGCTTCGGCAGGTTCAGAATCTTATACAGTACCTTGCGCCTTGGGGTACGTGGCGTTGCGGTGAGGGCAACGATTCAGCGGCCCGTCTTACATTGCCTTTACACGGCACGCCCACAGAAAGCGGGGACCTTGCGATGTCCGCGCAACCCATTGAATTGGTGTGGTAAATTGGTCGGGGCGACAGGATTCGAACCTGCGACCCCCACACCCCCAGTGTGATGCGCTACCAGGCTGCGCTACGCCCCGACCGAGCCGCGCGCTTTACGGCGCGATGGCCGCGATGGCAAGCCGCTGCTCGTATAGTCAGAAATTCGATCAACCTTACCGAATTTCTGCGTTTCCCAGATCAGGCGAATCAGGGCATTGGTTGTGGACAGCCACCACGGCTGCCGCCGGCTTCCCCCCTCCCCTTGGCCGGCGGCGATCATGATCCTCCCCGGGCCGGGCTCGGGGAGGATTTTTTTCGATCAGCCGGTGACCCCCGCCAATGTGGCGAGGCCGAGGAAGGCGAAGAAGCCCATCGAATCGGTCGTCATCGTCACGAACACCGACGACGACACCGCCGGATCGACGTCCATCCGGTCGAGCGACAGCGGCACGAGCACGCCGGCCAGCCCGGCGATGATGATGTTGGTCAGCATCGCCGCCGCGATCACGCCGCCCAGCCACGGGTTCGAGAAGACCAGTGCGACGCCGAGGCCGATCACCACCGCCACCGTCACCCCGTTGAGCAAGGCGATGCGGATCTCGCGCAGGATCGTGCGCCACATGTTCGATTCGGTCAGCTGGTTGGTCGCCAGCGCGCGGACCGTGACCGCCATCGTCTGCGTGCCGGCATTGCCGCCGACGCCCGCCACGATCGGCATCAAGGTGGCGAGCGCGACCATCTGCGCGATCGTGCCTTCGAAGATCGCGATGATCGACGACGCGACCAGCGCCGTGCCGAGATTGGTGATCAGCCAGCGGACACGCGACTTGTAGCTTTCGAACACCGGCTGGTTGATGTCGCCATCGCCCGCGCCCGACAGCTTGAGGATGTCCTCGCCGGCTTCCTCCTGGATGATGTGGACGATGTCGTCGACCGTGATCATGCCGACCAGACGGCCGCCATGATCGACCACCGCGGCCGAGATCAGCGCATATTTCTGGAAGCGCAGCGCAACCTCTTCCTGGTCCATGTCGATCGGAATCAGCGTCTGTTCGCGCTGCATGACGTCGGCGACCGCGATCGAGCGCGAGGTGCGCAGGATCCAGCTGAGCTTGCACGTGCCGACCGGCTTGTGCTGCGCATCGACGACGAAGATCTCCCAGAAATCGGTGGTCAGATCCTCGTTGGTGCGCAGATAATCGAGGACGTTGCCGACCGTCCAATGTTCGGGCACCGCGATCAGGTCGCGCTGCATCAGGCGGCCGGCGGATTCCTCCGGGTAGGACAAGGCCTCCTCGATCGCGGCGCGATCGTCGGGATCGAGCGCGCGGAGGACGGCGCGCTGATCGGCCTCCTCCATGTCCTCGATGATGGCGACAGCGTCGTCGGTATCCATCTCGGCGGCGAGTTCGGCGACCTGCGCCGGATCGAGCGCGTCGATCAGCTCTTCGCGGACATAGTCGTTGAGCTCGGCGATCACGTCGCCGTCGAGCAGGTCGGCCAGCGCATAAGCGAGCTTGCGGCGCTTGTCGGCGGGCGCGAGCTCGAACAGATCGGCAATGTCGGCGGGGTGGAGCGGCGCGACCAGCGCGCGCGCGGCCTCGTCATTGCCGGTTTCGACATGGCCGAGCACGGCGCTGACGAATTCGGGTTTCATCCGGTCGTCTTCGTCGAGGCTGGGCTCGTGCGGCTCGGCCAATGACAAACGGGTTTCGCTCATCCTCGTGCTCCCGGCCGTTGCGCACGGCTCCTTTGGCGTGCTGCGCCTGCGAAGGCAATGCCGCTGTCAGTTTCCGACAGACGACGATGCACACAGGCCCGGCCTAGGCGGGGAACGGCCCTCGCCGGGGGCCCGGTGGGGACGGCGTCATCGCGACCCGCGCCGTCCCCGCCAAATCGCCGAGGTTGGGGGTTTCCACCGCGCCGCCAGGCCCTATATCGGCGCCTTTCATATTCCATGCAGGAGAGAGACATGGCCGAGACCCCGGAAACGCTGACCCTTACCCTCGACAAGGGCGACGTCGTCATCCGCCTGCGCCCCGATCTGGCGCCGCTGCACGTCGCGCGCATCGCCGAACTGGCGAGCGAAGGCTTTTACGACGGCGTGATCTTCCACCGCGTGATCGCGGGTTTCATGGCGCAGGGCGGCGATCCGACCGGCACCGGCATGGGCGGCTCCAAGAAGCCCGATCTGCCTGCCGAGTTCAACAGCGAGCGCCACGTGCGCGGCGTCTGTTCGATGGCGCGTTCGGCCAACCCCAACAGCGCCAACAGCCAGTTCTTCATCTGCCTCGACGACGCCACTTTCCTCGACAGGCAGTACACCGCCTGGGGCGTGGTCGAGAGCGGCATGGAGAATGTCGACGCGCTGCCCAAGGGCGAGCCGCCGCGCGAGCCGGGCAAGATTTTGAAAGCGACGGTGGCTTGATTGAGGAGACCCTTCTCCCTTGAGGGGAGAAGGAACCGTCTGAACTTAGCCCCTCCCCTTCAGGGGAGGGGCTTTAAGAAACCACCGCCACCAGCGACACGCCGAACGGCATCGGCACGCGCCCCACGAGATGCCGCTCCAGCCCGAAGATCCCGGTGAACAGCCGGTTGAGCGGCGGCGAGGGCATCGCGTCGTCGGCTTCCTGCTTCTTCGTCGCCTTGCCGATGATCCGCACCGCGGCCGCGAGCGGGAAGAGCAGACTGTTGAAGTGGCTGACCATGTCGACCTTCAGCCCGGCCTCGGTGAAGACACGCAGCAGCGCCGCCTTCGAATAGCGGCGGTGATGATGGTGGACGACGTCGTGCGCGCTCCACATCCACGGATTCGCCGGCACCGCGACCAGCAATTTGCCGCCGGGCTTCAGCTTGGTGCGGATGCTCGCCAGCGCCGCACGGTCGCCGTCGATATGTTCGAGCACGTCGAGCAAGGCGATCAGGTCGTAATGGCCGTCGGGAATCCCAGTCAGTTCGGGCAGCGGCGCGGTGCCGACCGGCCGGCCGAGGCGCTGGCTGGCGATCGCGCGCGCCGGCGCATCGATCTCTAGTCCGTCGACGGTGCCGAATTCCCCGAGCATGCCGAAATTATGGCCGGTGCCGCAGCCGATCTCGAGGATGCGGGCATCTCTGGGCGGCTTCACGTGGCGGCGGATGATGTTCGACAGGATCGCGCGGCGCGCGACATACCACCAGTGGACGGCGTCCTGTTCGGCCATGCGATCGAAGACGGCGCGTTCCATCAGCCGGCCACCCTGATCGCAGGGGCGGGCGTGGCAGTGGGGACGGGGACCGGATCGGGTTCGGCGGCGCCATGGTCCGGCGCAATCGCCGCCTCGCCCTCCATGCCGATCGTCTGGCGCACGATGTAGAGCGGCCGGCCCTTGGTCTCGACCAGGATGCGGCCGACATATTCGCCGAGCACGCCCAGCGAGATCAGCTGGAGGCCGCCGAGGAACAGGATCGCGGTCATCATCGAGGCATAGCCGGGCACGTCGACGCCCGACACCATCGTCCGCACCATCAGGAACACCGCATAGACGATCGAGAACAGGGCGATGACGACGCCGACATAGCTCCAGACGCGCAACGGCAGGGTCGAGCCCGAGGTGATGCCGTCGAGCGCGAGCGTCCACAATTTCCAGTAGTTGAACTTGGTCGCGCCGACGGTGCGCGGCGCGCGATCATAATAGACCGCGGCCTGGCGGAAGCCGCTCCACGCGAACATGCCCTTCATGAAACGGTTGCGCTCGGGCATGCGCTTGATCGCCTCGACCACCTGCCGGTCGAGCAGGCGGAAATCGCCGGCATGTTCGGGGATCTTGTCCGACGAGAGCCAGTTGTGCGCGCGGTAATAGAGGTCGGCGGTCAGCCGCTTCGGGAAACTGTCGGTCTCGCGGTTGCGGCGGACGCCATAGACCACCTCATGGCCCTCGCGCCATTTCGCCAGCATCTCGCCGATCACCTCGGGCGGATCCTGCAGATCGACGTCCATCGGGATGATCGCATGGCCGGCGGCATGATCGAGCCCGGCCGAGAGCGCAGCCTCCTTGCCGAAGTTGCGCGACAGGGAGATCGCGCGCACGCGGCGATCGGCGCGGTTGGCGCCGAGGATCGCCGGCAAGGTCGCGTCGGTCGAGCCGTCGTCGACGAACAGGATCTCCCAGGCCGGCCGGCGCCCGACCGGAAACAGCGCGTCGAGGATCGCCGAGACGCGCGCGACAAACGGCGCGATCGCCTCCTCCTCGTCCTTGACGGGCACGATCAGCGAGAGCTGGATATCGACGGGGACCACCATGTTCAGGCTCTTCCTGCCACAAAAATTGCGATCAAGGGTAAAGGAAATCGGTGCATTCAACCGAACACGAAGCGGCGGTTGAGCGCGAAGGTGACGAACGGGGTGACGAACAGCATCGGCACAACCGGCCACCAATTGGGGCCGTGCAGCGGGCCGGTCAGCACCCAGACGAACGCCGAGTTGAGGCCGAAGCTGATCAGCGACACCAGCGCGAAGCGTCCGGTGGTCCGGGCGGTATTGTCGCGGCTGCCATGGCCCCTGAAGCTCCAGCGGCTGTGCAGGACATAGCCGAACGCCATCGCCGTCAGATAGGCGAAGACATTGGCGAGCAGCGGCCACATGCCCACGAACTCGGCCAGCCCATAATAGACGCCGGCGCCGAGCGCGGTGACCAAGCCGCCGGTGAGGCCATAGCGGATGAGCTGCCCCATCACGCCGCCGCCGCCGGTCAGCAGGTGCATCACGCCCGACGGCGCCTGGTTCGAACCTTCCATCGAGCGAGCCTCTAGGCTTCGCGCTTCATCTTCTCAATCGCTCTGTTTATGGGGGAGCGAGATACCACACCCTTCCCCCTTGATGGGGGAAGGATACGGAGACTTAGGTCCGCCCCTTGGCGGGCCTTAGTCGGAGTTGGATGGGGGTGATGTTTGGCGAATGGCTCTACGCCGAACATCACCCCCACCCAGCTCCGACTAGGCCCCGCCGAAGAGGCGCGACCAAGTCTGCGCAACCCTCCCCCATCAAGGGGGAGGGGGATAAGCCGGGGCTGACGAAACGATGACCGAATCCTCCGCCTCGCGGCAC
>Ga0207641_10002838_pt1 | contig 15743 bp, 11 predicted proteins | sample KBSSwiS62_FD_184306 | JGI IMG/M metagenome (GOLD analysis project Ga0207641, IMG submission 184306) | Switchgrass rhizosphere microbial communities from Kellogg Biological Station, Michigan, USA - KBS Switchgrass S6-2 (SPAdes) (version 2) | ecosystem: Host-associated > Plants > Roots >... | reverse complement strand
CACGGGACACAAGGAGAGAATTTGATGTTCTCGTCACTACGGACACGCTTCGGCATCCCGGGAGTCATCTCGGTCATCGCCCTAGTCTTCGCAATGCTCGGCGGCGCCTACGCCGCCAACAACTCTTCAGGCGGTGGCAAGGCCACCGCCTCGGCCAAGGGCAAGAAGGGCCCGAGGGGTCCCAAGGGCACCACCGGCCCGGCTGGTCCGGCAGGACCCGCAGGTCCAGCCGGCGCCAAGGGCGACACCGGCGCCGCCGGCGCTAACGGCAGCAACGGATCAGACGGGGCCAAAGGCGCTACCGGGGCGACTGGCCCGCAGGGACTCACCGGCGCAACCGGGCCGATCGGGCCGACCGGCCCAAGCGGCGGTGGCGGTGGCGGCGGCGGTTGGTCGGACACCCTTCCCGCCGGTAAAACCGAGACCGGTGCCTTCTACTGGCGGGGGCTAGGGAACGCTGCGGAAAACGTGGTTTCGCCGATCAGCTGGTCGATCCCCCTGACCCCGGCGGACGCCGATGTCATCGAAATGCACCGTACAGACATAGATGGGGATGCGACCTGCACTGGAAGCTCCTTCAATCCCACCGCTCCGGCAGGGAAAATCTGCTTCTACGTCACAGAACAGCACGAATTCGAAGCTTTCGAAGTTCGTGCGCCTGACTTCGAATCAGGGGTTGGCACCGGCGGCGCCTTCATTTTTGCCGAAGGCACTATCTCGCCTTCCAATTTCACTCAGGGCGCCTTCGCGATCACGGCTCCGGCGGGGCCCTAAAGCACCCACCTCTAGCAGCAACGGAGATGACTCCAAACGTGGAGACGCAGTGGACCCGGATGGTCGAGCAGGCCGTCCGGGTTCCACTCCACGCACCTCAGCAGAAGGAGACGATCGAGTGAGAAGCAAGGCAAACACACACACGGCAGCACACGGGCGGGCCAGCCATATGCGCCCCCTGCTCCTTGCTCTCACCCTGGCCTTGGCGCTCGCGGCGCTGATCCCATCTGCCGCCTCCGCGGCGATCAGCCGCCCTTACCAGAGCTCCTTCGGCTCCTTTTTCTTCGGAGGCTCGGGCGATCACAACCCCGTGGCCCTCGCCGTCGATCAGTCAAACGGCGACGTCTACGCGGTCAAAGATACTTCCTCAGTTTCCTCAACTATGTCGAGGGTCGAACGCTTCGACTCCAGCGGCGCACCGAAGAACTTCACCGCCGGCCCTGACGCCGGGAGCAATGCCCTCTCTGGTTTCCGGCGACCCTCGGCGATTGCGATCGACAACTCAGGTGGTCCGCTGAACGGCGATATCTACGTCGTGAACGAAGAAGAAGGGCCTCCCCCAAACTTCTTCAAGGAAAGCAAAGTCAAGGTCTTCTCGCCGAGTGGCGAACTCCTCGGCGCCATCGACGGCTCGGGTACGAGCAGCGGTGCATTCAACCCATCCAGCAACCCCTGCGACGTAGCGGTCGACCAGTCAAACGGCGATCTCTTCATCGCCAAGCAAGGCACGGTTTGGCGCTACAGCCCCAAATCGCCCAGCGGCGAACTCACCGACGCCGACTACACGGTGACGGGGATCGGCGGCTTCCAGGCTGGCTGCGCCGGCCTTGGGATCAGCTCGGGCAGCGTGTACGTCGGCAACTCCAACTCCGGCGCTCTGCGCAAGTTCCCGCTGGCGAGCTTCTCGGCCGCGGTGCCGCAACTTCCCGAAGTTGAACCGATCCCGGGTATCGGTGGCGTAACCGGCCTCGGCGTCGATCCGAAAACGGGGGAAATACACGTCGATCGCGGCAACCGGGTGACCGTGCTCGACCCGGCCACCGACTCCCCGATCTACAGCTTCGGGCTCCATGCCTACTTCGATGAATCCAAAGCGCTCGCGGTCAAGAGCGCTCCCTCGGGTCCGGCCAGCGCCGTCTACGTCGCAGATCCGATCAGCCACGAGGTCGACGTCTTCGGCGCACCGGCCAACCTGCCGGTCTTCAGCCACCCCGAGGTCGCCAGCTTCGGCCCCGACGGCAGCACCGCCAGCTCCTTCTCCCAGCTCGACCAGCTCGGCTTCGACCAGGCTGGGAAAAAGCTCTACGCCCTCGACGACAAAACACCGGGGATCTACGGCTTCGACGCCTCCGCACCGCCGGCCTTTCCCGGCCTCGGTGGGTTCACGCCGCTCGGCACCGCGCCAATTGGCAATCCAGCCCAAAGCAACGACAAGCCAGGCCTTGCCGTCGACAACAGCGGCCTGGGCTCGGGCGGCCACCTCTACCTCTCCTCGGCGAGCACCGACTTGCTTTACGGCTTCGACTCCTCCGCCGCGGCGCTAGGCGGCTTCCCGGTCGATCCGGCAATAAGCCCCGGAGCGCCCAACGGCTCGCCCAAAAACCTCTGCGGCACCGCCGTGGACTCCGCCGGGCACGTCTGGGTCGCCAACTCGGCCACCAATCGCATCCTCGAGTACAGCGCCGCCGGCGCCTCGCTGCCCGGCGCTATCGACACCTCAGCCCAGGGGAGCCCCGGCAGCCCTTGTCGCCTTGCCTTCGACTCCGAAGACAACCTCTATGCCACGGTCAACGACAACGGCGACAAGGTCTGGCGCTACAGCGCCGCGAGCAGCTATGCGAGCGCTACACAGGTCGACGGTGCGCCCAATCCCGAAGCGGTCGCCGTCGATCCCTCCAACGACCACCTCTACGTCGCCCATTTCGCCTTCTCCGCGGGCAGCTGGGTCGACGAGTACGACAGCGGCGGCAACTTCGTCGAAGAGTTCGCCACCGACCTGAACAAGATCACCGGCATCACGGTCGACGAAAGCAACGGCAACGTCTACGTCGCCGCCGACAACAAGATCCACGTCCTCGGCCCCCGCGTCCTGCGTCCCGATCTGACGATCGCACCGGCCAGCTCGGTCACCAACACCTCGGCGACCCTCAACGGCACGATCGGCGCCCAGGGACTCGCGGTCAGCGATTGCCACTTCGAGTACGTGCGCGAAGCGGCTTTCAAGGTCAGCGGCTTCGGCGATCTGAGCTCAGGCGGCAGCGTGCCCTGCAGCCCCGCTGCGGGCTCGATCCCCGTCGATACGAACCTCCACCCGGTCAGCGCGTCGATCACGGGGTTGACCCGCAACGTGGCCTACCGCTTCCGCCTCGTCGCCGTTAACTCCAACGGCCAGAGCGCCAGCGAAGACGTCGGCTTCGAAAGCTTCGGACCGCCACTGGTCGAGACGACCGGCTCGCCGGTTCGCACCACCACGACTGCGCGCCTCGATTCACGCGTCGACCCACGCGCCGCCGCGTCCACCTACCACTTCGAATACGGCGACCAGGGCCCCTGCGACACCAACCCCTGCACGGCCACCGAAGTCCACCCGGCCGGCTCGGGCGATGAATTCGAGCTGGTCTCCCAGCAGATCGAAGGCCTGCAGCCAGGCGTCACCTACCACTACCGCGTCCTCGCCGACAACGGCAACCCCGACGGACCGGCCGCCGGGGAGGACATGACCCTCACGACCCGGGACTCGGAACCGGTGCTCTCCCACGGCCACCTGCCCGGCCCTCCAGGATCGGATCGCGCCTGGGAGCTTGCCAGCGCTCCCGACTCGGGCGGCAACCCGGTGGGACTGAGCCTCGCGGTCGAAAGGTTCTCGGTCGCCGACGCGGGCAACCGCGCCGCCTACGGCGTCGCGGGCGGCACCCCGGACTCCGAGACGGGCACCGCCGCCACGATGCTCATCGCCGAACGCACTGCCTCAGGCTGGCAGACGAAGCGCATCCTCCCCAGCCGCCAGGAGGCGACTGAATCCGTATGGACCGCTCCGGGTGGCCCTAGGGACCTCTCGGAAATGATCTCGCTGAACCGCCCCTTCTCCATCGCCGGCGAATCGACGTTCTGGCGGCTGACCCCGAACGGCCCGGCGCAGCAGCTGGAAGGCAGCGGCGAATCGATAGAAAAAGCCGGCCTGGTGGCGGTCTCGGAGAATTCTGCGCCGACGGTGGTAGTCAACCTCACCGGGACCTGGGATCCAGATCACCCCGTCGGCCCGAAAGACAGCAACATCTACGACGTCGGCTCGGGATCGCCGAGATTGCTCGGCCTGCTGCCCGACGGCACCATTCCGCCGTGCGGGGCAGTTGGCCCGGAAGCAGCAAGGGACCGTGTCTCCCATGCGGTCTCGGCCGACGGCTCACTGGCATTCTTCGAAAGCCAGGCCAACGCCTGCTCCGGCGCCCAGCGCCTCTACGTGCGCGACATCGGCGCCGAAACGACGACGCTGATCTCCACCCCGCCGGTCTCGGGGCCCGAGTGCGGTGCCACCTTCACCAAGTCGACCCCAGGCGCCGCCTTCTTCTACAGCGAAAGCCGCCTGGTGGCGGAGGACGTCGCGCCGGCAAGCTGCAACGGAAAAAGCGGCGACATCTACCGCTACGACCTCGGCGACGGCAGCCTGGAGTGCGTCACCTGCCTGTTCCCCGGGGTGGAAGCCGGAGTACTAGGGTCGCGCAACTTTGAGGTCGGCATATCCGAAGACGGCTCACGGGTCTACTTCGCGTCCGCCAACCGCCTGCTCCCCGGCGCCGCGCCCAAAGCAGGCATCTACCGGGTCGACGTGGCAAGCGGCGACCTCGCCTACGTCGGCTTCACGGGAGGCCGCATCGGCAGCATCGTTACTGCCAATCTGAGCGACGACGGCTCTGTGGCGGTCTTCTGGTCAAGCAGCCCGAGCATGAACGCGCTGGGCGGCCAGCAGAACGGCGGCACCCGCCAGTACTACCGCTACGACGATCGCGACCGCTCGCTGATCTGCGTCTCTTGTCCGGCTGACGGCTCGGCGCCGAGAGGTGAGGTTCTCGAAGGCGTTGCCGGAAATGGACCCGGGGCCAACCTAGGGTTCCTTGACGCAGCCGGCGACGTCTTCGCCTTCTCGACGCCGACGGCGCTGGTCGCCGCCGATCAGAACACCGCCGGGGCGGGGCAGAGCTCAGAAGCCGGCGAAGACGTCTACGAGTGGCGTGACGGGCGGCTGCTGTTGGTCAGCGACGGACTGACCAACTGGCCAGGCAACACTCCCCGTGTCATCGGCGTCACCCCCAGCGGCCACGACATCTTCTTCATCGAGGCCGCCCAGCTAACCCACGACGCCCTCGACGGCTACAGCCGCCTCTACGACGCGCGGATCGGCGGCGGCTTCGAATTCCCGCCGCCGCCCAAACCGTGTCCGCTGGAGGTCTGCCAGGGCATCCCGAAGGGAGCGCCCGAAGAAGCAGCACCCGGCACGGCGACGATCGCCGGAGTCGGCAACGCCACGGCGCAGAAGACCAAGGCGAAGAAGCACAAAGCCAAGAAGCACCAGAAAAAACACCACAAGAAGCAGGCCAAGAAAATGCACCGCAAAGCCAAGAGCAACCGGGGGGCAGGACGATGAGCATGGGACGACGCTTGATCTCGACCGCGGTGCTGGCCCTCTGCGCTCTCGGACTGCTGGGCGCGGCAAGCGCCTCGGCGGCGCCGATCTGGAACCTCGACCTGCACCATAACCAGACGCACTTTCCCCCCGGAGGGGAAGGCCAGTACGCGGTGGACATCGAAAATGTCGGCACCAGTGACAGCTCGGGGCCGCTGACCCTGACGATCAACCTGCCGGCGGGAATAACCCGCAAGGGCCCGATCCACTTCGAAGGGGCGCTGGGCGTATTGCAATGGAAATGCCCTGGCGTAGTGGGGGCCAAATCCTTCACCTGCACCACCACCGAATCGATCCCGTCCGACGGCATCAGCCTCTACTTCGGGGTGGCGGTCAAAGTCGCCGCCAGCGCCGAAGGGACCTTGATCACGACCGCCAAAATCGAAGGCGGTGGCGCCGCTGTTCCGGCGACGACCGAAGAGCCGACCGAAATCAGCCCAGAACCGGCTCCATTCGGCATTGTCGCACCGAGCTTCACACCTGACTTCCTGAAAGCCGACGCCCACACTCCCGAGCGCGAAGCCGGCGCTCACCCCAACCTCTTCCCGGTCCCCTTCGACCTCAACTCCTACGTCCCCGACCCGGTGAACTGGCCGACGGTGATGCAGGAGTCCGAAACCATCCGCGACCTGCACGTCGACCTGCCGCCGGGCTTCATCGGCAACCCCTCCGCGGTGGGCGAATGCACCCAGGTGGAGTTCCTCTCGGGCAGATGCCCGCTCTCCAGCGTGGTGGGGGTGCAGGTGCTGCGGCTCTTCCCGCTCTCGGGGGGCCCGGAAGAAATGTACACACCCCGAGTTCCCGTCTTCAACCTCTCCCACCCGCGCGGCACGATCACCGACCTGGCCTTCTACATCAACGGCAACCCGGTCCACGTCAAAGTCTCGCTGGACCCGGCCAACCGCTACGCGATCACCTCCGAAGCGCCGGTGATCAACGAGAGCCTGCCGCCGTACAACCAGAAGCTGACCCTCTGGGGGGTCCCCGGCGACCATAGCCACGATGCCTGGAGATTCAATTGCGGTCAGCCCAAATGCGCCATCGACGGCGCTCCCCGCCCCTTCCTCTCGATGCCATCGCAGTGCGAAGAGGACAACAGCTTCCGCTTTCACCACTACGACTCCTGGGAGAACAAGGGCGTCTTCAGCGCCCCCGACGTCAACTACACCCTGCCGGGAAAAATGACCGATTGCGACAAACCTAGGTTCGAACCCGACGTCGAAATCGAACCGACCGGCAAGCAGGCCAACACGCCGACCGGACTGGATGTCCACGTCAAGATCGCCCAGAACGAAAACCCCAACGCATTGGCGACACCGCCGGTGAAGCGCTTCACGGTGACGCTGCCCCTGGGGATGAGCTTCAGTCCATCCTTCGCCGACGGCCTGAAGAGCTGCACGCTGGCGCAGATGCAGCTGGGCAACAACGACCCGGTCGACTGCCCGGACGCCTCGCGGATCGGCGAAGTCTCGTTGCACACCCCACTGCTTCCCAAATCGGCAGAAGGGTCGATGTACCTGGCGGCGCAGAGGGATAACCCCTACAACTCGACCTTCGCCCTGCTGCTGGTCCTCCACGACACCGAAGAACGCGGCGCCCTGATCAAGATCCCGGGAAGGATCGACGTCGATCCCGTCACAGGGCAGATCGTCACCACCTTCAACGAAACGCCGCAGTTCCCCTTCGACGACCTGACGCTGAAGTTCCGCTCGGGGCCTCGTGCGCCGCTCGTCAGCCCGCCGACCTGCGGCAAGCAGACGATCGGGATCGAAGTCGCCTCCTACGCCCAGCCGCTGAAACCGGTCGACGCCTCCAACACCTACAACGTCACCGAAGGGCCGAACGGCACCCCGTGCCCACCTGATTCTCCGCACAGGCCCTTCAGCCCACGGTTCTCGGGCGGCACGCTCAACCCGGTCGCAGGCGCCTACTCCACCTTCCTCTTCCGCCTCAGCCGAGATGACCAGGAACAGGAACTGAGCCAGGTCACCTCGGTCCTACCACCAGGGCTGGTCGCCAAGATCGCCGGCATTCCCCTCTGCCCCGATCAGGCGATCGCCTCGATCTCAACCGCTGAGGGTGCGGGCGCCCAGGAGCTGGCCCATCCGGCCTGTCCGGCGGCAAGCCAGATCGGCTCGGTCTCGGCAGGTCTTGGAGCAGGACCGGGCCCCAACTACTTCCCCGGCAAGGTCTACCTCGCCGGCCCTTATAAAGGCGCCCAGTTGAGCCTGGCAGTGGTGGCCCCAGGAATCGCTGGTCCCTTCGACCTCGGCAACGTCGTCGTCAGGGCCGCCCTTCACGTCAACCCGGAGACCGCCCAGGTCACGGCGATCTCCGATCCCTTCCCGACGATCCTCCACGGGGTGATCCTCAGGGTCAGGGACGTGCGTTTGCGAGTCGATCGTCCCGACACGACGATCAACCCGACCAGCTGCGCCCCGAAGACGGTAAACGGCCAGATCTCCGGAGTGGGAGGGGCGATCTTCAACGCCTCGGTCCCCTTCCAGGTCGGCAACTGCGCCAGCCTCGGCTTCAAGCCGCAGCTCGACTTCCGCCTCTTCGGCGGAACCCACAGAGGAAGTCATCCCAAGTTCCGCGCGACCCTGCACATGCCCGAAGGCGGAGCCAACATCGCCGCGGCATCGGTCGCGTTGCCGCATTCGGAGTTCCTCGACCAGGGCCACATCGGCACCGTCTGCACCAGGGTGCAGTTCGCCGCCAACGCATGCCCTGCGGCTTCGATCTACGGAACGGTGAGTGCGAAGACGCCGCTGCTCGACGAAACGCTCTCGGGCCCGATCTACCTCAGGTCCTCCAGCCACCAGCTGCCCGACATCGTCGCGGCCTTCAGGGGAGGGCGGATCGACGCCAACCTGGTCGGACGAGTCGACTCGGTGAACGGAGGGATCCGCAACACCTTCGACTTCGTCCCCGACGTTCCGGTCACCGAAGCCACCTTCAACTTCTTCGGCGGTAAGAAGGGGCTGCTGGTCAACTCGCGCAACATCTGCAAAGGAACCCCGAAGGCGACTGCGATCTTCAGCGCCCAAAACGGTGACGCGCTCACTTTGCATCCGGCTCTTAAGAGCGCCTGCCCCAAGGCGAAGAAGAACAAGCGCTCACATAGGCGCCGCTAGGAGATGGCAAAGCTCGGCGCGATGGCGCTCCTCGGGAGCGCTCTGTTGGCTCTCGGCTCCCTCTCTTCTTGGGCGGGAGCCGAGGCGACGCAAAAGCAGGGCGTCAGGGTCACGGTTGACGGAGCTCTCTCGCCCAAGCGCCTGCCGAGGAAGGGAAGCGCCCCCGTATCGGTCTCGGTCAAGGGCGAGATCCAGGCCCTCGGAGGAGCATCGGCCCTGCCGCAGCTGCAAAAGCTCCGCATCGCGATCAACTCCGCCGGTCACATCGACCTCAGAGGCATCCCCCACTGCCGGATCAACCACATCAACCCCTCGACCAACGAGGAGGCGCTTGAAGCCTGCAGGAGCTCATTGGTAGGCGAAGGCTCCTTCTCGGCCAATGTGGTCCTGCCGGAGCAATCGCCCTTCCCATCGAAGGGAAAGCTCCTCGCCTTCAACGGCACGATCGGAAGAGCGCCAGCGATCTTCGCCCACATCTACGGCACCAACCCGCTGCCGACCTCCTACGTCTTCGCCTTCCGCGTCAAGCAGAGCAAGGGCACTTACGGCACCATCCTCGAAACCTCCTTCCCCAGGGCCACGGGTGACTGGGGCTACGTCACCGGGATCGACCTGCGGCTGAACAAGAGGAGCTTCATCACCGCTGGCTGCCCGGCGCCCAAGGGGCTCTCCAAGGTCCCCTTTCCCTTGCTTCGGACCGACTTCTCCTTCGCCGGAGGACTGAGCCTGACCAACACCCTGACCCGCACCTGCGAGGCGAAGGGATGAAGCCGAAGCTCACCTACGCCAACGTCGTCTCGACCCTGGCGCTCTTCGTTGCTCTGACAGGGGCAACCGCCTTCGCTGCCTCAAAGCTCCCCGACAAGTCCGTCGGGGAGTTCCAGCTGCGCCCCGGTGCGGTCACAGCGGAAAAGCTCAGGTCCAACGCCGTCACCTCGCCCAAGATCAAGTCCGGAGCGGTAAAGCAGGGAAAGATCGCCAACGGCTCCATAACCGCCGCGAAGATGACCGCCGGTTCTGTTGAAAACGGATCCCTAGTCAACGGCTCGGTCACCAACGAGAAGATCGCTCCCGAGGCGGTTACCGGGGACAAGGCCCTGGAGTCGACCTTCTCGCAGGTTCCCTCTGCGGCCAAAGCGGAATTCGCCACCAACGCCGAATCGGGCAATCCACCTGCCTTTGCCTACGTGACCAAAGAAGCGACGATCGATTCCTCGCTTTCCAAGAATGTCGCCCAGGTCAAAGACGGAAGTCTGGCGGGGATCTACTGCGTAGCGGTCGCCGGCTTCAACCCCAGGGGGGCTCAGGTGACTCCTCGCTTCGAAGTCTCCGGGGCGGTTACGGCTTACGCGATCGTCGGCGGCACAAGCTCCTGCCCTGCTCCGCAGGTCGAGGTGCAGACCTTCGACGGCGGAGTGCGGACCAGGGAGCCGTTTTACGTCGAGCTTTACCGGTAGGGCTAGGAACCCACATCCGGATCCGTGAGAGATGCGACGTCGGATAGGTCTACGGGCCGGCCGCGGGCGAGCTTCATCTGAATCAGGTCGTCGAGGCCCACGACCGGCACATCGAAGTCGCCGAGTCGGACCTGCAGCGTCGCCCTGCTCAGCTCGCTATAGGAGCGACCGCCGGGCACCTCGTGCATCACGTCGATGCCGCCGTCACGGGTGACGAACTGCCAGATCGTCGCCCTGGGAAGCATCTGCGGGTCGATCTGGACATCCTCCTCGCCGGGATTGAGCACTCGTGCGTCCAGCGAGCGGAGGGCCGCAGCGAGGCGGGCGAGGTTGGCGGGGTCAGGCGCCGGTATGAGATCCGCGTCGTTCGTCGTCCGCACGTGGCCATGCGTCTGTACGGCGAGCCCCCCAATCAGCACGTAGTCGACTTCGTGCTCGGCGAGAGCCCGGAGGATGCGCTCGGCGTCGAGAGGGGTCTCAGTCTCGGGCACGGGCCGCTCGTCCCGCCGCCCCGAGGCGCCCCGCCATGCGATTCCATGAGATCCCCAGCGCCAGACGCTCGCTGGGGGAGCGTTCGGCGGTCGCGCGCCGGTGGACTGGATCGTAGTCTCGCTCTGGAGCAACGCCGCTGAGCTCGAGACGCTCGCCCATGGCCCGCAGGTAGAGATCGAGGGTCTCCACGCCGGGCGAAACCTCGTCGGCCTCGAGTCGGCTGATGGCCGATTGGCGAGTGCCCACGCGCCTCGCCAGGCGCGCTTGACTTAGGCCGTGTCGGAGGCGAGTCGTGCGGATCAGCTGACCAGGAGTCACGAGGCTGAATTATAACAGATATGTGATGAATCAATGACTAGGCTGCCTGCCGCGGCCGGGCCAGGATCGCGGCCAGCTCAGGCCCAAGAGTCACCAGCGTCTCCGCCTCTCCCGCGGACACGCGGGCGCCGACGAAGGCCAGCGTTGCGTCGATCAGCCGCTCGTCGAGGCCGGGTGGCTGAGGGCCGGCCTCCTCGGGGTCGCGGCCGCGGCGCAGCATCGCGGCGAGGCGGGAGATCAGGATGCGGCGGGCGGCGGCGATCGCGCTCGCCTCGAGCGGTGCCTGGGTGCTGAGCAGCTGCGCCGCGTCGGGTTCGGCGGAGAAGAAGGCGAGGGCGGCCTCGATGCCTGCCGTGAGCGGCTCCGAGCGGGGATCCCGGGCGGCGCAGGCGGTCTCGATCTCCTCGCAGAGGCGGTCGGCGGTGGATACATAGGCGGCGAGGGCGCAATCCCAGAGGTTGCCGAAGTGCTTGTAGAAGGTGCTGGTCGAGACGCTCGCCGCTTCGCTGACGTCGGTGGTGGTGACGTTGGCGTAGCCGTGCTCCGCGAGCATCTCCGCCATTGCCGCGAGCAGCCGCCGCCGCTGGTGCTCGACGACCAGGTTGGCGGGGATGCCGTGGCGGCCGGCGGGGAGGCGACGGGGGAGTGGAGTGCCTGCCGAGAAGGGCCCGTCCTCGGGCTCGCTGGTGATCAGCCGCAGCTCGGTCATCGTCCCTCACCGCCGAGCCCGGCGCGGTCGCCCGCGAGCAGCTCCCTGGCCGCCTCGAACTCCGCTTCGGCAGCCTCCTTGCCGAGGTAGGAGCCGGCGGCGAGGTGCATCAGCTCGGGCAATGCGTCCCAGATGCGGCTCACCTCGCCCGCCGCCAGCACGTCGCAGAGGCAGGCCTCGATTCCGCCGACGACGAAGATCCCGGTGGTCTCCGGCGGCTCCTGGCCGGGGGCGATCTCGCTGCGCACGCTGTCGAGCGCCTGGGCGAGCCGCTCGAGCGCCTCGTCGTGCTCGCTCAGCGCCGCCCCGCCGGCGACCTGCGCCTCGATCAGCAGCGAGCGGGCGATCGCGGGCTGCTCGCTGGCGAACTGGAAGAGCCTGATCAGCCCCGCCCGCACTCCCGCCCGCCAGCCATCGGCCGACACCGCCGCCTCCAGCAGGCTGACGCCGAGCCGCTCGATCCAGGTCGCGTAGGCCTGCTGGAAGCAGTCCTCGAGGCTGTCGAAGTGGTCGTAGAACTGCTTGCGATGCCCGCCGCTGTACTCGAGCACGGCGCGCACTGACGCGCCGCGGTAGCCGAGCTCGCCGACGACGTGCAGCGCTCCTTCCATCTCCCCCTCGCGCACCGTGGCGTCGGGGGTGGGGACGGTTGTCTCGACTGGGAGCGCCTCCCCGGCTGCCGCGCAAGCTTCTGGTCGCATTGCGGTGCTCTCCTTGTCGCGAGCTTCTCCCGGTCTCCCGGGCTCCTCCCAATAGAAACTACTCCTTTTTTTCCGGATATGAAATCTTTTTAGGAAGAGCTATCCTCGGCTCATGCAGTACCTCTCGCAACGACTTGCCTCTGAGTCGGCGATGAGCCGGGAAGAAGAGCGCCCCCGTGGCCCCGTCGCCGCGACCCAGCGCGAGCGGATCCTCACCGCGACCGAGCAGCTGGTCGCCGAGAAAGGGGCGACCGGGGCGACGATCGAAGGCATCGTCGCTCTCGCCGGCGTCTCCTCGGTCACCTTCTACGACCACTTCAGCGACAAGGAAGCGTGCTTCGTCGCGGCCTTCGATCGCGCGGTCGGCGAGTTGCGGGCCGCCGTTCCTGCCGAGCCGACCGGGCCCGACCGGGCGCGGCAGGTCCTCGCCGGGTTGCTGAGGGCGATCGATGCCGACCCGGCGCGGGCGCGCCTCTGCTTCGTCGAGGCGCAGAGGGGCGGGCCGCAGCTGCGCGCTCACTACGAGGCGGCGCTCGACGCCGTTGCGGTCGAGCTTCCGGATTCGCTCGGGCAGGCGATCGTCGGCGGGCTCGCCTGGTTGTTGCGGGAGCGGCTCGAGCTGGGCGGGGGAGAGGGCGTGCAGGACCTTCTTCCGAGGATGACCGAGATCGTCCTCGACCCCTACCTGGCACATGGCTGACACGGCGCGAGAGCTCGCCGCCGGCAAGGACCGCCTGCCGCCCGGGCGCCACGGCCTGCCACGCGAATTCGTCGCCGAGAACCAGCGCGAGCGGCTGCTCAATGGGGTCGTCGAGGCCGTCGCCGAGCACGGCTTCAACGCGACGACAATCGGCAAGATCACCGATGCGGCGAAGATCTCACGACGCACCTTCTACGAGTACTTCGCGAGCAAGGAGGACTGCTTCCTCGCCGCCTACGAGATGGTCGACGCGCACGTTCGCGGCTCGATGCTGGCCGCCGCGACGACCGCGGAGCCCTGGCCCGAGCAGGTGCGGGCGAGGCTGGCGGCGCTGCTCGAGGTGCTCGCGCGCGACCTCGCCGTCGCCCGCTTCTACCTGACCGAGCCGCTCGCCGCGGGCGGCGAGATCGCCGCCCGCTACCGCGACGCGATGCAGCTCCTTGCCGAGACCATCCGGCCCCAGTCGGAGCTCTCCGAGATGGACGTCGAAGTCCGCGACCAGGCCCTGATGGGCGGCATCGCCACCCTGATCGCCCGCCGCCTCAACGCGGGCGAAGCGGGCCGCCTGGGTGAGCTGCTGCCGGACCTGACCGAGCTCGCCCTCGCGCCCTACCTGGGCCGCGACGAGGCCCGCCGCTTCGCCCAGAACCGGCCCTAGCGGGCCGACTCCCCCCTCGCTTCTCTGCTCTTCGATCCGGCGCCCCTCGCCGGTTTAGAGCCGTCTTCCTTCTCAACAAAAACTAAGACTTGCATTCAGAAAACGTTTCTTTTATGCTTCCGCCATAGCTCGTTTGCGAAAGCGGGCCAACACAGGGACAACCGAGCCTCGAGGAAGCCGCTAAGGGAAGCGGCGGGCAGAGGGGCTCACGGGACACAAGGAGAGAGATCTAGATGTTCTCGACGCTACGCAACCGCTTCGGCATCCCGGGAGTCATCTCGGTCATCGCCCTAGTCTTCGCAATGCTCGGCGGCGCCTACGCCGCCAATAACTCTTCAGGCGGTGGCAAGGCAACCGCCTCGGCCAAGGCCAAGAAGGGCCCGAGGGGCCCCAAGGGCGCCACCGGGCCGGCTGGTCCGGCTGGACCCGCAGGTCCTGCTGGCGCCAAGGGTGACACCGGCGCTCCGGGCGCCAACGGCACCAACGGCTCAGACGGGGCCAAAGGTGCAACAGGCGCGACGGGTCCGCAGGGACTGACCGGCGCCACCGGACCGATCGGGCCGACCGGCCCAAGCGGCAGCGGCGGTGGAGGCGGCGGTTGGTCAGACACGCTTCCCGCCGGCAAAACCGAGACCGGGGCCTTCTCGGCCCGAGGCCTTGGCAACGGCATCGAACCCTCCGTCTTCCCGATCAGCTGGTCTATCCCGCTGACCACGGCGGACGCCGCGGCCATCACCCAACATCTCACCGACGCAGATGGGGATGCGACTTGCACTGGTAGCTCCTCCAACCCCACCGCTCCCCCGGGGACGATCTGCCTCTACGTCATCGAAGAACACAACATGAACGCCGTCGAACTCTGGCGCACCGGGCTCGAAGGTCCAGGGGTGAGCACAGGCGGGGCCTTCATCTTCCTCGAATTCGCAACGCAACCTACTGATTTCACCGAGGGCGCCTTCGCGATCACCGCTCCGGTAGGTCTCTAGCACCCACACCCAGCAGCAACGGAGATGACTCCAAACGTGGAGACGCAGCTGCCCCGGATGGCCGAGCAGGTCATCCGGGTCGGGCTCCACGCACCTCAGCAGAAGGAGACGATCGAGTGAGAAGCAAGGCAAACACACACACCGCAGCACCCCGGCAGGCCAGCCATATGCGGCCCCTGTTCCTTGCTCTCACCCTGGCCTTGGCGCTCGCGGCGCTGGTTCCGTCCGCGGCCTCGGCGGCGATCAGCCGTCCGTACCAGAGCTCCTTCGGCTCCTTCTTCTTCGGAGGCTCGGGCGATGAAAGCCCCGTGGCCCTCGCCGTTGACCAGTCAAACGGCGACATCTACGCGGTCAAAGATACTTCCTCAGCTTCCTCAACTATGTCGAGGGTCGAACGCTTCGACTCCAGCGGCGCACCGAAGAACTTCACCGCCGGTCCTGACGCTGGGAGCAATGCCCTCTCTGGTTTCCGGCGACCCTCGGCGATTGCGATCGACAACTCAGGTGGTCCGCTGAACGGCGATATCTACGTTGTGTCCGAAGAACTGGGCCCTCCTCCAAATTTCTTCGGCGAAGCCAAAGTCAAGGTCTTCGCGCCGAGTGGCGAACTCCTCGGCGCCATCAACGGCTCGGGTACGAGCAGCGGTGCATTCAACGCATCCAGCAACCCCTGCGACGTAGCGGTCGACCAGTCAAACGGCGATCTCTTCATCGCCAAACAGGGCACGGTCTGGCGCTACAGCCCCAAATCGCCCAGCGGCGAACTCACGGATGCCGACTACACGGTGACGGGAATCGGCGGCGTCCAAAACGGCGGACACTGCGGCGGCCTGGGAGTCAGCTCGGGCAGCGTTTACGTCGGCGACTCCAACTCCGGCGCCCTGCGCAAGTTCCCGCTGGCGAGCTTCTCGGCCGCGGTGCCGCAACTTCCCGAAGTGGAACCGATCCCGGGTATTGGTGGCGTAACCGGCCTCGGCGTCGATCCGAAAACGGGTGAGATCTACGTCGACCGCGGCAGCCGGGTGACCGTGCTCGATCCGGCCACCGACTCCCCGACCTACAGCTTCGGGCTCCATGCCTACTTCGATCGCTCCAAAGCGCTCGCGGTCAAGAGCGCCCCCTCGGGTCCG
>Ga0207641_10002834_pt1 | contig 15760 bp, 10 predicted proteins | sample KBSSwiS62_FD_184306 | JGI IMG/M metagenome (GOLD analysis project Ga0207641, IMG submission 184306) | Switchgrass rhizosphere microbial communities from Kellogg Biological Station, Michigan, USA - KBS Switchgrass S6-2 (SPAdes) (version 2) | ecosystem: Host-associated > Plants > Roots >... | reverse complement strand
GCGATCGACTGCTTGGCGCGATCCATTTCAGACGTCGTGAACCCAAATTCCTTGACGCGCTGCGCTTCGGTGGCCAGCGTCGCCAGCCCGTCCTCGAGCCGGCCGTCCTGCACGCCGGCCGCCATCGAAAACGTCGACACGGTTCCGTTGAGGTTGCCGAAGTTCACGCCGGCGCCGAGGAACTTGGCATCCTCTTTTCGCGCCAGGTCGCCGAGCCGCGCGTCCATCATGCGCTCGACCATGCGCTCGATCAGCTGGCGGCGGTAGTCGCCCACGTGGAGCTCGCTCTCCCGCGGCCGCTTCCGCTCGATCGTCACCGTCGAACGCGTCACCTCTGGATCGGTCGTGACCGCCACCAGCAGCTCTTTGTGGAGCGGCACCGTCTGGTCCGGCGGCCTGGCTGCGGTCGCCCGCGCCCTGATCGGCGTGAAATTGGTCCGAATCGACTGCTCGATCTTCGGTACGTCGATGTCGCCGACCGCAATCACGGCCATGCGGTCCGGGCGATACCAGGTGTCATAGAACGCGCGCAGCCTCGCGACCGGCGCGTTGCGGATGATGTCTGGCTTGCCAATCGGCAGCCGATCCGCGTACCGCGAGTGATAAAACAGAATCGGGAACTGCTTGTCGCGGATGCGCGATCCGGCGCCGAGCCCGCCGCGCCACTCCTCGATCACGACGCCGCGTTCCTTGTCGACTTCCTCCTGGGACAACGACAGGCCGCCGGCGAAGTCGGACAGCGCGGTCAACGCCTTTTCGACGATTTCCGGCTGATCGCTCGGCACGTCGAACATGTAGACCGTCTCGTCGAAGCTCGTATACGCGTTGACGTGTGGTCCGAGGCGCGCGCCGACCGTCTCGAAGTACTTCACCAGCTCGCCCGGCTTGAAATGCGCGCTGCCGTTGAAGGCCATGTGCTCGATCAGGTGCGCGAGCCCGAGCTGATCGTCGGCTTCGTTGAGCGATCCGGCCTTCACTCCGAGCCGCAGCGAAACGCGCTTGGCCGGCCGGTCGTTCTGACGCACGAAATACTTCAGACCGTTGGGCAGCGTGGCGGTGTGAATGGCTTTGTCGAAGGGGACCAGCTCGCGGTAATCGATCGGCCGCAGCCCCGCGGTCGGTCTCGACTGGGCAACGGCCAGCGACGTTGCCGCCACGACCATCAACAAGGACATCCGCGCGCGAAGCAACATGCACCCCTCCAGAATCGATCGATCGTAGCACGTATAATTGCCACATGGACAAGGACTTCGAGGTAGTTGTCGCCGGCGCCTGCCGCACGCCGATTGGCGCGTTTGGCGGCGCGCTCAGGGACCTCGGCGCGGTCGATCTCGGCGCTATCGTGATTCGAGAAGCGCTCGCCCGGACCGGGGTGAAACCGGAGGATGTCGGCGATACGGTGATGGGATGCGTCCTGCAGGCGGGCGCGGGGATGAACGTGGCCCGGCAGGCTGGACTGAAGGCGGGTCTGCCGGTGAGTGTTCCGGGAGAGACGGTCAATCGGGTCTGCGGATCCGGGCTGCAGGCCGTGGTGCACGCCGTCGAAGCGATCCGCGTCGGCTATGTCGACACGATGGTGGCTGGCGGCACCGAGTCGATGTCGAACGCGCCGTACCTTCTGAAGGGCGCCCGCTGGGGTTACCGCATGGGCAACGCTGAAGCGATCGACTCGATGCTGCAGGAAGGGCTGACGTGCGCGATCGAGAAGTGCCATATGGGCATCACGGCCGAGGAAGTGGCCGGCCGCTACGAGGTGTCGAGGGCGGATCAGGACGCGTTCGCCGTCGAAAGTCAGCAACGCGCCGTCCGCGCGATCAGCGAAGGGCGTTTCAAAGAGGAAATCGTCCCCGTGCCTGTGCCGCAGAAGAAGGGCAGTCCGGTGATGGTGGACACCGACGAGTATCCACGTCCCGGCACGACGGCGCAGACGCTCGCCGCGCTGAAACCGGCGTTCCAGAAAGATGGCTCGGTGACCGCCGGCAATGCGTCAGGCATCAACGACGGTGCGGCGGCGATGATCGTGATGACAATGAAGAAGGCGCAGGCGATCGGCGCGACGCCGCTGGCGCGCATCCTGTCCTACGCCTCGACCGGCGTGGACCCGAAAGTCATGGGCATTGGACCGATCCCGGCCGTTCGCAAGGTGCTCGAACGCGCCGATCTCAAGATCGACAACGTCGATTTGTTCGAGCTGAACGAAGCGTTTGCCGCGCAGTCGATCGCCGTGGTTCGCGAGCTCGGCCTCGACAGCTCGAAGGTCAACGTGAACGGCGGCGCGATTGCGCTCGGCCATCCGATCGGGGCGAGCGGTGCCCGGGTCCTGACGACCCTGATCTACGCGCTACGGGCGCGGAGGCTGCGGTACGGCGTCGCGTCCCTTTGCATCGGCGGCGGCATGGGTATCGCGATGGTGGTGGAAGCGCTGTGACACCCGCGAAGTCTCAAGTGTCAAGTCTCAAGGCTCACGTGACGACGACGCGCGACGTTCGAGACCGGTTGATCGCGCACGCGCGCGAGGAGTTTCCTCGAGAGTGCTGCGGCATCCTCCTCGGCCGCGGCGATGAGATCGTGGAGGCGCGGCGCGCGCGCAATGTGGCTTCGTCGCCGGCGACGCGGTTCGTCATCGACGCGAAGGATCACATCGACGCGCGCCGTGACGGGCGGGCGCGCGGCCTCGAGATCCTCGGCTTCTATCACTCGCACCCGCATGGCGCCGCCGTGCCTTCAGCCACCGATGTCGCGGAAGCCGCATATCCGGGCAGCGTGTACGCCATCATCGGGCTCGCCGCCGACGCGGCCGAGGTGCGGGTGTTCGAATTCGCCGACGGGAACTTTCACGAGCGCCCGCTCGTCACAGTCGGCTGAGTGACCAGGTCTTCCTCGTCCGCGCTGTCGCTCGCCACGCTGTTCTGGCTGGTTGCGCCGGCCGCGATTCGCGCCCAGGATCCTCCTTCGCCCGTCGTTCAGCCCGCGCCGATCGTCCGCGAGGTCCGGGTCGCCGGCGCCAGGGAGTTGTCGGAGGACGTCGTTCGCCGTGCCGCGGGCGTGGTGGTGGGCGAACCGCTGGCTGAAACGCAGACCGGCGCCGTGGATCGCATCACGGAGAGCGTCCAGCGGAAATACCGCGACGAAGGCTACAGTTTTGCGAGCGCGCAGGTGTCGTTCGATCCGGCGTCCGGTGTGCTGACGATCGACGTCAACGAAGGGACGATTGACGGCGTCGAGTTTCAGGGCGTCGACGAGAAGCTCGCGCAGCGGTTCGCCAGCGAGTTCGCGCTGCGCGCCGGCGACGTGTTCAACCGCGAGCGCGCCCAGCACGCGCTGGACGCGTTGCTCCAGCAGACGCGCGGCGCGATTCGTCCCGGCCGTCTGTACGGCGACGGATCGACGTTCACGCCGGCCCGCGACATGCGGCGACGACGGGGATCGTTCGATCTCGTCGAACGCGACGGCCGGCGCGTGTTGCTGGTCGGCCTGCGCGAGCCCCCGGGGCGCTTCAAGATGGTTCCCGACCTGGGCGAGCGCGAGGACTGGTTCTCCGCCGTCGACGGCTTCGTACCGTCGCTCGGATTCGGCGCCGCCGTATTCGATCACGATCGCTTCAACCACACCTACGTCGCCGGCCACCTGTCCTACAAAGTCGCGTCCGAGCATGCCGGTTATGCGCTGGGCTTCGAGCGCCCGTTCTTCACGGCGCCGCGGCTCTTTCTCGGCAGCGAGCTCTACAACCTGACCGCCACCGACGACCGTTGGCAGCTCTCCTCGACAGAAGCGAGCCTTGCAGCGGTTGGGCCGCGCCACAGCTACCGCGATTACTATCGCCGCTACGGCGTGCAGGTCGGCGGCGCGCTGCGCGTGCACCCGCAGGTGGAGTTCCTGTTCGCCTGGCGCGGCGAGCGCCAGGAGTCGCTGGTCGACGAGAGCGATTTCAGCCTGTGGAACGACGACGACCCGTTCCGGCCGAACGTCGTCGCGACTGACGGTCGCATGAATGCGGTGGAGGTCGGCGTGTCGATCAACGGACGCGGCTTCGACCAGGAATCGCTCGAAGCGACCTATCGCCGGCATCAGCTCGAGACGCCGTTCGGCGAGCGCCTGGGCGATTCCGATCACGGGCGCGATCGGTCGCCGCTATGGAGCATCGACTGGACGTCGGAGATCTCGACGCCAGGGGTGTTGAACAGCGACTTCGATTTCAAGCGGCACATCGTCAGCGGCCGGGCGTGGTTTGCGCTGTCGCCCCATCAGGATTTCGGCGTCCGCGCGATTGGCGGCTGGTCCAGCGGCGACTTGCCGCCGCAGCGCCAGTTCGGGATTGGCGGCATCGGGACGGTGATCGGTTACGACTTCAAGCAGGAGGTCGGCGACTCGATGGCGCTCGTGAATCTCCAATACGCGCTCGGCTGGCGCAACGGCTTGAAGCTGTTCGGCTTCTACGACGTCGGCCGCGCCAGCCCGCTAGCGCCCGCCGCCAGCGCGCCGTGGCTGAACGGCATTGGCTGGGGCCTCGGCATCGGCGACGTCCGCGTCGACTTCGGCTACAAGGTTAACGACATTCCAGGCTCGCTTCAGGTGCTGGTCCGGCTCAGCCGGGGTTTCTGACACTACGCATCAGCATGCGCACTGTTTGCGCATTCGTCGTTGCCTTTCTGCTCGCCTCGCGTGTGCTCGCGCTCGATCTCCAGGTGAAGGAGGTGCGCGCGACGTCTACGATTGTCCAGACCACGCTCGAAGTCCGCGATGTCGTGCCCGAGCGCTTCAAGAAGATGCTGGACAGCGGCAATGTCCTGCATCTGCGCCTGCAGGCCGAATTGTGGGAGAGCCGGCCAGTCTGGGACCGTCTCGTGTATCCGGCGATCACCCGCGTGTTCCGCCTGGTGCGCGCGGTCTCGGGCGGCGATCTGTCGATCTCCGACGGCGCCGGCTCGTCAACGAGCTATGCCACCGTGCCCAATCCGCTCCCGTTACAGCTGGATCTCGGCAATCGCGATCGCATCAGCGCCTCGCAGAAGTATTACGTTCACGCCGTCGTCACGCTCGGCACCATCGCCGAGCGCGAAGTCGATGCCGCCGGCGATGCGGTGTTCGGAAAGGAATCCGAGACCAACGGGCTTGGTTCGCTCGGCCGTCTCGTGTTCCGGACCGTGCTGCAGGTGAGCGACTACCTGCAGAGTGTCACGACGGAGGCGCGCAGCCGGAAGCTGTCAGGGGCGGACCTGCTGAGGTAGCGCTTACTCGTCCCGTAGCGCCACCAGCGGATCGACACGGCTCGCGCGGAGCGCCGGTATCAGGCTGGCTATCGCCGCGATCAGGGCGAGAAGCGTCGCGGCGCCGGCGAATGTGGCGACATCGGTCGGGCTCGTGCCGAAGAGCAGCGCCGACATCAACCGTGTGATCGCCAGCGCGAGCGCGAGGCCGATCGATACACCGAACGCAGCGAGCCGCAGTCCGTGGCCCAGCACGTCCCGGATGACGTCGCGCCCGGTCGCGCCAAGCGCCATGCGCACGCCGATCTCGCGACGCCGCTGCGCCACGATGAAGGCCAGCACGCCATACAGGCCGACCGCCGCGAGCAGCGCCGCGACCGCGCCGAAAATCGACAGCAAGGTGACGCTGAAACGCCGCCGCTGTAGCGAATGGGACAGCTGCTCGTCCATCGTGAGCACCGCCCCCACCGGCTGATCCTTGTCGACCTGCCAGATCGCGGCGCGGATGGCGTTGGCCATCGATGACGCAGCCGCCGGCGTTTTCGCGACGATGACCATGGATGGAAACGCATCCTGACGATAGGGCACGTACAACGTCGGCTGCGGCGCGAGCTCGAGCGATGCGGAGCGAACGTCGCCGACGACGCCCACGACGGTGTACTCCGGGCCGGGCACGTCGATCTGAAAGTGCTGGCCGATCGGATCGCGACCCGTCCAGTACCGCTGCGCCATCGAGCTGCTGATGATGGCGACTCGCGGCCGTCCTTCGCGGTCGCCGTCCTCGAACCCTCGGCCGCGCAGCAATGGGATCCCCATCACCCCGAAATAGTCAGGCGATGCTGTTCGATAGTTGGCGGTCGCCTGAACGTTGGGCGGCACGTCCTTGATCGCGAGGCCGCGCGTGCTGTTGCCGGGCAACAGCGGCAGGCGGCTGACCGCGCCCGCGCGCTGGACTCCGGGCACCTGACTCACCGCTCGGACGACCCGCTCCCAGAATTCCGCCCGCTGCGCCGGCGTGTAGCGCGTCGCTCCAGGCGCGATCCCAAGCGTCAGCACGCGCTCCGGATCGAAGCCGCTGGACACGCGCTGCACCTGGATGAAACTGCGGACGGTCAGTCCCGCGGCCACGAGCAGCACGAGCGACAGCGCGATTTCTCCCGCGACGAGGACGCCGCGGAGGCGCCGCTGCCTCGTGCTGGCGCTGCCACGCGCGGTCTGTTTGAGATCCTCGTTGACGCTGAGCCGGGTCATCTGCCGGGCGGGCGCCAGGCCAAACAACAAACCGGTGACCGTCGACAACCCGAGGCCGAACAGCAGCACGTTCCGATCGATCGCCACGTCTCCCGCCACCGTGAGATCGCTGGGGCTGAGCGAGACCAGGGCTGGCACCAGCCACATGGCGAGCAGCACCCCTGAGACGCCGCCGATGGCGGCGAGCAGCAGGCTTTCGGTGAGCAGCTGTCCAACAATTCGACCGCGCGACGCGCCGAGCGCCACCCGGAGCGCAATTTCCTGATGCCGCGCCGACGCGCGCGCCATCAGCAGGCCGGAGACATTGGCGGCGGCGATCAGAAGGAGCAGACCGACCGCCGCAAACAGCAGCAGCGTTGTCGTCCGGATGTCGCCATCGAGCAGATCCTGGCGCAACCCGACGAGCGTCGCGCCGACGTTCTGATTGGTGTTCGGGTAGTCGCGTTCCAGGGACGCGGCGACCGCGTCCATATCCGCAGCAGCACCCTTCTGGGTGACGCCAGGCTTGAGTCGAGCGAGCACGAAGAAGTACCCGTGATTGCGCTGTGTGGACGGATCCTGGGCCGCGGACAGCAGCGGATCGTCGGGCACAGGCCAGTGCGGCGGGACCCAGACCTGCGCCTTCCCTGGGTAATCGATGCCGGGCGGCATGATGCCGACGATCGTGTACGTCTCGTTGTCGAAGCGCACACGCTGCCCGATCGCGTCCGGCCGGCCGCCGAACCGCTCCCGCCAGAGCGCGTCGCTGATCACCGCCGTACGATGTGCTCCGTGAATCTCATCCTCGCGTGTGAAGGTGCGGCCGAGCGCTGCCGTGATCTCGAGAACGTCGAAGAAGTTGGCGTTGACCATCGCCGCGCGGCGGCGCTCCGGTTGATCGCCGTCGGTCAGCGTGACACTGGCTTCTCGAAAGGCGGTCATCCCCGTGAAGCTGTGATTGCGGGCGCGCCAGTCGAGGAAGTTTGCCGGCGTGGCGTCGCCGTTCGATTGACCGGTGTGCCGATTCGAGCCGCTCACCAGCACGAGCTCGCCCGCGCGCGGATACGGCAGGGGCCGCAACAACGTGGCGTTGACGACACTGAAGATTGCCGCGTTGGCGCCAATACCGATGGCGATCGTGGCGATCGTGATCGAGACGAAACCTGGTGACCGTACGAAGGTGCGTCCAGCGTAGCGGACGTCTTGCCAGATCCGCTCCATCACTGAGCCCTCAACGCTTCCACCGGCGGAATGTTCGCCGCGCGCCGCGCTGGCAGATAGCTGGCCAGCAGCGCCGCGGCGCCAAGGACGCCGATGACTGCGGCGAAGGTGACCGGGTCGGTGCCGGTGGTTTCGTAGAGCAGTGTCGCGATCGTGCGACTCAGACCAAGGGCGAGCAACACGCCAAGCGCCAGGCCGAACACGGCCAGCCGAAGTCCGTCGAGCACGATCATCGTCAGCACGTCGCCCATCGTCGCGCCCAGCGCCAGACGGATGCCGATCTCAGACGTCCGCTGGCTGACGGCGTACGACATCACGCCGTAAATGCCGATCGCGGCAAGCGCCAGCGCGAGGTTCGCGAAGATCGTGAGCAGCGTCGAGCTGAAGCGCGCCTGCGCCAACGACTTGGCGACCCACTGATTCATTGTCCGCACCTCGGCGACGGGCTGGTCCTTATCGAGCGAGCGGATGGCGCGCTCTACGCTGGGGGCCATCGACAGCGGTTCCTCGGCCGTGCGGACCGTGAACGTCATGCCCGAGTAGGCCAGCTGCGGGTGCGGCCAGTACGTCGTCGGATGCGGCGCGGTCGTGAAATCGGCGAACTTGACGTCGCCAACGATGCCGATGATCTCGGTGGGGACGTTCGGACGGGTCATCGCGATCACGAGACGCTTGCCGAGCGCGTCGCCCTGCGGAAAGTAGGTGCGCGCGAGCGACTCGCTGACGATCACGACGTTCGATTTCTCCGCCATCTCGCGCTCGCTGAAGAAGCGGCCGCTCTTCAGCGGCACGTTCATCGTCGCGAAATAGCCGTCGTCGCACACGCTGACGTCGACGACGTAGTCGTGCCCCGGTGGTGGTGGCGGCTGGCCTTCGATCGTGAACCCGGTGCCGGCGCCGAGGCCGGTGAGCGGCAGGTAGCTGATGGCGCCAGCCGCCTGGACGCCGGGGATCTCCTTGATGCGCCCGATCGCCTCGTGGAAGAACCGGATCCGCTGCACGTCGTCGCGGTACTTCGTGTTCGGTAGCTGCAACCGCATCGTCAGGATGTTGCTCGTGCTGTAGCCGGGATTGACGCGCCGCAGCGATCCGAAGCTGCGCAGCATCAGTCCGGCGCCGACGAGAAGCACCGCTGCTAGCGCGATCTCCGAAACGACGAAAGCCTGCCGCAGGCGGCGATGCCGCAGGCCGGCGCCCACCTGGCGCGCGCCGTCCTTCAGCGTCTCCTGAACGTCGGTGCGCGATCCTTCGAATGCCGGCGCGAGGCCGCACACGATCGCCGTCAAGAGGGACGCCGTCGCCGTGAACAGGAGAACCGGATAGCTGAGGCTGACCGCGCTCGTCGTATTGAGATCGACGGGACTGAGCGCGAGCAGTAACGCGATGCCCCATTGGGCCATGAGGAGGCCGAGTGCGCCACCAAGCGCGGCGAGGACAAAGCTCTCGGTGAGCAGCTGGCGGAGCACCCTCGAGCGCGCGGCGCCGAGCGCCGAGCGGATGGCGATTTCGCGCCGCCGCGCCGCGCCTCGAGCCAGCAGCAGGTTGGCGACGTTGGCACACGCAATTAGGAGAACGAAGGCCACGGCGCCGGACAGCACCAGGAGCGCGGCACGGTACTCGCCTGATAGTTGATCGTGGAGCGGAAGGACGCGCGCGCCCCATCCTTTGTTGCGATCGGGAAACTCGGTCGCCAGGGCAGCCGCAATCGCGCTCAGTTCCGTCTGCGCGCGCGCGACGCTGACACCGGGTTTGAGTTGCGCGATGGCCTGCATGTAGCGGCCGCCGAAGTCGCGCGCGTCGGCCGGCAGCACGTACGGCCTCCAGAGATCCGCCGGTTTGCCCGCAATCGAGAGTTCCTTGACGAAAAGCCGGAAGCCTTGCGGCATGACGCCGACGACGGTCTGCGGCCGCCCGTTCAGCTGGATGGTCTGGCCGAGGATCGCGTGATCGCCGCCAAAGCGGCGCTGCCAGAAGTCATAGCCAAGAATCACGACTGCGGCCTGCGGGTCGCGATTCTCCGCGTCAGTGAAGGTGCGGCCGACGAGCGGCGATACCCCGAGGATCGGAAAGAATGGAGCCTCGACGGTCTGCGCTACGATCTCTTCCGGGTCGCCTCGACCGGTCAGGTTCACGCTCAAGTCGACCATGGCGGCCATCGCATCGAATGACGCGCTGCGCTCACGCCACCGTATGAAGTTGGCCGGGCCCACCGAGTTGCTCTTGCCTGGCCGGTGCGCCCCTTCCTCCCACACCGACACAATGCGATCCGGCTCGCGGAACGGCAGCCGTTCGAGCAGCACGGCATTGACGATCGTGAAGATCGCCGTGTTGGCGCCGATGCCGAGCGCGAGCGCGATGACCGCGATGGCGGTGAACCCCGGCGTGCGCACGCACATCCGGAGGGCATAGCGAATGTCTTGAAGCAGGGTGTCCATCAGCGGGTTAGAAGGCTAGCGACGTGCCAAGGTTGGCACGCTTCGATTCGACGAAAATGGTGGGAAAAACCGCCGGCACGCCGGCCCCGGCGTCGTGACTGTCCGGTTGTGGGACGCTACTGACCGCCTTCGCGGAGACCCGGGCGGATCTGCACGTTGACGGTCGCAAAGCCCACGGCTTTGTCGTGGCGCTTGAGCCGGAACGTCACGCGGAACATGCCTGCCCGCGGGAACACGTGCTGCACCGTGAAGCGTCGCTTGATTTCAGACTTGCCGGCTTCGTACGGCGCGCAATCCGTCGAATTCTCCGACTCGGTGCCGTCGCCCCACGCCCAGACGACAGCGGGGCAATAGTACTCCTCGTAGTCGTTGGCGCCGCCCATCAGCTCCGCCGTGAGCACGACGCGCGCGGGCGAGATCGCGATCATCGGCTGCGCTTTCAGTGAAAGCTTCGGGCGCTGTGACTCGGGCGATTCTTTCGTGTCGGGCTTCTGTGCCGCGATCGACAACGACGCAGCGGCCAGTCCCAGGCAGACGGCGCCGGCCGATGCGTAACGCCGCAGGTGCTTCATGATTCAATCCTCGCCGGCAGGAACTGCACTCAATTGTACCGTCCGCATTGGGCGCGGGCAAGCAGCATCAGGGATAATACGAGCGATGCCCATCGCGATGACTTCAACCTCGATCAGCTGTGTGAACGACCCACTTTCGGCGGCAACGGCGGACCTTCTGGTGGTCCCGTGGTTCGACGATCCCAGCTCCGCCGTACCCGGACTCGATGCCGCGACCGGTGGAGAAATTGCGCGCGCGCTGACGAGCCGCGAGTTTCAGGGCCAACCGTTCGAGATTCTCGTGACGCCGTTCACCGATCGCCAATGGCGAGCGCGGCGAGTGGCGCTGATCGGGGCGGGCCGAAGCGACGAGTGTGGCGGCGAGCTCATCAGAAAGCTCGCGGCCGCCGCTGGTCTTGCGGCCCGGCAGAAACGGGTCGCCAATGTGGCGTTCGTCGTCCGGGGGCGGGGCGACGTTGCGGAGCTGGCACAAGCCGCGTCCGAGGGGTTGACGCTGTCGGAGTTTTACAGCGGCGCCTACAAGACGTCGCTGACCGGCGATCAACCGCCGGCGCCGCCGCCTGCCTGGACCGTCGTCGTCGAAGGTGGCGGCGACGTCGTGGAGCGGGCGGGACGTGCGGTCGCCCGCGGCCGGATTCTCGGCGAATCGTGCAACCTCGCGCGCGAGCTCGCGAACGAGCCGGGCAACACGCTGACCCCCCGCGAGTTTGCGAAGCGAGCGGCGGCCATCGCGGCGGACGCGGGCGTCACAGTCGAGATTCTCGACGAACAGCAGATTGAGAAGCTGGGCATGGGCCTGCTGCTGGGCGTCGCACGTGGCAGCAGCGAGCCGCCCCGCTTGATCGTGTTCCGTCACGATCCGCCGGGTGCTCCCGATGCCCCGGTGCTCGGCCTGGTCGGCAAGGGCATCACGTTCGACACCGGCGGCATCTCGTTGAAGCCCGCGGAAAAAATGGAGCAGATGAAGGACGACATGGCCGGCGGCGCGGCGGTCGCCTGCGCCATGCGCGCGATTGCGCTGCTGAAGGCGCCGGTACGCGTCATCGGCGTCGTGCCGACGACGGAGAACATGCCAGGCGGCCGGGCGATCAAGCCGGGTGACATCCTGAAGAGCGCCGCCGGCAAGACGGTGGAAGTGATCAACACCGACGCAGAAGGCCGCCTCATTCTCGGCGACGGGCTGTGGTACGCGCGGCAGCTGGGGGCCACACACCTCGTGGACGTCGCGACGCTCACCGGCGCCGTCGTTGTCGCGCTCGGCAAGAGCACGAGCGGCCTGTTCGGAACGCCGCCGGAATGGGTGGAGCGTGTCCGCAAGGTCGCCGATCGGGCCGGCGATCGTGTCTGGCCAATGCCGATGTTCGACGATTACAAGGAGCAGTTGAAGAGCGAGATCGCTGACTTCACGAACACCGGCGGCCGGCCGGCCGGATCGATTACGGCAGCGATGTTCCTGAAAGAATTCGCCGGCGATCTGCCATGGGCGCATCTCGACATCGCCGGCACCGCGTGGATGGAGGAGGCGAAGCCCTTCCAACCCAAGGGCGCCACCGGCGTCGCCGTGCGAACGCTCGCAGAGTTGGCATTTGCGATGAAGGGTGAGAGCTGACAGCCGGTGCTTAGAAACCGAGGGGAACGCAGAGATCGCAGAGAGAATATTTTCTCTGCGCGCTCCGCGGGCGCTGCGGTTAGAGGGGTTTAGCCGATAGCCGATGTTGCAATCCCAGCAGAAACCGATTGTCGTGAAGATCATCGAGTCGCCCAACAAGGAGCTCGGCGGCCTGGCGGACGTTCTTCTCGGCTCGCTCGGGTTGACGGGCGTCCTCGTGCTGGGAGCGCTGGTCGCGGCGCTGATCTTCGGCAGCGTGCTGTTCTGGATCCGCTCGCGCCAGGGCCTGTAACGTCGGTGCCACGGCTCATCACGAAGAGACGAAGAATACGAAGATCACGAAGTCTTGGTGTTCGAAAAACATGCTTTCGTGGTCTTCGTGTTTCTTCGAGGCTTCGTGATGAGGCGTGATTACTGTGACGCGACGCTGGTCGCGCCCTTCAGAGACGTCTGGTACTTCCGAATCGCGTCGAACAGCGCCTCGGCGATCCGCTGCCGGTAGACATTCCCCTTCAGCAGCCGCGCTTCCTGCGGGTTCGTCACGAACGACACCTCGGCGAGCACGCTCGGCATCACCGCGCCGATGAGGACCACGAACGGCGCCTGCTTGACGCCGAGGTCTCGCAGCGTCCGATTCGAGGTTCGCAGCCGTTCAACCATGGCGCGCTGCACCTGCGTGGCGAAATCGCGCGACTCGTCGACCTTGTTGTGCAGCGCGATCGCTTTCACGAAGTCCGGCAGCGCACCCATCGCCTGCGCCGAGGTCGCGTTCTCGCGCGCTGCGACCGCCGCCTCGCTCTGATTGTTCGCGAAGTTTAGGAAGTAGGTTTCAATACCGTGAGCCTGCGTGCTGCCGCTGGCGTTGGCGTGAATCGACAAGAACAGGTCGGCGCCTTCGCGATTGGCGATCGCAGTGCGCTCGGGCAGCGGAATGAAGTCGTCGGTGCGCCGCGTGAGGATCACATCGACGCCGGGGACTTTCTGAAGCAGCTTCTCGAGGCGAAGCGTGACGTCGAGCACGAGCTCGGCCTCCGTGACGCCTTTGCCCTTCGCGCCCGGATCGTGACCGCCGTGACCGGCATCGATGACGATCCGCGAAACACCCAGCCCGAGCTGACGCGCGATCGATAGTCCGCCTGCGACATTCCTGGCCGGCGGCTCCGGTGGAGGCGCCGTGGCTGTCGCTACGACTGGCGGTACCACTGATGCCGTCGTCGTCGCTGGCACCGGCACGCTTGGCGGCGGCAGCGATAGCGGCGGCGGCGATGGCGGCGCGACGACCGCTACAGCGGAGGATCGTGCGGTGGCGATGATCACACCGTGCTGCGGCGTGACGGCCGGCGCGGACCGTAGCCAGATCGCGACCCGTTGCGCGGCCAGGCTCGCCGGGGCGGTGTCCAAGGCCTTGCCTCGCACGCAATCGATCACCAGACGGTAGGGGTTGTACAGCGGGTAGACGCTGTAGCTCGTGACCCCGTCCGCGTCGAGCACGACGCGCGTGGTGTTGTTTGGATGCCGGCCGAGGCGCACCTGCCGCACGATATCGGCGTCGCTCTCGAATCTCAGTGTCCGATCGAGAAGCGCGGGCGCCGGCCGCGTGCCGGGGAGGTCGAGAAAGACGCGTGTCGGATCAGGAATCCGTTCGTCGTGAAACGGGACTTCGCCGTCGAGCTCGATGGTGACGCGAACGGCATCGGGCAGCACGCTGCGGCGGATGTCACGAATCGTGGCGATCGAGCTCGACGCCGAACGCGGTGGGGCGGTGCGTGCGGCGGCAGCGCTGCCCGTCGCTGCCGGCGCGGGCTCCGGCGCTGGCGCAGTCGGGGTCGCGGCTCGCGGTACTGCGGCGGCGGTCTGCCGCAGCACCGCCGGGACCTGCTTCGCCAGCTTGCTGGTGGGATAGGCCGTGACCAGCCGCTGAAGCAATCGCACGCACGTGTCCTTGTCCTGCGCCTGGCCGAAACGCCAGAAGGCGTCGAGCGCCAGGTGGCCCGCCTGCCAGAGCGCATTGTCGCTATAACCGCTCGCCGGGTACTGCGCCACGATCGCGTCGTAGGCGCGGACGACCGCGCGGACCTCTTCGAGCTTGAGCGGCGCGTCCGGGTCGGCGAGCGCGACGCGAATCGCCCTTTCACGCGCCATGGTGTCCACGTACATCGCCGCGACCGGTGGTGCTGCGATGACGGTCACGCCCCGAAGGCAGAGGCCGGCAAGGCCGCCAAGCAGAAGAATCCGCGCCCGTGTCATAGAGCTACCCTCACCTCAGCTGTGCATCCACTTCGTCGAAGTACTGTTTGTCGACGAGCACTTCGCGCGCTTTTCCGCCGGCGGCCGGTGACACCAGCCCTTCCATCTCCATCATGTCGATCAGCCGCGCGGCGCGGCTGAAGCCGATCCGCAGGCGCCGCTGCAGGTACGAGATCGAGGCCTGGCTGCTCTGCACCACGATGCGGGCGGCTTCGTCGTACAGGTCGTCCTTGTCCATCTCGACGGCGTCGGTCGGCGATTTGTCCTCGGCCGTGATCGTCTCGTCGTATACCGGTTTGCCCTGCTTGCGGAGAAAGCTCGCGAGGCGCGCGCTCTCTTGTTCCGAGATGTACGGCCCGTGCAGCCGGATGAACCGCGAGGAGGCCGGCGGCAGCAACAGCATGTCGCCCTTGCCGAGCAACTGCTCGGCGCCGTTGCCGTCGAGAATGGTGCGCGAGTCGATCTTCGAGGCGACCCGGAACGCGATCCGCGCCGGCAGGTTCGCCTTGATGAGGCCGGTGATCACGTCGACCGACGGCCGCTGCGTCGCCAAAATCAGATGGATGCCGACGGCGCGCGCCATCTGCGCGAGGCGCGCGATCGATTCTTCCACCTCGTTGCTGGCGACCATCATCAGGTCCGCGAGCTCGTCGATGACGACGACGATGAAACAGAGCGGCTTCGGCGTCTCGCCATCCTGCGGCGTGCGCTTCTCGGCGATCTCCTGCTGGATGTTCCGGTTGTATTGCTCGATGTTACGCACGCCGGCCGCCGCGAGCGTCTTGTAGCGCTCTTCCATCTCGCGCACGGCCCAGCGCAGCGCGTTGGCCGCCTGCTTGGGATCGACCACCACCGGCGTCATCAAGTGCGGGATGTCGTCGTACATGCCGAGCTCGAGGCGCTTGGGATCGATCATGATCATCCGCACATCGTCCGGCGTGGCCCGGTACAGGATGCTGGTCAGCATGCCGTTAATCCCAACGGACTTGCCCGCGCCCGTCGATCCGGCGATGAGCAGGTGCGGCATGAGCGCCAGGTCCGCCAAGTACGGCTCGCCGTGAATCGTCTTGCCCAGGGCGAGCGTGAGCTTCGAGGTCGAGCGCCGGTAGGCTTCCGACTCCAGCAGCTCCCGGAGCGAAATCTGTTCGCGCGTGCGGTTGGGAATCTGGATGCCGACGGTCGACTTGCCGGGGATGCGGTCGATCAACACTGACTCGGCCTGCATCGCGAGACACAGGT
>Ga0207641_10002831_pt1 | contig 15763 bp, 15 predicted proteins | sample KBSSwiS62_FD_184306 | JGI IMG/M metagenome (GOLD analysis project Ga0207641, IMG submission 184306) | Switchgrass rhizosphere microbial communities from Kellogg Biological Station, Michigan, USA - KBS Switchgrass S6-2 (SPAdes) (version 2) | ecosystem: Host-associated > Plants > Roots >... | reverse complement strand
GAGGCGATGGCGGCGGCCAGGCGGAAGGATGCCGCCACGGCGAAGACCAAAGCGGTGGAGATGATGGAACGGGCGCGTGTCCCCGGCTTGCATCCTTTCGTGCGGCAGATTCTGACAATGCAGGCGAGAGAAGCGGCGGCGTTGGCCGCACACGCTTCTGGAGACGCGGTGGGTATGATGCGCGAGATGGATGCTGCCGTGGCGATCGAAGATTCAATCGACAGCCTGTCGCAGCCACCTTATCCGATCATTCCCGCCCATGAGCTGTATGGGTCGTTGTTGATGGAGGTGGGAAGGCCCGCGGAGGCGGGCAGGCACTTCGAGGAGACGCTGCGACGGACCCCCGGCCGGCCCAAGGCGATCGCTGGTATCGCGCAAGCCGCCGAGGCGATGGGGGATGCAGTCACGGCCAGAGCGGAATACACACACCTGATTGAAATGTGGAAGGGCGCCGATCCCGATCGCCCCGAGCTGCAAGCCGCGCGGCGCTTCCTGGAAGTCCGCGGGCCGATAGGCGCCTGGCTCGCAGCGCGGCTCCTGTAAGCTCGTCTGGTCCGCACTGTCACTTCTCCGATTTTCGCCATCGTGATACGCGATATGTGCCCTTTCCGCTAAAGAGGATAGGAAGGCGGAATGCTCGCCAACTTGAATGAAGGGAGGGAGCCATGAAAGGGCTTCATCTGGCGGCAGTTGTATTTGGTATCGCACTTGCCGGATCGGACGGGTTCATACCACCGGCGACAATGCCGACAACAGCGACAGCACGCGCCACACCGTCGCCCGTATCGGGAGCGCCAGTCCCTGAGCAGGCTACGTCTATACGTGTGCGTGCCACAACAATCCGCGTAGGCCACTCCGCTGACGATATTTTCAAAACACTGGAGCCAGCCGACTCCAGGAAAACAGATGTTGGGCTCGACCCAGCCCATCCCGGAAGCCTATTGGTTACGCATCACTACAAGATCGAAGGACAATCCTTCTCCTTAACTTTTGCGCGTAACCAAGATCCCGGCCCTTATCGACTGGTTCGCATAACAACGTTTTCGCCGAAAGCGACCCTTTCTCCTCGCTGAGGACGTGAGGCACGCTCGAATGGTGAGTGCCGGTCCATCGATGCTGAAGGTCAGGCACGGGGTTCTGTTCCTGCTGTGCCTCATGTATTTCGTGGCGTACATCGATCGTGTGAACATCTCGACGGCCGCCCTGACGCTTCGGGAGGAGTTCGGTCTGACGCCCACGCAGCTGGGCCTCGTCTTTTCGGCATTCGCGTATCCGTACGCCGGCATGCAGATCCTGGGCGGCTGGCTGTCGGACCGGTTCGGGCCGCGCCGTGTGCTCGCGGTGCTGAGCCTGATCTGGGCGTCGGCCACGATCATGACGGGCTTCGCTGGAGGCGTCGCGGCGCTCGTCGTGTGCCGCGTCCTAGTCGGCGCGGGCGAAGGCGGGGCTTTTCCGACGGCAACGCGCGCCTTCACCTTCTGGCTTCCCGCTCGCGAGCGCGGCTTCGCGCAGGGCATTACGCACAGCTTTGCGCGTCTGGGGGGAGCCGTCACCCCACCCATTGTGCTGGCGATCATGGCACGATCCGGATGGCGGACATCCTTCATCGTGCTCGGCGCTGCCAGCCTGGCGTGGACCATGGCGTGGGTTGCTTTCTTCACAGATACGCCAGAGGACCACGGATGGGTCACCGACTCGGAACTGGCCGATATCCGCGCAGGCGGTCAATCGATGCGGCCTTCGCGAGGCCCGACTCCGTGGCAGCAGATCGTCAGGTGCATGTGGCTCGTGACGCTGGTCGATTTCTGCTACGGCTGGTCGCTGTGGGTGTTTCTGACGTGGCTGCCGTCGTACCTGGGTGAGGCCCGCGGATTCAAGCTCGACCAGATAGCGATGATGACGATGTTGCCAATGCTCGGCGGCGTGGTTGGCGACACGCTGGGAGGCGTGATCTCTGACGCGATCTTCCGGCGCACGGGCAATCTCCTGCTCGCCAGACGCACTCTGCTCGTCGTCGGGCTCGGGGGCGCGCTGGTGTTCATGCTGCCGGCGATCGTCACCGCGAGCGCGCTGGGAGCCGTCTGTTTCCTTGGTGCGGCGTTCTTTTTCCTGGAACTCACCAATGCCGTGCTCTGGACGCTGCCTTTGGATATCGCCGGTCCGTACGCGGGCACGGCCGGCGGAATGATGAACACTGGGTTCGCCGTGGCCGGCATGATCTCGCCGATCGTCTTCGGCCTCCTCATCGAGCGGACTGGGCATTACGAGCTGCCGCTCTTGATATCGGCGGGGCTGTTGTTCCTGGGTGCGATCTGTTCGCTGGCGATCGATCCGACCGCGAAAGTTGTCCTTGAGCCTGTTGATTCGAGGGTATCGGCATGAGCGGCTCTGTCCTGCGCGTTCGACCGACTGGTGCGGCGCTCGGAGCGGAGGTGCAAGGCGTCGACCTGCGTGCGCTCGACGACAGCGGCTTCGCGGCAATTCATCGAACGTGGCTCGACCATCAGGTGCTCCTCCTTCGCGATCAAGCGCTAGCGGACGACGATCTGATCGCTGTCAGCCGTCGATTTGGAGACCTCGACGAGGCGCCCATTCAGGAGACGGGGCAGCGGTTCGTCGAGGGGCATCCGGAGATCTATGTGATCTCGAATGTCGTACAGGGCGGCGTCGCAATTGGCAGCCTCGGGTCGGGAGAGGCCGTGTGGCATACCGACATGTCGTACCTGCCCAACCCGCCGAAGGCGAGCGCGCTCTATGCGCTCGAAGTGCCGCCGAGCGGGGGCGATACCAGTTTCTGCTCGATGTATGCCGCGTGGGACGCCCTGCCCGAGCCGCTCCGACGCCGCGTGGACGGCGCTCGGGTGAAACACGACGGCACGTATAACAGCGGCGGCTACGCTCGACAGGGCGTCACGCCGACCGACGACCCGAGCATGTCGCCCGGCGCGCTGCACCCACTGGTCTACATCCATCCGGAGACCGGACGGCGAGCGCTGTATCTCGGCCGACGGCGCAACGCCTACATCGAAGGGTTGCCGCTCGAAGAATCCAACGCGCTGCTTGATGAGATCTGGGCATGGGCCACGCGCGACTCGTGGACGTGGCGACACCAGTGGCGCGTCGGCGACTTCGTGCTCTGGGACAACCGATGCACGATGCACCGTCGCGACGCGTTCGATCCGACTACCCGTCGCGTGATGCATCGCACGCAGATCCGCGCCGATCCCCATGACCAACCTCGACGGACGTGATTCCGAGCAACCCTGGACCGAGTCAGACCTCAACAGGATGGGCGACGACAGTTGGGAATTGGTTGGGGTGGGTTCACTTCACTGCAAGGTCCAGCTCCGCCGGTTTCGATTCTTGCAGGAGCCAATGGTCAGAGGTGTGTTTGGGTGTCTCAGCGGAAATCACAGGGGCCACCCAGCTGTTTGAAGAGCCTGGTGCGTTGAATCAGGTGTCGTAACTCGCGAAAGCGCGGTTCGAGCAATATCTCGCCGCAGAGCAACGAGGGAATGGGAGGGAGCCATGATTCCAGCCTCGATTTCGGAGTATCTCGATCGACGCCAGGCGCGGTACACCCTCTTGTCGCATCCGACCGCGTATACCGCCCAGGAAGAAGCAGCGGCCGCACGGATTCCCGGCCGGGAGTGGGCGAAGACCGTTGTCTGCTTCGCCGATGACGAGCCCGTTCTGGCAGTGTTGCCTGCTCCGAGTGTCCTGGACCTGAATCGACTCCAGCACACGACGCACGCTCGGTCGGTTCGGCTCGCGACCGAAAAGGAGTTTGCGCCGCTGTACGAGGACTGCGAATTGGGGGCGATGCCGCCATTGGGCCCGCTCTATGGACAGCGTGTCTTCGTCGACGAGCAGTTGGCGACGGACCCAGAAGTCGCATTCAGCGCCGGATCGCATCACGACACGATCCGCATGCCGTATACCGAATTCGAGCGGTTGGTGCACCCGACCGTCGCCGAGATTGCCCTGCGTCCGACGATGTCCTCTGGATCGATGTCGCGACAGACGCGACTCACCGATCCGGTATGCGGTGACGGCATTCAGGAAAGCACGACGGTCTGGAAGTCCGATCACCAGGGCGAGACCTATTATTTCTGTTCACAGTGCTGCAAGATGGAGTTCGATGATAATCCGCATGCGTACGCACGACGATAGGAGCGCCATCGTCGACCCAACGTCTTGCTCATTCGCGTTCCGACAAGCCGATCAGCGCCGATGCTCGCGCGGGAGCTGAACTACGGCTGTCTTTCAGCCGACCTGGGGTGCACTCATCCTCACTTGCGACCGGAGGCTCCTGGCAGTCGACGGTAACGATCGTCAGAGCACACGCATGAGATGCTTCACCGTTCGAAACACTCAGCCGAGCACCCCATGGTCAGGTCGAGCCTTCAGCCAAATCGATGTCGGCATCAAATCGCCAGAGCCAACGTGCTCTGCAGTCAGCCGCGTTCGCGTCCACCCGCCACCTTGGGGGACACGTATACTCGACCCTGCAACGCTACGTCTATCGCCGTCATCAATTCCTCGCCCGCCGCTTGCTTGAGGACGAAGCCCGCCGCGCCGCCGCGCAGCGCCTCGCTGACAAGCTCCGAATCGTTGTACATCGTCAAGAAGATCACCTTGGTAACGACCCTCGACGCCTTCAGCGTTCGCAGAGAGTCGATGCCGTTCATTCCGGGCATCGAGATGTCCGTGATGACGACGTCCGGCTGGAGGCGGACCGCCGCCTCGACGAGGCTCCGGCCATCGCTGACTGTACCGACGACGTCCACCTGATCTCTCAGCAGACTGACCAGTTCTGCCATGATCAGTGGATGGTCGTCGGCGATCAGGATTCTGGCGCGACGTGCGTGCTTTTCCAGAACGACCTTCGTTTCCTTAATCTTCGCTGGTAAGACTGACGGGCCATCTTACGCCCGTGCCGCCGCAAGCGGGACAGGAAGCGCACGATCCGAGCGACCAGATCACGGAGCGAATGCACCCGTGGAAGCGATGGACAGAACTCGTCAAACTTGCGATGTCCCTCTGAGAAGAGTAAGCTTCGGTCGTTCCGCTTTCCTGAGCTCCTGCAGCCTTCCCGCGGTATTTTCCGCGTCCTCGCTTCAGCCCCTCGTCAAGGCCACCACAACTGGAGCGACGCACGGGATCATGGGTCCATTAGGGGAGCTGCTCTCGATCGATCCTCGGCAGGCACTGGAGTTTTTCGTGGTGCGCTTACAGGACATCTCCGAGCCGACGGTCGATCGGCAGGAGTTGCTCTACAACGCGAGTCTATTGGCGCACTATGCCCATGTCTCAACACAACCTGAGGTCGATGTGCCTGCTCCCGCCAGCCTCAGCGCGGTCTTCGACCATTTTGTCTCGGACACGTCCCTGCGGCACGACAGCCTGATGATGGAAACGGCAGGTGCACAGTGCATGCTGCTGACGGGATTCTTCGAGGACCAGATGCGTCCACGGCACAACATTCGCTGGTATGCCGAGTTGGGCGCCGGCTTTTTCAGACAGGCGGCCCTTCACGAGCGCGCGCTGGACAAAGCTCGGATGCTCGATGCCATCGCGAGGCGCTTCGAGCTCTGGCGTCAGCGCCACGCGCTGCTCAGCCGCGACCTGCGGGATCAGCCTTTTCTGCTGTCTGCACCTGTGCCGCGCACGCCTGACAGTGGGTAGGAAAGGAAATCTTGCGATCCACTCAGTAACGTCAGTCAATCTGGAGTAGAAGTCATGAATGTCAGACCGTTGCACGACCGCATCCTCATCCAGCGCCTCGACGAAGGCGAACAGAAGGTCGGCGGGATCATCATCCCCGACAGTGCCAAGGAAAAGCCTCAGCAGGGGATGGTGATCGCCGCTGGCCATGGCAAGTCCAACGACGATGGCAAGCGAGTAGCGCTGGAGGTCAAGGCGGGGGACACGATTCTGTTCGGCAAATACTCAGGGCAGGAGATCAAGCTCGATGGTGAGGAATACATCATCATGCGGGAAGACGAAGTATTGGGCGTGATCGAAGGCGCCGCTACGAAGAAAAAGAAGTAGGAGCAGATCACATGGCAAAGCAGATTATCTACGGCGAGCACTCACGCCAGGCCGTGCTACGCGGCATCAACCAGCTGGCCGACGCGGTCAAGGTCACGCTCGGTCCCAAAGGCCGCAACGTCGTGATCGACAAGAAATTCGGCTCACCAACCATCACCAAGGATGGCGTGACCGTCGCCAAGGAAATCGACCTCAAGGATCCGCTGGAAAACATGGGCGCGCAGATGGTGCGCGAAGTCGCGAGCAAGACGTCGGATACGGCCGGTGATGGCACCACGACCGCCACCGTGCTCGCCCAGGCGATCTACCGCGAGGGCGCGAAGAACGTCACCGCTGGCGCGAACCCCATGGACGTCAAGCGCGGGATCGAAAAAGCGGTGGAGGTGCTCACCGCCGAAGTGAAAAAGATGGCGAAGCCGGTGAGTGGCAACATGGTGGCCCAGGTCGGCACCATCTCGGCGAACAACGACGAGACGATTGGGAAGATCATCGCCGATGCCATGGACAAGGTCGGCAAGGACGGCGTGATCACGGTCGAAGAAGCCAAAAGCATGGAGACGTCGCTCGACGTCGTCGAGGGCATGCAGTTCGACCGCGGCTATCTGTCGCCCTATTTCGTGACGGACCCTGAGCGGATGGAAGTCGTGCTCGAGAACCCCGTCATCTTGATCCATGAAAAGAAGATTAGCTCCATGAAAGACTTGCTCCCCGTGCTCGAGCAGGTCGCGCGCCTCGGCCAGCCGTTGCTCATCATCGCGGAGGACATCGAGGGTGAAGCACTGGCCACACTCGTCGTCAACAAGCTGCGCGGCACCCTGCACGCCGCGGCCGTCAAGGCGCCCGGCTTCGGCGATCGCCGCAAGGCCATGCTCGAGGATATCGCCACCCTCACCGGCGGCAAGGCCATCACCGACGATCTCGGCCTCAAACTCGAGAACATCAAGTTGGAAGACCTCGGGAAGGCGAAGAAGGTCACCATCGACAAGGACAATACGACGATCGTCGAAGGGGCGGGCACATCGGCCGCCATCGAGGGTCGCGTGAAACAGCTCCGCGCCCAGGTTGAGGACACGACGTCGGACTACGATCGCGAAAAGCTGCAGGAGCGGCTGGCGAAGCTGGTCGGCGGCGTGGCCGTCATCAAGGTCGGTGCGGCGACCGAAACCGAGATGAAGGAGAAAAAGGCCCGCGTCGAGGACGCCATGCACGCGACCAAGGCGGCCGTGGAAGAGGGGATTGTCCCCGGCGGCGGTGTGGCGCTGATTCGCGCGTCAAAGGCGCTCGACAGCCTGAAGCTTGGCGGCGATCAGCAGATCGGCGTCAACATCGTCAAGCGCGCTATCGAGGAGCCGATGCGTTGGATTGCGACCAATGCCGGCCAGGAAGGAACGATCGTCGTGCAAAAAGTGCGTGCGATGAAGGACGAGGAGGGCTTCAACGCGCTCACCGACACGTACGAGAATCTCGTGAAAGCGGGCGTCATCGATCCGGCAAAGGTCGTACGTTCGGCGCTCCAGAACGCGTCGTCCATTGCGTCGCTGCTCCTCACCACCGAAGCGCTCGTCTGCAATATACCGGAAGACAGCAAGGAAGCGCCGATGCCGGGTGGTGGTGGTATGGGCGGAATGTACTGAACACGCTCACACACGGCTGTCGAACGCTCTACAGGGAATAACCAAGGCCCGGCCGAGAACATCTCGACCGGGCCTTTTCACGTGGTAGCGCTCAATCGGGGCGCAAAGGTCTCGACGATGGACCGCGGCACGCCGATGTGGCAGCCCTGGGCATAGTCGATACCGCTGCGGCGGAGGCAATCGGTCATCGCTTGATCGGTGACGAATTTTGCCAGGCTGTGCAATCTGAGACAGTGGGCTGTATCCGTCCGAAGTACGCTGCTCGAGTGAGGCCCATCGACCCGACCCATGCGGCGGACCAGCGCGCGCGGATCGAGCAGATGATCGAGGAATATCGCCAGGCGACTGAGCGACGGCTTCTGCAGCGGGCGATGACGTTGTGGCTCAACGCCGAAGCCGACCAGCGGCTTTTGGCCTTCGAAGCACAGGCAGAACGCGTCCATTGATGACTTTGCGCCGCGAGGGTGTTCAATCTCGCACATGGTGTTGTCAGGGCCCTCGGTATAGTTAGGAGGTATCGAACAGACCGGAACTTCAGACACACTAACCTAAGGACGCGACATGACATCGATGAATGGCACCATCAAGCGGCTCGTGAGCGATAAGGGCTTCGGTTTCATCCTCGCTGGCAACGGCACGGAGTACTTCTTCCACAATTCCGCCTGCCAGCAAACTGCGTTCGACGATCTCCGAGAAGGGCAGTCGGTCACCTTCGATATGGGGCAGGGGCCGAAAGGGCCGAGGGGCGAGAACGTCCGGCTCGCTTAGGACCGCCTCACCCGCAGCTTGCTTGGGACGAAGCCCGCCGCGCCGCCGCGCAGCGCCTCGCTGACAAGCTCCGAATCCTTGTACATGGTCAAGAAGATACTTTGGTAACGACCCCGGCGCCTTCAGCAATCGCAGAGCATCGATGCCGTTCATTCCGGGGAAACCGACCTTCGTTTCCTTAATCTTCGCTGGTAGGACTGACAGGGCCATCGTACGCCCGTGCCGCAGCAAGCTTGGCGCTGAAGCACAGCGCCACGTTCGCGTCACCGCCCGGTGACGACGTGCCGTTGAAGTATCCGATGAAGTGGACTCGGACAACAGCACCTGACCGAATCGAGCGGCCGCACCTCGTGGCACAAATCGTGCACTTTATCGCCTGATGACAATGAACAAGTCCATTCATATTGCTTTGTTTATGTCAGCGCTGTTGCTCGCCGCGCCGGAGGCGCGTGCGCAATCGGCCGACGCCGGCGATCAGGATGCGGGGCAAGCGGCGCGCCCGCAGGCGATCGAATACAGCGACGCCTACGAGACGCGCGCAAAGATTCATAGAATCGCGAGCTGGGCGACCCTCCCTCTCCTGGGAACCGAAGCGATCCTCGGGCAGAACCTGTACAACGATCCGCAGTCACATGAGAGCTCGTATCGTGGCGCCCACATCGCCGTCGGCACGGCGATCACCGGCTTGTTCGTGGCGCAGACCGCAACTGGTCTGTGGAACCTGGTCGACAGTTGGAAGGACCCGAACCACAAGACGCTGCGGCGCGTGCACAGCATCATGATGCTCGGTGCCGACGCCGGCTTCGTGGCCGCCTACGGCACCGCCCCAGGCGGACACAATCTCGTAAACTTCGATCAGTCGAAGAGCACGCATCGCACGGTCGTGTTTACGTCCATGGGCATTGCGACAGCGTCTTACTTGTTGATGCTGTTCGGAAACAAGTAATGACGGATTTATTACAACTCTGGGGTTCCTTCTACGCCAACCACGCGGCCATTCGAACGCTCGTCGCGTTCGTGCATGTCGGCGCGTTGATCGCCGGCGGCGGTCTTGCCGTCGCCACAGACCGGATCATGCTCACCGGGGTGGTCGACGACGGGTCGTCGCGTCGGCCGCTGCTGGATAGGCTCCAAAGCACGCATGGACCCGTCATCGCATCGCTCGTGCTCATCACGATCAGCGGCTTCCTGCTGTTCGCTGCGGATTTCGACACGTTCCGCTACTCGAAGTTCTTCTGGGCCAAGATGGGACTCGTCGCCCTCCTCGTGATCAATGGCGGTGTGCTCTGGGGCGCGGAGCGGCGCGCGCTCTCGGGCGACCACCGCGCGTGGCGTACGCTCCGCCTGAGCGCGATCGCGAGCCTCACCCTCTGGTTTCTGACCACTCTTGGCGGCGTGGCGCTGCCCAACATCGGATGATGAGTTGTACGGATTGTCCGTCCCGTCGTGATTTTCTGCAGATCGTCGCCGCGCTCGGGTTTGCGGCGCTGCCCGTGCTGTTCGTTGACGGCATCGAGGCGGCCGGCGCGCAGACGTATCCCTTTCCGGCCGCCGATAGCGTCACAATCGATCGCAAGCAGCAGGTCATCATCGTGCGGGCGCAGGGGCATGTCTACGCGTTCAACTTGTCGTGTCCGCATGAGAACACCGCGCTGAAGTGGCTGCCGAAAGACAATCGCTTCCAGTGCCCGAAGCACCAGTCGAAGTACCAGCCGAACGGCACGTTCGTGTCGGGCCGCGCGACGCGGAACATGGATCGCCTCGCCATCCGTCGCGAAGGCAACGACCTTTACGTCGACCTTTCCCACATCATTAAGTCAGACGCCGACCGGCCTGCCTGGGACGCCGCGACCATCACCGTGTAAGGCGAGCGGGATCTCAGCGTGGAGTGATTCCCCAGTTCCCGCTCCAGGAGGCCCCCGGATCAAGTCGAATCACGTCCGAGCCCGAACGCAGGGCGTTGGGCGGACACGTCATCGGCTCGATGGCGACAGATAGGCGCCGCCGAGAGTGAGGTTCGACGGTGTCGCCCGTATAGGCCATCAGATAGCCGAACTCCCGGTCCACCCACAGGGTGAGGCCTCGTTCTCCGTCCGGTCGGTCCAACTCGACGCGGGTTCGGCCATCGTCTCCCCGGATCAGTTCCGTGAAGGCGGTGTCAAGTCGCGTCGACGCGACGGGCCGCCGGACGGTGAAGTCGAACTCCGTGCCCGTCACGGCCTGATCGCCGGTCGGAAGACCGCGCTCGTCCGTGACAAGCCGGCGCTGGGCGGGGACCGTCAGCAGCGAGACGTCGACCACTGGCGTTCCCACCGTCAGGTAAGGGTGGAACCCAATCCCGAACGGCGCGGGAACATCGGAGACGTTCGTCGCGCTGGCGGTCACGGTCAAGCCGTCTCTCCCCAGGCGATACTCCACGCGGAGGTCGAGCCGCCACGGGTATCCAGGTTGGGCGTGCAGGACGCAGGCGAGGGTAACGGCGCTCTCGGTCCGCGACACCGCTCGCCACGGCAGCCACCGTACCAGCCCGTGAATCGCGTTTCGCATCGCCGGCTCGTCGAGCGCGGCCCGGCCCTCGCGGCCCTCGAACGAATAGCGGCCGGCGTCGAGACGGTTGGGCCACGGGGCCAGCACCTGCCCGCGGCCGGCCGTGGATCGGTCGCTGATGGCGAAGCCGTCGAGCACGTGCACGCCACTGACCGTGTAGGAGCGCAGGGTCGCACCCACCTCGGTGGCCACGGCGCAGTGGCGGCCAAGGCGAAGCTCGTGCTGCTCACCCGAGGGCGGCAGATTGAGCCCGGAGGCGGCCATCAAGCGATCACGTGCTCACTCTTCGGGGCGGACGGTGAGTCCGGTGTCGGTGCTGCCCCGGAGAGGGCAAGCGCACTCGAGATGAGCGCCAGATGCGTGAAGGCTTGCGGGAAGTTGCCGATGAGCCGCTTGCGCACCGGGTCGTACTCCTCCGAGAACAGTCCCAGGTCGTTCCGAAGTGAAAGCAGGCGATCGAACAGCGCGTGTGCTTCCCGGCGACGACCGATCAACGCCAGGTCGTTCACCAGCCAGAAACTGCACGCGAGGAAGGCTCCTTCGCCCGGCGGAAGTCCATCCGCTGCGTGATCGTCCGCGATGTAGCGCATCACGAATCCGTCGCGCACCAGCTCCCGTTGAACCGCGTCGACCGTGCCGACCACACGAGCATCGGAGGGAGGCAGAAACCCGACCTGTGGGATGAGCAGCAGGGCGGCGTCGAGTTGCTTGGATCCGTAATACTGCGTGAACGTGTTTCGCTCAGCGTCGTATCCCTTGCGGCAGACCTCGTCATGGATCTCGGTGCGCATTTGCTTGAAGCGTTCCAGGGGAGCGTCGAAACCCGTGGCCTCGACCGACCCGATCGCTCTGTCGATCGCGACCCAGGCCATCACCTTCGAGTGCACGAAGTTGCGCCGCGGGCCGCGCACCTCCCATAGACCGTCGTCCGGCTCCTGCCAGTGGGACTCGAGCCACTCGATGATCTGGCGCTCGACGCTCCATGCGTGCGCCTCCGGAGGCATCCCCAGCTTCCTCGCCCGAAACATCGCGTCCATGACCTCGCCGTACACGTCCAGTTGCCGCTGGCCGGACGCGGCGTTGCCGACCCTGACGGGACGAGAGTTCTCGTACCCTGAAAGCCAATCCAGCTCGTACTCGTTGAGCCGCCGCTCGCCGCCGAGGCCGTACATGATCTGGAGGTCGTCCGGGTCGCCAGCGACCGCACGGAGCAGCCAGTCCCTCCAGCTGGCGGCCGCGGCGACGTACCCGGCGGCCATCAGTGCGTCGAGAAGAAGCGCGCTGTCCCGAAGCCAGCAATAGCGATAGTCCCAGTTTCGAACCCCGCCCAGGAACTCCGGCAGCGAGGTCGTGGGTGCGGCGACGATGCCGCCCGTCGGCGCGTACGTCAGCGCCTTCAGAGTGATCAACGAGCGTTCGACCTCGTCGGCCCAACCACCGCGATACGTCGACTGGTCCGACCACTCCTGCCACCACGCTTGTGTCTGTTGAAGCGCTGCCGCCGGGTCGACGGCAGGTGGCGGGGCCTCCCAGGAGGGATGATAGGTGAGCACGAACCCCACTCGCTGTCCCGCGGCGACAGTAAACTCGGCCGTGTGCTGGAAATCGTGCCCCTGCAGTGGCACGTCGCTGCGCAGCTCGAGCGCCTCTGGACCGGCCGCCGCCGTGAGGGCACCGTCCACCTTGCGCACCCATGGCCTCGTTCGTCCGTAGTCGAAACGCGGGCTGAAGCGGGTCCTCATGGTCACCACGCCGCGCACACCCTCGACCACACGCACCACACGCGCGTGGGACGTCCGTGACGGCATGCAATCGACGACCCGGGCGGTACCGTCGGCGGTTTCGAACTCAGTTTCGAGGACGAGGGTGGGACCGCGATAGCGCCGCGTGGTCCGGCGCACCTCGCCGACGGGGACGATCTCCCAGAACCCGTTCTCGCTCGTCCCGAGCAGCGCCGCAAAGCATGCGGGTGAATCGAAGCGCGGCAGGCAGAGCCAGTCGATGGACCCGCTGGCACCGACAAGGGCGGCGGTGTGAGTGTCCCCGATCAGCGCATAGTCTTCGATGCGAAGTGTCACGGCCATCCTCCTTGAGCTGCCGCGGTCAACGTCGGTTACGCAATGAGTTTCTTGTTGTCCAGTTCTTCTCGCGCAGCCAGGAGGCGGTCGTAGATCTGCTTCGTGCTCAACATCGCCTTGTCGTCGCCCTTTGCGACCACTTTCGCACGGCCCCAGCGACCTGGAATGCCATCCAAGGTCAGCGTCCCCATCCATGGCGGCAGAACGGCGTTCTCGACAGAGGTCAGCACATCACCCTTCGGTTCCAGACCGAGCAAGGTTCGGATGCAGAGCATCGGCGACGCGGCGGCCCACGCCTGAGGGAGACAGGCCGTGGGGTACTGCACGGGGTACCGTGTGTTCCCGCGATCGTAACCAGAGAAGACTTCCGGCAAACGCGCGTCAAAGAACCAGCTCGCTTCGAAGATGCCGGCAATGATGGCTGCTGCGTCCTGGCGGAACCCGTAGCGGGCAAGCCCGGCAGCGATGAAACTGTTGTCGTGCGGCCAGACCGTTCCGTTGTGATACTCGATGGGGTTGTACCCGCCTTCCCCCATGGCCATGGTGCGAATCCCCCATCCGGAGAACATCCGTGGGCTCATCAGGTGGTCTCGCAGCGCCCGGGCCTTGTCGTCATCCACGATGCCGCTCCACAACAAAAGCCCGATGTTCGAGCACAGGCTGTCGACCTTTCTCTTGTGACCGTCGAGGGCCAGCGCGAAGAACCTGCGATCGGGGATCCAGAAATCCTGGTTGAACCGGCGTTTCAGGTCGGCCGCCTGTGTTTCCAGGTTGACCGCGAGCGCTTCGTCCTTCCAGATGTCACGAGCCAGACGCGCGCAACGCAGCCTCGCATCGTAGGCGTAGCCCTGGAGCTCGCATGTCGCGCGTGGTGTGGGCGCAAGAGTACCGTCGTGGAACAGAATGGAATTCCAGGAGTCCTTCCAACACTGGTTCTCGAGGCCGAGTTTGGTCTTGCGCTCGTACTCGATGTAGCCGTCGCCGTCGCGGTCCCCGAAGTGGTCCATCCAGTTCAACGCGGCGCGCGCGTTGGGTTCGAGCGCGCGCACCAGGTTCACGTCGCCGGTCCAGCGTTCGTACTCATCCAGCAACACGAGGAAAAGCAGCGTGGTGTCACTGGCACCGTAGTACGGGGCCTGAGGGCGTTCGTGGAAATGCGTCAGCTCGCCGAAACGCAGCTCGTGAAGGATGCGTCCGGGCTCTTCTTCCGTCAGCTCCACTTCTTTCTTTCCCTGGGCGGCGGCCAACGCGCGCAGCGTGGCACTCGCCAGTTCCGGCTTGAACGGAAGCATCTGATAACTCGTGATCAGGCTGTCGCGCCCAAACAGCGCCATGAACCACGGCAAACCGGCTGCGGGAAGCGAGTGCTCGGCCAGGGTGTCAGGACGAAAGCGAAGCGCCGCAATGTCCATCAGGCCGCGTATGTAAAGGCGGCCAATCTGCGGATGGCACGTGAGGGTCGGCGCGGTATCAATCCAGTCCTTCAGATTGCGCCGCATCGCGTCGCCTTCCTCCGTGGCGAATTTTGGATTGTGCACCGTCTTGCCGGTCACCGGTGTCACTTGGAAGTTCGTGGTCCAGAGAGACTTCGGCAGGAGCGCGAAACGGAACGTCAGGTGATCTGGCGTTGCCTCTGTGGGAGGGACGGTCGACCCGATGAGTGTTTCCCTGACCCAGTCCTCGCGCTTGTAGCCCAGGACCTGGCGCCCGCCTCGTGTGGTCTGGTAATAGGCCCCCTTCTTCTTGAGGGCATCCTTGACTTCGAAGAGATCGCAGAAGTCGGACCCGAAGTCCAGACGCAACTCAATGTTCTCCACTTCGCTGCCGTGGTTCAGCACGGTCAGTTCTTCGACGAAGCCGTTGCCGACAAAACGGCGCCGCACCAGTGAAAGAGTGGGGTTCTTGTAAATGGTACCGGTCGGCGGAATGCAGAAGTGCTGCGCGTAGTAGTACTCGATGGAGTCTGTGGACAGCACATCGAGTGCGAGGCCGTTGATGGTGAGAATCCACTTCGACAAGTGACGCGTGTCCTTGAAGAACAGACCCTCCGGCTGGTCGGGTCTGGCGTTGATATCGCCGTTGGGATTCGAGACGAGAAAGGTCGAACCGTCGAGAGTGCTAACCGTGTTGTCGCTCATACACAGGTCTCCTTAGCTGTCCAACGGCGAAGGCGACACCGAACATGGCGACGCCGATCACCGAGCCCCACGAGTAGATGGCGTGAAATGACAGGCCCGCCAGGTCACGCAGCGGGCCGACGCCGAACGCGGCCACGCCGTAGCCGGCCTGATAGAAGGCGACGAGTTCCCCGGACGTCAGGGCGGCCAGTTTCGGAAACTCCTGTCCGCTGAGGCTGATGGACAGAGGAAAAAACGCCGAACAGCCAAGACCCGACAAGCCGAAAGCGACGATGCTTTCGGCTGCTCCGCTCGCATGCGACACCATTTGAAAGGCCGCGATCAACACGACCGGAAGGCCGGCATAGATCCACGGCACGGTTCGCTCGGAGGACATCGTCGCAAACAGAATCCGTCCGGCCGTGACCATCGCCCAGAACGCCATGAGCGCGAAGGACGCGCTCTCGGCAGACAGTCCGCGCTCGCGGGTCAGATACGGTCCGGACCAGTTGCCGTTCAGCGTCTCAGCAACTCCGTAGAGCAGAACGGCGGTGGCAAAGAGCCA
>Ga0207641_10002825_pt1 | contig 15784 bp, 11 predicted proteins | sample KBSSwiS62_FD_184306 | JGI IMG/M metagenome (GOLD analysis project Ga0207641, IMG submission 184306) | Switchgrass rhizosphere microbial communities from Kellogg Biological Station, Michigan, USA - KBS Switchgrass S6-2 (SPAdes) (version 2) | ecosystem: Host-associated > Plants > Roots >... | reverse complement strand
AGGGCCGCCACGAGGGACGCCACGAGGGACGCCACGAGGGACGCCACGAGGGCCGCCACGGGGGCCGCCACGAGGGACGCCACGAGGGCCGCCACGAGGGACGCCACGAGGGCCGCCACGGAGGCCGCCACGAGGGCCGCCACGAGGGCCGCCACGAGGGACGCCACGGGGGACGCCACGTGGGACGCCACGTGGGCCGCCACGTGGGACGCCACGAGGGCCGCCACGGAGGCCGCCACGGAGGCCGCCACGAGGGACGCCACGAGGGACGCCACGTGGGCCGCCAAAAATGAAACAGCTCCGGCGGTTACCTACTTTCTCATCCAGTGTATGAGCGGTTGGTACAATATGTGGGATGGAGGAAACCAATATTCAGCTTGGGTTTCTTACCTCTCATTTTTTCGCCATGTCGCAAAGCTTGGTTTGAAAATATATGAGACATTCGATCATTACGAAAAAGCGGCCATGCACTCGGGGCCAAGGATTATGACTCCGGATTTTTGCATGGTATCCGATCGCCCTGAGATATTGACCGTAGACGAGCAAAATCGTCCTCACAATGAAACTGGACCTTATTGCCGCTGGCGCGACGGATTTAGCCTCTGGTATTGGCACGGAGTGAAGGTGACTCAACAAATCATCGAAACTCCAGAAACTCTCACTGTCGCTCAGATTGAAAAAGAGGAAAACGCCGAAGTGCGACGGGTTATGATCACCCGATATGGCCAGGTCAAGTATCTCAAAGATTCGGGAGCAGTGAAAATTCACTCCGATGATTGGGGAACTCTCTGGCGCAAGGATATAGTTAACGATGAGCCATTAATGATGGTTGAGGTGCTGAATAGCACGCCAGAGGCAGACGGTACTTTTAAAACTTACTTCCTCCGCGTGGCGCCGGACCTCAAGCCATTGCCCCCTGGTACCTGGGCTCCTGAAAAACAACGGGACTGGCTTGCGAAACAACGCCCGCAGGAACTGACGGCACGCAACGCCATCGCCTCCCTTGCGGGAAAGCGCGGCCCTGAATACGCACCCTTAGTTGAAACCTAAAATGAAAAACACTATTATTGAAGATGTCTCCGCGACAACGCCAATCACTCTCGCTTTAATGGGAGGCACCCAACCGGGCGCCTCTATTCGCGAAAGCCGAATGTTTGAAGTAACTCGTCGGGGGATTCGATTCCCTGGTGATCTCAAATGGCCGCAATACGCGGAACTGGTTCGGGCATGGAAGGAGATTGGTGAAGCCCATGAGCTCGGGCTCGCCAATCTTGTCATGTACGGACAGCAGCGGTTTGGTCCCGAGAAGGTAGAAGCTCTGTTTCATCAGCTCGAATTCGATTTGGCCGATTTTCATCGAGCCTTGGCGATCGGGCAAATTCCACTAGATCTCTGGAGTGACGGCCTCACCAGTGAACACCTATATATCCTCGGCACAATCAAAGATATTGCGGAGAGGAACAAATGGAGACTCGCCTGTGAAAAACACGACATGGATGCTTTCACGCTTAAGCGTTCGATCGATGCCGGTCGCGTACTTACAGCGAAGGAACTCGAAACTAAACGAGGTAGTGGTACTGGGATTGTGACCATTCACGGGATCCGTCACGAATTCGACCTATGGCAGCGGACGGTTGGAGGAGAACAGGCGATCGCGGCTTTTTCATTAGATGAAAAAAGGGCTTTACTGCGTGAACTTCAGGCTCCCGGTGAAATGTACCTTAAACTGAAAGATGAGATTGGTGCCGTAGCATGAGCCTGAAACCCGTATCAAAAAAAGAGCAAGATTCCATTCTATGGAAGTCCAAGAATGGCCTCGCTCTCAACCTGCGGGAACTGGCGGCTGCGCTCGGCTATTCTTACCGGACGGTTTGCCAATGGCGGACCGACGGCCTGCCCTTAGTTGACGGGAAGATACCTTCAGCGGAGGCGTGGGAGTGGAGGAAGGCTTATCTGTCGAAACAACAGGTATCCCAGCCACCACCGGAATCTTCGGACGATGTTTCTCACCTAATTCCTGAAGTGCTCCGATAGAAAAGCGCTGATAGAGCCTATTGATAATCGCGTCGGCGTGTTTAACCAACTTGCGAACCACCTCACTATCCAAGCCTGCCTCAAGGCAGCGCGTAATGAAATTCACTCTCGTACAATGAAAAGTTACCTTCTCACCTTCTGGTCCCTTCAACTTCAACTTTCGGCAAAGCCGTCCAAAATCTCGGGAAGCACCGCCGCCAAGATCGCAGGTGGTTTTATGGCCGTCCTTCTTGCGTTTCTCGCAATGCGATATCATCCACGTTCTGAATTCGGGGAAAATGAGAGGCACAGTGAACATCTGTTCCTTGCCTCCTTTGGGAATCAAAGTGATGGTCCCTCGGTCGGCGTTGAAATAATGGAGAGCAAAAGAAGTCTCGGCGATACGGCAGCCTGTACCCAAGGCGATCTCAAAAGCAATGGCCAGATTATGCCAAGCCCTCTTGTGCTCAACCGTCTTGGTCGTCGCTTCCTGATTGATGATCGCAGCTCTGATCTTAGCAATTTGGTCATTGGTCAGTGCGGGCTTTTCGTCCTTGGCACCCTTCCGGATTCGCGCCTTGGACACCTTGTGTTCAGTGATGAAATCACGTCGCACGGCCTCGTTCATCAGCATGGCCAGGGCGCCAAGGTCCCAAATAGCAGCGTTCCTATCGTAGCCGGCCTCTTCTTTCCAGTCGACATACGCAGCGTTGTGTTCGGCCTTCCATTGGGCAGGGACTGTGATCTTTTTGAACTCCATGAAACCCTCAAGATGAGTCCACGAGTTCACATATTTATTGTAAGTCTTGCCTTCGTTGTACCGCTGTTTCAGGTAGCCTGGAACCCAAGCGTTCCATCGTTCCCGGTGGCTGATCTTGTGTCCTCGCTGATGCTTCATTTCGGCGGTGGTCGTGATCAGCTTAAGCTGCCTCGCCTTGCGAGCATCATGGGGCACGCGGAGGGGGGTGGGTTTGTCGCACCATTCTCCGGTAGTGGGATCGAGATAATGAAGCCAGTATTTGCCTTGCTTGGGGTAAACGGAAGCCATCCCTCATTAGTAGCACGTAGTAGGGAATCTCAAGATATTTCGCGCAAACCCATGCAGACGACAGAGGAGGCATGCAAATTGGCTTCCTATGGCAAGACGTCCAGGGTTCAAATCCCTGCAGCCCGACGCTTTCAGCGTCGGACGACAGTCTGGTTTTAAAGACCCGACACCCGTTTCACTTCGTCGGGCGGATTCAATTTCTCGCCCTGATAGTGACGATCGCCTGGATGGCGCCCCGCCGTCGGCAGGGGTTGGCCGGGACACCAAAAGGCCCACTTGTCCATCAAGGCCATGACGCTCGGCACGAGCAGAAGGCGGATCACGGTTGCGTCCAACAGCACGGCAAAGGAAAGCCCCACTCCGAGTTGCTCGATTTCCACCACGTCTCCAAAGGCAAAAGAGAGGAACACTGCGATCATGATGAAGGCCGCGGAGGTGATAATGCCGGCCACGCGCAGGAGTCCTTCCTGGACCGCGAGGTTCATGTTGTGGTTGTCGAGCCAGCTTTCGCGTACGGCGGCGAGAATGAAGACCTCGTAGTCCATCGAGAGCCCGAACAAGGCGCAGAAGCAGATAACGAGGACGATGGTGTTCAGGCCGTCGGTGGCGAAGAAATTGAAGAGCAGGTGGCCCCATCCGTCCTGGAAGCAAATGACTTGGAAACCATAGGCGGCGAGGACACAAATCAGATTGAGGGCAATTGCCTTCAGCGAAACCAGGACCGAACGCATGAAGACGAGCAGAAGGACAAAGGTGCTGCAGAGCGTGGCGATGACAACCCACGGCAGCGCGTGCATAATGACGCGGTCAGCCGTGAGCGTTACAGAGGGCAGGCCGCCGACATAATATTTGGGGCCATCCGGATGGGCTTTCTCACGCTCGGCCAGCAGTTTTGTCATTTTGTCGAGCCAGTCGCGCGCGGCCTCGGACTGCGGATCGTCCTTGCTTAGCATAAGGATCACGCTCTGGGTCTGGTCTGTGGAACTGGTCAGCATGGTCATGCGGGCCTGTTGTGCGAGACGGGCGCCAGTACTGTCGGTCACCGTTACGACCTTTAGAGTATTGTCGAGTCTGGCGAGGTCCTTGACCAGGTCCTTCTCCTCCTCCATGCCGTTAATGATCCAGTTGTCGTCGGGATGTTTCACCAGGATGATGGCCGGCATCATCCAACCCGCGCCAAGGTTCTGCGTCAGGCTCTCATAACCCATCCGAGATTCAGATTCCTTCGGGATGTTCTTCGCCTCGATCGAGGCAATATTCAGCCGTAACGTTGGCAGGGCCAGGACGGCGAGGATGGACAGCCCAATGGCCACACAGACCCACGGATAGCGGACGACGAACCGTCCCCATTTCTCGCAGCACACCGGCGAAACACGCAGGCTTTTCAGTGGACTGAACAGGGCTGCGCCGAATTCGAGGTGCGGCCCGACGAGGAAAATCATCGCTGGCAACAAGGTCAATGTGGCCAGCGCGACGCACGCGACGACCAGCATCCCCCCCACGGCTATCGAAGTGAAAAATTCGAGAGGGATAAAGAACAGGGTCAGGAAGCCGCTCATTACCAGCATGGCGGAGGCTAGAACGGTCTTGCCCGCGGTCTGTCGCGTGATCTGCAGGGCCTCTTGGGTGGTGAGATGATTGGCCCGTTCGCGCCGGTAGCGGGCGAGATAGATCAGGCAGTAGTCGATGCCGACGCCGAGGCCGATCATGGTGACCAGGTTGGGCACGAAGAAGGTCACTGGCATCTTGATTGCCAGCATACTGAGAATGCCCAAGGTGCAGGTGACGCCCAGGGTCGCGACGAGGACCGGCAGGACGGCGCCCACGAGCGAACGGAAGACCAGAAGCAGGATGATGAAAGCGACGGGCAGGGCGATCAGCTCACCCGAGCGGAGCGATTTGGTGGAGGCGATGTTGAGATCCAAAAAGAGTGCCGGACCGCCGGTGACCCAGGGACGGTCGACGCCGGGAAACGAAAGTTTCGAGATGTCCTCCCGTAGCCGGGGCACCACTTTTTCTGCCTCGCCGTAGGTGGTCGCCTTGGAGGCGACAAAAGCCGCATGCCAGTCGCTTCGCGGCCAATTCTCGATCATTACCCGGCCATCGGTGACTTCGACGACCTGGCTGTCGGCACGGACCGACTCAAGGAGTCTCTTCCAGGCCTCATCCGCCTCTTCGACGGGAAGTTCCTTCGCATCCCAGACGATAGCGGTGGGGAAGGCGAGCGCCGTGGTGAAATTCTTGACGATGTTTTCACGGACGACTTCCGAGGGGGCGCCCTTCATCCCGGTAAGGGTGCTTTGGATGCGGCTGGTGAATTGGAGGACGAAGGGAATGAAGATGGCCGTCGTGATGACCCACAAAACCACGCTCAACCAGGCGTGTCGACGGGTGTAGTGGCGCTTGATCGGCAGGTTCGTTCCTTCAGGTCCCGACCCGGGACCGTCCAGGGAAGGCTGAGTCGAGGGGAGGTCTGGCTCCACGGCAGAATGGTTTGTTCCTATTTTTGAATCCACGTTCCGTCTTCTTTCTGCACCCATTCTCCCGGAAAGGCACGATCCCTCCAAAGCTTGGCATACTCGGCGCCGACCAGTTCCATCGGTTTATTCTGGCTCTGGGCATTGGCGAGGTAAAGATAGGAGCGGTCGGTATTCTCGGCCTTCACCACCCCTTCGGCATAAGCCAGGTACTGGGGATCCTTCGGTGGGTTCCGCATGTCGAGGTAGCCGTCGCGATCCTCGCCGATGATGTGAGCGCTCTTTAATTGTTGAATTTCACCGGAACGCAAGCGCCGGGCGGCGGCGATCTCCAGGCTCGATTGCTCCTCCTTGGCCTTGGTGGGGGCGGTCTTCTGATAAACATCGAGTTTGACTCCAACATCGACCTTGATCGGTTCCGGCGTGGCGAGATTCACCGTGGGAGCGCATCCGCCGAGCAATCCGGCGACAAAGAGCAAAACGCCAAGCGTCAGGGCCTGTGATCGAAGGAAAGGGTGGCTCAGAATAAAATTCACGGAGAAAGGGCGGCTGCGTCCTGTTGCGGAAATGGAAGATTTCATCCTATTGGTTGTCGTCGTTGTTGGCAACCTTTGAACTCACAGTCGGCTTGGTCCATGGATGCAGGATCATATCAAATTGGCGTCGACCATCCGGGCCGGTCAGCAGCAGCGACCCGACACCGCCATTCGGTTCATAATCAAGTTTTAGTTCGCCATGGTTGTAGGGGTAGGTTTCGAGGGCGGCGACAGCGATCTTGAGGGTGTCGCGCTTGATGGCACTGGCATCCGCAGGCAGCCGCTTGAGCAATTCTTCCAATGACTGGATATGGACGACACCCGCCTTGGGCAGAGTCAGGGATCCCTTCACTTTTTGGATATCGGTCACCTGTCCCTCCACTGTAAGATCTCCATCGAGCTCACCGGTCATGGTGAAATATTTCCCGGCCAGTTTTTCGGCGATAGGCTGGCAATTGATCTGCTGAGCGAAGAAGTCGACATTCCAAGTGAAGCCTTTGGTATAGTAAAACTCGAAATTGCCGGAGAGTTCGCCCCCTTCACATTGCCCGTTCAGCTTTCCATAGATGCCGTTTGGGTCAAAAGTCACCGTACTGCTCGCATTGGTGACCGGAAGGTCATTCCAGGAAAGTTCGTCGACGTGAATGGTGTTAACCACATTGTTCGCTCCGGCGTTATTCGGCGGCAGGCTGAAATAGAGATTGCCGGTCAGGTTGACGATCCGGATCTTGTAATCGGGATAGTCCTGGCTCAGGCGCTGGATGGTGATAGTGCTCTTGGCGCTGATCTTGTCGAGCTGGTCGAGCCGGATATTTTCCACCGTCGTGTCGAAGAAAAAGGGGAAGTGGACCACCGGTTGACCGAAGGCACTGACGGCCAGTTGACCGTAGTTCACCTGAAAATGGTGAACATTCCACGGCGCGGTTGGTCCTTGGGCGGGTACGCTTTGCCGGGCCTTGCGGAATTCAGACGTGAACCAGAAGAGGTCCTCGCCCACGAACAAGGTGGGCTTCATCAGGTCGATCTCGCGGATTTGATGGTGCCAGAATTCCGTATAGGTGAACCGTACCTGGGTGAGCGGCAGGGAGAGCACCGGTGAAAGGGGATCGAACGGGGAAACGAAGACCACATTCTCAACGTCGATGGTTTGCTCTCGCGTCATCGCCTCGCTGGCATCGGGTTTGTTCAAATGGATATCATACAAAACGATGGGCCAGTGCACGCCCAGCCGAACGGGCACCGAAGTGTCGGGAATGAGATTTTCCAGCATAAGCGTGCCCCGGCTGATCTCCAACCGGCCGATGACCCAATTGAGGCCGCTGTCGTCCGTGGTCTTCCCGGCGGAAATTCTGTCCATGGCAGCATACAGTGGCTTGGTGAAGACCTGCCCTCCTAAGACTTGCAGCTTGGCGATGTGGCGCCGGATCAGTCCAAACGGACTGGCGGTGATAATGATCGAATCTGCATAGAAGAAGCCCCCGACCTTGACGTCATCGATTTCCAAGGTGCGTCGATTGATCCAGAAGACCTTTCCAGCAGTGGCAGGCTGAGGAAGCTGGGCCAGGAGATGGTCCACGAAGCGTTCCGGGTGATAACGAATGGTGTACAGGAGCGCACAGATCCACATCGCCAGTATCAGGGCGATGCTCCCTAAATAGACGGCGACCCGATGCCAGCGGATACGAACGACCTCGGACTTGGTCTTGGGCGGAGGGGCGGAAGCTGGATTCAATTCGGTCATGGTCTCTGGCGGCAGGCCTCACTGTGAGGATGTCGGCCATAATCGACGATCAGTGCCCGATAGGCGAGTGTATCCGCAAAGTCGCCTCAAACACCAGAGGCGAATAGCAACTCGCAAATTGCCAGCCCGCCTTTGTCCCGAACTCAAATGGTTTTTAGGCTGCGGCTGCTGTAACCACCGGTTTTTCCACTGGTGGCTGAATACGGTGCCGCGGTTTGGCCACGATGATGTTGTCGGCCTGACGTTGGCGGATCAACATGGCCGCGTGGGCTAAAGGACTCAACTCATTCGTCAAAGGAACGGGAGCAAAAGTAAAAATAGGTGATATAGTCATAGGTAGCAAATTGAAGTTCCAACTTCTAACATCTCTAACGCAACTATGTCATTAGTTTACTAAAGGGTCAAGTATTACATTTTCGTAATAGATACTATTAGCTGGGATGAAGGATGTGTAGGTGCATGAATGTTCTTTCCTGACGATGACTAGTCAGGAACTGACTGGCTTTAAAGATGAGTTTCTCAACAGCCAGAAAGGCAACGACTTAACTATTTGCCTGTTTTGAGGTGCCTCGTATTTGCCACAGGACAATCCAACCCACGGCGATGCAGATTAGGGTATCAGCAACGTTGAACACCGGCCAGTCAAGGTGATATGCGCTGATGTGGACATCGAAGAAATCGACCACCCAGCCATGGCGGGTCCGGTCGATCAGGTTACCTAAGGCACCACCACAAAGGCATCCACCAACAAGATTGGGTTCAGTCCCGGCCCAATTGAGACTTCGGGAGTAAAAGAGCACGACCAAGACCAAGGCGACCACGCCCAAGGCCACGGCTGCGCCGTGACCGGCAAACATCCCGAAGGCCACACCGCGATTTTCGACATAAGTCAGGCTGAAAAAGCCCGGTATAAGCGGTACGGTGCCCAGAGGTTGAAGCGAGGCCATGGCCCAGGCCTTGGTGGCTTGATCGAGGCCAAGGACCACGAAGGTAATCACATAAAACAGAGGGCGGGGCCAGCGAGAGATCATGGAGTTTCACCCTAGGGTGTTCCGGCGAAACAAGGCAAGGCCGGGCGTGCGCCTATTCATCCTGTTTTTGAGATTGCCGGTACTTGTAGCCAATGGCCAGTCCCAGCAGCGCCACGGATCCCACCAACGTCATGGCGAGAATTGTGCCTCCACGCTCCGCCCACGGGATGGGCAGCTGACCGTACTCCCGGATTTTTTGACGGGTAAGCAAACGCAAAGGCAGGGGAAGTCCTTGCTCGGATTTCGTGAACAAGGAAAGAACCCTCGCCATTTCAATACGACCGTCGACCTCGACCAGCACCGGCGTGCGATTGGCCAGTGGATTATCTTCACCGGAGTCGACCAGGTGATGAGCGATGCCGCGATCTTCCACATAGGTGAGCGCTTTCTCCTCGCCGGTCCGATCATACGAAAGCTGGAATCCATGGATTTCGCCGTCCGGCCTGTACCAGGCTACCAGGTCAAAATTCTTGTCGCAGAACCAGCGGCGAAAATAGTCGTTGGGGATCTGCCGGACATTGCTCATTTCAATCACCTCCATCCCTTAGCAGGCTGACGATTTCTTCCAAGCTCTGACTGATATTAAGGGCGCGAAGAACGTTGTGAAGCAAAGTTCTTGAATCGTTTCCGTCGCGGCCCAAGACTCGTCGCGATGTCGTTCCCAGAGATTCACCTGCCGGTTGAGCAGCAGCAGCGGGATTTCCCGGCCGGCGAGTCCTGGCCACTGGGGGCTACTTATGTTGAGGCCGAGAAGGCCTTTAACTTCGCACTCTTTTCCCGGTACGCGACCGAAGTGACGCTGGTTTTCTATCGCAAGGAGGACGTGGTCACGCCAACGCTGACGTTCAAGTTCCGCCATCCGGCGCACAAGACAGTCAACATCTGGCATTGCCGCATCCCGGTGGCGGCGCTCAATGGGGCGACGCTTTACGCCTACCGGATTGATGGTCCGCGCGAACCGAGCAAGGGACACCGGTTCGACCCGGAGAAAATCCTGCTTGATCCCTATGCGCCCGAAGTCTATTTCCCGCCGAATTTCAGCCGCTCGGCATGCGAACGCCCGGGGCCAACGGACGGCGTGGCGCCTCTCGGCTATTTGCTGATGCCACGGCAGGCGCGCGCCTCGGGCGATATCTCAACTCTGCGGCATACGCACGATCTCATCATCTACGAGCTGCATGTCAAAGGCTTCACCGCGAATCCGAATTCCGGCGTTTCTCCGGCCAAGTGCGGGACTTTTGCCGGTTTGATGGAAAAAATTCCTTATCTGAAAGACCTCGGGATCACCGTGGTTGAGTTGCTTCCGGTGCACCAGTTTGATCCGCAGGAGGGGAATTACTGGGGCTACATGACGCTCAATTTTTTCTCCCCGCACCAGCAGTACGCCGCGGGAGATGCCTTCGACGAGTTCCGGGCCATGGTGCATGCCTTCCACGCGGCCGGCATCGAAGTCTGGCTTGATGTTGTCTACAATCATACCAGCGAGGGCAATCAGGACGGGCCGACCTACAGCCAGCGCGGCATCGACAACAAGAGTTACTATCTGCTGACCAAGGGAGATGAACGGCATTATTTGAACGACACCGGTTGCGGCAACACCCTCCGCACCGGACACCCCGCAGGCCGGGCGCTCGTCCTGGAAAGCCTTCGTTTCTGGGTGCGCAAGATGGGTGTGGACGGTTTTCGTTTCGACCTGGCCTCGATCTTTTCCCGCTCCAGCACCGGGGCGATCAATTCCGGGGATTCGCCCATGATCATGGAGATCAGCTATCTTGCCCGCCTGCTCGACGTGCGCCTGGTGGCGGAGGCATGGGACATCGGCAGCTACCAGCTGGGGCGGGCCTTTCCCGGTCTCGACTGGATGCAGTGGAATGGAAAATTCCGTGACGATTTGCGCGGATTTGTAAAGAGCGACCCGGGCCTCGTCGCAGCCGCCATGCAGCGTCTCTATGGCAGCGACGATCTTTTCCCGGACAAGATTTACGAGACCTATCGTCCGCGCCAGAGTATCAACTTTATCACGGCGCATGACGGTTTTTGCCTCTACGACTTGGTCTCATACAACGAAAAGCACAACGAGCCCAACGGACACCAGAACACGGACGGCAGCGATTGCAACCTGAGCTGGAATTGTGGCCATGAGGGTGATGTGAACGTATTGCCGGAGGTGCTCGAGTTGCGCCTGCGACAGGCGAAGAATTTTTGTGTGCTGCTGCTGCTCGCCCAGGGCACGCCGATGATCGTGGCCGGAGACGAGTTTCTGAACACTCAGCGTGGCAACAACAATCCTTACAATCAGGACAACGCCACGACCTGGCTCGACTGGGACCGGCTCAAGCAAAACCACGAGTTCTTCCGTTTCTTCAAGCTAATGATCGGGTTCCGCAAAGCGCATCCTTCGATTTCGCGCGCCACCTACTGGCGCGAGGATGTCGATTGGTACGGTCCGGTCGGTCCGGTCGATAGTGGTCCCGAGTCGTTTTGGTTCGCTTATTGTCTCCACGGCGCCTCCGTGGGAGATGACGATCTCTACGTCATGGTTAATGCCCATTGGGAAGACCGTATATTCACCATACAGGAAGGGGATCCCGCGGATTGGTCGTGTGTCGTCGATACGGCCCTCGACAGCCCGAACGATTTTGCGGGGACAGACCGGCCCTTGGCGGGTGCCAAATACCTCGTGACCGCCCGGTCAGTGGTGGTCCTAAAGTCAATTTCGAAGCCGGTCGCGTGATGGGATTCCTCATCCCTTCAAGATTGACGGCTACGCTGCCAGCCCTTAGGCTTTTCTCCCCTCTTTAAAAAGAGGGTTCAATGGCGGCCGTAGCTCAATGGTAGAGCTCCAGTTTGTGGTACTGGCTGTTGCGGGTTCGAGTCCCGTCGGTCGCCCATTTTGCATCCCGCTTGGAATGGCTCATCTCGGTGTTTGCCACTGGGTAGCTGGACGGTCTATTTCCTCAGCTTGACCACGACTTCATTCAGTTTGGACAGAAGATAGACAGGGGATTCGGCGTTGGGATCCCCGCGCGACTGTGTCGCAGACAGGTTCAAGGCTTTGAGATACGAGTCCCTCGACTCGGGCAGCTTGCCCTGACCATACAGCATATCCCCGCGCAATTCATAGGCACCGATGAAATTGGGATCGATCGCCAGCATTTTCTGGACGTAAGGCTCAATCTTGGCGAACTGATGGTCGAGCAGGTAATAGCGTCCATGCCGGTACGCACTCATCAGGTCCTCTTGCGCGGAAGGCTCTTTCCAGTCTTTTTTCAAAGTGACCGAAATGGGAGCGGAATGGACGCGGGGGAGCAGGCCTCCCTTGGCATCGAAAACCTGCATGACGGCCTCGATGACGTAGGTGCCATCGGGGAGCTTGGAAAGAGCGTCCGGGTCGATGCCGAAGAAAAGGACGAGACCGTGGGCGGCGTCGAGGAGCACCGGGCCGGGCGTGACGGCGCTGACTGCGAGGGGGCGGGCTTGGACGGCGACCGTCTTGCCTTGGGAATTGGTCATAACCAGGCTGAAGGAGTCGGCCGCGGGATGTCCGGTCTGCCCGACCACGCAACCGGCAGGAGGCTTGAATTCAAGCTGCGCAGTGACGACTTTGAGTTCCTCGGATGAAAGCTTTTGATAGTCCCCGCTATTTTTCAAACGGTCCAACTGGCGCTCACTTACCTGGTTGGCCGTGCTGGTATTGCGGGCGACCGGATCGGCGGCCGAGAGAGTGAAGAGCAAGGGCTCGCTGGGAGAGTGAGTCAACTTTTTTTGATCATCAGCCTGGAGGGCGACCGAGACTGCGGGTACGGGCACAGCAGCCGCAGGTGCCGCGGCCAGGGCAGTTTCTCCGGCGAGGACGAACAGGCCAAAGGCCCAAAGGATTTTAGTCGGCGAGGTCATTGATCACGATTTGTCCCATGCAGTTACCATTGGTGGCGTCTCCTCCCGCATGGCCGTTCGCATTCAGGCCGGTGCCTTGGGGAGAGGTGCAAAAGATAGTCTCGATATCGGGATCGTGGCCCACGCAGTCCCACTCGTCGCCGTTATGGAAAACGGTGCCCGGGCCGTAGGGGTAACGCATGATGCAGTGGTCGTTGCCGCTTTGCTGGGCATGTTTCTCGGTCTCGATGATAAAGTCATTGGGCAGGTTGTAGCCGCACAAGGTGAAGCCAGGGCCGACCGTACAGAACGGATAAAGTCGGTTGGAAATCGTGTCCGGATAAATGGTGGTCACGTTGTAGAAACTGCCCCAGGTGCCGAACAAGCCCCAGGAGCGATTGCCATGATGCTTCATGCTTACACCATGGCCAAGTTCATGGTCGGTTACACTGCCTTCCTTGTTGTCACAATGAGCCGGATCGACCGACACGTAGTCGACGTACTTGGGCGGACCCAGGCGGGGCTGGCACATGCCGGCGACTCCGCTCGATAGGGACGTATGACGAAGTAGCAGGGCATGCTGTTCATGCAAGCTGGCATGGTTCCGGTTGAAATTGACGACCCGGTCCTTATGCATTTCCGTCGCATCGATAAACCAGACCGTGAGGTTGGTGGCACTTTCAAAGATGTTGACCTGGACGTTATCCGGATTGCAGACAAACAGGTCCTTTTGTTCCCAGTCGGTGCGCCGATGCGTGCCCTTGACCATGAAGCCCCGGTATTCCTCGTAGGCGCTGAACCCATCGCCATCAAGGCCATTGCCCTCGGGGATATTGTCCTTGTCGTCGTCCGTCTTCGGATGCTTCCCGACTATCGTCTCCCACATGTCGGCGATCTGGTTGTCGTTGTCGTCCTTGGGCAGCGCCTGAATGGCTTGTTGGCGGCTAATCTCGACGAGTTCGCCGTCGACTTCCTTCAGGTGGACGCAACCGTCTCCCTCTGCCTCGATCTTGCTGAAGGCGCCATAATCACCGCAGCTTACCTCGACCACCGCGCTGGTGGCCGGATTCCTGGTCTCGGCGTAATCTGGGAAGTCACCATTTGCGCCGCCCTCCTCCCGCGTAGTGCACTTGAATTTGGGATTTTCGGCGGCGGGGAACCAGAGATCGGGATCTGTGCCGTCCCCGTGATTGAGACAATTGCCGGGTTCATGGGAGCGCTCGACAAAATGGAAGGCGATGGTCGTGGGGATATCGGAAGGTACCCATTTCTTGCCCTCGCCTGATTTGGCGTAGATCCTTGCATGCAGCAGGGTGAATCCTTTGTCCTCGGGTATCCAATAAGGACTCCGTTCCAGCAGGATGCCGAGCCGGGGAGGTTGCTCGCGCTCCTGCGTATGGGCATGGGCCCCTCCTTCCGGCGGTGGCGTATGGGCCCCGCCGCCCTCAGGTGGTGGCGCATGCGGTGGCACGGGATTTCCCCCATCGGTGGTGCTGGGAGGTCCCGGAGGATAGGGAGGCACGGGCGGGGGCTCAGGTTTTTCCGGCGGGGTCTGGTCTTTCGGTTTGTCCGCAGTGTGGTCCTGGTTGCCGTCCTGTCCAGGCTTGTGGGACTGGTCATCATGTGATTGCTGGCTCTCTTGCGGTTTGTCGTTGTCGTGCGTGCCATTGTGGCCGGTGCCATCACCGGGCTTGTCTTGGGAACCGGGCGTATTTCCGCCGGGAGTGTTTCCATCCGGCTTGCTGCCGTCTGGCTTGCCCCCCTCTGTGGTGCTTCCGCCCGGATAGGGATTGCTGCCGCCGATTTCGGTTTCCGGATAGGGACCACAGTGCTTTTCGTACTGCGACTTCAACTCGTGGAAGGCATCGTCCAGGTCGCGGAAGATTTTCGAGGCCTGTAGCATGGCCGCGTGCGCCTGGTCGTAAGCCTGCTGGGCCTCCTGAACGGCCTTGGAGGGAGCAGTGGGCTGGCCCAAGGTATGGAACTGCTCGTCGGCCACAAGTTGATCGAGGCGCGCCTTGGCGGCGGTTGATTGGGCCAGGGCCCGATAAAATTTCTCGCGGGCGATCTCGGCCTTCACCTGCGCGGCGATAGTCTTGGCGAGGAGCTCCTTGCAGTCATCGTCGAGCGGATGTCCGGCATGGGCCGGGCCGGGGCCCAACGGAATCAAATCGATATTGCCGGGCAGGGGAGGCAGCGGCAGGTAATCTTTGCAGTGGCTGTTGTACTGGGCCATCTCTTTCAGAAGCGCGGCGAGAAGGGCATCGGCCTCGTCATCGAGATCGTCCAGCTCGGCCTCGTCGGCATCAAGCTGATCGTAGATTTTGTAAAGCTGCCGGGTCAGGTCGGCAACCCGGAGCCAATCGTGGTCCTCCGGATGGATCCCGGGAATGGCCTCGATTTTGCCGTCCTTGAAGCGCATCAAATCGTGGCCACTGAGCAGCGCTTCGAGGTCGTGACATTCGACGTACTCCTTGTCGATCTTGAACTCCAACTGCAGGATCTGGTCCAGCAGGCCTTTCAGCTTCTCCATGTCATAGAGGATTTTTTTATAGAGCTTGGCGCAGTCGTCGTTGTCGGTGTCCAAAGTCATGGGCGGCGGATTGGGGGCGGTATTGGTGCCGGGCCAGTGGAGAGGACCGGGAGGGGTTCCTCCACCGGTCGTTTTTCCACCACCATTCGTTGTTTTCCCTCCGCCATCGGTTGTCTTTCCACCATCGCCACCACTCTTGCCGTCGTCGTCGCCGGATTTGCCGCCAGTCTTGCCCTTCCCTTCGTCCGTCGTTTTGCCTCCATTGTCACCGGGCGTGTTATGGTTGCCACCTGAAGTGGAGTCGCCGCCCGGTTTGCCATTGTTACCGCCGGGAGGCGTGTGGGTATCACCGGGTTTGCTGCTGTTGCCGCCAGGAGTGGAATTGCCTCCCGGTTGGCCATTACTGCTGTCTGGAGGGGGCGTCGAGCCCCCGGGCTTCCCGCTGTCGCTCCCGGGGGTGGAGGTGCCGCCAGGACTGGATGGGCCGGTGGGTGGCATGGGCGGGAGTGGAGCCATCTTGCCCCCTGTT
>Ga0207641_10002820_pt1 | contig 15800 bp, 17 predicted proteins | sample KBSSwiS62_FD_184306 | JGI IMG/M metagenome (GOLD analysis project Ga0207641, IMG submission 184306) | Switchgrass rhizosphere microbial communities from Kellogg Biological Station, Michigan, USA - KBS Switchgrass S6-2 (SPAdes) (version 2) | ecosystem: Host-associated > Plants > Roots >... | reverse complement strand
TGCTCCCGACCGACCTACCCCGCCAGCGTATAAGTCACAGTCACCGTCGTCGTCACTTCCACCGGATTCCCATCCACTTCGTACGGCTTGTATACCCACTGCCGCACCGCGTCCAGCGCCGACTGCCGCAACTCCTTCGGCCCGGACACAACCTTCAAGTTCTCCACATGCCCATCCGTTCCGACTACAGCCTCGAGCACCACCTTCCCCTGAATCCGCGCTGCTTTCGCCTCCGGCGGATACACCGGCGTAGTCTTCGTAATCAGGTTCTTCTGCATCTCCTTGGCGGGCACTGAAGTCGGAATGCTCTTCGACGACGCATCCTTATCTGCCGAGGCCTGATCCACCCCAACCCGCAACGCCACCGCCGACGTTGCCGCAGCAACTCCGAGTACAACGCATGCACCCAGTGCAAAGCACCGGCGTACGCGTCCGATCTCCTTCTTCATCTCTGTCAATTTCATAAGTCTCCTCTCCAGCGTGCTTGAATCGAACACTCCGATTGCATACGGAACACCAACGCTCTTCCCTTGCAGCAACACTCCCGCCAATCGCAACAGCGACTGCGCATACTCCTTGCTTCCCGAAGCCGCAGCCGCCATCGCATCGCAGACCATTTCGCGGCTCTCCGTCAGGCGCTGCCGCGTGAACCAAACTCCCGGGTGATAGCTCACAGCCAGAGCCAGCACTTCGTATAGCAGATTCTTCGCAAAGTCCCTCCGCTTCACATGTGCCATCTCGTGCCCAATCACCGTCTCAAGCTCCGTGTGCGCAAATTTCGTAATCATCTCCACAGGCAGCATCACGCACTTCTTCGTGATCCCCATCGTCAACGGTGCAAAAATCCGTTGCGACGAAACCAGCTCGACCCGATCCGCTCCGAACCGCTGCACACCGCGCCGCCACGCATTCTCCGCCGCCCCAGCCAGCTTCACTGGCTCTGCAGTCCGCTCCAGATCCCGCAACCGCATCCATCTCCACACAAACCGCGCGCCAAAATACAGCGTCACCGCTGCGTATCCCGCAATCACAGAACTGATCAGGGCTGCAGGAAGTCTTAGGCCCTCAGACGCCACACCCGCTCCTGCCTGCACCAACACGTTTCCTTGAGCCACTTGCTGCGCATGCAAGTGCCATGGCCAGGTCAGGTTCAAGCGCTCCCACGGCAGCAACGAAACCCCAGGCGCCAGCGCTTCTCCCAGCAACGCTCCCACCCACACCCGATGCTCCGTACCCGGCCCAATCGGCCGCACCATCCGCGCTGCCATCCACGCCGCAACCACAATCAGAGGAATCTGCCAGAGCGAATTAAAAACGTACGCCATCACAATCGATTCCGCGACGCTCATTTCAGCTCCTCCTTGAATCTCTCAGTCAGCTTCGCCAGCCTCTTCGCATCAATCTGCCGACTCTTCAGCAGGCTCATCACCAGCTCTTCGCTCGACCCTCCAAACATCCGATCGATCATGTCCCGCAGGCTCTGGCCAGCCGCCTTCTCTTCGCTCACCTTCGCGCGGTAGACATAGGCGCGCCCCTGAAGTTCGCGCTCCAGCTTGCCTTTTCTTTCCAGAATGTTCAGCATCGTCTGCACTGTCGTATAGGCCAGCGGCGGCTCGAGGTCACTCTGCACATCGCCCACCGTGCTCGCGCCATGCCTCCAGATCACCTGCATGATTTTCAACTCCAGCCTCGTCAACCCGTTCTTTGCCGGCTGTCCGCCCATGAATGCCTCCTATAGTCTTAGGACATTACTCCCACCTCTCCTCGCTGTCAACTAAGCTTTTAGGACCTCGCCAACTCCTCCCGTTCCAACCCCAGCCCGGCAACCCTCATCTAAGAACCGTTGGATTAAAAGCTGAAGCACGCCCGGTCATCAATAGAGGTTTCCCCTTGAAGTACCCTCTCATCGCGTTATCCTGTGCCCTTCTCCTGAGTTCCTGCGGCGGTTCGCACTCCACCTCTGCGCCATCCGATCCCTCGCCGTCACCTACGCCTACGCCCACCCCTTCTCCAACAGCCACCGCTCCCGACGTCACCACCTTCCACGTCAACAACTCCCGCGACGGCCTCAACGCACAGGAAACCACCCTCACTCTGGCGAACGTAAACTCCACGCAATTCGGCAAAGTCGGATTCGACTCTGTTGACGGCCTCGTCGATGCGCAACCGCTCTTCCTCTCCGGTGTCAATGCGGGCGCCTCAACGCGCAACGTTCTCTACATCGCCACAGAGCACGACAGCGTCTACGCTTTCGACGCCGATTCCGGCACTCAAATCTGGAAGACCTCCGTCCTCGGCTCAGGCGAATCCACCAGCGACGCACGCGGTTGCGGTCAGGTCGGACCAGAAATCGGCATCACGTCGACACCCGTAATCGATCGCCATCAGGGCGCAAACGGAACCATCTTCGTCGTCGCCATGAGCAAGGACTCCAGCGGCAACTACCACCAGCGCCTCCATGCCCTCGACATCACCACCGGCACCCCAATCTCCGGCAGCCCCACCGAAATCAGTGCAACCTACCCCGGCTCCGGCGATGGCTCTTCAGCAGGCACCAATACCTTCGATCCGAAGATGTACAAGGAGCGCGCCGCGCTTCTCCTCACCGGCGGCAACATCTATCTCGGCTGGTCTTCGCACTGCGACTTCTCGCCCTACACCGGCTGGGTCATGGCCTATAGCGCATCCACACTGAAACAAACTGCCGTCCTCAATCTCACTCCCAACGGTGGCGATGGCTCCATATGGATGAGTGGCGACGGCATCGCAGCCGACTCCGCCGGCAACCTCTTCCTTCTCGATGCCAACGGCAAATTCGACACCACCCTCGACGCCAACAAATTTCCGTCGAATAGCAATTTCGGTAACTCCATCCTCAAGCTCTCCGCAAGCTCCGGCAAAATCTCCGTCGCCGATTATTTCGTCCAGTTCGACACGATCTCGGCTTCTGGAGCTGACCTCGATCTCGGCTCCGGCGGCATTGTTCTGCTGCCCGATGTGAAAGATTCCACTGGAGCGACGCGCCATCTCCTGATCGGCGGCGGAAAAGACCAGAACCTTTACATCGCCGATCGTGACAACCTGGGCAAGTTCAACGCCGGCGGCTCCGACAACAGCAACCTCTACCAGGAGCTCCCGGGCGTAGGCGCCATCTTCTCCACCCCTGCCTTCTTCAACGGAGTTCTCTATCTCGGCACCGTCGGTAGCCCGCTCCGCGCCTTTCCCATCACCAACGCAAAAGTGTCAGCCTCGCCATCAAGCCAGACGGCAATCTCTTTCGCATATCCCGGAACCTCGCCCGCAGTCTCCGCCAACGGCACCCAGAACGGAATTGTCTGGGCCCTCGAATCTCACACCGGCACCCCCGCCGTCCTCCACGCCTACGACGCAACCGACCTCGGCAAGGAACTCTACAACAGCAAACAGGCCGCCGGCAGCCGCGACTCCTTCGGCAACGGCAACAAGTTCATCACCCCGCTCGTCGTCAACGGCAAGGTCTACGTAGGAACCCCCAACGGCGTAGCCGTCTTCGGCCTCCTCAACAAGTAAGAACGTGGTTATTTGGGGCACTGGTCATGCTGCCGTGGATTGCGATTCGGTCTCCTTCTCGATTGTCACCGCGAGTTCGTGGAGCAACGAAGCGCCATCGCCACGATAGGCGCTGCCGTGCTGGCAGGCGAGCATTGACGGGTGAAGACCTGCCAATCGCTCCAAGATTTTCGTTGTGCTCGTCGCGTGCGCGTAGTAGTCCATCATTCCGCGCATGGTCTCACTCGCGCTCAATACCTCTGATTCCGTTACCGGTGCCATTCCGGCTCCAGGTTGTGTGAACAAATCGCCGCACAGCAGCGTCCCGGTGGAGAGGTCAAACAGAACCCCGCAATCCCAGCCATGAGGAACGTGCGGTGTATTGATCCACTTCATCCGACGCTTGCCGATCGTGAACTCCTCTCCATCTTTCAACCCGCGGGCGGACCGCGAAGCAAAATCGTTGATCGACGTCAGCACGCCGATTTCAGCGCCAAAAGGCGTCGCGTCCGGTGCTACCGCCAGAAACTCATTGAGGGCGCCATATTCGTCGCCTTCAAAGTGCGATCCGCCAATCCACCGTAGCCGTTCGATGGGAATAACCTTGCTCACGGCTTCCAGGGTCGTGGGGAATAGCTTCCGGTATCCTGCGTGGAACAGAAGCGGCTCGGCGTCATCGATCAAGTATGAATTGAGCGTGAATCCTCCCGGGATTACGTCCAGCGGTGTTGAGATGCGATAGATCCCGGCCGCCACTTCATCAACACAAGTACCTGTGCCCTCATTTGCAATCATCTTTATTCTCCTTGGTTCCAGCCGGGTCATCCTCACCGGCAATCCAGCCCTTAAACTCGGCTAATATGCGACGAAGCTTCTGATCGATTAGATAAGTCGCGGGGATGCGGTGCCACGAACGTCATTCCGAATGCCTCCATTGCGCGTGCGGCCTCTTCCGAAGTTTTTGGGGCAAGCTCGAAAATCTTCTCGAATCCGCCCGGAGTAGTCATTACGAGAAAACGGGCTGACTCCGAGTCGATGGTAAATGTGTGCGAAATCCCGCGCGGGAACGAAACGAACGATCCAGCCGTACCCCGAAACACTTCATCTCCGACGTGGAACCTCATCTCACCCTCAACAAGAAAGAACCACTCGTCCTCGTTCTTGTGCACATGGACCGGCGGCTCTTCTCCGGGGCTCATCGTCACCTCTGTCACCCCCAGGTCCGGGGAGGAGGCCTTCAACGTGATCTTTGAGGTAAACCAGGTCATGGGCGTCCCCGCATCGGGTTCCAGAACGTAAGGCCTTCCATTCGGTGCGACTGTCATTTGATTTTCTTACCTCGATCTCCTTGGTTTTTCTAATGAGACTTGTGTCTCACTATGAGAGTAAAGTATCATTTAGAGAATGCCCAGTCAACCCACGAATCCTCGGCAGCCTCGAGAACGTAAATCTCAAAAGAATCGCACGCGTGCCGCCCTGTTGTCGGCAGCAACTGATCTGATTCAAGCCGGGAAGCAACCTACGGTAAGCGAAGCTGCCCAGGCTGCGGATATTTCGCGGGCTACAGCGTATCGCTATTTTCCGACCCAAGAATTGTTATTGGCCGAGGTCGCACTGTTCTCCGCGGGTGGCCCGCTCTCCCTCGAAGTCGACGCAACCGTGCCGCTTCCGGAAGCCGTTGGCCAGTTCGTACGCCGGGTGGGAGTCTGGGCATATGAAAACGAAACGGCACTTCGTACGCTCTTGCGCCTCTCTCTTGACCCGCAAACAGGTGTCCGCCGTCCCGGGCATCGTCGCGACTGGATCTACGATGCGCTCGCTCCCCTGCGCAAACGCCTTAAACCGGAGCTCTACAACAACCTGGCCAGGGCGCTTACGCTCACCATGGGGATTGACTCCGTTGTCGTTATGAAAGACATTGCTCGTGCGTCACGCGAAGAAGCTCTCACCGCACTCGAGTGGACTGCGCGAACACTGGTCTCTGCCGCTATGGCATCGCCGCCCCGTAAGACCGCCAAAAGCAGCAAATCACCCGTTCGAGCTTCTGGCCGTTAGGTTCGGGTGTCCACTCAGCGGGCAAACGCATCCATGGAAACAATGCGGAGGTCAGACCCTTAAAAACGCAAATGTTTCCGAAAACACGAAGGGAGCCTTACAGCTCCCCGTGTCAAAGCTCCGTCATGCTCTTACGGCCGTTCCCCCATCGCCACATACGGCGACGGATAAACCGGCCCAATATAGTCCGCCCGCGGCCGAATCAGCCGATTATCATCCAGCTGCTCGATCACGTGCGCAGCCCAGCCCGCAATCCGGCTCACCGCAAAAATCGGCGTATACAGATCGATATCGATCCCCAGCGTCGCATAAGTCGACGCCGAGTAGAAATCGACATTCGCATTCAGCTTCTTATCCTTGTTGATATAGAGCTCAATCGCCCGCGACATCTCATACCACTTCGGCTGTCCCGCATCCGTGCCCAGTTTCTCGCTCATCCGGCGAAGGTGCGTCGCCCGCGGGTCTTCGGTTTTGTAAACGCGATGCCCGAATCCTGAAATCTTCTGCTTCGCCGCCAGCATGTTCCGCACGTATTCCACCGGATCGGCCCCGGCCTTATCGATCGTCAGCAGCAGCTTCATCACTCCTTCATTGGCTCCGCCGTGCAGAGGCCCCTTCAGCGCCCCAATCGCCCCCGTAATCGCCGAATGAATATCCGACAGCGTTGCCGCAATCACCCGCGCCGCAAACGTCGAAGCATTCAGCTCGTGATCCGCATGCAGAATCAGCGCAAGATCCAGCGTGCGCGTCGCCGTCTCTGACGGCTTTACGCCATTCAGCATCCACAGAAAATTGCCTGCATGGGAAAGGGAGCGGTCGGGCGGGATAATGTCGAGCTTCTTGCGGATTCTGTCATAGATCGCCACAAGCATCGCGATCTGAGCGGTAAGGTTATAAGCCTTGCGAACATTCGCATCGTGGCTGTTGTCCTTTTCGTCGGCGTCATAGAAGCTGAGCGCCGACACCGCGGTTCGCAGCACCTCCATCGGCGTCGCCGAAGTCGGAAAGGTCTTCAGCATCTCAACGATCCGCTGATCCACCTCGCGCGCCAGTGCCAGCTGCGACGAAAACTCCCGCAATTCCAGTTCGCTCGGTAGCCGCCCATTCCACAGCAGATACGTCGTCTCTTCAAAATTCGACCGCTCGGCCAGCTCGTGGATGTCGATTCCGCGATACGCAAGCACGCCCGCTTCGCCATCAATAAAACAAATACCGGAATTGGCGGCGACAATTCCCTCAAGTCCCTTGCCAGCGACAGCGGTAGACATAGGCCTTTAAAGCTCCCCTCTTTGGGTGGTTGGATGCGTTCTTGATTCCGGCATTCGCGCGGGCTCAAAGCAAGTCCCGGCAAAGAAAGCGGTAAAGCCCTTTATAAATGGTCGATAAGACCATTGTCACGGACCCGCCCGCAGCCCATGCCGCATCGCGCTATGATGGCGCAGGTCTTTGATCCTATGGAATTCACGGTCAGACCCGTCTCCCTCCCCGAGATCCTGCCCCTTCGCGACCTTTACCGCCACGAGATGAACTGCCAGATCATCCATGATTCCCTCCACTCCCGCCAGGGATGGACGCAGCCCTACCTCATCGAAGCCGCCGGAGAACCCTCCGGCTACGGCTCGATCGCCGTCGCCGGTCCATGGTCCGGCTCCCGCACCATCTTCGAGTTCTACGTCACCGAGAATCAACGCTCCCGCTTCTTCGAGGCCTTCGAAGCATTTATGACCGCCAGCGCAGCCGACGCCATTGAGACCCAGACCAACGACGTGATGCTCACCGCCATGCTTCACACCTGGGCACACGACGTCGTCAGCGAAAAAATCATCTTCGAAGACAAGCTCACCACCAACTACCGCCTCGCAGGCGCAACCCTGCGTCTGCGCCAACCTGAAGGTGACTGGATGCTCCTCGAAGTTGGTGGCGAAGTGGCCGCCACCGGAGGCATCCTCTACCACTACAACCCTCCCTACGGCGACATCTGGATGGAGGTGGCGGAACCCTTTCGCCTGCGCGGCTTCGGCTCTTACCTCGTTCAGGAATTGAAACGCATCTGCTACGAAGCCGGAAGCATTCCTTGCGCCCGCTGTGACACCGGCAACATCGCCTCCCGTCGCACCCTCCAGAAGACGGGCTTCGTTCCCTGCGCCCACCTCCTGGCCGGTAAACTTTCCCGGATTTGATAGCTGAAGCATTCGGGGGAGCCGGATCCTCGAGAACAATGCTAGCGGCTAGAAGCTAGTAGCTAAGAGCTGCCTCTCAGAAAGTTACGCCCATGGCTCCGCCTTCACAGCAATTCCCCCAAACAAGGCAACTTCTTCTATATTCTCTGTAGCTATTCAAAGCCCTTCAGAGTTCACTCGAATCCGTCCGGCCCTCATCCGAACGGTCAGAGACTCAATCCGGCTTTGGTCGCATCTGCTCCGGAGGAAACTCGAACGATGAGCGACGATAAAACCACGATTATTGAATCCACGCCCTCATACAGCGGTGCTCTTCTGGCCGCAATCGCCATTGCGGTCCTGGGCGCAATCGGCGGCCTCATATGGACTTACACCCTGAGCGGTCGCATCGCGCATCAGGAAACCGCCCTCTCCGAAGCCAACCAGCAGAATGCAAAACTCGAGGCCCAACTCCGCGAAACCAACGCCCGCCTCCGCGTCGCCACAGACGAGCTCGGCCGCAGCGTCGGCTTGACCCAGAAGCAGATGGACGAGCGCGCCCAGCAGATCATTGCCCGCCAGGTCGCCGACAGCAAGCGCCTCGAAGCCGCGCAAAAGCAAACGGCCCAGCAGGTCAGCGCTGTTCAGACCGACGTCTCAACCGTCAAAACCGATGTCGGCGGCGTAAAAACCGATCTCGGCAAAACTCAATCCGATCTCGCCACAGCCGTCACCCAGCTTCAGTCCATGAAGGGCGACCTCGACGGCCACTCCAGTCTCATCGCCCGCAATCGTGACGAACTTGAAGTTCTCAAGCACAAAGGCGATCGCAACTACTATGAATTCACGTTGGCGAAGGGCCAGAAGAAGCCCGTCGGCACCATCAGCCTCGAATTAAAGAAAGCCGACCAGAAGAAAAGCCGCTTCACGATATCTGTCTTTGCCGATGATAAGCAGTACGACAAAAAGGACCGCTACGTGAACGAGCCGCTCCAGTTCTATGCCGGCAAAGACCCCGCCCTCTACGAGATCGTGGTGAACTCGGTCCCGTCGAAGAACACAATCTCCGGCTATCTATCCACGCCGAAGGGGGCCCCTGCTCCGCCTAGCGCTCAGTAATAGCGCCCTTCCACTCCAGCGTCAGCGCCGGCAGGTATTGGAAGTTGAACGTGTAGCCGAGTCCCTTGCGCGTCTCCCAGTCCGCCTTCGTCATGCGGAACGAACACACGAACGTCCCTTCTTTGGTCTCACCCGGCTGGATCGTCAGATCGGGTGAGATCGGAGGCGAATGCCACTGCTGCAACTGCGCGTACGCCTTGAACACGCGCTCGAAATCCGCCGTCGTCGCCGCATAACTCGAGTGGATCCCATCGGGCAGCGTCAGGTTCGCCAGCACCTGGTGGAGAAAAATCGGCTGCTTTCCCTGGTTGTGCAGCCGCACGTGGGTAAACAACAAAAGCTGGTCGATTTCTTCCTTCGGAATCGACGCGCCGTTGGCGTCATATCCCGAGGTTTCTGTATGCATGGGATGCGCCCACACATCCAAAACCTCACCGGTAGAGGCAGGCGGCTTCTCGCCCGCGACGATATACACCGTCACCGCTGCGGAAACCAGCACCACCGCGATCACCGTGGCAATAATGACATGACTCGTACCCTTGGTGTACGACTCTCCCGCAGCCTCTCGCGATTCCTGTTGAAGCAGACTCATAGCGCCCTTATCTTAGCCCCACCGCTTGTGAACAATCCAGCAGTGCGATGGCCACACTGCGCTCCCAATCCAAATTCCAGGCCTATGCGGCCCTGGGAAACGGTTGTATCTTGGGCCTCCGCCTGCGACTCGCATGCCACAGGTCATAATCCATCTGGAGTCCCGCCCAGAAACCTACGTGTGTCCCCAGAGCCTCAGAAAGACGCAGGGACATCTCCGCCGAGATTCCTGCACGCCCATTCACAATTCGCGAGAGAGTAGTCCGCGTCACCTGCGGACGCTTCGCAGCCTCTCCAACCTCCATGTCCCCGAGATATTCCCGCAATACCCTGCCGGGGTGCGGTGGGTTATGCATTAGCATTCCGATCCTCCTCAGTGATAATCCTGATAATCAACTATTCACAACCTCTACCCTCGCTACCTCCCCCGCAATGCCCCCAAAAACTCCCCCGCCCCCAGCGTATTCAACACATCCCCGCCCCCAGCCACGCCCGCCTCAATTGCCGAATCCCATACCGCCACTCCCCCACCACCCGCGTCACATGCGCGTCTGTGTTAATGACGATCCTGCACCCGCACTCTTTCGCCAGCCTCAAATCCCTGTCGCTCAAGTCCAGCCGCTCCGGCGACGCGTTATGCTCGACAGCCACACCCAGTTCCGCGCATTTGCGGATCACCGCACCCGTATCCATCGCATACGGCTCCCGCCGCAAAATCTGTCTGCCCGTCGGATGCCCAAGTATTCGAACGTTCTTGTTCTCCACCGCCCGAATCACCCGCGCCGTCATCTCCTCACGAGGTTGCCCGAAATGGCTGTGCACGCTCGCAATCACCACATCCATCTGCGCCAGCACCTCGTCATCCATGTCGAGACTTCCATCCGCCAGGATGTCCACCTCAATCCCCGTGAAGACCCGGATCCGCCCCTCCAGTTGCGCATCCACATCGCGAATCCGCTTCATGTGCTCAAGAGCCCGCTTCTCATCGAGGCCGTTGGTCATTGCCAGGTTCTTCGTATGCTCCGTGATCGCAATGTACTGGAGCCCTCGCGTAACCCCCGCCTCCGCCATCTCCAGAATTGAATTTCGCCCGTCCGTCTCTGTCGTGTGCATGTGCACATCGCCCTTGATATCCGAAGCCTCAATCAACTTCGGCACAGCCCGCTTTGCCGACGCCTCAATCTCGCCGAGGTTTTCCCGCATCTCCGCGGGCATCCAGTCCATCTCGAGCGCGGCGTAAATCTCCTCCTCCGTCGCGCTCGCGACAACCGACTCATCATCCAGCCGCGACAGAGCCCACTCATTCAGCGTGTACCCCATCTTCAGCGCCCGCTGCCTCAGCACCACGTTATGCGCCTTCGACCCCGTGAAGTACTGCAGCGCCGCCCCGTAGCAATGCGAAGGCAACAGCCGCACATCCACCTGCAGCCCATTGGCAAGATGAAAGCTCACCTTGTTCTCGCCCTTCGCAATCATGTCGTGAATACCCGGATACGCCGCCACGTGCTCCACCGCCGCATCTGTATTTCCCTGCGCACACGCTGGTCCCGTCACCAGCAAATCCAGATCGCCCGCCGTCTCCCGCCCCCGCCTCAGCGATCCCGCCGGAGTCACCCGCTCAATTCCGCTCATCGCCATCAGGTACGTTGTCAGCCGCTCCGCCGCATCCTCCGCCTCATCGATCCGGAACCGCCCCACCGACTTCCGATAGTCATCAATTCCCTTCTTGATTTTCTCGATCTGCTTCTCGCCCATCCGCGGCAGGCCCTTCAGCCGCCCCGCCTCGATCGCCTCTGCCAGTTCGTCAATGTTTTTGATCTTCCCTGCATCCCACAGCAGCGCCACCGTCTTCGGACCCATCCCCGGCAGCTTCAGCAACTCCAGCAATCCCGCCCCATATTTCGCCAGCAACTCATCCCGCACCGGCAGCGATCCCGTCGCCACAATCGCCTGCAGATTCGCCGCCATGCTCTTCCCAATCCCCTGGATCGCCAGCAACTGCGCCACATCCCCCGAAACCGCCGCCAGATCCACCGTCGTCTGCTCCACCGCATCCGCCGCATTGCGGTAGCTGCGCACACGAAAGCCATCGGCCCCATCGATCTCCATCAGATCCGCCGTCTCCTTCAGCAGACCCGCCATCGTCGCGTTGTCCATCAAAACATTTCTCCGCGATCAGTATCTTTCATCCCACCGGCTGTTCGTCTATTCGTCCGGCCTGTGGCACTGGCCAACACTCAAAGTTGACCCGTGCCGGTCTGTGCCCCATTCATCGCAGTCTCATCGCGATGAGTGGGTTTGAATTAATCCAGCAGCTGGAACAGTTTCGGTGGAAGCCGATCCTGCCAAGAGCATGGGTGGCCCCACTTCATAGCCTTGACATGCACTATACCGTATGCTACATAGGGTGTGGCGGTGCTCATGCGGACGGTCGTGTCGAACAACTCCCGCAAATCCTTACGAAGAGCCCTCCCACTCGTTTTGCTCCTGCTTCCATTCACATGCGGTGGTCGGCATGCAACCGTCGCGCAGGACAAAGCAGCCGCTGCAGCGAGCAAGCAATGGAAGTTCGCCGTAGTATCCATACGCAGAGATACAGGCGGAGGTCCCACACATTTCGGCGCTGCGACGGCGGATGGATATCAAATGGAGAATCTGTTTCTGGGATATCTGATCGTGATGGCGTATGCGCCGCAAACCGGCGGCACGGAGTTCTATTCTCCTGATCAGTTCATAGGGATGCCCGCCTGGCTGATCGGCGACGACGATCGTTACGATGTTTCCGCGAAGATTGACGAGTCGGACCTTGCTGATTGGCAGAATTCAACCAGGCAGCCTGTGATGCTGCGGTCCATGCTGCAGTCGATGCTCGAAGACCGTCTCAAGCTCGTGGTGCATCGCAGTACCAGAGAGGCTCCTGTGTACCTGCTGGTCGTCGGGAAGAAGGGGGCGAAGTTCAAACAGACAGACCCCAGCGAAATCCATCCTGGCGCACGACCGATGCCTGGAGGCGGAACCCTTTCAAGAGAAGAGAAAGACGATCAGATGACAGTGCATTATTTCGGCATCTCGATCGCGCAGCTGGCGAGATTCGTATTGGGCGATGCCGGCCGTCCAATCCAGGACAGAACAGGTCTTACAGGCAAATACGATGTGACGATCGAGAGGCCGATCCCTGAGGGCGCGGGAACTCCGCAAGTTAAGCCAGTTGAAACGTCGGCTGCGGAAATCGCGAATCAACTTGGCCTGAAGCTAGAGCCGGCCAAGGGTCAAGTGGAGACGCTGGTGATCGATCACGTTGAGCGCCCCTCGCCGAATTGATGAGGGCAGTTGGCGGGTAGCCCAAATACGTTGGAAGGTCGTTCCACCATCAAATTTGGGTGCAACCATGTCTCCCGCCTTTGGAGATATATGAGACTGCACCGCTCCCAAAGCGACGACAGATACTGTGAGCCCTCAGGCAAAAGGTGAAGGGCCGGCGAAGGCGCGAACCTTCCCGGCCCTGTGTATTCAGAATGAAAGCACCTGGACTACTGAGCTTGCTAATCAGCCGAACCGACCACAGGCCCGGACCAACGAACTCCCTCACCGCCGATCCGCGGTTTGGAAACGCTCCAGAATCCTCGACTGCTAGGCAGCGTTATGGGTGGTCGCCGCAGCGTCTCTCAGCCGGGTAACTGCATCCGCCTGAGGGCCTTTCTGCCCCTGGACGATGTCGAACTCCACATCATCGCCCTCTTTCAGAGTCTTGTAACCATCCAGTTGAATTGCCGAGTAGTGGACGAAAACATCCGGCCCGTCATCACGTCCGATGAATCCGTAGCCCTTGGCGTTGTTGAACCACTTGACTTTGCCTTTGTGCTGAGCCACAGGGTAGCCTTTCTTGCCTCTTAGGGGGTTGGTGAGCAAGGGGAATGGGGAAGCCAGCCCACCCTACCGACTATGACGCTCATTCTTTGTCAAAGGTTTATTGAGACACCCACAAGATTCACAAAATCGTCGGGCCGGCGCATCGCGCCGGCCCCCGTCAAACCCTCTCGAAAAAGGTACTTACCTTTTCCTATTTCTTCCGTTTTTTCTCCACCTTGCGCGCGTAAAGCAGCACACTGCAAAGCGTTTTCCCGTCCTTGATCGCGCCCTTCTCAATCATCTTCACGATCTCCGACAGCCTCACCAGCCGGAACTCAATCTCCTCATCGTCTTCCGGATGCGCATCCCCCGCCATCAGCCCCTCGGCCTGAAATACCTTCATCGATTCGCCCAAAAAACCAGGGCTCCCGTAGTACTCGACCAGAGGTTTCCACTTCTTCGCGCGATACCCCGTCTCCTCCTCGAGCTCCCGCTGCGCACCTGCCAACGCCTCTTCCCCGGCATCCAGCTTTCCGGCAGGCAATTCCCATAGATACTGCTTTGCCGCGTGGCGATACTGCCGTTCCATCACAATCCAAGGATCCTTCTTGCTCTTCGACTTGTCGATCGCGAGAATCACCACGCTGCCGTTGTGGCGGATCACATCCCGCTCGCTCTTCTTCCCGCCCGGCTCGATCAGCTTGTCATGCAATACCCGGAACAGCTTGCCCTCGTACACCACCTCCGAGCTCAACAGCTTCTCTGTCTCCCCTGCCGCTGCTTTGCCTGTCTTCGTCTTCTTCGCAGATGTTTGCAGTTTTTGCTTCGCTGATTTCCCCTTCTTGACCTTCGCGGACTTCTTCGCCATCGTCGAGATGCTCCCCTTCTTCACTCATAAGGAGTATATGCGCTGAGCGAACTCCCAACGATCCTCGGCCACAGCGGCGAAGGCTCCCAGGCCGCAGTCCTAAAGGCTTCATTCAGGCGAGTCTCTTCCCGATAACCGCCCGCCTCTCGAGCCATCACTCATCACTTGCGACGAGCAGAACTCCAGGAGTGTTCGTGGTGCTTCGGAATCGCCGACGACGGAATCAAGTCTGCGACGAGAACAAAAACCAGAATCATCGCAGCCATAATCAGGAGCACGAAAATTCGGCATGGCATAAATCTTGAATCTCTAATCTCTAAATTTCTAATTCCAGCGGCTTGCTGAAAACAGTCGCATTTGAACTGCACTGAAAGCCGCCTATTGGATGAAACGCACATTATTACGAGATGTTTCGCTTCGTCCTTTCTTCTTCCCCCCTCCTTTTCTCTGTCACTTCTCCGGTGTTCGACCAAACACCCTGCTCACGCGCCGAAGAACGCAGATCTGAAGCCTCCATTGGGCTTACCTCCATCCCCATGCAGCCAGCTTCTCCAAATCATCCCCTCGCGCCACCTCAAGAAGGCCTGGGGAAAACCATCCCAGGCATTCCCAGTTTCAATTCTTTGACCACTACTGTGGAAAAACGGCCCAGGAAAACCGATTGACCGCCCAGCTACAATAGAACCATGTCTATCAGCGCACCGAAGCCGGAACTCGCCAACGAACTCCGCTACGCCCTTGATGTCATGGAAGAGAATTCCCATCTCGGTCTGGACGACGAAGCCGCCAATAGACTCCGCAAAATCCTTCTCCGCCGCATCAAGCAGGCAGAAATTGATTTCTCCGGACGTCCGGCTGAACCCGTCCGCTTCCCCGCTGAAGAAAAAGCCTTCGCCTGACCCTTGCTCCCCCTGCACACCGCTAAGTCTTTTACTCCCTCGGCACCTCGCCCCCTCGTTCCCTGGTTTCGTTCCCTGCCTTTTCTGCATCGAATCCCCACGGCATGGCATCCTTATCGCAGCCGCCTTGCGCAGCAAAGTAGCTGTCTTGCACACTGAGACCTGATCTGTCTCTAGGGTCAGCCAGACGAATCCATCCAGAAGGTACGCGTTGCCGAGTTCCGACTGTTTCCCTATCGACGTGGCTCCCGGCCAGAGTCGGCTTTTCCTCGACTACTGCGCCGCCGATCCGGCCGTTCGGCCCTTCTACCCTTCCCTGCCCCGCGAGACAAGATGGCAACAACGATGTCCGCGTCCCGATCACTGGAACGAAATCGTCGACCAGCTCGCTCAACAGAACCCCTCCCCCTCCGCCGCCACTTCAATCGAGGCGCTTCGTTCGGGAGCCGCTACCGTACTCACCGGCCAGCAGGTCGGCCTCTTCGGCGGTCCCCTCTATACCCCATTCAAAGCCGCATCTGCTGTTGCCCGCGCGCGCCAGGCCACCGCGGCCGGACATCCCCATGTCGCCATCTTCTGGCTCGCAACCGAAGACCATGATTTCGTCGAGATCAACCACGCCTCCTTCCCCTCCAGAAAAGAGCTCAAAAAACTCATCTATCCCAACACTCCTTCGGCTCCCATACCCGTTGGCAGCGTCGTCATTGACCAAACCATCGAGCCCCTCATCGA
>Ga0207641_10002818_pt1 | contig 15811 bp, 12 predicted proteins | sample KBSSwiS62_FD_184306 | JGI IMG/M metagenome (GOLD analysis project Ga0207641, IMG submission 184306) | Switchgrass rhizosphere microbial communities from Kellogg Biological Station, Michigan, USA - KBS Switchgrass S6-2 (SPAdes) (version 2) | ecosystem: Host-associated > Plants > Roots >... | reverse complement strand
AAGCGGTTATTAAGAAAGAATCTCAAACAATGAAGGTGTTGAAGTTGCTGCTTAAAATTGCAGTCACTGTTCTTTGCTTCTGGTATATTTCACGAAAAATAGATTTTACTAAAGCCAAAGATGCGGTGATGCAGGCCGATTGGTGGTGGCTGTTCTTATCTGTAGCTGCCTTCGCATTTTCTAAATTCCTTGCCTCATTCCGGCTAAACATTTATTTTAAAAATATTGGGATTCATCTTTCACAAAAGACAAACCTGAAACTTTATTGGCTGGGGATGTTTTATAATTTATTTCTGCCAGGCGCTATCAGCGGTGATGCTTACAAAGTTGTTTTGTTAACAAGAAAATATGATGTAAGCTATAAAAAAATAACCGCAGCTGTTTTGCTTGATCGCTTTAGTGGGTTACTTGCACTGGGACTGATACTTTCAGTTTACGGAGTAATTGTTTTAGATAAACAGCTTTATGATACCATATTAATAAGCGGATCAGTTCTGTCAGTTGTAGCCCTATACCTGGTGATAAAATATCTATTCAAAGATTTTCTTCCCGGCTTCTGGCCAACATTTTTTTGGGGAATTGCTGTACAAATTTTCCAGGTTGTTTGCGTTTATTGTATTTTGATCGGCCTTCACCTTCCGCTTCATCAAAGTGAATGGATCTTTATATTTCTTGTCGCCGCCGTTATTACTGTCATACCAATATCGCTTGGCGGTGGCTTAGGCACAAGGGAAATTGTTTTCGTAAAAGGTGCAGAATATTTTTTACTTGATGTTCATGTAGCACCTATTGTCAGTATTCTCTTTTATCTTTCAAATGCGTTATCTTCTGTTTGGGGTGTATATTTTATTTATCACGATCCATTGAAAGATGATTAATAAAGTGGATCATTAACTTTGCCGCAATAAATTTCTGTGCTTCAGCAAAATCAAAAATATTTCTTGCTTTTACTTGGCTTATCCGCATTGCTTTTATTTCCCGGCCTTGGTAAAACTCCTTTATGGATATATGACGAAGTTCGAAATGCTGAATGTGCAAGAGAAATGTATGAACGTGGCGACTGGATCGTTCCCACTTTTAATGGCGGGCTAAGAACATTAAAACCACCCCTCCACTATTACTTTATGTTTGGCGGTTTTAAGATCTTTGGAATAACAGAATGGGGCGCCCGGTTTTTTTCTGCAGTATTTGGTATACTTACAATCTTCATTACTTATTTTTTTGTAAAAAAATACTCATCACAAAGACAGGCCTTCATTACATCGCTTGTTCTACTTGCATCAACTCACTTTCTATTTGAATTCAGAATGTCTGTACCGGATCCTTATTTAATTTTTCTAAATACGGCTTCAATTTTTACTGCTTATTCATTTTTCAATGAGAAAAGAAATTACTGGCTCTGGCTTTGTGCAATCACAATGGGATTAGGAACGCTGGCAAAAGGGCCGGTAGCCATTGCATTACCCGGCGCTGCAATATTTATATGGTTGATATGGGAAAAAAGATGGAAAGAAATTTTTTCATGGAAAATTCTTGTTGCCGGCATCATCATGTTTGCTGTTGCAGTGCCATGGTATTTACTTGTAGATAAAGAAACTAATGGCGAATGGACAAAGGGATTTTTCCTTCAACATAACTTAGGTCGCTTTTCTGAACCAATGGAAGGTCATGGAGGACCTTTTATAATTGTACCGATAATTGTTTTATTAGGACTATTGCCGGCATCTATTTTTATAGGAGAATCATTTAAAAAATTCAAAATCACTTTCAGTAATTCTTTTTTGAGACTTGCACTTTCTGTTGTTGCGATTTTTGTGGTTTTTTACAGTATCAGCAGTACCAAACTTCCAAACTATGCAATGCCATGTTATGCTTTTGCCGCAATATTGCTTGGCGATTTTATAAACAAAGCATGGAAAGAAAATAAAGCCCGCCTTTACCCTTTCATAATACTTCTTGTAATAAATCTTGCTTTACCAATTGCAGCATATATCGGAATAAAAAAAGAAGTGAATACAACCGGCATGGAGAATATTGCTGCTTTTCTTTTAATTCTTACTGCTGCAGCGATCATTGCCTTTTATTTCATTCTTAAAAAGAATTTCAGAAAAGCTGCCATCAGTTCTTTTATTTTATATTTTTTGTTTCATATACTTATGTTCAATTGGCTTTATCCTGCCATTTATAAACAAAACCCCATGTCAAAAACCATGGATAGGGTAAAAAAATATGATCATATAGTAAGCTACCAGATCTTTCATCCCTCCTATACTTATTATTTACCCGAAAGAGTCCCGGTTTTTAAAAGCCTTGACTCCTTAAAAATTTATTTACAGGAAAATAAGGCTGCAGTTATCAGTCGTAAAAATTTTGCAGCAGAATTAAAGTCGATCGGCCTGAAAGAAGAATCATCCATTCACGACCTGTTTGAAGGAAATACAACAGTGATATTTTCAAACAAATAGTAAAATATCTATTTGTTAATTTTTACAAAAAGCAAAAAATAGGTTTGGTTTATTACGAAATCTCCGTAGATTTACGAAAATTTCGTAGATATGGAACCACTTACACATGTTGAAGAAGAAACTATGCAAGCCGTCTGGAGAACAGGCGAAGCCAATATAAAATCCTTTATGGAGCACCTGGATGAAAACATCCCTTATACAACTGTTGCTTCCACAATCAAAAATTTAGAAAAGAAAGGCTACCTCAGCAGCCGCCCGGTAGGTAATGCATATTTATATAAGCCAACTGTAAGCGAAGCTGACTATAAAAAGAAATTCATGGGGAAAGTGGTGAAAGAATATTTTGATAACTCTTATAAAGAGATGGTGAACTTCTTTGTTGAGCAGAAAAAACTATCAGCAAAAGAGTTGAAAGAAATTATAAACATGATTGAAAAAGGTCAATAAGGGTTTTATCCATTTAAAGTCATTATATGTCTTTACTTATTCAATACCTCGTAAAATTATCAATAAGCCTTTCAGTTGTTTGGTTGTTTTATCAATTCATTTTGCGAAGACTTACTTTCTATAATTCAAACAGGTGGTATTTGATAGCATACACTTTACTTTCATTTTTCATTCCTTTTATAAATATTTCTATACTTCTTGGAAACAACAATGGCGCTAATAATGAGCTTATTCAATTTATTCCCTCTGTTCATCAATATACAATAGCTCTTGAAGAAGCATCACATTGTCCCTCTCCGATCTGGTCAACCAGCTATGATAAATGGGATTGGACTGCTTTTGTTTTAATGATCGGAGCTGGAATTTTGCTGCTCCGTTTTATTGTTCGCTACATTTCATTTATCCGAATCAGGAATAGATCAAAACTCATTTCTGAAGATGGAATAAAAATTTACCAGGTTGATGAAAGCATTATTCCATTCTCATTTGGAAAGTCTGTTTTTATTAATCCCAACCTTCACACCGAAGATGAACTGCGTGAAATCGTTTGTCATGAGTTTGTGCATGTAAAACAGAACCACACGATTGATATCGTTTGGGCAGAATTGCTTTGCATCATTAACTGGTATAATCCTTTTTCATGGTTATTAAAAAGATCGATCCGTCAAAACCTTGAATTCATTGCTGACAATAAAGTAGTGGAAAATGGAATAGATAAAAAACAATATCAATACCTATTACTGAAAGTGATCGGCAACAATCAATATAGTATAGCTCCTAAATTCAATTATTCTTCATTAAAAAAACGTATAGCCATGATGAACAAAACAAAAAGCGCCAGGCTGCAGGTGGGCAGGTTCTTATTCCTGGTCCCCGTACTTGCGATCATTCTTCTTGCATTCAGGAAATCATTTAATGATTCAACAAATGCAAAACCAAATATCCCATCGATCATTATTACCGACACAATTCCGGATGTGAATACACCTAACAGTAAAGGTTATTATATTGACATTAAAGACAACAAAGGAAATTGCATGGTGGTAATAAAAGACAAAAATAAAAAAGAAGTAAAACGCTTGCTGCTTACCGAATGGAACGAAAAGCCCGGGTATTACGAGAGACTGTTCGGTGAAATTCTTAATCCTACAAAAGTAGAAATAGAAAAAATGATCAAAGCTTCTAATCCTGAAATAAGAACAGTAGCAGTAAAAAATAATATTGCTACTGTTACATTAAATAATGGCAAAAAGGAAGTCTATACCTTATCACTTTCTCCCGAGAAAAAAGCATTTGAAAACAAATATTGTTTGCCTAATTCCGCTCTGGTCCCAACTGAATCTTTACAGAAAGTACAAGTTGAGGGTGAAGTTGAAAGCCTTGCTGAAATCAAAGAGGAGCCAATAAAAGAAGTAGTTGTCAATCCTGCAGAAATCGAAGTGGTAGAAGAAGCTATAACAGTTTCAGGTGTAAAATCAACAGTTACCCCTGCAATTACAAGTACAAAACCAGAATTGGCCGAAGTAACTGTGGTTGGAAAAAAATCGATAAGCCCCACAAAGACAACGACCCTGGTTGCAACCACTAAGCCAGAAATAGAAGAGGTAACCGTTGTTGGCAAACCATCAAAAGTATCAACAACAGTAAGGAGCACTGCCGTCTCAGAGGCCATTGTCGGCACTACTATAACGAGCACAGATCAAGTCATGATTGGCAATGAAAATATAAAGATCATAATAAAAAACACGGATAAGCCTGAAGATCTTGAATCATTTATTAGTATGGTAAAGGGTAAAGGATATGAACTTAAGTTTGACAATAAGGACTATAATGATGGTATATTAAAAAATCTCAGCGGCACCATAAAATATAATGGCAGTAGCTCAAATTTTTCTTTTACAGATTTTGACCAGGCAACTATCATAGTTTATCGTGATGGCGATAAAGTAAACTTCAAAATATATACAGGGAAAAAGAAAGTGGCTCTCTAACTACTCTTTATTATTGATGAAAGACCTCTTGTAAACACAGGCATTGAAATTATTCAGGGCCTTATTTTTTAATTTTCTATTGGCATCAAAAAGTTATTTAAGACCAAAAAATGAAAAAGATTTTATCAGTAGTGGTAATAACTCTGCAATTGTTTTATTCAGTACAGGGACAGGAATTACCAAAAATGCGCACTGAAGATAAGATCAGGATAAAAGAAGCAATTTCGATTTCCCATAAATTCGGAAATGAAATATGGCCAGGAATAAACGATGTTCCATTTGTGATATTGCTCGTAACAGATTCTGTGGAATTTTTGATCAATCATCCTTATCCATCTGCCGATTTTAAACTATCAGAAGAGGATGATATTTTACAGACAAAGGTTTTTTATAGAAAGCAACAATTTTCAAAAGCATTTCTTGCAACATTTCCTGCGGTGAACGGTGTAAACTGTATTGTGGTCGGCACCCCGGAAAATACAGGCAAAAGTTCAACCGATTGGATCATTACATTGTTGCACGAGCATTTTCACCAATTTCAATACACACAAAAAGATCATTATGCAAGTGTGGCCGGTCTTAACCTGGCGAATGGAGATGAAACAGGTATGTGGCAATTGAATTACCCATTGCCTTATGATAGTATGCCGGTCAGTAGTCAATATTCAAAATACACCATGGCTTTGTCAAATACTGTATCAGGTATTAATAACAAAGATTTCAAAAAATTATTAACGCAATACAGCAGTGAAAGAAAAAAATTGATTGGATTATTTAAACCTTCTGACTATAAATATTTTTCTTTTCAACTTTGGCAGGAAGGGATTGCCCGTTACACAGAATATAAGTTTTTGGAGGCACTGGATGATTATACCCCATCAATTGAAATAGCAGGCCTGCCGGATTTTATCCCTTTCAATAAATTCAGGGAACAATTTCTCAAATTACACTTGGGATCTGTTACCGCATTAAAATTTGAAACAGAAAAAAGAGTTTGCTTTTATGATATTGGTCTTGCGGAAGGCATATTGTTAGATAAACTGAATCCACAATGGCGATCACAATACTTTGCCAGCAGGTTCTTTGTCGAAAAATATGCGGTTGAATTAAAATGAAATCAGAGATAGTACCATGGGTTTCTCTTCGCGGCCCATATATACCTCCTGATGTTTCTCCAAAAAGCAAGCACCAGGTAAATGATAACAGGCGAACCCATCGTAAGTATTGAAGCATAGATAAAAAACTGGCGGATCTTGCTGGTTGCAATGCCTAGCCTCAAGCCTATGGAAGTACAAACGCCAAAGGCGTTCCATTCGATGTAGTTCTTAAATCGGTTCATGTTTGCTAAATTAGATTTTTCAAACAAATCATCCAATTCCCTGTTATCAACATAGGTGTTTTTCGTACTTTCGCAACCCATACATATTTCAGATTTCAGATTGCGGATATCAGATTTACGAACTTGTATCTTCTTTCAATCTACAATCGAAAATCTTAAATCTTAAATCCTTCAACATGGTATTTGATCTCGAGCTTATTAAGAAAATTTATTCCGCACTTCCTGCTAAAGTTGCAGCTGCCCGTAAATTAGTTGGCAAGCCTTTAACTCTTTCAGAAAAGATATTATATGCACATTTATCCGGTCCTTTACCTGCCTCACCTTATAACAGAGGTAAGGATTATGTAGACTTTGCACCTGATCGTGTTGCTATGCAGGATGCCACCGCACAAATGGCTTTATTACAATTTATGACCTGTGGCCGGCAAACGGTGGCCGTTCCATCAACTGTGCATTGTGATCATTTGATACAAGCAAAAGTTGGTGCAAAAAAAGATCTGCAATTGGCAATCGAAACAAATCGTGAAGTTTATGATTTCCTTGGTTCAATTTCTGATAAATATGGAATTGGTTTCTGGAAAGCCGGAGCCGGTATCATTCACCAGGTTGTTTTGGAGAACTACGCATTTCCCGGAGGCATGATGATCGGAACAGATAGTCATACGCCTAATGCTGGTGGACTTGGGATGATCGCAATTGGAGTAGGTGGGGCTGATGCGGTGGATGTAATGGCAGGACTTCCCTGGGAATTAAAAATGCCGAAAGTGATTGGTGTAAAACTAACTGGAAAAATAAGTGGGTGGACAAGCGCAAAAGATGTGATTCTTTGGGTAGCTGGTCAATTAACTGTAAAAGGTGGTACTGGTGCAATCATTGAATATTTTGGCGAAGGAGCCGATAATCTAAGTGCCACAGGCAAAGGAACTATTTGTAATATGGGTGCAGAGATCGGCGCTACATGTTCATTATTTGCTTATGATGAAAAAATGAGTGCTTACCTCAAAGCAACTGGACGCACAGAAGTGGCTAGTGCAGCTGATGGTGTTTGTGAACATCTTCGTCCTGATGCAGAGGTATATTCAAATCCGAAAAAATATTATGATCAGGTACTCGAGTTGAATCTTGATACTCTTGAACCTTATCTGAATGGTCCTTTTACTCCTGATCTTGCAACACCTATTTCTAAATTGAAAGAAGCCGTAGAAAAAAATGGCTGGCCTGAAAAAATTGAAGTTGCATTGATCGGCAGTTGTACTAATTCTTCTTATGAAGATATTAGCCGTAGCGCTTCAATTGTTGAAGATGCAAAAAGCAAAGGATTAAAAGTGGTTTCTGAATTCACCATCACACCGGGTAGTGAGCAAGTGCGGTACACTATAGAAAGAGATGGATTCATAAAAGAATTTGAAGATGTAGGCGGAATGGTGTTGGCAAATGCCTGCGGACCATGTATTGGACAATGGGCAAGACATATTGATGACCCTAACCGTAAGAACACGATCATTACTTCTTACAACAGGAATTTTGCAAAAAGAAATGATGGCCTTTCCAGTACTCATGCTTTTGTAGGTTCCCCTGAATTAGTGACCGCATTAGCGATGGCAGGAACACTTAATTTCAATCCTTTAAAAGATAAATTGAAAAATGATAAAGGCGAAGATGTATTGCTGAAAGAACCAACAGGATTTGAACTTCCTCCAAAAGGTTTTGCTGTTGAAGATGCCGGATTCCAGGCGCCAGCCGCAGATGGAAGTGGTATACAAGTAAAAGTAGCACCCGATTCAAAACGCTTACAATTGCTTGAACCATTCAAAGCATGGGAAGGAATTGATCTAAAAGGATTAAAGCTTTTAATTAAAGCAAAGGGAAAATGTACAACTGATCATATCAGTATGGCGGGACCATGGTTAAAATTCCGTGGACATTTGGATAATATTTCCAACAACATGTTGATCGGCGCTATTAATTTTTATAATGATAAAACTGATTCAGTAAAAAATCAATTGACCGGTGAATTTGGACCCGTGCCTGCAACTGCAAGAGCATATAAAGCTGTTGGCATTGGCAGTATCGTAGTTGGAGATGAAAACTATGGCGAAGGTTCATCAAGAGAACATGCGGCAATGGAACCACGTCACCTTGGTGTCCGTGCTATTCTTGTAAGAAGTTTTGCAAGGATCCATGAAACCAATTTGAAAAAACAAGGAATGCTTGCACTTACATTTGCCAATAAAGAAGATTATGATAAAGTGCAGGAAGATGATAGTATCGATATAAACGGTCTTACAAGTTTTGCTCCCGGCACTCCTTTAACCGTTATATTGAACCATAAAAATGGAAGTCATGATGAGATACTGGTAAATCATACTTACAATGAACAACAGATCGAGTGGTTCAAAGCCGGAGGCGCATTGAATGTAATAAGATCTCAATTTGCGAAAGTTTGATCTATGATAATTAAGAAATAATACCCCCAACCTTGACAATAAAAAATCCCATAGCAGTATGGGATTTTTTATTTTGATACCTGTTTCTTTATTCCCGGGATATTTATCTTCCCGACAACTTTCGCTTTAAAAATTGAAATTGCCCACTTATTTACTAACTTCCGTATATTCATAATTAAAACCGTTCTATCATGGAAGAAAATAAAAACACAGGACAGGATGCCAATAAAAAAAACTCTCTGCTTGATAAGGCTGAAGAAATGGCCGGTAAAATAAGCGAAAAAGCCGGAGAGGTTTGGGATAAAACAAAACACGAAACTGAGGAAGCCTGGAATAAAGCAAAAAACAGTGAACTGGCAGGCAAAGCAAAAGTAAAACTTGATGATTTGAAGGAAGATGCAAAACATCTTTATGACCAGGCAAAAAGTGGTGAGCTTGCAGACAAAGCCAAAGTAAAACTTGACGGCCTGAAAGAGGATGCAAAACATCTTTATGAACAAGCAAAAAGTGGTGAACTTGGAGACAAGGCTAAAGTTAAACTTGAAGGCTTGAAAGAAGATGCAAAGCATCTTTATGAGCAAGCAAAAAGTGGTGAGCTTACAGACAAGGCCAAAGTAAAGCTTGAAGACTTAAAAGAAGATGCAAAAGAATTATGGAATAAGGTTGTTGATAAACTCGATACCGAGGAAAACAAAAAGACTACACCACCAGATTCCAAATAATCATACTTCAGTAATACTATTTAGTTTCATAATGATTTGCTGATTGCCTGTTTGCCGTTTGCGTAGAATTATCAATCACCATAAAATCTGCAGGTGAGCCATGCTGGCTTATCAGGTCTTTATACTTCACTTTTAAACTTCTTTTAAAAGTTCCAAGATAACCTGGTTTCGATATTTTTTCTTTATCGAGTGAGACAGATTCAATGTGATCATTTCCTATAAACATCATCAATTGCATGGTATTAAAGTAGAATACAAATCAACTTATAATTTACTTTTATTGCAATACCAACTTGTACTCAATTTTGAAAAGTAAGTTTACGAATAAAGCTGCGGCTTCTCAGTTTAGTTGAAATACTGTGGCTCGCCCAATCTTCGTAATTTGCTAATAATAAATCTCTTACTATGTCAGTCAACAGGCGAAATTTCTTAAAGACTTCAGGCCTTTCTTTGTTGCCCGCAGTTCTTCCTGCTGCACCTCTATTAGCAAACAATGTAAATAAGAACCCGACTGCCGCAAACGAGCCTGTTGTAAAATTGTTTGGCGATGGAGAATTTTATGACGGCCTTCCATACCTTGAACAATTACATGCCGCTAATAGTAAACAACAAATTAAAGTTGATCGCTATGGTTCAGGTGGCGCAGTTGAAGAGTTGGAAAAAAAATTCGAAGCTATTACTGGCAAGGAAAAGGCAATCTATATGCCAAGTGGCACTATGGCGAATCAGCTTGCCATTGCGATGCTGAGTGGTGAGAATACAAAAGTCTTTGTCCAAGACACCAGTCATGTGTACCGAGATGAAGCAGATGCTGCACAATCAATTTTTAATAAGCGGTTAATTCCATTGGCAAAAAACCAAACTTTCTTTACAGCAGATGAATTAAAGAAAGCAATTGAAAATCTTGACAATGAAGAGGTGTTTAAAAGTGGTCTTGGCTGTGTTTCTATAGAAAACCCGGTGCGTCGTTCAGACGGTCGGATGATCCCAATTGATGAAATAAAAAAGATCAGTGAATATTGTCACAGTAAGAATATCAGGCTTCATCTTGATGGTGCAAGGATCTATTTGGCTTCTGCATGGTCAGGTATTTCTATAAAAGAATATGCAAGCCATTTCGACACTGTTTATATTTCATTGTATAAATACCTCGGAGCAAGTGGAGGAGCAATACTTTGTGGCGACAAATTGTTGATTGAAAAATTACCACATATGATCAAGATACATGGCGGTAATATGTTTGGTAACTGGCTAAATGCTGCAATGGCTTCGTACAAATTGGATGGCATTGAAGAAAGATTACAGGAAGCCATAAAAAGATCAAAAGAAATTTTTGCTTCGCTTAATCAAATACAGGGAATAAAGATCTCTCCTTTAGATAATGGTACAAATATTTATAGCATGAAATTTCCTGATGGAATTCATGGACAAAAATTTGCCGAAAGCCTCAACGGTTATTTTATAAGAATGCCTCGGCCAAATGAAAACGGTGAAGCAAAAATTTCTGTGAACGAGACATTACTATATCGGGAACCTAAATATATTCTAGATGCTATTAAAGATTCGATCAATAAAGCAAAATAACCTGCTCAAACAATCAAAAGTCTTCATATGAGAAAAATATTTATGGCAGCGATCCTGCTTTCGCCAACAATATTATTTGCACAGAAAGATGCTTCTGTTTCTTTTGAAAAATGGATAAGTCTAAAAACTTATGGGAGCCCGGTCATCTCACCCGATGGAAAAATAATCGTCTATGGAGTATCGGGTACGGATTGGGCGAACAATGCTTATGACAATGAACTTTGGATGGTGAAAGATGGTGAAGTTCCTGTGCAATTGACAAGAACAAATAAAAACAGTAGCGGCAATGCAGCTTTCACCCCGGATGGCAAATACGTGAGTTTTATTGCTGACCGGGGAGATAAAAGACAGATCTATATTATCTCTGTAGCGGGTGGCGAAGCAATACAGGTAACAAAAGATGAAGATGGCATTAACGGTTATGCATGGAATCCTGATGGAACCAAATTAGTTTATAGCAAAACACAACCAGAAAGTAAAAGTGATAAAGCAAAGAAAGAAAGATTTGGCGCATTTGGAATTGAAGGTGAAGAATATCAACAAACACATTTATGGATATTAAATTTCAATTACGATTCCATTTTTCTTGCGGGACAACTACCTTGTTACACATCAAAAGATACCAGTAAAACAAATAAAAGTTCAGATTGCATTTCGTTGCCTGTAGCAAAACCACTTACGGAAGGGAATTTTAATGTTGGTGGTTTTTCCTGGAGTCCGGATGGCAAACAAATAGCTTTTAATCGTCAATCCGATCCCCTAATTAATTCAGGCAATTCCTCCGATATTATATTGATTGATGTAGTAACAAAAAAAATGACAACAGTGATCAGCAATCTTGTTGGGGATTTTTTTAATGCCTGGAGTCCCGATGGAAAAGCATTTATTTATTCCAGCTTGATAGATGACTCTGTTTCGAATTTTTATAAAAACAACCGGCTATTCATTTATAATCTTGAAACTAAAATAAGTTTAGAAATTGCAAAAAATATTGATGAGGATAAGTCAGTCGTGGATTGGAATAAATCAGGTTTGTTTGTTTCCGCATTTGAAAAAACGAAAAGAAGATTTTACACTGTAAATACAAAGACCGGGTTGGCTGAAGTAATTTCACTTGTTCCGCTTGATTTGCCCAGTGGCATAGCATTCAGCAAAAATTCAGATATGATTGCTTTATCTGGAAGAAACTATTCCGGGCTTAATGAAATTTATTCGGGGAAATTTAAACAGGTTTTAAAGCAAATAACTAATAGTACAGATCAGATAAAAGATTGGAATACTCCAATAAATGAAGTGATCCAATGGAAAAGTAAAGATGGAGCAGAGATCGAAGGTGTTTTATTAAAGCCCAAAAATTATGATGCAAAAAAGAAATATCCATTGCTGGTAGTCATTCATGGCGGGCCTACGGGTATTGACCTTCCGGATCCTACGCCAACTTATGTTTATCCTATTATGCAGTGGGTAGAGAAAGGAGCTCTTGTTTTGCGTGTTAATTATCGTGGCAGTGCTGGCTATGGGGCAAAGTTTCGTGCATTGAATGTTCGCAACCTTGGCGTTGGTGATATGTGGGACGTTATAAGCGGTGTTGATTATCTGAATAGTAAGAACATGATCGATACTTCAAGAATGGGTTGCATGGGTTGGAGCCAGGGTGGATATATCTCTGCATTTCTTACTACCAATACAAATATTTTCAAGGCCATTTCAGTTGGAGCCGGCATTTCCAATTGGGTAACCTATTATGTGAATACAGATATCACACCTTTTACTCGTCAATACCTACAGGCAACTCCATGGAGTGATATGGACATTTATCTAAAGACTTCGCCAATGACAAATATTAATAAGGCAAGTACACCCACTTTAATTCAGCATGGCGAATTCGATAAAAGAGTTCCTATTCCAAATGCATATGAACTCTATCGCGGTTTGCAGGACAGAGGTATTCCTTCAAAGCTGATCGTCTATAAAGGTTTTGGCCATGGAATTAGTAAGCCAAAGGAAAGATTAGCTGCAACATGGCATAACTGGCAATGGTTTAATCATTATGTTTTTGGAGAAAAAGAAGAAGCGATGGAATTGGATGATAAGTTCTAAGATCACCTATTTAGGAAATCAGTGTACAGTTTTTGCATCAGGGCCTTTGCAATTCTTTCATGCTCTTTAGTTGATTTGCCTTCTTCAAAAACAATTCTTTTTCCTGCATTGTCAAATAAAGTGCGGCTACTATCGGTTACAAAACCAATTCCATCATTGTATGTAAAAAAAGCCCAGTGCTTTGAAGTTGAATCAAAAACATTTTTACCAAATGGAAAAGATTCTATTTTGAAATGAAGTTGTTGAGCTAAGCTGCCCGCCATATCAAGTTGATCAACCGTCTTTCCAATTACAACATTTTGCCTTTTCAATGCGCCGCCAAGCCATAAAATTGGTATTCGATAATCGTCCGCACGTTTTCCTGTTACAGGCAAATAATGTCCGTGATCAGCAGAGATAATTACAATTGTATTTTTCCATGAAGGCAATTTCTTTAATTCATTTACAAAGCTGTAAACAACTGAGTCAGTATAATGAAGTGAGTTAAGAAATTTTGTTTCTTTCTCATTTCCTTTGAATACGGTTGCAACGGGTGTTTCAAAAGGTTCATGACTGCTCAACGTAAGCCACGTTGTAAAAAATGGTTGTTTCACTTGTGGAATATCTTTCACCAGTTTTTTCATCACAACATCATCATGTGCACCCCATTTGGAGTTCATGTCTGCATCTTTAAAACTTTCCTTTGTAATTAATTGTTGAAATTTTTGTCCATTGAGATAACTCTTGATATTCATGAATTCAGGTTCACCTCCATAATAAAATTGACTTGCATATCCATTGTCTGAAAATATTTTTCCCAATCCCTGCAGTTTCAGGGTTTTTTCCGGGTAATTTACAATCGAACCTTTTGGCAATGCAGGATAACTACTGATAATGGCACTGATGCCTTTATCTGTTCTGTCACCGGAAGAATAACAGTTGCTGAAATAAATCCCCTCCTTCATCAGCTCAGGAAAAAATTTGATCACAGTTTTCCCGTCAATGTTTTTGTTCAAAACCTTTTCTGTAAAACTTTCCCATATTATCAAAATGACATTTGGCCTTGCTGAATTGCTATCGTTAATGACTTGTTCAGTTTTTCCTTCGGCTTCGAATAGAGGATTTACAATGGCCTCGACCTCTTCATTCTTCATATATTCATACAAGTTCTTATTTAGCTGGTTCATTTGTATGGCCGAGAACATAAAATTCCATGAAGCATTAACTGCCGCATTGTTTGCATATTGATTATTGCAGAAAAAAACACTGCTCTGGTTCAAGGGCGATAGTTGAAATCCTCCGCGGATAGGGATGATGAGTGCTCCAATAAATAGTATTATCAACAATGCCTGTACAAAACGGTATTTATTATTTTCTAAAAGAACGATCGATCTTGAAATAGTTTTTCTGAATATCCAGAAGACGAAAAAATAGATAACAATAAGACCAATAAAGATCAATACAAGTGGAAGATGACTGATAGAAGCCCATGCTTCTTTTGGACTAGATAAAAATTTCAATGGAGTCGAGTCGATCCTTGTTCCCCATGCTTTAAAACTTTCAACATCAGTAATTATCAATAGCAACTGTATAAAAAGAATAATACCAGTGTAAATTAAATAGATCCATTTTTTCCTGAAAAAAGGAACAAATATTGAGGCGATCACGAAAACACAAACTAACGCAGTTAAATATGCTGCCATTGAAAGATCCATCTTTAATCCATACCACAAACTTTGTATTACAAGGGAAGACGAGGTCTCTTTTGCATATTCCATCGTTGACAAGAGAAAAAATGCCCTGGCAACTTCAAAAAAGATCACCCAGGTAAAAATATAAATAAGCAGAAACAGTATCTTTTTCAACATCGCATAAAATTAAAAAAGCAATCCGGTTTAGGATTGCTTTTCTTGTATAAATCATTTAAGATAATTAACTGATCTTTTCAACCTGCATATAATTCAGTTCTACAGGCGTTGAACGACCAAATATCTTTACTGTTACTTTCAATTTTTTCTTTTCATCATTCACTTCCTCGATCACACCGTTAAAGTCATTAAATGGTCCTTCAATAATCTTGATCGTTTCACCTACTATGAATGGCTCGCTCATGCTTACACCGCCTGCCTCAGCCATTTCATCCATTTTACCAAGCATCTTATTCACTTCAGCTTTACGCAAAGCAATCGGATGTTCTTTACCAAGAAAATGGATCACGTTGGATGTATTCTTGATAGTATCTCGAAGATCATCAGAAAGTTTACCATCCAATATCTCTATCATAACATAACCCGGATAGTAATTACGTTCACGCATTACTTTTTTTCCGTTCTGCACTTTATACACTTTCTCTACGGGCAGGAAAACTTGTTTTACAATTTTATCCCATCCTCCACGTGATACTTCCTTATCAAGGTATTCTTTTACCTTTCTCTCTTTACCGCTTACTACACGAAGTACAAACCATTTTGATTCGGCGGCTTGTGGAGTTTCTGTTGTATTTGTTGTTTCCATCTTAGAAAATGTTATAGATAAATTTCAATGTCACATTTGTTATAAAGTCCATACCTGCAACCAGCGCTGTAATAACTAGTGTGGCCGCAATTACGATCATAGTTGATTGCTGAAGCTGCTGCCATGTAGGCCAGGTCACTTTTTCCATCAGCTCTTTATAACTCTCTTTGAAATACGTTGCGATCTTATTCATGTTTCAAAATTGAAAATTTGAAAATTTCAA
>Ga0207641_10002815_pt1 | contig 15825 bp, 10 predicted proteins | sample KBSSwiS62_FD_184306 | JGI IMG/M metagenome (GOLD analysis project Ga0207641, IMG submission 184306) | Switchgrass rhizosphere microbial communities from Kellogg Biological Station, Michigan, USA - KBS Switchgrass S6-2 (SPAdes) (version 2) | ecosystem: Host-associated > Plants > Roots >... | reverse complement strand
TCCAGAGAACGAGAAACGATCCAGACAGCAGGTTCGTTGCCGGTGCCGTTCCCGCGCCCGAGTAGCTGTAGTTGAACAGGCGCATCAACAGCAGCTGGAATCCTGCCCACAGCGTGAACGCCGCTGCCGCAGTCGCAAGGACCACACCCGCCTTGTGCCACTGTTGGGTCCATGCGGCCCAGACACCGAACATCGCGACCACCATGACGACGAATTCCTTCGCAAGGACGGTGATACACGTCACCACAGCGACGCGGCCGTACCGCTCCTCGAGCAGCCACCTCGTGACTGCCGGTCCGAGATAAAACATCAGCGGATCGGCGTTGAACGGATCCCACATCGCGAACATCGATCCAAATCCGCCGATCGTCAGCGCCAGCGCGGTCGTTGCCGCGCGGCGGGACAGCCCGAACGTCAGACATAAGTCGAACACGGCGTAGCCTGCCGCGACGTTCGCGACGACGGCGAACGCCTTCCACTTGACCACTGACGCCAACGGAAATAGCCCGAGTATCCATGGCACGAGCACGCGGAAGCACTGCACTTCCGAACACCCGGGGATAATCGTCCGATTGGCGGTCGCTTCGTAGGGGCTGGAGAACGGAAAGCGCGGCGCGAGCCACGCGACGATGGCGAGCGCGGCCACCAACGCTGCGGCAACGCCGTATGGCACAATGCCCGCCTGCTTCGATTGTGCGCTCGTCAACCCCCGATCTCCTGATCGCTTGTGTCTTGGCTGCGGTGCTGGCGGCGCAGGCCGGCTGGTCCGCAGCGACCACCAGCGGTACGCCCGACGAGAGCACATATCTGGCGGCCGGACTTCGCCTCTATCACCACGGCGACGTGCGCCCGCTGGTGGACGACGGCGTTGCGCCGCTTCCCGTCCTCGTGTCCTTCGCCGCGCCGGCGCTCGTCGGCGCGACGGAGTACGCGCGCGCGATTCGCCTCGCCCGTACATCGGCGATCGCGCTGATCGCCATCCCGCTCGTCTTCATCGTCTATTGGTCGGTCCTTCACGCGTCGGGACGGACCGCCGCCACGATCGCCGCGGCCTTGATCGCGCTATCGCCCAACATCATCGCTCACGCGGCCGTCGCGACGACCGATATTTGTTTCGTCGCGGCTTCGCTCGCGGCGCTGCTGGCGCTGGTCCGATACGTCGATCACCGCTCGCGCGGACGTCTGGCCGCGCTCGCGCTCTCGCTGGGCGCGGCGCTTGCCGCGAAATACTCGGCGGTGACGCTCTTTCCCGCGGTGCTGGTGCTGCTCGTCCTCACGGATCGTACGCACCACATCGGACGCGTGTGGCGCGCGCTCGGCCTGACATGCGGCCTGTTCCTCGCCTCGCTCACGATGGTCTGGGCGCTTCACGGCTTTTCGATGGTTCCGCCCAAGCTGGCTGCTCTGGCGTCCCTCAAAATGCCGGCAGTGATCTCCGGCGTGCTCTCGCAGGTCGTTCACCAGCGCGGCGGGCATCCCGCATTCCTGATGGGAAGAACGTCTGCAACCGGCTGGTGGTACTACATGCCGGTCGCATTCGCCGTGAAAAGCACACCGGCCGAGCTGATCGTGATCCTGGGTGGGCTATTCGTGGTGGCGAGCGATTGGCGCCATTCGTCCACGAGCGCGCTCGTCTGGCGAGTGACGATTCTGACGTTCGGGGTGTTTGCGCTGATCAATCGGCTGGACCTTGGCATCCGCTACGCCCTGATTCTCGTACCGTTATTCGTGTTCGTCGCTCTGGAGAAGTGGTCCCGAGTCGCCGACGCTCGAACGCTGGCCATAACCGGCGTAGCCCTCGTACTGCTACAGGCGTCGAGTGCGGTCATGATCGCACCGCACTATCTCAGCTATTTCAATCAGCTTTCGGGCGGCCCCTCCGCTGGCTATCGATATCTGGCCGATTCGAACATCGATTGGGGACAGGATCTGCCAGCCTTGCGCGAGGTGCTCTCGAATCTCGGAGGCCGAACACTGCTGTTCTCCTACTTTGGCAATGCGCCGTTTGCCTCTTACGGGCTCTCCGCAGATCGGTGGACCAGCGCGGTGCGACACGATTTCGCTCGCTGGGACTACGTCGCGATTTCAGTCACGCACCTCGACGGCCTCTTCTTGACGGGCGACCCGTTCCAACCGTTTCGCGCCGTGTCACCCACGGCTCGTGCCGGCGACTCGATTCTGCTCTTCTCGACGAGCCGGCCCGAGGTGCGCGAAGCGATGGCAGCCGTGGCCAGACGATGGAGCGCGGCTGAGGCCATACAGTGACATGCTACGATCGACCGTTCCCCCAGGTTTCAGGCACGATGATCCGTTTGACGGCCCGCCGACGATTCGCGTACGCGTTGATAGCCGTCGTCCTCGCGGCGACCACAGGCGCGCTGACGATCCTGCTGGCCGACATTTACCTGCACTTCCGCGTTCAGAATCTGGCGGGCGTCAACGTCTGGGGCTATCGAGGATCCGTTGTCGGTCGAAAGCCACCAGGGGAAATCCGGATTGTCGTGCTCGGCGGCAGCACGGCGTTCGGCTACGGGCTGCCGGCGAACGAGTCGTGGCCGTCCTCTCTGGAACAGTTGCTGAACGGCCGCCCAGGCGAAACCTATCGCGTCGTGAATCTTGGCGCACCGGGGCAGGGCGCTTACGGATTCGCGTTCGACCTCGCCGACTACGCGTATCTCGCATACGACGTCGTGATTCTCTACGAGGGCTACAACGACCTTGGCAATCCGATGGCGTTCGATCCGACGCCCGCCGTCGTGAATCACTATCTCTGGCGAAGGCAATCCCCAGTGTTCCGCCTCACCGGCTATTTCCCGATACTGCCGCTGGTGTTTCGCGAAAAGGCCATGGCGATCCGCTCGGGCGGTCAGCTCGATGCCGCCCACCGCGGCGAAGTGCATTTTTCGCCGGGCCTTGCGGCACGGATGACCGCGTCGGCCTTGACAAGCGCGGCCAGCGTTGCGGAGACGCTCGGCAGACGGGTCGGCCGCCTGACCGACGGCGCGGCCCTCTCGCATGCGCCGCTCGACACCACATCATGGAGGTCGTACACGGACAGCGTGGTCAAGGCGGTGGCGGACGCGCGGACGCGCGGAGCGCGGGTCCTCGTCGTCACGCAGCCGTACATTTCCGATGCTCACGTCGCACAGCAGAGGGCGCTATCGGCGGCGATCGCCACGCGCTTCGGCGGCGATTCAGGCGTGCGCCATGTCAATCTCGGCACGGCGGTCGACCTCCGGGATAATTCGGTCGCCTACGACGGTATTCACCTCGTGGCGCGAGCCAACCGCGCGATCGCGGAACGGCTCGTCCAGCCCGTGCGCGAGGTCCTTCGAGACTACCAGTAAGGTTGGGTCGGTCGCGTGCGGTTGACTCGCGCCGGAAGACCCTAGTACCGTTTTCTGTTCGTGACCACGGCACTCGGCCTCCCAGGCTACACGTTCGAAGACTTACATCGTCCTGACCGCCTCGCGTCGCTGTACGACCGGTTCTGCGAGGAGGTGCGCGCCACCGATCCTGCGTTCTGGCTCGAGTGGGACGCGTATCGCCAGGCACCCGACGCGCCACGGCCGCCGCTGGCGCTGTCGAATCTCCTGACCGGCATGGCGCCGCACGTCAGCCGGTTCCTGCAGCGGCTCTTCGATGTGGACACGCCGGCGGAAGCGATTGCAGAATCGACGCGCGCGCAGGACGATCTCTTTCGCTTCAAGGTCGACTTCGTCCGCCGCCGCGCGCTCCCGCTGCTCAAGGGCGGCGCGCGCATCTCGGTGTCGTCCGAAGACGACGCCATGGTGGAGCGGATGATCGCGGATCAGCAGTCGAGTGATCGGGAACTCGCAGTGGCTCGAGCTGGTTGCGCGCTTCTCGACCGCGAGAGATCAGCCCCCAGTTCCCAGCCCCTGGCCCCTAGCCCCGGCGTCCAGTCCCCCAGTCCCGACAGCGAAGCCCTGAAACGCTGGTGCGCCGCGCGACTCCACGATCGCGCCTATCGCAGCTGGGTGGTTTTCCGGTTTCCCGAAACACTCGATTACTGGAATCTTGTCGAGGTCCAGCGGCCGGAGCCGCAATTCCCTGAGGCGATGCGCGGCCCGGACTGGCGTCTTCGACGGCGCGATGGCTTCGGTCTGACGGACCCGCGTTTCACGCGACGGGAATCGTTGAGCGAGATCCATTACTGCGTGTTGTGTCACGAGCGCGACAAGGACTCGTGCTCGAAGGGGCTTCACAACCGGGACGGCCGCGTCGTCGTCAACCCGCTGGGAATCGCCCTCGACGGCTGCCCGCTCGACGAGAAGATCTCGGAGATGCATGCGCTTCGGAAGGTTGGTGACGCGGTCGGCGCGCTCGCGCTGGTGATGATCGACAACCCGATGTGCCCCGGCACCGGACACCGCATCTGCAACGACTGCATGAAGTCGTGCATCTACCAGAAGCAGGAGCCGGTCAACATCCCGCAGATCGAAACCACGGTGCTGACGGACGTCCTGGGCCTGCCGTGGGGCGTCGAGATCTACGGTCTGCTCACCCGCTGGAACCCGCTGAACGTCCGCCGTCCCTACGCGCTTCCGTACAACGGCAAGAACGTGCTGGTCGTCGGCCTCGGGCCCGCCGGCTATACGCTGGCGCACTACCTGGTCAACGAGGGTTTCGGCGTGGTGGGTGTGGACGCGCTCAAAATCGAGCCGCTGCCCCGCGACATCGTCGGAACCGATGACGTGGCGCCGCGTCCGATCCGGGACTGGAGCCAGATCTACCGTTCGCTCGACGCGCGCGTCCTCGAAGGATTTGGCGGGGTGTCGGAATACGGCATCACGGTCCGATGGGACAAGAATTTCCTGACGCTGCTGTACTTGACGCTCGCGCGACGGCGTGGCCTTCGCATGTACGGCGGCATCCGGTTCGGCGGCACCATCCCAATTGAGGACGCGTGGGCGCACGGCTTCGACCACGTGGCGGTGGCGTCCGGTGCCGGACGGCCGACCATCATCGACCTGAAGAACAACCTGATCCGCGGGATCAGGAAGGCCAGCGATTTCCTGATGGCGCTGCAGCTCACGGGGGCGTTCAAGCGGACAGCGTTGCCGAACCTGCAGACGCGGCTGCCCGCCGTGGTCATCGGCGGCGGCCTGACGGCGATCGACACCGCGACCGAGTTGATGGCGTACTACCCGCTGCAGGCCGAGAAGGTGCTCGATCAGTACGAAACGCTGGTCGCGGAACTGAACGTCTCGCAGGTCCGCGGATCCTACGACGCCGAGGAACTGGAAGTGCTCGACGAGTTTCTCGAGCACGGTCGAGCAATCCGAGCTGAACGGATGCGCGCCACGGCGGCGGGAACCACGCCGGATTTCGTGTCGCTGGTTCGATCGTGGGGTGGCGTGACGATCGCCTATCGCAAGCGGATGGTCGACTCGCCCGCCTACCGTCTCAATCACGAAGAAGTGATCAAGGCGCTCGAAGAAGGCATCACGTTCGCCGAGAACCTCAATCCCATCGAGGCGGCAGCCGACGAGCGCGGCGCTGTTCGCGCGATGGTGTTCGCGCGCGAGGGGCCCGCCTTCGCCGCCGATGAACTGGACGCGGGTTCGACGAGGCAGGCCACGATCACCTTGCCCGCGCGGACCGTGCTGGTCGCGGCGGGAACGACGCCGAACATCACCTACGAGAAGGAGTGCCCGGGCACGTTTCAGCTCGATGCGAAGCGAAAGTTCTTCCAGTCGCACAAGGCGGTCGACGATGGCGACGGACGCTTCACGTTGACGCCTGATGCCGGCGGGTTCTTCACGTCCTACGATCGGGACGGCCGGTTCGTGACGTATTACGGCGACAACCATCCCCGTTACGCCGGCAACGTCGTCAAGGCGATGGCGTCGGCGAAGCACGGGTTTCCGCATATCGTGAAATTGTTCGCGCGCGATCTGGCGTCTCTCGATGCCGGCCGCCAGGCCGAGCGCGACCGCGAGTGGGCAGCGCTCCTGCAGCGGCTGGACGGCGATCTGCTGGCGCAGGTCGAAGAGGTCGTGCGGCTCACGCCGACGATTGTCGAGGTCATCGTCAAGGCGCCCGCTGCGGCGCGCCACTTTCATCCCGGTCAGTTCTACCGGCTGCAGAACTACGAATCGCTGGCGCGGCAGGTGAACGGCACGCCACTGTTGATGGAGGGCATCGCGCTGACAGGCGCCTGGGTCGACAAGGAGCGCGGTCTGCTGTCATTGATCGCGCTGGAACTCGGTGTCTCGAGCCGACTCGTCGCGCAGCTGCGCAAAGGCGAGCCGGTTGTCGTCATGGGCCCGACCGGCTCGCCGACCGAAATCCCGTCGGGCCGGCAAGTGCTGTTGCTCGGTGGCGGATTGGGCAACGCGGTGCTGTTCTCGATCGCCAGGGCGATGCGCGAGAACGGCAATCGCGTGGTCTACTTCGCCGGCTACAAGAAAGGCGAGGATCTCTTCAAGCGCGAGGAGATCGAAAAGGCGACCGATCAGGTGATCTGGAGCACCGACATGGGCGCGGCGATCGAGCCGAGTCGGCCGCAGGACGCTCATTTTCGCGGCAACATCGTCCAGGCCGTCCTTGCTTACCAGCGCGAGGCGCTCGGCGATCGGGTGGTGCCGCTGGAATCGGTCGATCGCATCATCGCCATCGGATCTGATCGCATGATGGCGGCGGTCACAGCCGCGCGTCACGGCGTCCTGGCACCGTACCTGAAGGCCGACCATGTCGCGATTGCCAGCATCAACTCGCCGATGCAGTGCATGATGAAGGAAGTCTGCGCGCAGTGTCTGCAGAAGCACGTCGATCCGGTCTCGCGCGAAGAGACGATCATCTTTTCCTGTTTTAACCAGGATCAGGAGATGGATCGCGTGGATTTTCCGAACCTTGCGGCCCGGCTCCGCCAGAACACCGTCCAGGAAAAACTATCCAACCTGTGGTTGGATCACCTCCTGAGGTCATGACGCCATTCATCTGCGCGCTCGCGCTTGCCGCCACCCTTCGCCCCCAACTCGAGGCGGTCGCGAAGCTGCCAGGCGAGCCGGCGCTCGTGAGCGCCGCCGGCATGACGAAGGCCGAGGATCCGATCCTCACCATCGAGAATGGCGCGGCGTTCGATCCAAACCCCACCAGGCGCCGCCTCGTCATCGTCGGCATCGGCAACGACGAGCCGAGCGCGGCGGCCGTCGTCGCGGCGGTGCGATGGATGAAGACCGCGGCGCCTGCTGCCATCAAGCGAGACTGGATCGTCAGCGCCTTGCCGGTTTCGCCGCCGACCGTGGAACTGACCGAGTTGCAGGCGACCCAGCGATGGCTGGCGTTTCAAGCGCCGGACCTGGTCGTGCGTGTGGCTCCCGAGGTCGTGCAGCCGGGCTCAGCCGGTCTGGACAACGTCGAGTGGGCGACGGTCCCCGTCACCGGCACGATTGCGGCCCTCCAGCAGGTGCTGACCAAACCGAGAGGGCGATCGCCAGCGCACGAAACGCTCGCCGCGAGGATCCGCCGTGCACCACTCGATGTTGCGCGCCTGCTCGCGGCCCGCTATCCGGAAATGCCGAGCATCAGCTACATCCCATCCGTCTCGTGGGTCAACACCCTGCGGCTCGGCGCCATCAGCGGCGACGCGGCGCTGCGGCAGCGGGTGCTGGATCAGACTCGGCCGTGGTTGTCTGGCGAACGGAGGATGTTCGGGGACCGAATCCAACTGACCGCGGTGGCTGGGGCGATGGTGTTCGCGGACCTGTCGAAGGCGGATAGCGGCAACCAGGCTGCGGCGAGGCTTGCGAGTGAAGCGGCGGCTCTAGCCACCGCGGTGAAGCCCGACGGCATCGCGGAACACGGCCAGGGCTGGACCGACGACATGTTCATGACATCGTCGATCCTGTCCCGCACCGGCCATGTCGACGAAGCGGCAACGCTGCTCACGTCGTACGCCGGCCGCCTTCAGCGCCCGGACGGCCTCTTCAATCATGCCGTCGACGGCCCGGCGGCCTGGGGCCGCGGGAACGGCTTTGCCGCGGTTGGCATCGTCGAGGCGCTCACGGTCATGCCAGCGCGGCATCCATCGCGCGCGGCGCTGCTCGAGAGCTACCGGCGTCACATGGCAGCGATCAAGACGCAGCAGTCGCCTGACGGCATGTGGCGGCAGGTCATCGACGATCCGGCGGCGTACCGCGAGGAAACCGCCACGGCGATGCTGCTGACGGCGATGGCGCGCGGGGTTCGCCTGGGATGGATCGATCGCTCGTACGCGCCGGTCGTCGACCGCGCCTGGCGCGGCCTCGCCGCTCACGTGGCCGCTGACGGCACGATCATCGACGTGTGCACGGGAACGGGCGCCGGGCCGACGCACCGCTACTACTTCGATCGCGCGGCAATCACCGGCGCCGATGATCGCGGCGGTGCGATGGCACTGCTGGCGTCGATGGAGATGTACGAGTCCGAGAGAAGGTAGTTGAACGCGGAGCGCGAGCCTTTTCCGCCTCCGCTCGCCATGGATCGATGCGAGCTACGGCGGGCAGGCGCGCGAAGAAATCAGGCGACTTTCCAGCCGTCGCCGCGGAGCGAATTCATCAACTGCACCGAGCGTTCGATGAGCTCGGTCGGCTCGTCGACTTCCTCGACCGACTCGGTACCGTCGGGGCGCGTGATCACGACTCGATAGCGTCCGCCGACGCGATCGTGCGTGATTTCGTAGCGAAGCTTCTCGCCATCCTTGTCGAAAAACCAGATCATCGGGCCCCAAGAATACAACAGCGTAGGAGCAAAAGATCTGCGCTTTCCCGAACGAAAATTCAAGAACGTCGCAGTTGTTCACTCGCTGACGTTCGAGTCACGTAGGTGAACAGAAATGCCGTTCACACTCCGGCAGCAAAAACCGCTGCGCCGAGGAGTCCCGCCTCCCGATTCAGGATCACTTTCACCGGCATGCGTTGCAGCATCTCTTCGAGCGGCGGCTTGGCGAGGAACGCGCGCATGAAGACACCGGTGCTGAGCGCCGGCAGGATCTTCGGCGCGATGCCGCCGCCGACGAACAGCCCGCCGGTTGAGACGCTCCGCAGCGCCAGGTTGCCTGACTCCGCGCCGTACGCCTCGACGAACAGATCGAGCGTCTCGGCGCAGGCGGGACAACGATCCTCGAGGGCCGCCGTCGAGATCGCCGCCGGCGCGCCGGGGTCGTCGAGATCGACGCCGGCCGCGCACGCGGTGGCGTGCGTGGCGCGGTGGATGTTGATCAGCCCGCGGCCTGAGACGACGTGCTCGACGTCGGTGCGGCCGTAGCGTGCGGTGAGGTGTCGCAGCAGCGAGACTTCCCGTTCGGTACGCGCGGAGAAGTCGGCGTGTCCACCCTCCGACGGCGACGGTACGAAGCGGCCGTCGACATTGTGGAGCAGCGCCTCGCCAAGGCCGGTTCCGGCGGCGATCAGCGCGATGTTGCCGCCGCGCAGCGCCTCGCCTTCCTGCAGCACGTGCACTTCCCCTTCCCGCAGAACCGGGATCGAATAGGCCATCGCCTGCAGATCGTTGAGGAGCCGGACGTGCGACATGCCGAATCGACTCGCCACCTGAGGCGCGTGGACTTTCCACGGTACGTTGGTCAGCTCCGCCGATTCGCCGATGACAGGGCCGGCGACGCCGAAGGTGGCCGTCGAAATCGACGCGGTGCGCGTGTCGTCGCCGTCCAGGAACGCGGCGATCATCGTCGGCAGATCGGGATAGTCCAGCGTGCTGAACGTGCGGACGGCGATCGGCCTCGGCCGCGCCGGTACCAGGTCGAACAACCCGAGGTGCGTCTTGGTGCCGCCGATATCTCCCGCCAGAATCATGATCAACTCTTAACTTTCAAGTCCCAACACTCAGCAACCTTCAATGCTCGACAAGTCACGGCGTGACCGTGAGACTTGAAACTTGAAAGTTGAGACTTGACTTCGATGTCATTCTCCATCATCTTGAACACGGTTTCGTTCCCAGCGATTCAGGAGAGGCCGTTTGCCCTCACCCTCGCATGGCCTGCCGGGTGGTTTGCCACTCGCGGGACAGCTCGTCGTTTTCACTGGAAAACTCAGCTCGCTCGGACGCAAGGAAGCGCGCTCGCTTGTGGCCCGGCTCGGCGGCGCCACCGCCGACGACGTCAACGCGCGGACGACGATGCTCGTGATTGGCGGTGAAGGATTCGGTCCGGCGACCGAAGAAAAGAGCAACAAGCTCAAACGCGCCGAGGAACTGAACGCGCAGGCCGCGCCGGAACGCGCCATCCGTATTCTCGCCGAGGAGGAGTTCTGCCGGCTGGCAGGCGTGCAGAGCGTGGACGCCTTGAAACGGCAGTACCACGCGATGCGCGATCTGCTCGTCCGCTATCGGGCCCTCCGCGAGGACCACCTGCGGTATCTGGTGAAATGCGGCATCCTGCGTCCGGTGCATCGAACCAACGCTGATACGTTCTTCGCGTTTCCCGATCTGCCGATCATCAAGCAGGCCCACGACGGTCTCGACCAGGGATTGGCGTTCCGCGGCATCGTTCGCACGCTGCTGGCGTCGCGCCAGGGGCAGCTCGAGCTCGATTTTCGGCTGGACGCCGCGCCTGCAAAGATCATCACGCTACGGCGGCCCCCCAGTTCACCTCCGCCCGAGCCCGGTCAGAAACCGTTGCTCACCGTCGGCGCCGCCCGCGTCCCGGTCCGCGACACGAGCCTCGCCGAGGAGTACTTCCGCGCCGCGTCCGCCCTCGACGATGGCGACGAAAGCCGGCAGGACGAAGCGGCGGCGGCGTATCGTAAGGCGCTCGAGTACGATCCGTATCTCGTCGCCGCGCTCATCAACCTCGCGAACGTACACTACAGCCGCGACGAGCTGGTGGAGGCGCAGGCGCTCTACGAGCGGGCGATCGGTCTCGAATCAGACTTCTTCGAAGCGCACTTCAATCTCGGCAACATCTACCACGATCTCGGGCGGTTTCCCGAGGCGCAGGCCTGCTATCGGGAATCGCTCCGCCTCAACCCGTTCTATGCGGACGCGCACTTCTATCTGGCCGTGACGTTCGAAAAGATGGGTTTGTCGCAGGAAGCGCGGCCGCACTGGCGCGCCTACCAGCAGCTGGCGCCGCAAGGCGAGTGGGTCGAGTTGGCTAAGGAGTTCTCCGAGTAGGGCTCGGGGCTAGGCCCTAGCTATATGGACCGCCGCAGCTAGCGGCAAGTCCCTAGCCCCGACGTCGTCGCTAATACCGATAGTCGTTGGGGTCCCGCTTCTTCGGCGTGCGGCGCAGCTTGTAGAACTGGCAATCCGGACACCACGACTCGGGATTGAAGCTCGTGCCTGCGATCGGCAGCACGTCGCGATGGCCGCAGCATTCCGGACCGTCCTCGGGCGGACGCCGCCAGCGGCACGACTTGAACTTCATCACGGCCGCCGACTGAGCGGGAACCTCGCTGACGGGCTCGGCTTCTGCTGGGGCGGGCGCCGGAGTCAGGAAAGGGTCAGACATCTGATCTCATTCTAAAGTAACCCCGACAGCCTTCGCCAGAAACGCCAGAGCTCTTCGTTCTTCGGGCGCGACCAGCGTGATGGCCTGACCCACCTCATCCGCGCGGCCGGTGCGGCCAACGCGATGCACGTAGGCGTCGGGCGAGTCGGGAACTTCGTAGTTGATGACGGTGTGGATGGCGTCGATGTCGAGACCGCGGGCGGCGATGTCGGTCGCGACGAGCACCTTGTATCGGCCGCTCTTGAAGCCTTCGACGGCGATGCGGCGCTGATCCTGGCTGCGGTCCGCGTGCAGCGCCGTGCACTTCACCCCGGCGGCCGCCAGGCGCCGCGCGAGTCGGTCCGCGCCGATCTTGGTTCGCGAGAAAATCAGCACCGGTCCGGCCGGATGACGCAGGTGTTGAATCAGCCACTCGACCTTCTGGGAGGCAGCGACCGATTCGACTCGGTGCGTAATGCTCTTCGCCGGCGCGCTCCGCTGACCGACCTGCACGTACTTGGCGTTGCGGGTGATCTCCAGCGCGTCGTGCACCACTTCGTCCGGCATCGTCGCCGAGAAGAGGAGCGTCTGACGGCCGCTGGTCGATGACGGCAGCGTGGCGATGATGCGCCTGACGTCGGGCCAGAAGCCCATGTCCATCATCCGGTCTGCCTCGTCGAGGACCAGCAGCTCGATGCCGCTCAAATCGGCGTTCTGCTGCCGCATGTGATCCATCAGGCGGCCGGGTGTGGCGACGATGATGTCCACGCCGGCCTTGAGCGCACGCTCCTGCATGCCCATCTCGACGCCGCCGTAGACCGCGGCGCTGGAGATGTTCGTATGGTAGGCGAGACCGTGGATTTCGTCCTCGATCTGCACCGCGAGCTCGCGCGTCGGCGCGAGGACGAGGACGCGGCTCTTGAGCGGGGTCTGATCCGGGTCGGGTCCGCCGTCCCGTGATTCGAGCGGCCGGGCCGTGTGCGTCAGCAGCCACTGCAGCATCGGGACGACAAAGGCGGCGGTCTTGCCGGTACCGGTTTCCGCGCAGGCAATCAGGTCGCTGCTGCCGAGCGCCAAGGGAATTACCGCGGTTTGAATCGGCCGGGTGTCGACCCAGCCGAGGTCGCGGACTCCTTCCAGCAGCCGCGCGTCGAGGCCGAGCGCCTTGAACGGCAGCGGTGTAGTGTCGACCTCAATCGGCTCGAGCGCCGGAACACCGGACGACGGCTTCGGGGCGTGTGGGTGGTGCGGCTTGCGCGGGCCGCGCGAACTGCCGTGGCCGCGCGATGATCGCCGGCCTGGGCCGCGGTTGGAATGGGTCCGATTGGTTGTGTTCGAGTTCAAACTTGATTCTGGCTAGCGTGCACGGAAGGTGATGATCCCCCTGACCGGGTCGTACGGCGAGACGCCGACGGTCACGCGATCCCCTGGAACGACCTTGATACGGAAGCGGCGCATCCGGCCGCTGAGCTGGGCCAGCACTTCGTGCCCGGCGTCACATTGCACGCGGTACAACCCGCCACTGTGAACGGCCACGACCGTGCCCTGCATGTCAATCAGATCATCCTTGCTCAACTGCTAGCGGTCCTTTCTATCAAACAAACATTATGCCACAGTTGAGAATCCCACAATTGGTGAATGGGTGAACCTGTCTTTCATCTCCAACGGCCCTCCGCGAAATACGAACCGCGTCGGCCAGCAGGGACCCACCGTTGCGGGTCCCAGGGCCTGGGTTGGTGCCGGGATGGAGTCAGAGTGGGGGTCAGAGTGGTGTCTGACCCCGGGCGGCCACATGGTTCGCGGGGACGCTGCGGAAATTGCCAGTCTCGCGGTCGGCCGCCGGCTACAGCGCGCGGACGGCGGCCTCGACGGTTTTTGCGAGCGTCTCGTAGTCTTCGCCCGCCAACCGCAGCGGCTTGCCGAACGCCACCCGGACACGGCCCGGCCGCGCCATCCGCCAACCGACGCGGAGCACGTCCTGCAAGCCTTCGATTCGGACGGGCACGACGGTGGCGTTCAGCCGCGACGCAATCATGCCGATGCCGGGGCGGAACGCGTCGATGGCCCCGCTCTCGGAACGGCGTCCTTCCGGAAAAATCAGGACTGACGTTCCTTCGCTTAGCAACTCACCGATGTACCTCAGCGTCTGCCGCGCGCCGGCCTCGCGCTGCGGAAGGGGAAACGCATTGAAGAACAGCGACGCCAGGTAGTAGTTGAGGCTGTTGGTGAACCAGGCGGCGCGCCCGTGTTTGGCGGGAAAGAAATGCGCCGCGAACATTTCCTTCGCCATCGCCGGCGCAACGCGGTACCGCCATTTCGCCGGGAGCGCCGCCATGATGACCGGGCCGTCCATGAAGCTCTGATGGTTGGAAGCGAAAATCACTGGCCCGTCGAGTCCCAGCAAGTGTTCCCGGCCTTCGATGCGCAGCCAGGCGACCGCCCGCGCCAGCGGCAGAATCCACAGCGGCAGGTTCACGCGTCGGACGAATCGCGCAAGCCACGACCGCGTCCACGTCGGGAATTCGACCGGTTCGGCGGGAAGGACATCGCGTGTCTCCGCCCGTTCCACCAGCTGCCGCAGCTGGGCGACGTCGCGCGCTTCGGAAAACGCCCCTTCGTCGATGCGCGTCTCGAACGCGTCTTCGAGCGCGACCATCAGCTCGACACGTTCGAGCGAGCTTAACCCGAGCTCCTCGAGCGTGGTCTGCGGTGTGAGATCCGCGCGGCCGGCGTACCTGGCGATGAGCGCCGCAAGCGCGTCGCCCGCGGGCGCCGCGAATGATGCCGCCGGGGCGCCGGTCCGTGCCCACTCGCGAATGGCCGCCCGTTTCAGCTTCCGCGTGCCCTCGGTCCGCGGCAGTTCCGGATCCGGCCACACCAGCGCGCGTCGAATCTTCTGGTGGTCGCTCAGAAGACTGTTCGCTTCCCGAACGACGGCATCGGCATCCGCTCCCGGATCGAGCACCAGCACCGCGTGAACGCGCTCTTCCGATCCGATCGGCACGCCGACGACGGCGGAGTCGCGCACCCCGGCGAGGTGGTTGAGGACGCGTTCGACATCCTCCGGGAAGACGTTCATCCCTTCGGGCGTCACGATCATTTCCTTCTTGCGGCCGCGGATGTAGAGCTGGCCGTTGTCCGCCAGTTCGCCGACGTCGCCGGTGTGAAACCAGCCGTCTTCGAACGCTCGTGCGGTGTCCTCGTCGGCGTTGAAGTAACCGGTGGTGACGTTCTCGCCGCGCACGAGGATCTCGCCATCGGCGGCGATCTTCATCTCGACGCCGGCGATCGCCTTGCCGACCGATCCCTTCTTCGTGCCGAACGGATGATTGAGCGTGACGATCGGCGCGGTCTCAGTGAGGCCGTAGCCCTGAATCACCACGTAACCAAGCTCGCTCCAGAATGATTCGAGCTCGGTTTCGAGCGGTGCGGCGCCGACCACGAACGCCCAGAACTTCCATCCGAACATCCGGTGCACGTGACGGTACTGCCACCATCGCATCAGCCAATGACGTGTGCTGGCGGCGAACCGGTCGGTGTCATCGATCGACGTGGTGAGGTGACGTGCGGTCTGTTCGCGCAGCACGTCGAGGATCTTCGGCACTGACACGACCACGGAAATCCGCCGCGACTTGATCTGCGAGACGATGTCCACCGGGTTGTAGCCGCGCATGAACACGACCACACCCGGCAGCGTCGGCGGGATGAAGGTGGCCATTGCCTGCCCGAACATGTGGCTGAGCGGCAGAAGATTCAGGAACCGCAACGGAAAGAAGGGCTTCCCCCATTTCCGGTACCTCAGGATCTCGCGTTCGACCGGAACGATGTTCGCCAGGATGTTGCGGTGCGTGATGACGACGCCTTTGGGCTCCGCCGTGGCGCCGGACGTGAAAATGATTTCGGCGATGTCGTCCCGTGCGATCGTGTCGTCGGGCGCGACGTCCGGGGCGCGGCCGTCGCCGCTCCAGTCGAGATCGTGCAGCTTCCAGATCGGCGCGTCGATTTCTCCGGCAATTGGAGGGATGTCCTGTCCAATCAACACCAGCTTCGCCGCGACAATGCGGCTGACGCGCGCGAGAAACATCGGCGACGCGCGGTAGTCGATTGGCACGACGATCACGCCGCGGAGCAGACATCCCCAGAACGCGATCACCCATTCGGGTCGGTTCTCGCTCCAGAAGACGACCTTGTCGCCTTTGCGCAGTCCGAGCGCGTGGAGTTGCGACGCGAACGCCCGTGCGGCGCGCGCGACCTCGGCGTAGGTGTACCGCCGACTTCTGAACCCGTCGTCGTAGACGAGGAAGTCGCCTCGCGCTTGAGCGAGATCGGCGAAAAAGTCAATCAGCGTCCCGCGGACCACGAGTGAACTATGATAT
>Ga0207641_10002814_pt1 | contig 15835 bp, 11 predicted proteins | sample KBSSwiS62_FD_184306 | JGI IMG/M metagenome (GOLD analysis project Ga0207641, IMG submission 184306) | Switchgrass rhizosphere microbial communities from Kellogg Biological Station, Michigan, USA - KBS Switchgrass S6-2 (SPAdes) (version 2) | ecosystem: Host-associated > Plants > Roots >... | reverse complement strand
CGCTGAATCGGCTGTTGAAGGCGCAGAGCGCGGTGAAGCGCCGCGAGGTGCAGCGCCAGCAGGCGGGGATCGGCGACGGCAACACGAATCGGAACTTCGACCTGTCGGCGCTGTTCGACAAAGAGCTGCAGAAAGCGCAGCAGACCAACTACGAAACCAAGTCGAGTGCCGAGGCCAAGACCGATCCGAATCAGAGCGCGCTCGACAAGATCAAGGATCTCGCGCAGCGACAGGACGAGCTGCTCAAACGGCAGCAGGAGCTGGCGAAGAATCGCGACGCGATGCAGGAGGAAGAACTGAAGCGCGAGCTGGAGAAGCTGTCGCGCGACCAGGCCGAGCTCCGGCAGCGCGCCGAGGAGCTCGCGCGGCAGATGAACGCCCAGCAGTCCGGCGACCCGAAGCGGCAGGAGAACGCGAAGAACGGCAAGACGCCCTCCGGTCAGCAGGGTGAACAGAGTCAGTCGAACTCGCCGAGCCAACAGGGTCAGTCCGGCCAGCAGGGCGCATCGGGTCAGGGCGGCGACGCGAGCCAGAAGATGCGTGATGCCGCCGAAGAGATGCGCAATGCCACGAGCGATCTGCGACGGCAGGATCCGAAGCAGGCGAGCGCGCGCGGCAGCCGCGCGCTCGACAAGCTTCGCGAGACCGCACGTCAGCTCGAAGGCGCGCGGCCCGACGATCGGCGGCGCGCGCTTGGCGAGATGCAGCTCGAAACGCGGCAGATGGCGGACGCCGAGCGGCAGATCGCCTCGGAGCTCGGCAAGGCCGGCTCCGGCGAAGCGGGCAAGGACGCGGTGCGTCGGCTGGCGGGCGAACAAGAGCGGCTGGCGGAGCGCGCGCGCAAGCTTCAGGAGACGCTCAAACGTCAGGGTTCAGAAGGTTCGAAAGGTTCGGAGGGTTCGCCAGGTTCTGAGCGGTCGCAAGGGTCTCGAGGTTCGCCGCCCGTTCAGACGTCTCAGGCCGCCGTGGACGCGGCGCGCGAGCTCGAGGGACAGCGTATCGCCGAGCGCATGCAGCAGGCGGCCGAGGCGATGCGTGCCGCGACCGCGGACGCGCGCGGTCTTCGCGGTTCGACCGCGCAGCCGGATACGACGCAGCAGGCGCGTGGGCAAGCGGGGGCGCAGCAGGATCTCGCACGCGCCCTCGACAAGGTCGCCGACAAGCTCGCCTCTGCGAGCGGCGCGAAGGACTCCGAGTCGCGGAAGCTCTCCGACCAGCTGGCACGCGCGCAGGAGCTGCGCCAAGGCTTGCAGCAGCTCGGGCAGATCGGGCAGAACGGTCGTGGCGGACAGGCCGGCACGCAGGGATCGAGCGCCCGGAAGTCGCCCGGTGAATCGGGTGAACCCGGACAGGGTCAGCAGGGCGGAGGCGGCGGCACCGGGACAGATCTCGGGAAGTTGCGCGAGGAGTATCAGCGCCGTCTGCAGGAAACCCGGGAGCTCGTCGATCAGATGCGCCGCGACGATCCCAACTTCGCGCGCGGTGGTGGGGGCTCCACACTGGAGGGTGCGGGCGGCGTGTTCGCCTCGCCGGGCACGGAAGCCTTCAAGCAGGACTTCGCCAAGTGGGAGGACCTCCGCCGGCAGGCGACACAGGCGCTGGAGCAGGCCGAGGCGTCTCTGTCGAAAAAGCTTCAGGCCAAGCAGGCGAAGGATCGCCTTGCGGCCGGCACCGACGACAACCCGCCGCCGGAATACAAGAAGCAGGTCGACAGCTACTTCAAGGCGATCGCAGGAAAGAAAAAACCCTAAGTGATGCACCTCGCCTATCCGCTGCCATTCTGGCTCGCGGTGTTGCTGGCAGCCGCCGTGGCGGCAGCGGCATTCCTCGCGTATCGCCGCCCGCTCGCGCTGCTGACCCGCACGCAGCGTGGCGTCCTGGCCGGACTCCGGGTCGTCGCCCTCGGGGCCCTCGTCCTGTTTCTGTTCCGGCCGGTCGCGATGCTGTCGCCCACTGGATCCCGTGACGCGGTCGTGCCGGTGCTGATCGACGTGTCGCGCAGCATGCGGCTCGCCGATGCGGACGGTCAGACTCGGCTGGCCCGGGCGATCGCGCTGCTCAAGACGGATCTGATGCCGGCGTTGTCGTCGCGCTTCGTCACGGAGCTGTACGGCGTCGGCGACGGCCTGGCGCCGGTTCAGATCGATCGCCTCGCCGCTGACGCACGCCGAACCGATCTGGCGGGCGCCCTGGCCGCTGTGCGCGAGCGGTATCGCGGCCAGCGGGTTGCGGGGATCGTCGTCCTGTCGGACGGTGGCGACACCGGGGCGGGAGGGGCAGGAAGGGCAGGAGGGGCAGGATCTGAAGGAGGCCCTCCGGTCTTCGCGGTCGGCATCGGCTCGCCGGACGGCCCGCGCGATCGCGAAGTGCTCGGTGTCGTTGCCGGCGATCCACGACTCGACCAGTCGTCCGTCGACCTCCATGTCAGCGCCGTCAGCACCGGGTTCGGACGGACGCCGTTCACGCTTCGCGTCCTCGGCAACGGCCAGCTTCTCGACACGCGCCGCGTCGTGCCCCCGGCTGACGGATCGCCGATCGACGAGCTCTTCACGGTCTCGCCCGATCATGCGGCGGCGACCGTCTACACGGCGGAGATCCCGGCCGACGAATCGGAGCCAGTTGTCGAAAACAACGCGCGCAGCGTACTCGTCAGCCCGGCCGGCCGTAAGCGCCGGCTGCTCGTCGTCGAAGGCGCGCCAGGGTTCGAGCACAGCTTCATGACGCGCGCCTGGGCGGCCGACACCGAGCTGGAGGTCGATTCGGTGACGCGCAAGGGCAAGAACGCTGAGGGGCAGGACACCTTTCTCGTGCAGGCGTCGGCCGGACGCGCGGCGACGCTCACCGTCGGTTTGCCGCCGCGCCGCGAGCAGCTCTACGCGTACGACGGCATCGTCATCGCCAACGTCGAGGCCGATTTCCTGACGCGGGCGCAGCTCGCGATGTTGTCCGACTTCGTCGGCGAACGTGGCGGCGGCCTGCTCGTGCTCGGCGGCCGCTCCTTCGCGCAGCATGGACTGTTCGGCACTCCACTGGAGGAAGTACTGCCGGTCGAACTCAACGACCGCCACGGCGGGGCCGTTCGCGCCTCGCTGACCGGCGACATGCCGGCCCACAACAAGCTGAGGCTCACCAGCGACGGCGAAACCCATCCCATCATGCGAATCGGCTCGTCGATCGACGACACGCGCAAAATCTGGTCGACCCTTCCCGCCCTTGCGGCGAGTGCGCCGCTCGGCGCGGCTCGCCCAGGTGCGACCGTACTGGCGGTGACGACGGCGCCGGGCGGCGGGGTTTTCCCGGTTGTTGCGGTCCAGCGATACGGGCAGGGGCGTTCGATGGTGTTCGCGGGCGAAGCGTCGTGGCGCTGGAAGATGCTGGTCGCCTCGTCGAACCGATCGTATGAGTTCTTCTGGCGGCAGGCAGCGAGGTGGCTCACCACGACGGCGCCGGATCCGGTGGCGATTACCGTGCCCGATGCGCCCGAACCAGGCGACGCCATTTCCATCGACGTCGACGCACGCGATGCCGCCTTCGCGCCGGTACCGGACGCGTCGGTCGAGTTGACGCTCACCGCACCCGGCGGCGACGCCACGCCGATCAAGCTTCGCCACGCGGACGCGGCCGGTGGCCGGTTCACCGCGGCGGTGCGGCCGGAACGGGCCGGCTTGTATCGTCTGCACGCCGACGCCCGCCGTGGATCGAGCCCGCTCGGCAGCGCCGACCACTGGATGTACGTCGGCGGCGCCGATCGCGAGTTCGCCGACCCGCGGCTGAACGAAGGATTCCTCCGCCGTATCACGCGCACGTCCGGAGGCCGTTACGTCAGGGCCTCGGAGGCCGCACGGGTGGCGTCGTTCCTGCAGGCGACGCAGCCGGTGGCCGAGACACCGGAGTACCGCGACCTGTGGCACGAGCCGTGGGCATTCGCGCTGATCGTGCTGCTGCTGTCGGCGGAGTGGATCCTGCGCCGGCGCTGGGGACTGCGCTGATGCCGATCAACGGCGGCCGTCCATTGGTCATGGCGACCGTGCTCATGCTGTTCTTTGCGAGTTCCGCGGTCGCAGGCGACAAGTACGCCCTGGTCATCAGCGGCGCTTCCGGCGGGGACGTGTACGCGCAGAAGTACCAGACGTGGCGCGTCGCCTTTACCCACCTGCTCCGTGAGAAGTTCGACTACGACAACGATCGGCTCATCGTGCTGGCGGACTCCGAGAGCGAAGGCGTACAGAAGGCGACGCGCGAGCAGGTGCAGCGGGTGTTTGCCGAGCTGCGCAAGAAGCTCACGAAAGAGGATCAGTTGCTCGTCTTCCTCATCGGACACGGCACGACGTCCGACGGCGAGGACGCGAAATTCAACCTGGTCGGACCGGATCTGAGCGCGTCGGAGTGGGCGGATCTCCTCAAGCCCCTGCCCGGCCGCGTCGTCTTTATCAACACGACGTCGGCGAGCTTTCCGTTTCTCCGCAAGCTGGCCGTGCGCGGCCGCGTCGTGATGACGGCCACCGATTCGTCGGCGCAGCAGTTCGAGACGGTCTTTCCGGAATTCTTCCTGAAGGCGTTCGACGACGGCGGCGCCGATCTCGACAAGAGCGGCCGCGTCTCGCTCTGGGAGGCCTTCACCTTTGCCAGCGCCGGCGTCCGCGGCTGGTTCGAGCAGAAGGGGCAGCTGCCCACCGAGCGGCCGCTTCTGGACGACACCGGCGCCGGCGTCGGCCGCGAGGCGCAGAATCCCGGCGTCGACGGCGCGCTCGCGCGCGTCACCTATCTGGCGCCAGACGTCGTGCTGACGTTGCCGAGCGACGCCGGCCAGGCCGTCCTCGTCAAACGGCGCGCGGATCTCGAGCGGCAGGTGGAGGAGCTGAAAGCGCGGAAGGAAACAACGCCGCCGGATCAGTACGACGCCGAGCTCGAGAAGCTGCTGATCGAAATCGCCCGCATCTCGCAGCAGCTCCGCGCAAAGTCCGAGTGAACGGAGTAGACGGAGAGAACGGGATCACCACAGAGGAACGGATCAACGGAGGTTGAACGGGACTGCGGTTCGACCCGTCGAACCGCTCTCTCCGTTCAGCCTCCGTTTCTCCGTTGCTCCGTGTGATCCCGTTCGCTGCGTCATCTCCGTCTTCTCAGGCCCAGCGGTCGTAATCTGCCGACGCCCACCGATCGCGCTCGGGTTTCTTGAACACGAAAATCCCGATCAGCCCCATCACGAACCCGGCGACGTGTGCGGCGAACGCGACGCCGCCGCTGCCGTGGGTAGACGCGGTCATCGCGATCGTCCCGGCGCTGAAGATCTGCATGAGGAACCAGAAGCCGAGCAGGACGACGGCCGGCAGCTCGACGATCTGCAGCCAGATGAAGGGGATGAGCGTCAGCACCCGCGAATGGGGATACAGGACGAAGTAGGCGCCCATCACACCGGCGATTGCGCCGCTGGCGCCGATCGTCGGCAGCATCGAGTTCGGGTCCATCGCCACCTGGCCGAGCGAGGCAGCCATGCCGCAGAGGAGGTAGAAGATGATGAACCGGCCGTGGCCGACGCGGTCCTCGACGTTGTCGCCGAAAATCCACAGGTACCACATGTTTCCGATCACGTGCGACCAGCTGCCGTGCAGAAACATCGATGTGATCAGCGTTGGCCAGGACAGGTAGGCCGGCACCACCCCGTACACGGTCAGGAAATCGTTCAGTTCCTCGTGCGGCAGCGTCAGCTCGAACAGCCACGCCAGCGCGTTGAGCACGATGATGGTGATGGTGATGTAGGGAGTCGTCCGGGACGGGATGACGTCCCGAAGCGGGATCATGGCAGCATTCTATGTTCGTCGCGCGATCGCCGCAATTTTCGACGCGTGGGTCCCCTTCGCAATCCGGACAAGAGGAGCCCAACTGCCGCGCGGGCCTTCTGCTCGAGCAGGTCCGCGCGGCGGCAGGGTTACTGACGGTTGTACCTGATACCAGCTTCCTGCGCCTTTTCAATCGCGATCACCATCGCCGGCACGATCGTCACCCCCGGCAGCAGGTTGGCGCGCAGCTCTTTCTCGATGTCCTGTGCCTTCCCCTTGCCCCTGGCTTCGAGCTCCAGGCACCAGATCCCGAGCGCGTTCGCGCACAGGATGAACGTGGTGCCCATCTTCTGCAGGTTCTCGATGCCCAGCGCCGGCATCGCGTCGGCCAGCGCCGGGATCATCGGCGAGTCGATGGATTGCATCAACAAGTGCAGGTCCTTGGTCGTCGGCCGGTTGAACACGTTCCGCGTGTAAGCCTTCCCCTCTGCGTCCTTGAGTCCGGTGTAGACGCCGAGGTTGTACTTGGCCCACATGGCATCGTTGAATGCCAGCGGAATGCTCGCCTGGTTGCCGGCGCTGTAGAAGGTGCCAACGGCGCCAACCTCGCCGGGCGCCGTTTTGTAGGCCGTCGCGTAGGTGTTCAGGTAATTCAGGATGTGCAGCAGGCCGTAACCGTTCTTGTGCTGCGGAAAATCGAACAGGCACCGGTGACTGCCTTTGACCTCCTCGATCCAGTCATCCGACCCTGATTCATGGGTAGCGGCGTGCACGCCTGACATCGAGAAGCCCGCCGCAGCGGCTGATCCCAACATCCCACCGAGAAAACGGCGACGACGGATCGTTGATTCTGCACTCATAGCCCAACTCCTTTTGCTTTCGCGTTCATGGGCGCCCGTGTGCAGGAGCCGGCGCTGGCTGACCATGCCTGCGCGGTTGAAGTTCTTGCCCGTTCGTCCGGCGGGTAGAATGCTTTGCGCAGGCGCCGCGAAACTTTGCCGGAGGTCCGGAGGAAGATGGACGCGTTCTCGGAAGTGTTGAGCGGCGTTCGGCTGAAGGGCGCAATGTTCTTCAGCGCGGAGTTCTCCGCGCCGTGGCGGCTCTCGACACGCCACTGCCGTCTGCTGGCGCCAACTCTGGCGCCCGGTGCGCCGCACCTGCTGATCTATCACTTCGTCGTGGAGGGCTCGGCGCGGGCCGGTCTCGAAGGCGGGCCTGACGTCGAGCTGTCGGCCGGCGATATCGTGGTCTTTCCGCACGGGGATCCGGACCGGTTGAGCGCTGGGTCCGGAGCAACCGACATCGAGAGCGCCGCGGTCCTCCGGAAGATCGCGATGCGGGATCTCTCGCCGATGCAGGCGGGCGGCGGCGGCGCCACGACGCGGTTCGTGTGCGGGTATTTGACGTGCGACCCGCTCCTCTGCGGCCCGATTCTCGATAGCCTGCCGCCGATGCTGACGGTGAACGTCCGAACCGATCGTGCGGGCCACTGGCTCGAGCAGTCAATCCTGCATCTGGCGGAGGAGGCGGCCTCGGGCCGCGCCGGCAGCGAGGCGATGCTCGCCAAGCTGTCGGAGGCGCTGTTCGTCGACACGCTGCGGCGATACGTCACCGGGCTTCCTCATCCGACGACCGGGTGGCTCGCGGGCGCGCGCGACGCAGTCGTAGGCCGGAGCCTCGCGCTGTTGCACAAGCGCCCGAGTCACCCGTGGACGATCGCCGAGCTCGCGGAGGAAGTCGGTCTGTCGCGCTCCGCGTTGGTGGACCGCTTCACGCGATATCTCTCAGAGCCGCCGATGGCGTACTTGACCGGATGGCGGCTGCGGCTGGCCGCCGAGGCGTTGACGACGACGCCGAAGGGGGTGGCGGATATCGCCGCCGATGTCGGCTACGATTCCGAAGCGGCGTTCAATCGCGCGTTCAAACGTGTATTCGGTATGCCGCCGGCGCGCTACCGGCGCAACAGCAGGGATTCGGTGGCCTCGCCAGGATCGTAGAGGGTACGGCGCGTGAGTGAGGCACGCAGCAAGGACTGACGATGTCGCCGATCAATCGGAACGAACAAAACTTCTCGAGCCTGTCGTTGAAGGACTTGGTCGAGGCGCGGGACCTCTATCACTTCCATCTGATGAACAAGGCCAACGTCATCGGTACGGCCGTCGGCCTCTATCTCATACGCGACGACGAGAAGTGGCCGCAGGAAGGCGGCTTCGATCAGAAGCTCACGTACGCCAGGACGTTTGGCAACTCGCACGTGCGCGAATACTCATGGCCCTGCATCATGGTGCTCGTCCGTGAGTGGATCAAGGAAGAGGACTTCGGCAAGAAAGACGGGCCCGATCTCTGGGACGTCGTCCCGAAGCGACTATTCCTTCCCGATGGACGCGTCGTTCCCGTATGTGTCGTGTGGGCGCCGCCGAAGCCTCAGATCGAGACGCAGCCACGGCCGCCGATTCCGAGGCCGAACGAGACGTTCGGTGGCGGGCTGCCGGTCTTCGTGAACGTCCAGCGCCAATCCCGAATCGCGACCGTCGGCTGTCTGGTGTCCGATGGGCACATCGCGTACGCGCTCACGGCCCGACACGTGTGCGGAGAACCAGGCACGGAGCTGTCGGTGCTTCTGCGCGGAGGTTTGGCGCGAATCGGCATAGGCACCGACAAACAGATCACGCGCAAGGTGTTCTCGGAAGTCTATCCCGCCCTGCCGCTTCGGCAAACGTGGCTCAACCTCGACGTCGGCCTCGTGCGCGTCGACGATGTGGGGGCGTGGACGCCAAACACCTACGGTCTGCCGCCGATCAAGCCGCTCTTCGATGTCTACGAGCAGAACCTGTCCCTGCACAGGCTGATGGATCAGCCTGTTGTAGCGGTCGGCGGAAGTTCCGGCCTGATGCACGGCACAATCAAGGCGATGTTCTACCGCTATCGATCCGTGGGCGGGTTCGACTATGTGTCGGACTTCCTGATTGCCCCGGCCGACGGCGAGCCGGGCGCACGTCATGGCGACTCCGGCGCGCTGTGGTACCTGCAGGGGCCCGGTCGGGACGGGAAGCTGGACACACGGCCGCTCCTTCAGCGCGACTTGAGGCCCTTGGCCCTCGAGTGGGGTGTGCAAGTGTTCGCGGAGCGTGGCGAGCGCACGACGTTCTCAGTGGCCACCAGTCTCAGCAACGTCTGCAAGTTGCTCGATGTGGAGCTGGTCGTCGAAGGCGCGGACACCGTTTCCGGAACCTGGGGGGCGGTCGGGCACTACACCATCGGCGCACTCGCCATCGAGCAGGTGAAGAACGCCACGCTGAAGGCGTTCCTGGAGGCGAATGCCGATCGCGTGAGTCTTGAGGTGGATGCCATTACCGGCGACCTGAAAAACCAGGACCTGTTGGAGTCGGGGTTCGTCCCATTGGCCGATGTGCCCGATATCGTGTGGAAGAACTTTCCCTCGCCGCACCTGAACTCGCATGGAGAAGACATCGGCGTCATAGGTGGCCGGGACACTCAGTCGTCGGGCGCGCGGTCAACCGGACCGGAGCATCCGACCCACCATTGTGATGCTGACCGCCCGTTCGCCAATCACAACACCCTGCCCGAGGCGTGCATCGCGGATGCGAATCTGATCACAGCCGCGAAGTGGAACGAGTACTTTGACGCGTTTCCGGAGATCGTCAACGAGCTGCATCGCGGCATTCTGCCGTTCCGGGTGTGGCAGATCTTCGAACGGATGAAAGACTACGCCGCCAGCGAGCCGGCCAGGTTCATCGCGGCGGCGGGCGTCCTCTCGCACTATGTGGGCGATGCGTCTCAGCCCCTGCATGGCTCGACGATGAGCGATGGCATCAAGGATGAGGAACCAGACGTGCCGCGCGACAGCCAGCGGAAGGACAGCCACGGACACAAGCTACCCGCGTTTCGAGGTGAAGGTGTGCACTCGGCCTACGAGACGCAAATGATCAACTCAGCCATGAAGAAGGGGAAGCTGTTCCCTGAAATCGAGAACAACCTCGCCGCCGATCACAACATGACCCTGGCACAGGACGGAAGGGAAGCCGCGAAAGCGACGCTGACGTTGATGCGCGATGTCGCCCAGCTCCTCCCGCCGCGGGACATCATCGACATCTACGAACAGAGTTTCGTCGACGGCACGGCGCACACGACGGCCTTATGGACGGGCACCGGCACGCAGACGGGTCAGGTCATGGCTCTAGGCGTCCGGACGCTGGCCATGCTCTGGGATGCGGCGTGGGCCGCCGGCGGCGGGAGCACGAATGCGGGCCAGGTGACGAGAGAAGCCTTACGGACCCTGTACGAAGAGACGGCCTTCCTGCGCTCGGTGGCCGTCAACGGGATCGAGAACGAGATCGCGCACCCCACGCCGCTCAACAGCTGAGTCGACTCGTGGAATTTCGCACGCTGCGCTCACTTGCCGAACTCGACGGGGACGTCGGCGGCGCTGCCGCGTCCGTTCTGCAGATAGAAGCGGACGAGGAGCCGACCCTCCGCCGCATCCTTACGGTCGGCCGCCGACAGCATGACGCGGCCGGCCGCCGGCTGACCCGGCGCGAACAACTGGTGCCGGGCCGCGCCCGGCTTACCGGTTGTGCCCGAATGAAGCCACACAGCCAACAAATGGTCGCGCGCCGCCGGTGCGGCCGTGACCGCGTACTGCAGCTGCGACGCGCTCTCGTCGTACGCCAGTTGGACGGCGGTGCCTGAGAACGTGGCGGTGGCCGTGCGCGGCGCAGGCCGCTTGCTGCCGACGAGCGCCGGCGTGCTGAACGGCGCGCGGCGCAGCTTCAGCGTGTCCTCGATGGAATAGCCGAGCGAGAGCAACTCCTGTTCGGCGAACGCGCCGCCGAGCAGGTCGATGCCGACGGGCAGGCCGTCGGTGCTGAAGCCGGCGGGGATGCCGAGCGCCGGCAGCCCCGAGTGCGCGCTCACCGTGCAGTTGCTGCCGCCCTGGCCGTCGCCGATGCGCGCGGGCTTCCGGCGCAGCGTCGGATAGATGAGCGCCGCCACACGGTGCTCGCTCAGCACGGCCTCGATCGCCTGTCGAATCGCCGTCCGTTTGATGCGCGCGCGGCGTGCAGCATCGGTGTCGCGCCGCTCGACGGCGTTGCGGGTGCGGAAATTCGCTTCGAGGGCGCTGTGGACCAGGCCGCGATCGAGGATCTCGCCGAGCGATTTCACCGGCGGGTTCTCGGCGTTCGCCAGGTAGTCGGCGAAGTCGAACTTGAAGTCGGCGTTGATCATCGAGCTGTCGCGCAGCAGGTCGTCGAGGCCGGGAATGGCGATGTCGGTCACCTCGGCGCCGGCGTTCTTCAGGGCGTCGAGCGCGCTCTGGACGATCGTCGTCACCTCCTGATCCTCGGGCGCGGATCCAAACAGGCTGCGCACGACCCCGATTCGCGCGCCTTTGATGGCGTCGGCGCGCAGGCCGGCTCGGTACGACGACGGAATCTTCCCGGCGCTGATCGCGGTCGAGGCGTCGGCCGGATCGGGTCCGACTGTCGCGTCGAGCATGACGGCAAGATCCGCGATGCTCCGCGCGAGCGGTCCGCCGATGTCCTGCGTGGTCGAGAGCGGCACGATGCCGGTGCGGCTCGACAGCCCCTGCGTGCCCCGCAAGCCGACGAGATCGTTGTGCGACGCGGGATTGCGGATCGACCCGCAGGTGTCGCTGCCCATGCCGGCGACGGCGAAATTCGCCGCCACCGCCGCGCCGGTTCCACCGCTGGAACCGCCAGGATTGCGATCGAGGTCGTAGGGGTTCTTCGTCTGGCCGAATCGCGAGCCGACGGTCGTGATGCCCGACGCCAGCTCGTGCATGTTCGTCTTGCCGAGAATCACCGCGCCGGCGGCTTTGAGCCGCTGGACCTGAAACGCGTCGCGCGCCGGGTGGAACGACGCCAGCGCGATCGATCCCGCGGTTGTCGGCATCTCGATCGTTTCGTAGTTGTCCTTCACGAGCACCGGAATCCCGTGAAGCGGACCGCGCGCGCCGCGGCTGGCGCGTTCGGCGTCGAGCGCGTCGGCGGCTTCGCGCGCTTTCGGGTTGACGGCGGCGATGGCGTTCAACGCCGGTCCCTGCTTGTCGTACGCCTCGATCCGCGCGAGAAAACTGTCGACCAGCTGCCGCGACGTCACCTGGCGCGCCTCCATCGCGCGCTGCAGCTGCTCGATTGACTTCTCCATCACGTCGAACAGATCGGGCGCCGCGCTGGGCGCCGCGGGACGTGGTCTTTGACCGCGAATCGCGATGGGGACGCACGTCAAACCGAGGACGCAGAGCGCGACCGCGCGTACGAGATGAGATGGCATGGGCGAGAGTTTACAGCGAGGTCGTGGATGCGCGGCGTGACTTGGTTCCGGGCGCGATCTTGCGCAGGTAGTCGAAGAAATTGAAGACGAACACGACAGTGTCGTTCGCGGCCGTGTCCAACACGAGCGCCGTCACGCCTATGCTTTCTTCAAGCCCGTGGATGGCGGCGATGTTCGGGTGATTCAGCAAGCGAGCACCTTGGCTTCGCGCTGGAAGCGCGCAAGCCGATCGGCATCGGCAGCAACAGACGGAGGCAGGATCTTGATCGCGACCTGACGCTTCAGTTTTGTATCGGTGGCCCGATACACCTCGCCCAGTCGCCGGAACCGATCGCGGAGACGATCTCAAGCGGACCGAGCCGGGTGCCTGGGCTGAGGGCCAAACCGTCGGATTATCAGGGCGAACTACCGAGTAAGGCCCCGGAGGCGCTTCGCAGGTTCAATGTATTCTGGACATCTGGTCGACACTCTGCCTCTAGGAGGCGCCTCGTGATGAAACTAGTGATGAGGATATTGTTCGCAGCGCTCATCGTAGGGCTGGCCACCGGCCAGGGGATGGAAGCGCAGTCGACGCGAGACTCGGTTCAAGGCGTGTGGCGGGTGGTGGAAGCCGTGATCACAGGCCCCGGGGCCCGCACGATCGCATTCGCCGAGCGACCCAACCTGACCATCATCACTGCCAAGCACTACAGCCGCGTCGAAGTCCAAGCCGATGGGCCGCGACCGGTTCTGCCCGATGTGGCACGAGCGACTGCCGACGAGTTGCGGGCCGTGTGGGGACCATTCGTCAGCGAAGCCGGGACCTATGAGGTGACACCCGGGAACGTCATCACAATGCGGCCGATCGCGTCGAAGAATCCCGCGGTGATGGGTCCAGGGGTGTTCATCTCCTACTCATACAAACTGGAGGGTGACACGCTGTCGTTGACCCAACAGCGAAACCAGAATGGCCCGTTCGCGAATCCCTTCACCCTCAAGTTGGTCCGCGTCGAGTGACGCACGTTCGCGGTGCATAATGTGCCGTGATGAATCGAGCTGTTGTGGCGGCGCTGACCGCGATCGCGGTATCGGCCGTCGCCTCCGCCTCCCGCAGTGTCGACGGACAGCCGCCGGCACAGCCGGCCGGCAGCGACTGGCGGTCGTACGCCGGCGACCTGCGGAATCAGCACTATTCGCCGCTCGCGCAGATTACCGGCTCGAACTTCAACGCGCTCGAGGTGGCGTGGCGCTTCAAGACCGACAGCCTCGGGCCTCGGCCTGAATTCAAGCTCGAAGGCACGCCGCTGATGGTCAACGGCGTGCTGTACACGACCGCCGGCACGCGCCGCGCGGTCGTCGCGCTCGACGCGGTTACCGGCGAGCTGCGATGGGTCCACGCGGAGTACGAAGGCGCGCGGGCGGCGGCGTCGCCACGGCAGCTGTCTGGGCGCGGCGTCGCCTACTGGACGGACGGCCGCGACGAACGGATTCTCTACATCACGACCGGCTACCGCCTGGTCGCGCTCGATGCGCGCACCGGGTCGCGCATCGCCTCCTTCGGCGCTGATGGCATCGTCGATCTGAAAGCCGGGGTGGTGTTCGGCAAAGGGCAGCAGATCGATCTGGTCACCGGCGAGATTGGCGTGCACTCGACACCCGCCATCACCAAAGACGGCATCGTCATGGTCGGGTCGTCGTTTCTCGAAGGCGGCACGCCGAAGACCCACAACAACACCAAAGGCCTGGTCCGCGGGTTCGACGTGCGCACCGGACAGCGGTTGTGGACGTTCAACACGATTCCGCGTCCCGGCGAGTTCGGCAACGACACGTGGCTGAACGAATCGTGGGCGGTTACCGGCAACACCGGTGTCTGGAATCAGATTGCCGCCGACGAAGAGCTCGGCCTCGCGTACTTGCCGGTCGAGACGCCGAGTTCGGACTTCTACGGCGGCCTCCGTCCCGGCAACAACCTCTTCGCCGAAAGCATCGTCGCCATCGACTATCGGACCGGCCAGCGCAAGTGGCATTTCCAGCTCGTGCACCATCCGATCTGGAACATGGACATCGCGGCGGCGCCGATGCTCGTCGACCTGACGGTCGGCGGCCGCCCCGTCAAAGCTGTCGCCGCGATGGGCAAGCAGGCGATGCTGTATCTGTTCAACCGCGTGACGGGGGAGCCGATTTTCCCGATCGAGGAGCGGCCCGTGCCCCAGTCCGACGTGCCTGGCGAGAAAACGTCGCCGACGCAGCCGTTCCCCACGAAGCCGCCTCCGTACGATCACCAGGGTGTCACGCTCGACAACCTGATCGACTTCACGCCGGAGCTCCGCGCTGAGGCGCTGAAGATTGCCGCCCGCTACAAGACCGGGCCGATCTTCACGCCGCCGCCGGTGAGCCGGGCGGAAGGCCCCATCGCGGGCTTCCGATCGTCGGGCGGGACCAACTGGCCCGGCGGCTCATTCGACCCCGAGACGCACATCGCCTACGTCCCATCGTTCACGGCGATGCCGATCCTCGGACTGCTGCCGCCGCCCAGCAAGGAGTTCTCGGACGTGCCATACGTGTCCGGCAATGCGCTCACCGGCGTGCGGTATGTCTCGGGACCCGGGGAGAACGTGGGCGCCGATGCGCCGGCTCGACCCGCAACCGGCGCGCCGACGGCGACGACGAACGACGGTGCGGTGAACGCGAACGCGTCACCGCAGGGACTGCCGCTCCTGAAGCCGCCGTACGGCCGGATCACCGCCATCGATCTCGACAACGGCGTGTTCGTCTGGCAGGTGGCGCACGGCGAGACGCCCGATAGTGTGCGGAATCACCCGGCGCTCAAAGGGCTGACGATTCCGCGCACCGGTCAGTCGGGCGCCGTCGGCGCGCTGGTCACGAAGACGCTGGTGATCGCGGGCGATCCGCTGGCGACCACGGTGCCGAATCGCGGGCGGGGCGCGATGCTGCGCGCGTACGACAAGAAGACCGGCGCCGAAGTCGGCACGGTCTTCATGCCCGCCCCGCAGTCGGGCACGCCGATGACCTATACGTTGAACGGCAAGCAGTACATCGTCGTCGCGGTGAGCGGCGGCAATTACTCGGGCGAATACCTCGCGTTCGCCCTGGGGAGGTAGGCATGCGAACGATTGTGCTCGGATTGATTGGAGCGGCGTGCGCGATCGGCTCGCTCGTGGCGCAAGGCGACCCGCAGCCGACGTGCAAGATGTGTCCGGGGACGTACATCCCGAAGGCGGAGGTCGATGCCTACGTCAGCAAGGCGGTCGCCGAGAAGCTGACCGACCAGCAGGTCCGCGACATCGAGATCGGCAAGGCCCATGTCGGGATCGGCGTGGTCCATCGAGGGAAGCTGACTGCACCGGCGCCGGAATCGGTCGCGGAGCACGATCAGGTCAGCGAGGTCTATCACATCATGGAGGGCACCGCGACGCTGATGCTCGGTCCCGATATCACCGCCATGAAACGGCGTCCGGCGACGCTCGAGACCGTGCGCCTGTTCAACGGCCCCGGCAACAACGGATCGTCCATTCGCAACGGCGTGTCCTACGACCTCAAGCCGGGCGACGTCGTCGTGATTCCCGCCGGCACCGGCCACTGGTTCACGAAGATCGACGATCACATCACCTACCTGATGGTGCGGATCGACCCGGACAAGGTCACGCCGCTGCGCGACGAGGCGGCGTCGAAGGCGTATCTGGCGGCGCCGCGGAAGTAGGGGCTAGGGGCTAGGAGCTAGGAGCTAGGTGGGGGCTAGC
>Ga0207641_10002813_pt1 | contig 15836 bp, 13 predicted proteins | sample KBSSwiS62_FD_184306 | JGI IMG/M metagenome (GOLD analysis project Ga0207641, IMG submission 184306) | Switchgrass rhizosphere microbial communities from Kellogg Biological Station, Michigan, USA - KBS Switchgrass S6-2 (SPAdes) (version 2) | ecosystem: Host-associated > Plants > Roots >... | reverse complement strand
AGTGTTTCCACGATTGGCTACGGTGCTGGCTCTACCGATCTCGAAGGCCAGCCCAATGTGGTTCGCATCATGGTTGGCGAGGTAGCGGAAAAAGTTATCCCTGGCTTCGACGAAGAAATCGCGGTCATCGAGGCGAACCTTGATGACATGAATCCGCAGATCTACGGCTATTTCCTGGAAAAAGCTTTGGCCGCGGGCGCGCTCGACGTTTACACCACTCCCGTGCAGATGAAAAAAAACCGTCCGGGCACTTTGCTGACGCTGCTCTGCAAGCCGGCGGACACAAACAACTTGATGTCGTTGATTTTTGCGGAAACAACCACGCTCGGCGCAAGAACTTACCGCGCGCAGCGCCGGACCCTTCCGCGTGAAACCGTGAATGTCCACACGCAATATGGCGACGTGCACATCAAGCTTTCCCGCGTGAACGGCAACATCCGCCACGTTGCGCCGGAGTACGAAGACTGCCGCAGACTGGCTTCGGAAAAAAATGTTCCGCTGCAACAGGTGATCAACGAAGCGCTGCGCAGCTTCGAACGAATGTGACGCGGCTCGGCCGTTGTAGCCTTTTGCCGCATCAATCCTGCAAAATGCCTTAGGCAAAGAAGGGTTTAGCAGACGAATGCCTCGCAAAGAAAAATTCTATCTGACCACGCCGATCTACTATACGAACGGCCTGCCGCACATAGGCCACACCTATACCACGGTGGTCGCCGACGTGGTGCGCCGCTACAAGCGGATGCGCGGCTACGAAGTGGTAATGACCACCGGTACCGACGAACATGGCGTCAACGTCGAACGTGCCGCGAAAAAAGCTGGCGTGCCGGAGTCGGAATTTGTCGCGCGCATGGCCACTGCCTGGCGCGAGTTATGGAACGAGCTGGGCCTGAGCGCCGATGAGTTCGTCCGTACCACCGACCTGAAACACGTCCGCACCGTGCAATGGCTTTTTAAGCTCTGCAAGGAAAACGGCTACGTCTACAAGGGCCACTACACCGGGCAATACTGCATTTACGACAACGCCTTTGTGAATGACGCCAAGCCGGGCGACAACTGCCCCGATTGCGGGCGACCCACGGAAACCGTCACGGAAGAGAACTACTTCTTTAAGCTATCCGCATTCCAAAAGCCCCTGCTCGACTTTTACCAGAAGAATCCCGCATTCATCCAGCCGGAAACTCGCAAGAACGAAATCATCAGCTTCGTAGAGAGCGGTCTGAAGGACCTCAGCATTACCCGCACCACGATTCGTTGGGGCATTCCGGTTCCCGGCGAAGAGCCGCACGTGTTCTACGTCTGGTTCGATGCGCTCACAGCCTACCTCAGCGCCGTCGGTGGCCCCGAATACGAGCAGCGCGGCATGTGGCCCGCCGATGTGCATCTGGTTGGCAAAGACATCATCCGCTTCCACACGGTGTACTGGCCGGCGTTTCTGATGGCCGCAATGCTGCCGGTGCCCAAACAGGTTTGGGCGCACGGCTGGTTTCTCATGGACGCCAGCAAAATGAGCAAGTCCAAGGGCAACGTCGTGCTGCCGCGCCCGATCGCTAACATGCTCGGAATGGACGCGCTGCGCTACTTTCTACTGCGCGACGTAGTCTTTGGCCAGGACGGCAACTTTAGCTACGATGCGCTAGTCACTCGTTACAACTCCGATCTGGCAAACGGTCTCGGCAATCTGGCCAGCCGCACCGCCGCCATGATCGAGAGAAATTTTGCCGGCAGGCTTCCCAAGCTCGGCCCGCGCCAGCCGCAGGACGACGCATTGGCCAACGAAACTCAGTCCGCGATCGGCGAAGTCCTCGAGCGTTACGAAAACATGGAGTTTGCTCGAGCCCTGGAAGCTATCTGGGCTGTCATCGGCGCGGCCGACAAATACCTGACCACCGAACAGCCGTGGGCGCTCGGCGATTCCGAAGCCGACACGCAGCGTAAGGCCGCAATCCTTTGGACAACCGCCGAGCTGTTGCGCATTGTAACGGCGCTTGCTCACCCGGTCCTCCCGGAGAGCACCACCAAAGTCTGGTCACTGCTCGGCCAGCCGGGCGCCGTTTCCGGAATTGAATTGGAGGGCTTGCGCTGGGGGCAACTTGCTGCTGACGTGCAACTCGGCAAGGCCCAGGCCTTGTTCCCGCGCGTCGACAAAACTGAAGCAATCGAGAGGATAGAAGCAATGGCAAACGAAGAACAAAATCCCCAGGCGGCTCCGGCTGCGGCGCCTGCTGCAGCAACGAGTTCGTCATCTGGCGCGGCAGCTGCTCCCGCGGTCAGCGAAAAAATCGGCATCGAGGATTTCGCCAAAGTCGAAATGCGCGTCGGCCAGATCAAAACCGCCGAACGAATCGTGGGCGCGGACAAACTGCTCAAGCTTACCGTGGACATTGGCACAGAAATCCGCCAGATCTGCGCCGGCATCGCGCAGTACTACGAGCCGGAAGCGCTCGTTGGCCGCAAAGTCGCCGTCGTCACCAATCTTGCTCCGCGCAAACTTCGTGGAGTTGAATCCAACGGCATGATCATTGCCGCTTCGGTCGGCCCCGAAGGCCGTCCGGTGCTCGCCGGCTTTTCCGAGGACGTCGAAGTCGGCGCCCGTCTGAAGTAGCTGCAAGGGCGACGGCTCGCCGCGTCCGATGCGTCAAATAACATGGAACTCGTCGATTCCCACGCGCACATAGATTTTCCCCAGTTCGCGGATGACCGCGAAGCCATGTTGCAACGCGCCCGCGAAGCCGGCGTCCAAACGCTGCTGGCTATCGGCACCGGTCCCGGCCCGGAGAAATTGGACGCCTCTTTGCCCTACGCCGAGCAGCACGACTGGATCTACACCAGCATCGGCATTCATCCGCACGAGGCGAAGGAAGCGACGCCGCAGCATTTCGAGGATCTCGCCCGCCTCGCGCAGCACACCAAAGTCATCGGCTGGGGCGAAATCGGTCTCGACTACTTTTACGAGCATTCACCGCGTGATGTGCAAGCCACCGTCTTCCGCACTCAGATGGATCTCGCCCACGCCGCCAAGCTCCCCATCATCATTCACTGCCGCGACGCCTGGGACGATTGTCTCGCGTTGATCGAACAACGTTGGAAACCCACCGGCCTCGGCGGCATTCTGCACTGCTTCACCAGCACGCTCGATCACGCCAAACGCGGCCTTGAAATGGGTTTCCTGATATCCTTCGCGGGTAATTCTACGTACCCCAAAGCGCAAGCCATCCGCGACGTCGCCAAAGAGCTTCCTCTCGACCGCATCCTCATCGAAACCGACGCTCCCTTCTTGGCGCCGCAGGCCTTTCGCGGCAAGCGCAACGAGCCTGCTTACCTCGTGGAAGTGGCCAAAACACTCGCTAGTGTGAGAAACTTGCCTGCGGAAGAAATCGCCGCCACAACTGCATCCAATTTCAGGCGGTTCTTCGGTATCGCTGCGCCGCAGGTCATTTGAACATCTCCTATCCGGAGTTTCGGCGTGCGATTTTTCTGATATGGGCACGCGCGCCATTCCGTCGGCCCCGAAAGCGTCTCCTGGAGGAACGCCCATCGCGCTTCTGACCGTCAAGGAAATTTTCGACCTCGTCCGCGACGACCTGGTCATGGTCGAACAGGAATTGTCCCGGCAAAGCGCAGCTGCTTTTCAGCCGGTGGGCGAAATGACCAGCTATCTCCTCGGTGGAGGAGGCAAGCGCCTGCGTCCTGCGCTCCTTTTGCTGGCCAACGGCTATGCTGGCCCCAATCGCGAGAGCGCAATTCATCTGGCAGCCGTCGTTGAACTCCTCCACAGCGCTACGCTCATCCACGACGATGTCATCGACAGCGCCGACACTCGCCGCGGCCGCCCTTCCGCGAATTCCCGTTGGGGCAATCATCGCAGCGTACTTGCCGGAGATTGGCTCTACATGCAGTCCTTCAAAATGGCGCTCGAGGAGCGCAACTTCCGTATCCTGGATATCCTCATCGAACTCACCCGCAAAATGGTCGAAGGCGAACTCATCCAGCTCGCCAAAATCGGCCGCATGGATATCACCGAAGATGACGCGCTCACGCTGGCTACCTATAAGACCGCCTGTCTCTTCAGCGGCTGTGCGCGCCTTGGTGGCGTCCTAGGTGGCCTGAGCGGCGAGCAAGAAGAGCTTCTCGCCGATTACGGCCGCTACGCCGGCCTCGCTTTTCAAATGGTGGACGACCTTCTCGATTTCACCGCCTCTGCCGAGCAGCTCGGCAAGCCCGTCCTCAGCGACCTGAAGGAAGGCAAGGTCACTCTGCCGTTGATCTACGCCATGGAAAACGGCCACCGTGATGCGCGCGAACTTGTCACCCGCGTACTCGAAGAAAAGGATTTCATCAGCGTGAAGCCCGAAACGATTGTTTCTTTAGTCCACGACTCTGGAGCTCTCGATCGGGCCCGCCGTCTCGCTCATGACTATGCCCGCCGCGCCAAAGCCTGCATCAGCGGCCACCAGGCTGCCCACCAAGACTCTGAATACGCGCGCGCTCTGCTGACGCTTCCCGACTTCATTCTCGAACGCGAAAACTAGCGATTGCGCGATCATGCTTCCGTTCAAAGTCATCTATCACCCCCGCTACGACCTTAACCTTGGCGCTCACGTTTTCCCGTCGCAAAAATTCCGCCTCATTCAAGAATTCCTCTTAACGGAAGAGATCGCAGCGAGCGAAGATTTTGCCGAACCCGCGCCCGCTGCTGACGAAGACCTGCTTCGCGTCCACACGCCCGAATGGGTCGGCAAACTTAAGAACGGTAACCTGACTGCCAGCGAAATCATGAAGCTCGAAGTACCTTACTCGCCTGAACTCGCCGAAGCCGTCTGGCTCGCCGCCGGCGGCTCCATCCTCGCCGGTCAGCTCGCCCTCCGTCACGGCTTCGCCTGCAACCTGAGTGGCGGCTTCCACCACGCCTACGCCGACCACGGCGAAGGCTTCTGTGCGATCCACGACGTCGCCGTAGCCATCCGCCGTCTGCAAGCCGACAACAGCATCAAAAAAGCCATGGTCGTGGATACCGATGTCCACCACGGCAACGGCACCGCGCACATCTTCCGCGACGATAGTTCCGTTTTCACTCTTTCCATCCATCAGGAAAATAACTACCCTGCTCACAAACCGCCCTCCGATCTCGATTTGCCTCTCGATGACTGGGTCGAAGACGAGGAGTACCTGGCCACTTTGCTCCCCGCCGTAGCTCGCGTATTCGATAACTTTTGTCCCGAAATTCTTTTTTATGTCGGCGGCGCCGACCCTTACCAGGAAGACCAACTCGGCGGGCTGCGACTAAGCAAGTCCGGCCTCAAGGCTCGCGACAAAGGCGTCTTCTTCGCTGCTCGAAGCCGTAACATTCCCGTCGCCACCACACTTGCTGGCGGCTACGCCCGCCGCGTGGAAGACACCGTCCGCATTCACGCCAACACCGTCGTCGCAGCCCGTGAAGTCGCCGAAGAACTGCCCGCAGTCCGCAGCGCAGCCCTTTAGCACCATCCGCGGCAACATTCTGGAATCGAGGGTTGTTCTTGTCCTGACGATTTAGGTATCGTAACCTCTGCACGAAGCAGCCAGCCTTCACCGCGCGCAAGCTAGAGCTTGCTTCCCGAATCCATTTGGATTTTTCAGGAGCTTTCATGAAGATGGGACGAATCCTACCCGCTGCCATCCCGTTTTGTGCCGTGCTTTTCGCGACCGCTCCGCACTTGTCGGCTCAACAATCCAGCTCCGTCATTAACATCAATGTTTCCCGTTCCATTCAGACGGTGAACTATTGGGCCCGCGGTTCCACGAAAGTAGACTTCAAGGGAACCGAGCTGACGCCTAGAGCGGAAGGCGAAGCCCGGATCGAAAGCAAAAACGGCAGCTTGGCCGTCGACGCCGAATTCAAAGGTCTCGACGATCCCAATAAGTTCGGCGCTGAATATCTCGTCTATGTCCTCTGGGCCATCACTCCGGAAGGCCGCGCCAACAATCTCGGTCAAGCCATGGTGAAAGACGGCAAGAGCAAGGTCGCGGCCTCCACACGACTGCAAACCTTTGGACTGATCGTGACCGCCGAACCCTATTTCGCCGTGAGCAATCCCAGTGACGAAGTGGTCCTTGAAAATCAAGTTCGCTCCGACACCAAAGGCGCCGTGGACACCGTAAACGCAAGAGTTGGTCTCCTCGAACGGGGCCGCTACAACGACGCCAGGCTCTCCGCGTTCTCCATGGACCCCAAAGTCCCGCTCGACATTTACCAGGCGCGCAACGCCGTCCGCATTGCCAAATGGCAAAAGGCCGACAAATACGCCCCTGATGCTTTTGCCAAAGCGGAGAAAGCTTTGGCCCAGGCTGAGGATTATCAAACACGCAAACAGAAGAATTCCGTTCCGACTGCCGCTCGCGAAGCCGTGCAAATCGCCGAAGACGCTCGCTCGGTCTCGGTCCGTCGTCAAGCCGAAGAAGCCGCCGAAAATCAACGCAAGGCCGCCGCCGAACGCGAAGCACAAGCCAAAGCCGCGCAGGAAGCTGAAGCCAAAGCGCGCGCCCTCGCTCAGAAGCAGCGCGAGGAAGCCGAAGCGCAAGCCGCGCGCGACAAAGCCGCCGCCGAAGCCTCCGCTGCCGCAGCTACGCAGTCCAAAGCCGCGGAAGAGCAAGCCAAAGCCGCCCGTGAGACCGAAGCCCGCGCACGCGCTGCCGCCGAAGCCAGCGAAAGGGAAGCTCAGGAAAAAGCCGCCGCCGACCGCTCCGCTGCCGAAAAATCCGAAGCCGAAAAGCAGCAGCTTCGCGCCAAGCTGCTCGAACAGTTCAACCGCGTGCTTCCTACGAAAGACACTGATCGGGGACTCGTCGTCAACATGGGCGACGTGCTGTTCGATACCGGCAAGTCCAATCTCCGGCCGCCCGCTCGCGAAGCCCTCGCCAAACTTTCCGGCATCGTGCTCAACTATCCGTCTCTGCGCCTGGTAATCGAGGGCCACACCGACAGCACGGGTTCCGAGGAATTCAACCAGAAACTTTCCGAGCAGCGCGCCGCCGCTGTGCGCGATTACCTCGTCAACCAGGGACTCACCATGGATTCCATCGTCACGCGCGGATTGGGCATGGCGGATCCTGTGGGCGACAACAAGACCGTCGCAGGACGCCAACAAAATCGTCGTGTTGAAATCATCGCGTCCGGCGAAGTGATCGGCACAAAAATCGGCAGGTACTAACGCCCTTCGCCTTCACAACGCCGGTCTGTGCTTGCGTAGGCTAACGAGCGGGCCCGGTGCCGGTTTTGGCTGTCGCCGCCGCTGACGCTCGCCGAATCGCTATACCCAGATCGCTTTCGATCGTTTCCGGGTCAAAGCCGTTCGCGCGAAATGCCACTTTTCCTGACGCATCCAAAATCAGCACGGTAGGGAATGAGGCTACTCCAAACAAGTCTTCCAGGCGGTCCGCAAAAACTTCTGTGGTCTTGGAGTGCCGCTCCGCAAGATACGGCCCCACCAGCGACTCATCTTCGTCGCAATTCGCCGACAGAAAAATCAGCTGCGGATTGCCTGCGTTCCGCGCAGCCAGCTTTTCATAGATGGGCTCGAGTGCATGGCACGGTCCGCACCATGTCGCCCAAAAATTGATCACCACCACTTTTCCCTTCAGCGTAGCAACCGGATATGCCGCTCCGTCCGGCGCCAGTCGCAGTACAAACGCGAATGGATCCTTCACTCCGTCGTTCCGTATTGGATGCGGCGTCGCCGCCACTGCGGTCACTTCGTCAATCGTATTCAGCAAGAAATCGCCCAGCCCGGCTTCGCTTCCGGCATGCGCCAGGCGCCACACGTTCCCCAGCTTGTCGCGAATCTCCTTCCGGCTCCCGGGTTTGCCCGCTACATCCGACAATGCGAACGCCCTTGCATACTGTGTCGCCGCCGAAGTGTAGTCCTTCGCCAATTCGTCCAACTCACCCAGCTTCAACGCCGCTCCCGCGTTTGCTTGCAGCGCGTAGCTCTCTTGGTAGTCTTTCCTCGCCGCGGCCGTGTCGTTTAGCCGCCCTTCCAATCGCCCCCGCAGCGCCAGCAGCGCCGACGCATCGCGTTTCTTTTGACCTTCCCACTCCTCCAACGACACGCGTGGCGACTTTTCCGAAACCGGCGTCGCCTTCACCGACTCATTCACTCGCGTTACGTACGTAACCGCTCGCCGTAGCGCGGCCTGGTCCCCATTGCGCTCCAGCAGTTGCACCGTGAGCAACGTCATCGACGTGTCGTCCGGGCTCAGCGCCACGATTCGCTCGGCGTAGTCTGTCGCGCAAGCAACATCCTTAAACTGCATGCAGGCTTCCACCAGCGCGCGATAAATCTGTGGCCGCTCCTGCGCTTCCGGATATTTCGCCAGGAATGCTTTCAGGTTCTTGACCAGTTCGCCGCGGTCGTTGCCGGCGTCGCTGATCGCCTTCTGCAACTCCTCTGCGGGCGAAGGTGCTATTGCCGCATTCTGCTTCGAACCGTTTCTTTTTTCGTTGGGTGACTGCTTGTTCGCAGGACGCGAACTGGAAGAATCATCCTGGCTTTGTGCAGCGGCAACAACGGCGCCACCGCCACAAAGCAGGAACACAAAAATAACCAACCGCTGCATGCTGGGGATTGTATCTCGTCAATATCTCGTCAAGGCGGGAAAATTAGGAAGCGGGCTCCACCCGAATGCCGCCCGAAACGGTGTGAATCTCCACTCGCCCGCCCGGAGTGCCCACTCGCGCTCGCAGGCTGTGTTTGTCCTGATCCTCAATCACTATCGGAATTCCCGTCCGGATGTCGCCCGAAACCGCTTCCGCCGCGAGATGAAAATTCGCTGACGGTGGCACGCCTACATCCACCGAACCCGACGTCGTCTTTAAGCTCCAGTAGCTGTTGCCCGACGGATTGCCTTGCACCGAAACACGCCCCGACACCGAACTCGCCGTCACGTCGTTTCCCGCGCCCACAATGTCCACCGACCCGCTCGTCGTCGTTGCTTCCACTCGCGCTCCGGGCTTCGTGATGTTCATCGAACCAGAAATCGCGTGTACCCGCGCGTCCCCTTTAACATTCGTCACGCTCACGCTGCCAGACGCGCTGTTCGCCCGCAGGTCATCGCCCACATCCTGCACCGTAATCGACCCGCTCAGCGATGCCACTTGCACCGACCGTTCAATCTTGCTCAACGCAATCGATCCCGAAGCCGAGTCCACTCTGAGCGGCCCCTTCACGTCGCTGATGGTTTGCGCTCCCGACGCCACCGTCGTCGTCACTTCCGTGTCGTGCGGCACTTCGATCGTGTAGTCGATCGCCGCTCCATTGAACTTGCCCAGGTCTTTGCCGATTCGAATGATGTCCGGCTTTTGCTCAATTGGCGGATTGTCCGCCAACGTTCTCGCCTGTTTTTGTGGATCGTTGAATAAGAAAGACCGTGCCCGAATTTCGCCGTGTACGCGAACTTTATTGTCGGTGCTTCCCGTAATCCGCACCGCGCCGCTCGCATTTGCCAGGTCCAGCCGGATCGGTCCATTTACAGTGTACGTCCGGTCAAACGACCCTTGCGCCGCTACTCCCGTGTTGCATCCGGCCAGCAGAGTACTCGTCGCCATCAGCGCTGCCGCAGCGCCAACTCCGCCCACCCCGCACCACCATCCGTTTGTCGCCGCCATGCTTCCTCCGCCTGCTTCGGCAATGGGCCCAACTGCATTCACTCGTCGCTCTTCACTAGTTACGCCAATTCGACTAGAAATGTTCCCGCGCCCGGCCCTTGTCCCAACCCAACAGACTACCGGCCCGTCTTGGCCTTCAATGCCGCATTCAGCGACCCTTGCCGGTAGCCCTCCAGGTCCAGCGCCACATACAAGAATCCCGCTGCCTTGAACCGTTCGGCAATGGTCGCCCCCAACTCTGGCGTCATCGCTCGCGGCAACTCCTCTGGCGCAATTTCAATCCGTGCCAGCTGGTCGTGCAGCCGCACCCGAAACTGCCTGAATCCGAGCTCCCGCAGAGCCGCCTCGCCCTTTTCCACCAGAGCCAGCCGCTCTGGCGTAACTTCGGTTCCATACGGCAACCGCGACGACAAGCACGCGGAAGCTGGCCGATCCCACGTCGGCAGGCCCGCCCGCTCCGACAGCGCGCGTATCTCCGCTTTGCTGATTCCCGCGTCCAGCAGCGGCGCCAGCACTTCGTGCTCCTTCGCGGCGCGGTGCCCCGGCCGGAAGTCGCTGGTGTCATCCGCATTCACGCCATAGGCAATCGCCGCAAACCCACGCTGCCTGGCCATCTCATCCAGCACGTTGAACAGCTCATCCTTGCAGTAGTAGCACCGGTCTCCCGCATTCGCCCGGTACGCCGGATTCTCAAACTCATGAGTTTCCACAAACTCGTGTCGGATCTTCGTGTGCGCGACAAGCTTCTCCAGTTCCTCTCGGTCATATGCCGAAAAACTGGCGGATATCGCCGTGACCGACAGCGCACGTTCTCCCAATACCTCGTTCGCCGCCCATGCCAGGTACGCCGAATCCGCCCCACCCGAAACCGCGATCAGCAGGGAAGGGAGTTCCGCCAGCCGCGCAAACAGCACCGCTTCCTTGACAGCAAAATCGCCGCCCTGTCCTTTTGGCTTTCGAATTTGTATCAGCGAACTCATGCAAAAAGTATATCCCACGCGCATTAGCGCGACCCTTAGCAACATTTCCCTACTTGAAATCCAGCAGTACATCCACCGTCTTCTTCTCCGCATCTGGCTTCAGCCAGTGCCCAACCGTCTGGTAGTGAATCGGCAGCTCGCCCAGAATCTCTTTCGAATGGTTCTGCAGCGCGATCAGAAAATCCTGATACTTCATCTTGTCAAAAATGTCCCCCGAAGCGACTGGAAACATCGTCCGAACCTTCTGCTCGCCGTTCGTCGAAAGTCCCGTAATCACCCATCCGCCCATGTGATATTGCGTCCCTTCCGTCACCGCAATCTTGTACGAAACCGTGTGCGCTGCTTCATTGTAGGAAGTCGTCGGCTGCACTGTGGCATCCAGATATCCGCGCCGGCCGTACTCGTCTTGAATCCGCTCCACTCCTCCCTCAAACTCCATTCCGTCCGCCACCGCTCCCGCCTTCAATCCCAAAAACGACTCCAGCGAAATCGAAGACAGCACGTTGTTGCCGCTCCACGCCAGGGCCGCGAAGTGATACACCGCCCCCGCATTCACTGGCACAAATACCGGAATCTCTTCCGGCAGCTTCGCACTCGGCGGCCCGCTCAATCGCACTTCCGGCGGCCCCAGCTTCGCCTGCAAATATCCCTGCTTCAGATACACCGGCCGTATCTGTTCTGCCAGAAACGTATCGATCGCCATCCGTGAATAGGGCTTGCCCACAATTTCCGAAAGATGCTCCTGCACGCCCGAATTCGACGCCAGTGCCGCATCGCTGAAGTTCACACTGGCGATCTTCAGCGCGGTACCCTCAACGGAAAATTGCTGGATGTTGCCGTCACCCAGGGGATTCGCCGTTACCGCGTGCTGCACCGCATATTGCAGATTGTGGCTTGCCAGCAATCCATGAATCGCTTCGGCCGCCTCGTCCACCACGCTCCCGCCCTCCGGCAGCGTCCCGTCAAAAAAGGGAACTCGCGTGCGGATCGCATCATTCAATTCGGAATCTCCAAACCACGGAAAATTGTCGTAGTACGCCGGCAGCCTCGGCGATTCCGCAACGTAAAACGTTAGTATCACCCCATCGTTGCGTGTCTTGAAGTCGTACCGCACCGTCGCAAACAGCCCACTGCCCACCAGTTTGTCCGCCCCTGCTTGCAGTTCGGTGCGCCCCACTTGCGTCCCAGTCTCGAGCCCACTCAGCGCCACAATCTGCGCCTCCGTTAGCACCTTCTGCCCCTCGCTCTTGATCTCTCGTAGCGCCGCGGTCCCCTCGCCCGCAGCCGACTGCGCAGCTGCACATGGCGCGCCGAACCCACACAGCGACAACACACCGGTACCCAGACACAGCAACGTCCTCATTTGTCTATCTTAATGCCGATTGAGTGACGGAAGGGAAGCGGGCTCAGGCGGTCGCAAATCGGGCCAGCCAACCCCAGATGAGTCCTTGCCCGAACAGCTGCGACGGACTCAGTGCTGATCACGCTTGATCTCAATTTTGGCGCCATCCTCGCAGTCACTCACGGTGACCGACCAAGCGTCGTACAAATCCGCGAGGGCGATATCAGCCAGGAGCATTTCGGAAGACATATAATCGCGGCACTCCGCCAAATTTTGATGGAACCGGAGCATGGTGCGCTCGTTACGATGGAAACCGGCCGCGCGCGAATCAGGCGCTTGCCTATTCCGCGCACCTGAGGGCTTAACAGGGCAGAGACGGAATTTCCATGAGCGAGATATTGCTTCTAAACGATTAGCCTTCATTCAACCGTTACGGACTTGGCCAGATTGCGCGGCTGGTCCACGTCGCAGCCGCGCCGCACTGCAATGTGATACGCCAGCAACTGCAAAGGCAAAATCTCCAGCAACGGCACCAGCAGTTCCGGCGCTGGCGGCAACTCAATCAAATGGTCCGAGGCTTCCCGCGCCAAATGATCGCCCTGCGTCACAATCGAAATCACAATGCCGTCGCGCGCTTTTACTTCTTTAATGTTTGACACACTTTTTTCGTACAGCGTCACCGAAGCCGGGTCGTTGTCGTCGCGCGTCGCCAGCACCACTACCGGCAAATTTTCGTCAATCAGCGCGTTCGGCCCGTGCTTCATTTCGCCCGCCGGATAGCCTTCTGCGTGAATGTACGAAATCTCCTTCAGCTTCAGTGCGCCTTCCAGCGCAATTGGATAGTGGATCCCGCGTCCCAGATAAAGAAAATCCGAGCAACGGAAAAATTGGCGCGCCAGCTGTTCGTAAAATCCGGCGCTATCTGGCTGCAGAACCTGTTCGATCTTGTGGGGCATGCGCGTGAATTCCTGCAACAGATTTTTCCCCGCATCGTCGGACAGCGCTCCGCGCACTTCGCCCAGATGGATCGCCACCAGCATCAGCGCCGTAAGCTGCGACGTAAACGCTTTTGTCGAAGCCACTCCAATTTCCGGCCCGGCATGCGTCAAAATCGTTCCCGCGGCTTCGCGCGTGATCATCGAACCCATCACGTTGCAGATCGCCAGCGTCGGCGAGCCTTTTTGCTTCGCCTCGCGTTGCGCTGCAATCGTGTCCGCGGTTTCGCCCGACTGGCTGATGCAAACCGTCAGCGTTTTGGAATCCAGGATCGGATCGCGGTAGCGAAACTCGCTGCCGTAGTCCACTTCCACCGGCAGCCGCGCCAGCCTTTCGATCATGAACTTTCCGGCGAGCCCCGCGTGCCAGCTGGTTCCGCAAGCCACAATGCGCACGTTCTTGAACTGGCGCAGTTGCTGCTCGTTGATTTCCATTTCGCCCAGATAAATTTTCCCGGTGTCTTGCGAAATGCGGCCCAGCAGCGTGTCGCGCACCGCACGCGGCTGCTCGAAAATCTCCTTCTGCATAAAGTGCTTATAACCGCCCTTTTCCGCCATGATGGGGTCCCACGCGACGTGGTGCGGCTTGCGCTCCACCGCCTTTCCGCCGTGGTCCATCACGCGTACACCGCCAGCGGTCAGCACAGCGATGTCGCCATCGGCCAGAAAAAACATGTTGCGTGTGTGTTCGAGCAAAGCGGGAATGTCGCTGGCCACAAAATATTCGCCATCACCCAGTCCCACCACTGCCGGTGGTCCCTGGCGCGCCGCCACAATTTTGTTCGGATCGGTGGTCGACAAAAACACCAGCGCATAAATCCCGCGAATCTGGCCGAGCGATTTCCGCACCGCTTCTTCCAGCGGAATCGTTCCGCCGTTCGCGCCTTTCAGATTCTTCTCCACCAGGTGCGCCACAATTTCCGTGTCCGTTTCCGTAACGAACTTGTGGCCTTCCCGCTGCAGTTGCTCCTTCAGCTCCAAATAATTTTCGATGATTCCGTTATGGACCACGACGACTTGGCCCGTGCAGTCGCGATGCGGATGTGCATTTTCTTCCGTCGGACGTCCGTGCGTTGCCCAGCGGGTGTGCCCGATCCCGTAAGAACCTTCAATTGGCGCTTTCTGAATTGCTTCTTCCAGGTTGCGCAATTTTCCCGAGGCGCGGCGAATCTCCAGCTTGCCGGCTCGAGCGTTCGCGCCGTTGGTGTCTACCACGGCGATGCCGGCGGAATCGTAGCCGCGGTATTCCAGCTTGCGCAGCCCTTCAATGACGACGGGGACAACCTTCTTCGGGCCGATATAGCCCACAATGCCGCACATGCGGTGTCTCCTCGAATTTCTCTTCTAAAAGCGTAGCACGCGAGCGAAACAGGCTGGATAACTCAAAGTACTGACGCGGCGAATCGTGGACAACCCCTCTTGGCCAACAACAGGCCAAAAATCACTCCCTGTCATTCCGAGTGAAGCGAGGTTCTCTGCGCCATCGAGCGAGTTTCGCTCGATGAATCTGTTTTTTCCAGGCCAGCAGGGGGCTGAATGAAGCGCTTAGTCACTCCACAATCTCGAAGCGGTATTCCTCAATGACGGTATTGGTCAGCACGTCCTTTGCAATCTTCTCAAGCTGTTTCTGCGCTTCGTCGCGCGACCACCCATCCAGGTTCAGCACAAAGAATTTGCCCTGCCGCACGTCGGTAATCGCGGAGTAGCCCAGTCCCGACAGTGCGTGTTGAATGGTTTGTCCCTGCGGATCAAGCACGGTGCGCTTTGGCATCACCCAAACATGAGCTTTCATATCCAAATTATAGCAGCGTTTGACTATAGCTTTTCTGGGTCTAGACGCCAGACCAAGCCGGCTTTGAGATGCGTAAGCCACAGCGAACCGAAACCGGCGCGAATGCTATCGCCGCCGGTGCCGATCCACTGACGGGTGATGGAGTTGGTCATTGCGTCGATACGCGTGACCGGCGTGCCGATGAGAGTGACCCACACTGAGCCAAACCCAAACGCGATTTCGCCGCCGTGGCCGCTGAGTCCCGCCTCAATTGTGGCCACGAGCCTGGAGGTGGCGGTATCCACACGCGAAATGGTTCCGTCGCCCTGATTGAGCGTCCAAACCGCGCCGGCTCCCGCCGTGGCGAACCGAGGATTCCTTCCAACCGCGATCTCCCCGACAACTTTGTTGGTGGACGGGTCCACTTTGCTAAGCACACTGTGCTCGGTCGAAGTAATCCAGACGAATCCGTCGGCGAAGACCGGACAGTAAGAACCGGAGGGGATCTCTATGCGTGTAATCGCCGAGTTGTTTTGCGGATCGATCCGGGCTAGCGAACCAGAGGCCGCGCTTGCGATCCAGATGCTGCCCGCTCCTGCGGCAATGCAGCCTTCGGAATCCGCGGGTGGCACAGGAATGGTGGATTCAATCTCCGCGGTCCTGAGATTCGCGCGCATCAGCGAATGATCGCCGCAGCTCGGAATCCAGATGCTGCCGAAGCTCGCCACCAAACCAGAACACGGATCATGCACGGTAAAGGACACATCCGCTTTATTAGTCGCTGCGAACAGGCGGGTAACCCGATTGAGAGAGGAGATACTGACCCAGACCGCATCCTCGCTCACCGCCATCCAGTCGGGATCGCCGCCGAGTGTGAAAGTAGCGGCGGGCTGGAGTTGCGACATCGCCTTTTTCTCAAAATCGCGAGGCCGAGACGCCGCTTGTTGGGCAGATGCATTGCTTCCGAAAAATCCCCAAACATACAAGAACAAAATTACAAAACGAAGAGGTCGCATGCGCTATTTTTCGTGTTTCAGTTCGACGACCATCACTTCGATCGGCTGATCGCCTTGATTGACGTCGGCGTGCATGGTGTTGGGGCGTTGGC
>Ga0207641_10002812_pt1 | contig 15841 bp, 20 predicted proteins | sample KBSSwiS62_FD_184306 | JGI IMG/M metagenome (GOLD analysis project Ga0207641, IMG submission 184306) | Switchgrass rhizosphere microbial communities from Kellogg Biological Station, Michigan, USA - KBS Switchgrass S6-2 (SPAdes) (version 2) | ecosystem: Host-associated > Plants > Roots >... | reverse complement strand
GCCAGCACTGAGGGGACCGTCCCCATCTCCCTGCTCCAGGTGAAACGCAACGTGGCCGATGACCCGCCGGTGCGGCTGGCGGGACGCGACAGCCGGTTCGACACCGACCACGCCGTGTGGGAGGCGGTGGCCCGCGACCCATCCCTCATAGTGTCGAGCCTCGGCAGCCCGGGGCAGCAGATCACGCTGCGGGGCGAGGACGGGCCGGTCAGGTTCACCATTGCCGGGTCACCGCCCGCCGGCCTTTTCACCGGCCTGCTCGGCACCGACCGCGCGCTCGCCCCGTTCCGGGCTGCCCCCGTCGGCGTCACCATGCTCGTCGACCTCCGCGACCCGGCGCAGGCCGACACGGCGGCCCGCACGATCGAGCGGGCCCTCTTCGCGCAGGGCGTCGACGCCGACCCGGTCCGGGGCCTCCTCGACCAGGAATACCGAGGCCAGCAGGCGCTCCTGTCCGTCCTCGACGTGCTCACCCGGATGGGCCTGGTCGTCGGAATCCTTGGACTGGGCATCGTCGCCCTGCGTTCCGTGACCGAACGCCGGCACGCCCTCGGTATCCTGCGGGCCATCGGCTACAAGCGCCGGAATGTCATCCTCGCGTTGCTGACCGAATCCACCGTCACCGCCACCATCGGCGCGGCAGTCGGCATCACCGCCGGAATCGCTGTGGGCTACCTGTTCTACCGCCGGAACCAGACCGGAACCGGTTTCGGCATCGACCTGCCCAGCGTCGGGAGCCTCCTCGGGCTGATCTACCTCGCGGTGCTGGCGGTGACCATCGGCCCCGCGTGGCGAGCGTCGCGCCTGCCCCCCGTCGAGGCGATCCGCCAGACAGAGTAGACAGCCATCCCGTCCCGCCGGCAGCGGTACTTGGGACGCATCCGCATGGCGTGGATGATGAGTTCCGTGCCATCGTCGAGGTCAGGCAGTGGTCTGCGTGAGTACCGGTACGCCGGGGGGCGGCGGTCATCTCACCGGTCTCGTTACGATCGTCGGCCATGAGCCATGACGACCTTCTTGAGCAGGTGTCGCGGCTGCGCGGCGAGGGTAAGTCGCCGAAGCAGATCGCCCGCGCACTGGGCGTGGCGCCATCCGTGGTCGCGCCGCTGGTGCGCGCCGTGGCGGCCGAGGCCAAGGCGACCGAGGGCGCACCCGCGGTCGTCGGCTGTTGGGTCAACGCCGGCTGGAGCACGGGCCTGGGCGTCGACCCGTCGCGGGGCTGGGTCGATGAGGCGCCCGCCGCGGGCTCTCTCGGAGGTCTGGTGGGCATCCTGGTCGCCCGCCGGCACCGCCATGACCGCGTCTCGGTGTGTGGCTACCTGGTGGACGTCTACTGCCTGGGCGTGAAGAACGCACTTGGCCCGATGGTCATGACCGACGTCGAGCTGTCCCGGTTCCGGTCGCACTATTTCGATGGTTTCGGGTCCGGTTGGCAGGACGCACCGATCGAGCTGGCAGCCGACCTGGTGTTCGGGGGCGTCGAGTATGCCCGTCGACTCGGTTTCGAGCCGCATCCCGACCTCGCCCCGGCCGTGGGCCACCTCGGCCCCTGGGAGGCGCCGGCGGCAATCACCTTCGGGCACGACGGCAAGCCGTTCTACATGTCCGGCCCGTACGACAACCCACGCAAGGTCATGAAGACCCTCGAGCGGAACCTCGGATCCTCGGACGCGTTCGACTTCACGGTAGGCGCCGTCTCCCCGTGACACTCACCGTCCGGCCGGGACACGCCTCGGCCTGATCCGCTGGGCGGGGCGGGAAGGCCCGTCGCAGCCGAGGCAGGCCCGATATCCGTCGGGCCAGCTTGTAGTAAACTTGGCCCCTGCGCCATCCTGCCTGCCCTGTCTCCTCGTTCGGCTCATCCGCCAATGTCCGTGAGCGATACAAGGCTCGCCACCCTAGGGACGTCGCCTGGCGTCCGCCGGCTCGGCTGTCAACTCGGCTGTCGTCCGCGCCCGGCCTGGATCAGGTGATGGACGGCCGGCGCTGCTGTCGGCGCGCATATGGGAGGCATGGCGGAAGATCTTCTGGCGCTCGTCGTGGCTGACCGCGTCAGTGAAGGAAGTCACCGGCTGACGCCCCCGCGCTATCTACGAGCCGTCGGGGCGACGGCATCAATCTGAGTCACGTCAGGCGTCGCTGGTCGGCCTGGCCATGCCAGTGCTGAACCGCTCTTTCTCGCCGTTGGCGGCGTGAATCTACTCACGACTCATCACATCTGTGATCGCGATGGTAGGCCGCCCTGCTGCGTTCACCTGTGTTTCTGCTGTGTTGCGTAGGAACTTCAGGTGCTGGTGGCACAGGCCGCCAGCAGGAGGGAAGCTCATGTCAAGATCCTTGCGCCGCACGGCCGGTGTGGCGGCGGTCGCGCTCGCAACGGCGTTGCCTCTCACGTTCGCGGCGACCGCGAACGCGGCGCCCAGCCAGAGCACCCCGTCGCGCCCGCACGTGCTCCTGCCCGCCGGCGAGACTCGCTGGACTTCATCCTTATGGCGATGCCATCTGGCACCACATGGCGCCGCCGAGGGGACTCCAACCCAATGCCGCCGCTTTCTAGGGATCTCGTGCCTCAGGATGCGGCCGCCTCCCACCGCGCGGGCCCGGGACGTCCCGCCCGGCGATGGGCAGCCCGTCCGGACGGCGCGTCGAGGCGGGCTTCGGGGTGCGCGCCGCGGGCCGTGGTGATCGGCTGCGTACGATCATCGTCAACGGATACCGAGCAGGGTCGGGGGCGGCGATGACGGGGGTAGAGGTCGCGGTCGGGTTCCTGTTCGCCTGGGCGGTGCGGAAGGCGAATCGGGTGGGTGGCCGACCTTACGCGCCGATCTGGGCGACCGAACCGGCCGCAGCGAGGACAGCGCACAGGTGGAGAGCCGGCCCGGCGACAGGCTGAACGAGGCGAGCTGCGGGCTGGGCCATCAGTCCGGGGTGTGGTCGTACCGCGCTTTGCTTTGCGCCCCGTTCTGATGACGCGAACGAGCAGCGTGAGGCTTCGTCCGGTGGGCCAGCAGCCGTCGTCACTCACAGCCACACACAAGCCGCTCGGCCGCAGCCCAACGTTCCGCGCGAACCAGAGCCAAACGGCCTACCTGCGCATTCAGGTCGACGCCGGTTCACCCAAACCGATCAAAAGACCTGATTGCGCAGGTCAAACGATTACTACTCAGGGTAGTGGACCTGGTTTGACCGCAATGCGAACCGCTGCCCCATCGTGCGGGGACCGGTCGTTACCCTATCAGATCAACCTCCGACGATCATCTTCCGTGACGGCCACCGGTCGAGGCTGAGTGGTGGCTAGTAGAGGTAGTCGCGCAGGACTTCGGACCGGGCGGGATGCCGCAGTTTTCCCAGCGTTCGCTGCTCGATCTGGCGGATGCGTTCGCGGGTCAGCCCGAACTCGCGACCGATCTCGTCCAGCGTGTGGCCGCAGCCGTCCAGCAGGCCGAACCGCAGCTGGATCACTCGTCGCTCCCGGTCCGGTAGAGAGCGCAGGACGGCGGCCAGCTGGTCCGCGCGGACGGAGACGATCGCGGCCTCCATAGGCCCCACCGCGGCGGTGTCCTCGATGAAGTCGCCGAGTTCAGCGTCGTCCTGGTCGCCGACGGGGCTGTCGAGTGAGACCGGTTCCCTGGAGATCTGCTGGAGCTCGTCGACTCGGTTGACGCTGACACCGAGAGCAGCGGCAATCTCCTCCCGGGTTGCCTCCCGGCCGAGTTCCATCAGGAGGTCTCGGCGGAGCCGGACGAGCTGGTTGAGTAGCTCGACGACATGTACCGGGAGCCGGACCGTGCGAGACTGGTCAGCGAGCGCCCGGGTGATGGCCTGGCGCACCCACCAGGTGGCATAGGTGGAGAACTTGTAGCCCTTGGTGTAGTCGAACTTCTCCACTGCCCGGATAAGGCCGAGGTTGCCCTCCTGCACGACGTCGAGGAAGAGCATCCCGCGCCCGGCGTAGCGCTTCGCGATCGAGACGACCAATCGGAGGTTGGCTTCGACGAGTTGACGGTTTGCCTGCTGACCGTCCCGCTCGACGGCCCTGAGATCCTGGCATTGTCGCGGGGACAGCCCATCGGCGCCGGTCGCCAGCTTGTGGCCCGCGTACAGTCCGGCCTCGATCCGCCTCGCGAGTTCCACCTCACCCTCGGCGGTCAGCAACGGAGTCTTGCCGATGCCCGCCAGATACATCCGTACCGGGTCGTGGACGGTCGTCGGCGCCGTCCGTGATACCGCCACCCGCCGCCGGACAGGTTGCTTGGGCTCGTACTCCAGCTCCTGGTCATCGGGGCCGTCGTCCTCTTGGCTGTCGTCGTCGATGCCAGCGACCTCGGCGTGGCTGGCAGTGGTGTCGCTCGTGCTGAGCCAGCTGTTAGCTGAGACTCCCGCCTCGCCGGTGGCGGGAGTCGGGATGGCCGTAGGCGTATGCCCACTCTCGAACCGGGTCACGTTGCCCATGCCGAACTCCATGCCTGTAGGGAATCTGTGGTGGAGTCACCAAAGTCATGGGTCACGACGCCGGGGTCGCCTCACGTTCGCTGCAACGCGGCCGGCGGCGGCGCACCGCTGTCGCCGGTGGTGGTCGCCGTCGGGTGGTGCCGCCGCCTGGCGACGGTTGAGTCCTAAATTGCTACCGGCGAGCGGACGTGTGGGGCGATCCACGCAAGGTTACGCCATCGTCCAGGGCTGATCGGGATCCGAGTGCCCCGCAGCCTGGCAGGTCCCGAACCGGAAGGCGGGGACCTCGCCGGACCGTGGTTCATCGGCTCCCTACCGCGCGTCGACCATGTCGTTGATCCGGTCGATCGCCCGCGCCCGGGCGGCTCACGCCACGCGCCAGGCCCGACAGGGCGCATACTGGAGCCGATGAGCAAGTCAGGGGTACCCAAGCGTCGCCTGCCCACGAGCCCCTTCAAAGATCCTGTCGCGACAGTGTGTGATCGGTACGCGGTAGGCGACCGGGTCATCCACGACACGTATGGCCTCGGCCAGGTCATCGGGATCGAGGCGGACATCGCTGTCCTCGTCGACTTCGGTCCCCAGCAGGAACGTATTCCAAGCCCGTTCAGCAAGATGTCCCATCTCTGAGAGCAGGAGCTTCGGTCCGCGGAGCCGACGGCTCTGCGCCTGCCGCGGAAAGCCAGCGCCGGAGCCGTCTCGGCGCCTGGCGTCCTGCGCCGTCGTTCCGCTCGAACATCCCCATACCGGAAGCGAGACATCTCATCGACACACCCCGCAGTCCCCTCTTCTCCGCCGTGGTACCGGCGTGCCCGCCGCCAACGCAGGGGGTGCCGCGCCCGACAGCCCACCCCTTCCAGGCACCCGATCTCGGGCCATCGGGGCGCGAGGGGGGCGATTCCCCGGTCGCGAATGTCGGGACTACAGGCCCCCGAGGGCACCTCGTCGACAGCCCTCCCTCACGGTCTCCCAGTCGCCGTCGGCCGCGACCCCGCCGCTCGTAGGGCGCCAGGCAATGGTGGCGCCGCGATCGGTTCTCACCGACGGTCACTGCTTTCCGCTTCACACTTGACCTCGCTCCAAGCCATGGTCACGCCCGTCGGCGGTTTCGAACGTGCGGCGTCAGTGATGCGGCTGGAGACCGCGACGGCGCGCGCCGACGTGGCGGACGCTCAGCCGTTGCGGGGCGTCATGCCCTGGTTGGTCCCCAGGGGCCATCCCGCTGATCAGCCGCACCGACGGCTGGTCGGGCCCCGCGGGTCTGCCTCCCCGGGCCAGATCAGATAGTATGTAATCATGGTTACCGTAACTGCCACCCAGGCAGCGCGGAGCTTCGCGAACATCCTGGACGCCGTTGAGCACGGCGAGACCGTCGTCATCACCCGCGACGGCGTACCGGTCGGCCGGCTCGTCCCCGAACGGCAGACGTCCGCGGACCGGCTCAAGGCCGCGCTACGCGACAACCCGGCCGACGCCGGCTTCGCCGACGACCTGGAGCGGATCCACGCCGAGCTGGACTCAACGTTCGGTAATGAGGTGCGTGGATGGCCAGGCGGGTGATCCTCGACACCGGCGTGCTCATCGCCCTCGAGCGGGGCACGCTCGACGTCGACACCCTGCTCGGGCGCGACGACGCCGCGATCGCCGCGGTTACCGCGATGGAACTTCTCGTCGGCGTCGAGCGCGCGGACGAAGCACGCCGCCAGGCGCGTGCCGTCCGGGTCGAGGCGATCCTGTCCAGCCTTCCGATCGAGCCCTACAATCTCGGCGTCGCGCGGGTGCACGCGCGCCTGGCCGTGGCCGCGATGGCCAGCGGCCGGTCGCGATCAGCCAACGACATGGCGATCGCGGCGACCGCGGCCGCTACCAGCCGCGTGCTGCTCACGACCGACGCCAAGGCCGGCTTCGACGAGCTCGCGGGCGTCCGCTCCGAACTCGTCAAGTCCACCGGCCGGTGACGAACACTTCGCCGGCATCGGGCAGCGCGCCCGCCTGAGGAAACCATCCGCACATCACCCGTGCCCGCTACGCCTACCCGCCAACGCCCGCCGGCCAAGCCGCCTGTTCATGGCCGCGTCGTAGTAGCACTGGATCGACCCGTCGACCGGCTGGCGGCGCGCGCACGAGGTCCTTCGTCCCGGCGGCTGGCTGGCCCGGCTCGGCAACATCGTCTACCTCTGCCTCCTGCCCGTGGAGCGCGCCGAATAGACGACGAGAACGACGCTCCCCCACGCCGCCGGCCACACCCATGGCCGCCGCCGTCACCGCCTCCACGGCCGGCCGCGTCAACGCGGTCGGCCAGTACGTGGCCGCGGGACACGCGACAGCCGAGGTCTTCTGCTGGCAGGCGGTCGCAGAGACTGGCTACTGTGCCGACGTCGGCACGTCGATGGACGAGAAGCCCGACGCGTCGGGCGAGCTCGATGAGCACCTGCCCGACGACCAGGCGGCCGAGAAAAAGCGGGACGGCGACCAGGACGAGCCGAACAGCAATGCGGATGCGGCGTAGCCGGTGTGCTGCTACAGCCGTTGCTACAAAGAACAGAGCCCCGCGCCACCCGTCGGCGGCTGCGGGGCTCTGACCTGTCTCAACCAGACGTGCCCCTCGTGGAGCACCTTTCGAACGACCAGTTTCGGAAGGAACTGGACAAACTGGTCAATAGGGCCACGGCGCTTACTCGCGGTGATCGCTCATCACACGCGGAGCTACCAACGGCCGAGGCGTGTCGATGCGGGTGTGGTAAGTCTGTAGCTCCAGGACGGAAGTTCATCAACCAGGACCATCAGGTGGCATGGTTGCGAACGCAAAAATACTTCGGCAGGAACCATGAACGGAGGTTGGAGAACTGACGGATCACCAGGCTTGAGTTTTAAAGCTTCGAGGCGTCAGCCCACCTCCACCACAGACCCAGTGCCGGTCAGACTACTTGATTACCAATCCAGATGGTCGAGACGGATCCTCACGGATACGGCTGAGTGAACGACACCAATTATGGGCTCGATCTAGAAGGATCGGGCCAAGGCTCCGAAGTCCAGCCGCACATCCCGAAGTTAGGGGCGCTCAGACTGAGCTGCCAGCTGAAACGCTCCCGAGGTGCCGGACAAAACATAGCTCACCGCGACTTCCGGAGCGTCAACGTCACCATGGAACTGGATACGCCTATTTATCCACTGCTCAAGGAGAGGGATAACTGAATTTTCCGGCTGCAGCTTGTACGTATTCTCATACCAGGCGATTCCATGCCGGTTGCAGGCGATACATAGCAGCCCACGGACGCAGTCGACACAGTAATTCGTGGACTTGTGCCCGCGGTCGCACTCATGTGCGTGGTCCAAGTGCCAGCCCGTCCCTCCTGGGTCCGCCGTGCCGCAAAGACAGCGGCCGCCCTGAAGGGTGAGGATCGCGTCGCGGGCGAACTGGGAGATTCCTCGCCCGTAGTGAACAATGCACAGTCCGCGCGAGTGGCAGGTCTCCTCACAGTCGCCATATCGGCAAGTAGGACCCCACTCTTTCTGCGACTTCCATCCTCGCAAGGATGTGAGCGGACGCCCATCAGTAAACTGCTGATAGTGACTGGCGCAGTAACTCTGGGAGGAATGTGGGCGGTCGCAACCGGGAAATGTGCAGGCGGTATAGGCTCCTCTCGCCAGCATCGGTCTAATCGGCTTCAGCGTAAGCCCTTGGCGTGCCTGCTCATAGTGGGTCTTGCAATATGGTATTCCGTTTGATCGATGTGCCATCGGCCGGTCACATCCTCGGAAGGCACAGCCGCCTACGCTCTCGCCGTTCATGACCCCCGCCCTTACGCGAACATGCAGTATGGCTAGCGATTTTTAGTCGAAAAGAGCTTGCCATCAATCTCTTCAAGCAATGCGATTACCTCAGCGGCCGACTCCCTCAATGCATCCTTTGCTTCCTCGGGGCAGTCGTCGCACCATTGGCGGACCTGCTCGCCGAGCCCTTTCTTGGCATCCTGTTTGTGTCGCCCATGCTGCATGGCCAAGACACGGTCGATCTCGTCAGTAAATTTGGCGGGATAGAAGCGCTCGAAGTCATCCTGCGTCCAGGTTCGAAAATGATCTCTTGGCCAGCTTGCACCAAACTTATCTTGCAGCTTTTGAACAACAGCCGTACCGCTGGGGTCTCCATCGACAATTACCCACGCTGCGTCGCGGTACCGCTCTTCCAGGTGAGTGAAAAGGAAAAGTCTGTGGTAGTCGTTGAAGGTCGGTTCAACCTGGGCGGTTCCGCGTGCAGCCACAGTTCGAACGCGGGAGAGGCGGGGGACGAACCACGGAATGAGGTAATCTACAATGAGGCGCTCAGCTGATGATTCCTCGAGGATGAGCCAGCCTTCCCAGAGGTCGAAGTCATATAGCTCATAGCCAAGGGTGCGCAAGATCGCCAACCGGTCGGCAGCTGATGTACCCACTTCGTGAACCGTAGAGGTCGGAATTTGACCCCTCTCGTACTCCCCATTGATGTGGAAGATCTTCGCTCCTGGAGCGGCGCCAAGATACTTCGCGACGATATTGGAGTGTGTACTCACGACAAACTGGTTGCTCGCAGACTTGGCAACGATGACCTCCAGCAGCGCCTTTAGGCCGGTCGGGTGTATATCGTTCTCAGGTTCCTCAAGGAGGAAGAGGTTCCCGTCCGCGACACAGAGGTCAACGATGAGACCGAGTAGGCTTGCAACGCCTTCTCCCATCGATTCAAGGGGGATCGAGCCGAACCGTCCGATCGGTATACCGGCCTGCTGTCCTCCATCGGAGGGAATTGTGCTGATGCGAAAGCCAAGCACTTGACGGCAAAGATCCGTGTAATCGTCGGCAGCTTCGTGATCTACATTGGCGAGTCTCGCGACTTTTGAAACAAGATTCTGAAGCGTGTTTGGGACTCCTAAGGTTCGAGGCCTATCCACTTGCTGATCGAAATGCGCAACCTTACGCTTTGACAGATACGGATATATAAAGTTTTCCGGCTCGGAGGGTGCGATTTCTCCAACATTGTCGCCTCGATTTGCAAACTCCAGGTAGAACCTGCTACGCAAGATGTTCGACGGTAGCTCTCGGGCAAGGTGAATGGAGAGGCGCGCCTCAGTCTCTTCTACTGGCCGAACAGACCAGTTCCTGGCCCACGGCGCGTAGTGTCGTTCGGGAAGAAAATCCGACAGGACGAAGGTCACGGTACCTTGACGCTCCCCGGCTCTAATGAAACCGACGTTGAGGTCACTGTGTCCCTGTATCGCATAAATACCTTTGATGATGGTTGACTTGCCACTGTTATTCGGACCGACGAGGACATTGATATTTCCAAGTTCGAGCTCGCCGCTGTCGGCGAAGCTCTTACAGTTGGTGAGCTGAAGGCTTCTTATGCGCATGGTTCAATTCTATTCGATAGATGGAATAGCGCTTGTTCTACTTAGCTTGGGTCGGCGGGTATCCCGATCCGATAAAACACCTTGCTCTCATGTACCGGCACCCCCAGCGAGGCGTAAAACGCCAGCGCCCCCGTGTTGTCCCGGTCGGTAGTCCACTCCACGCGGCTGCAACCCTGCTCGGCAGCTATGGCCTGCAGCCGGTCCGTGAGGAGCTTGCCGATCCCGCGCCGCCGGTGCCTCTCCCGGACGTACAACTCCTTGAGGTAGATGGAGTGGGTGACGCCGGCGGCGGGCCAGAGGTAGGAGTAGGCAGCCAGGCCGACGAGGTGGGCGCCGTCGCGGGCGAGCAGAACGTGGGCAGCCGGAGGCGTGCCGAAGACGAGGCGCTGGATTTGGGCCACCCGCGCGGCAGGGGCCTCGGTGGGCGGAGCGCCGTAGGAGGCGTCAAGCTCGGCCATGAGGTCGGCGAGGGCTTCGGCGTCGGCTTCGGTGGCTGGATCGACGCGGATGGTCACAGCCCTGGAGCTTAGGCCCCACCTCGGACAGACCCGGGTGGGAGTTCAAGGACACCGCGCAGCTGATCCAGGGCGGGCAAGGCGCGGGCGGTCGGGGAAGCGGCTTGGGCCAGGCCGCGGGCCCGCTCCAGGATGAGGCGGTCGCGCTGGTGTGGCGGAAGGCCTTCGAGGGTGCGGGCGGCGTGGGTGACGCCCGCGTCGAGGTTGCCATCCCGCGCCAGGCAGGCGGCTTGGTCGAGCTGGATGAGTGCACGGTCGAGGTAGTCGCTGGCCGGGTAGAGAGCGAGCGCCCGGGCGTGCGCTTCCTGGGCGCGGGCGGTGTCGCCGAGGTGGGTGAGGGCGTTTCCCTGGTGGAAGCGCAGCTGGGCCTCGTTGTAGCCGAAGGCGGAGGCGGTGATGTCGTCCGGGGTGAGGGCGGCCAGGAGGACTTCGGCTTGGTCCAAGGCGGCGTTCGCGTCCTGGGTGTGCCCCAGGACGCCATGGGCGCGAGCTTCGAGGGCGGCGGCCAGGACGGCTCCGACGCAGGGGGTATTACCTGCCAGGGCTTGGGCCTCCGCTGCTTCGGCCAAGGCTTCGCGGGTGAGGCCGCTATAGAAGAAGGTGTAGGCGTCCTGGGCGCGGACCCAGGCGCTGGTGGCCGGATCACCGGCCTCGAAGGCGGCCAGCCGGGCGGTGCGCCCCCAGGCGCGGGCGGGTCCGGCCTCCCCCAGCTTGATGAGGGTGAGGCTGATGAGTCCGGCCATCCGGGCGGTGAGGCGGGTAAGGCGGAGGGTGGCCACGGCAGGCTGGCGACGAGCCAGGGCCTCCTGCAGTTCGGCGAAGTCTGCGGCGAGATCCGCCAGGAGGACTCCGGCGGACTGGTAGCGGGTGGCCCGCCCGTAGGCGATGACGGTCTGTTCCCAGTCGTCGAGGCTCGCGCCGGTCATGGCCTGGGTGGTGAGGGTGGTCGTGGCCCGGCGGCGCAGTTGCTCCAGGTAGGCCAGGGTGAGGGCGGGCGAGCGGTCGGAGCCGATGTCCTCGGGCACCTCCGTTCGTGCGCCTGGGAGCTTGAACCACAACAGCGCTTCCGGGATGCGCAGGACCTTGGCCCAGCGGATGAGTTTGGTCAGGTCGGTGATGGGCGGCCCGGCTTCGATACGGGAGAGCTGGGTCTGGGTGAGGCCGACCCACCCGGCCACGACTTCCTGGGACAGCGGCGGAGCGTGGTGCGGGTGGGTGCGGTAGGCGGCGATGACGCGGCCCATGTGCCAGGAGGCCAAGGCGTCGCGGAGCTGGTCGGAGGCGAGCCAGAAGCCGGACGGGACGTCGGGCGCGCCGCTGGTGAGCTCCCGGGCCTTGCGCTGGCAGCGGCCGCACTGGGTTTCCCGGTTGTCCCGGGCCAGGCGGGTGCCACAGCCGCAGTACCGGCGCGCGGCTTCTGGTTGGTCCACGGCGCACTCCTGGTCTCATTGTTGGGCGCCAATTCGCTACACGATTGGTTGATCACGGTCTGATATGGCACGAATCTTATCCGTGACGGTGGGTGATGGCGATACCCATACAGGGCGCGCATGATCCCAATACATGGACCGTCTTGCCGCATGGCATGGCACCCGCAACGGTCGCTAGGGCGTCCGGGGCCGGGTGAGGGCCGGTGTCTTCTACCACCGGGGTACCCCCGGTTCCGGGCGTCTGTCTGTCCGCGATCCGGAACGGTTAGGGGATGACGTCATGGAGCCGACCAGTGAAAGCCGACCACCAGGCCGAGAACCACATCACCAGCCTCTGCGACTCCTTGCGCGGGACGTCAAGGTGGCGCTCGAACATTTGGAAGCTGTGCTTTTGGAGCTGGACCGGTCAGCGGGCCACCTGCACGCCGAACCGTTGGAATATGCCGCCCTGCTCCAGCGGGCCGAGACGATAGCAGAGGAGCTGCGCTGGCTTCGCGGGCAGGTGACGAAGCTGGCCAGGCGGGCGGACGTCGAAGAAGGTCACGACGAGCGGGGTGACGACACCCGTCCTGTTCTGCGGGCCTGCGTCCAGCCGTGGCCACCTGGGAGGCAACCGGTCTGCCGGATCGTTACGGATGGCCGTAGCTGGGGCGGGTGTGTTTGATGGAGCGCCACGTGGCTTCATCCGCCAGGCCGCGAGAGGACGACGGCGACACCACGCGCCCGACGGTATACGGGTATATCAGTCTGCAGCACGATGACGAGGATGAAGTGACGGCACTGCATGACCAACTCACCGCCTACGCCGAGGCCGAAGGCTTGGCGCTGGCCGAGGTTTATGTCGACCGCAATGTCATGCCGGGGCAGATTATCCGGCCGGGCTGACGGTGCTGCTGGATGCGGTGGTGCGTACGGACGGTTGTGGGGTGTTGGTGCCCACGGCCAACCACTTTTCATCTTCGCAGGCGGTGCGGCGGGCGGTGGAGGTGGAGATTGGGCTGTTGGGGGGACGGATCATGGTGGTGGAGCAACCGGGCTGATCTGCCTCAGCGACATACGGACATTGACGCCATGACTACTTGGAAGCCTGACGCGGAGGATAGGCCCGTGGTAGGGACAGGCGACGGCCAGGCATCTGGCACAGATCTCCGGCGGAGTCTGATAGTGCGGCTGTTGCGGGAGCAGGCGGGGATGCTGGTTGGGAGAATGGAACAACCCCACGAATAGCACGAGTAGGCTGTCCGTACCGTACGCTCGACGGGTCGGCGAACGCCGGCCGCCTTTGACCTGCGGGACGTCGTTCACCAGTGGGCGCGAGATGGTGAAGTTGGCAGACACTGCAAATCCCGCCGGAGATGGAAGTCTGGCGGGATCGGATCACACGGGTGACGGCGAGTGTGCGCTTAATTGTTTGCTACGCTGAATGCTAAATTATTTCTGGGGCTTCGGTACGGCGGCACCGTCTACCGCCTAACATCACGGGCCGCATTGGGTGTAAAATTTAGCTGACACACTCTTGCCTGTTTAATACTCTGAGCCCATTTATCTTTTTCCTATTTAAAGTTTGCGATTCAATCTTATCAGAATCTCCATGCAATGCCAGAGGTTCCGCCAATCTCCACTGGTTCGCAAAGGCCGTGCTCCAGGTATCCTGAGGCGTCGACATTCAAGATGCGACCGCCTTTCGGCTCCGACGGAAGGGAACCGGCCTTTGCATTATTGAAGCACCAAATCACCTCAGGCGTCTTGTCTGGATGAAACTGCAGCTGGAAGACGTGCTCGTCAATTCGCTGCTCCAAAGCGGATATGAAGACCGCAGGTTTCGATGATGAGGATATATTGTACGCTAATCCGAGTTCGTATGTGTGGCTATCGTTATGACTTAGTACACGCGGAAGCTCGACAAGAATAACCCACCTTTGGATGCCGTCGAATTGAACGTCGACTACTTTGCATCTTTTTGCGCGCCGGACACGCATCGTATCCTTAGTGCAATCGCCTAGATATAGGACATTCACAGCTATTTTCTGGATTCCGTCTCGCGTAGCCATTACAGTTGATGCATGTTCAACGGCGCTAATCCAACCGTGGTTATCGAAGTAAGCAGTCTTGATGTCTGAGATCCACTTGTATCCCCGATCCTCATTTTTGACTGGCTCCCTCAGGGCGAGCGCCAGATTGTGAGCGAGCGCGGGAATAACCACCTGATCTTCCCAATCGCGTACAACCCGCGAACTAACACGGCATTGAGCAGCCAAGGCGGTGCGTCGCGTCATGAGATCCCCATAGCCGGTCCATGCGTCAAGGCCGAGGCAGCATAGGGCGACATCTCGGCGCGCAACCTTCCTTTGGCCAACGGTGCCTTCGAGGTTGCGACTCGTCTTGAGGATAAAGGAGTGGAGACCCTGGGCTTGTTCGTTTAGCGAGCCCGGTAGCCGTACAAGATCAAGGAGGGTCTGGTCGTAACGTCGAGAGTCCCCTCCTGGCACTCGCAGGCGCTTGATCCGGTCTTGTGTCGCACCGTCCCGCTGCCGCAGACGGCTAAGCACCGTGGTTAGCTGCGCCGCAAGAGTACGGATGTCAATTGCCGTGGCGCTTTGCATGGCGGCAGCCTACCATCACCGGGTCAAAGTTCCCAAACCTGTCAATTGACAGTCCCTCCGGCGCTGGACTGACAGTTGGCGGCGTGCAGCAGCGGAGCCTGCTATTCAAGGCCCACGTTTGCGCTTCTATGCCTGCCTTGGATCAGGCACGCTTTCTACGGGCCCAAACCCCGGGAGCACCAGAAAGGACTCCGTTGCACATCCGCCTCCCTGACCTCGACCCCATCCACTATGTGCCGTACGTCAACGGCCACGGCATCATCGGCACCATCGGGCGCGTCGTGCTCGGCTACGGCGTCGGCCAGGCGCTGCAGTTCGGCGCGAAGAAGCTGCGGCGGCGCGATGAGCAGCCGCTGGCTGGCGACACGGCACGGCTCCTGTACCACCACGTCTGCAAGCGGCGGGACTGCCCGAGCGCCAGTCCGACCGAGGTGTGGTCGGTCCGTCCCTTGGACGTGTGTCCCGTCTGCGGCAGGCACTGGCAGACGGTTCAGAGGTGGTGCGTCGTCACGCCTATGAAGTCGTCCCGCCTATGAAGTTGTAGTGGCTGCCCGCCGCCCAGTCCAGAGCATTCGGCCGGTGCTCTGGACTGGGAGCGGCCGCGGTTCGCATCTCCCCGACATCAACCAACTGTCCTGCCCCACGGAAACCGGAGTCCGCCTCGACGAGACGACCATCAAGGAGTTTGCCATGTCAGATGACGATGTCACAGAAGAACCGGCCCAGTCGTGCCGGATAGTCGGCTTAGCCAATGCCCGCGCGGTGCGCGAGGCCTGGGGCTGCCGCTCCTGCGAGGGCGACCTTTATCTCCAGGTGTCCCCATCGCGGTGCCGCTGCTGCGGGGCCAGGCACCGGCGCCGGCCCGAGGTCGAGCTGGACGACGAGCAGTCGTCGCAGCGGGCGGCCGCATAACCCAGCGCCCGGGCGGGACTGCCTGGTGGCGGCTCCCGCCCACCGTATCCCTGTACCCCTACTGAGAGGAGCGCCTATGTCTCCAGACACATTCTTCATCACCGGCTTTGTACTGTCTATCCTGGTCGGCTTCATCCTGGCAGCGGTAGCCCGCTACCGGGAAAGCCACCCGGACAGGCGAGAGATCGAGCGCCGTCGCCGTGAGCTGGACCACGCTTGGCGGCGAGCCCGGCAGCAGGCGGAGATGGAGCGCCGCCGTCGCCGTCAGGATCACGAGCGGTGGTGGCGCCCGTGAACCAGCTCATCCGCATCCTCGGCCTCGCACTGTTGGTCTGCCTTGGCCTCAAGATAGTCGCCGCCATGGTGACGCCGTTTCTGCCGCTGGTGGTCGTGCTGCTGATCCTGGCGGTCATTTGGTACTACTTCTTTGGCCGTAACGGCCGCCTGTGACATCTTCCAGGCTTTCGCGGTCTGTTCGCGGTGAGATTTGGATGATCACCTGCGGAATGTAGATCGCCGTCCACGCTATAACTATGTCAACGACA